>Ga0209098_1000060_pt1 | contig 115587 bp, 79 predicted proteins | sample AD_JPNHW1_MetaG_FD_184429 | JGI IMG/M metagenome (GOLD analysis project Ga0209098, IMG submission 184429) | Active sludge microbial communities of municipal wastewater-treating anaerobic digesters from Japan - AD_JPNHW1_MetaG (SPAdes) (version 2) | ecosystem: Engineered > Bioreactor > Anaerobic... | reverse complement strand
ACGCGCTCGTGCTCTTCCAGGAGATCCGCCACTTGGGCGGGGGAAAGCGATGCCACACGACCCTTCCACCGCAGCGCGAAAGCCTGGGTGTCGGCGAGCACCTTCTGGAAGTCGGCATCCAACCGAGGGTCGTCGGGGCCCAGGTACAAGGAAGACAAGTCCCAGCGCACTCCCTTGGCGGAGTCCTGGGCGGTGATCGGCGAAGCGGAGGTGTCCAGCATGGTCGCTAAGCTACTCACCAAGAGAAGGATGGGAAGGTCCCGGAGGACCCGCCCCTTGGATTGGTGTGCGCCAGCGGGCCACAGTCAACGAAGAGGGAGCGCTTCACATGATTCCGGAGATAAATCAAGCGGAAAGGTGCCTGCCGGCATAAATTCATCCGCTCTTTTCCCCCGGACTAGACTTTCGGCCCGAAGAGTCCTATCTTCCTTTCCAACCGGTTTTCCCGAAAAACCCGGGCTCATCAAATCCACTCATAGAGGTTCTTCATGCAGAAGCTTCGCTTTCTTCCCCTCGCCGCGATGACGCTGGCGCTGTCCCTCTTCACCGGTTGCGACGACGAAGATGGATCCGTGACCATCAACGGCTTCACCGTTTCCAACCCCACTCCCGCCGCCGGCACCAGCATCGACGCCCGCGGAACCGCCGACTTCGAGACCGACAACGCGACCGTCACCTACTCCGTGAGCGGCACCAACGCCGCCACCGTGATCGAAGTGCCCGCGCCCTTCAAGGTGGCCGCCGGCGCCAGCATCGGCAAGCAGATCTCGATCAAGGCCGGCGCTACCGGTTCCTACACCCTCTCCGTCAAGGTCGTCGACGAAGACGGCGCCGAAGCCACCGCCAGCACTTCCTTCTGCGTTGGCTCTTGCAGCGGAAGCACCCCGCTCGATCGCGTCGGATCTGTGGACCTCGGCAGCCAAGCTGACCCGACCAACGGCTCCTTCCTCGATGTCGACGGCGGCATTGCCTACACCAGCGGCTCCAAGACCGCTGCGGAAACCGCCGAGATCGACCTTGTGTTCTTCAAGGACAATGCTGGCACCGCCTCCTTCCTGTCGCCCTCCCAGGTCGTCGCCGACGGCCTGAACACCCTCAGCGGCTGGGCCAACAAGAACTCCACCGTGATCGTCGACGCCGGCACCACCGCCATCACCACCGTCGAAGGCGCCAAGTCCGCGGTCGGCTCCAGCTCTTCGCAGAAGGCCGCGGTCGTCTCCGGACACTACTATGCCATGAAGCTCACCGGTGGTGAATACGCGGTGGTCAAGGCCACTTCGATGACCGCCTCGGGCGTGACCGTCACCGTCGAAATCTTCTCGGAATAATTCCGATCAAGGTTCGTTGAACCCCTGAGCCCTGCCGGCACATGTGTCGGCAGGGCTTTTTGTTTCTTGGGCGAATTCGACTACCTTTGGAGAGAGGCATTCTCCCTCCGCCCATCCACTCCGATCCGAGGATTCCCAATGATCAAGCTTCGCGCCCTCACGTTGTCGCTCTTTGTGGGAGCCGCCACGCTCCTGACCGGTTGCTTCGAAGACGTGGAAGCTCCGCGCATCCAGGGACTGGCGGTCAATCCTTCCGCGGTTCCCATGGAAGGCTCCCAGATCCAGGGCACGGTGGAATTCGACACGGACAAAGCCACCGTGTCGTTCCGCGTAAGTTCCGCCACGACGGGATCGGTGGTGGACGCCTCCAGCTATTTCGACTTCAGCCAGTCGGCCGCTCTCGGTTCCAGTCCGGCCACGTTCGGACGGATCACTCCGCGCCTCGGCGCTCCCGACGGCAGCTACACGCTGTCCGTCACCGTCACCGACGACGACGGCAACTCCACCACGGAAAGAGCCTCCTTCCAGATCGGCGCCGGCCCCCGGGAAACACCTTTTGACAACAACGCCGGCGACAACCTTCGGATCCTGGGTGCCCAGGACAACTCCACGGACGGCTCCTTCCTGGATGTCGACGGCTTCAAGGTCTTCAAGTCCGGAACCAAGACGGATTCGGAAAAGTCCACCATCGACCTGGTCCTGTTCGCCTCTCCCAACACCTCGACCGGCACCCTCATGCTCTTGTCTCCCAAGGAAGCCGCCGCGATGGGCCTGGGCGGCGTGACCTCGTGGGGCGCCGCCAATCTGAACTCCACAGTCATCGTCAAGGCTCCGGGACCGGTCAACACGCTCGAACAAGCGATGGCCGTCATCGGCGGCAGTACCGGCGAGAAGGCCGAAGCAGAAGTGGGAGAGGTATACGCCTTGAAGCTCTCGAACGGCATCTACGCGAGCATCACGTTCATCGCGATCGTCGGCAATGGCAACGCCGCCGCCGCCACCGTGACCATCCTCTCCGAATAACCTCCCCGGACCTTCCCCCTTGCCACGCCAGACGTCGCAGGGGGGCTTCGAATCCATTCAAAGCATCCCCATGACAGTCCCCAGGAATACTCCCATGACCCGATTGTTTCGCTGGGCGGCACTGGCCGCCTTTCTTCTTCCCTTCTCCGCTTGCGACAAGCTCACCGAAGCCGACGATGCCTCCGAAACCGAGCCCAGCGTGTCCGTTGTGCTCTCGAATGCGGTGATCCATCCCCTCGACGCACCGGACTTCACCGTGGCGACGGTGATCGCCAAGGCCCCTGCCAAGGGGATGTCGCTTTCGGTCATGATCCTCGACGCATCGAAGAACGTGGTCACCGAATCCTTCACCACCGATTTCGACCCACGTCCCTCGTCGTCGGACTCCCTCTTTTCCACCAGCGATTGGAAGATCGCGACCAAGATCGCGACGCCCCCCGGGAGCTACACCCTCAAGGTGATCGTCACCGACAAGAAGGGGCATACCGCCACCCAGACCGCGAACTTCCAGGTCGCACCCGACGCGGACGACTCCGGCCCCTCGGGGGAGTTGGGCATCGAAGACTGGTCGGCGCCCGACGTGGTCCTCACCGACAATTTCTCCTCGCCCAGGGGGACCCTCCGTTTCAGCGGCGCTTCCGTGGACCTGACGGTGCGCATCCAGACCCTGTCCGGCACCGATGTGACCGACGACTTTTCGCTGGACTATCCCCGAGAAGTGACGGCCTCCCCGTTCGATCTCTCCGACATCGGAGTGGCCGGATCGCGCGCCGACCCGGGCGATTACGAAATGATCCTCACCGTGAGGACCGTGGGGGGCAAGGAGCTGACCGAACGCGGCCAGTTCGCCGTGGAGTCCGGAAGCGAAATGGAAGACGATTTCGCGATGGAAGGACCAGTGACCCTGGGCGCTCAGAGCAACTCCAACCCGTCGTTTCTCCAGGTCCAGGGAGGCACTCCGACATCCTGGTCGTCCGGTTCGAAGCCGGTGGAAAAGATCGACCTGGTCCTTGGCGTGGACGCCACCGGGACACTTTCCCTGATGTCCCCCAACCAGGCCAACGACGACGGCTTCACACTTTCCAGCTGGGCCACCCTCAACACCACGGAGATCGTGGGTATCGGCACGGAAATGCCTTCCAGCCGCGCCTCCGTGATAGAACTCCTGGACGACGGCGGATACGGTGGGACTTCCGAGAAGGTGGACCTCCTGGAGGACTACTACTACGGGGTGCGTCTGGTCACGGGCCAGGTGGTGGTGGTCCATGTGGGCGAAGTGACCGGTTCCGATCGTAACGCCGAAGCCGAACTGACCGTCTACTTCTGAGGAATCTCCCGACCTGTGCGGATCCCGTTTGGAAATGGCGCCATGGAAGGTATACTGCATGGACGCCTCCCATCCGGCGGGGCCGCCTCTCCACTCATGACCAGATCCTTCCTGCACATCGTCGGTTCATTGGCGCTCTGCCTGGGGCTGTGGTCGTGCATGCCTACCAACGATCCTCCCCGATTCCACGACGTGGGATTGACCGGAACCTTCTCCACGAAGGATACGGCCCTGGGATTCAAGGGAGCCATCACCGCACCCGCGGGCAGCGTTCATCTGGATTTCAAGGTCTACAGCGAGGCCAGCGAGAAGACGGAACGATTCCGCTTGGACGGTGCCGCTCCAGTCGCCACCACCACCACCTGGGAATTGGCGAAGGACACCCGCCTGCGTTTGGTCAATCGATCGGCCGACGTCGGTTCCTACACCCTGGTCCTCATCGCCGTGGATGGGGACGGTATCAGCGATTCGCTCCGCATTCCCTTCTCGATCGCCTCTTCGAGCCCCCACTACCTCGAGTGGGCTCCATTGGAGGTATTCCTCTCTTTGGGCTCCGCCAGCGGATTGAGCCTCGACATCGGCCAGGTCGTGTTCGCTGACTCTCCGGAAGCGAAGGATGCCACCTTCTTCCTGAGCTACCAGCACTCCACTTCCGACCTCAGCGGCTTCTCCTGGCTTGCGCTGGTCCCTCCCGCCCTGCTGAACCCACCGTTGGCCAACGCGGCCGAAGCCCGCAACGACACCCGATTCTTCACCTCGAGCACCATGGACAAATCCACCACGCCTGAACAGGTGAGCGAACTCCTCGCCTCGAAGGCTCCTCTGGACGAAATGGCCGGTCTGACCTTGCGGCACACCGTCTACTTCACCACTGGAAGCGGCCTGATCGGCAGGTTCGTCGTCGATTCCCTGTACGTGAACCAGGAGGCCGGAATCGTTCGGCTGGTCGGCGCCTACTCCAAGCCCATCTGAACGTCCCGCTCCGACAGGATCCGACGCGTCGCCCCTCGGCTCAGGCCGGAAGGGACGCGAGTCCGTCCACGTCGTCCACGAAGAGGACCACCCGATCCAGGCTCACGATCTCCAGGAGGTGCCTCACGGCCGCGTTGGCGCCGATCAGCACCAGGCTGCGCCCCCTCTTTTCCAAGTCCTGCTGCACTTGGGCCATCACACCGATCCCGCTGGAACCGATGTAGACGAGTTCCGACAGGTCCAGGGCGAGATGCGATTCCTCGCGCCCCAACCGGTCGAACAGGACGGACCTCAAGGTTGCCGCGTCGGCGAAGGTCTGGATCTCGCCAACCAAGCTCAGGATGTTCCAAGAATGGATCCTGCGAAACGTAAGTGTGGCCATGATTCCAATGTCGAACCCCGAATTGTCCCGTGCAAGGCCTCCCGCGAAGAAGGGCAACGCGTGTCGAGCACCTCGCCGAAACCAATTGCCAGTTCGATGGGATCCAAATTATCGTTCCGTTCATGCAGTTGGAAACCGGTCACCTGTCCGGAATGAACGTGGAAATCCTCGTCGGTACCGAAGACGACCTCCCCCAGATCGAGCACGCCTACGTGGGCTCCGAGTTCGCCGAACTCCTGGAAGCGGATCTCTTCAATGTGCTCCTGGTGACCAACCAGGACTCCTCGGAGGTTCTTCGCATTTGCGGAGAAACGGATGTGGTGGCGATTCTTTACACCAATGGGCAGAAGCCCAAAGCTCCGGAGATCAAGAAGGCCAAGGAGATGGGGATCGCCGTCTTCTCCACGCCGTTGAATCTCAAAGCCGCCCAACAATCCCTGAAGAAGGAACTCCCGGAAGTGTCCATCAAGGACGCGACCTGATCCGTTCCTGTGCCCTGGCACGGCTCCAGCCGAAGACAGCCAATGCGCACCCGACCATGTCCACAGCGAAATCGCCGAAGCTTGCCGACCGTCCGGGTGTCCAGGACTGGTGCCATTCGTCGCTTCCGGCATACGCAGCCACCAGCAGCGGAACCAACCAGTACGCGCGGTGCTTCCATCTTCCCGCACCCAGGCAACACACGAAGGACAGGACGCCGAAGGCGGCTCCATGGACGACCTTGTCCCAGGGAGGCGCGATGCTGACTTGGTCGCCGGTCCTGGACGAGCCCCAGAACTGCATCAGGATTCCACCCAACGCCACCACCCGCCAGAACCATGTTTCCATTCGTTCCATCGTTTCCTTGGCAATTTGCATCCTCGCCACGGCGATGGCATCGCCTGTTCTCGCGGAAACCCCTCTGAGCTGGGGAGCCAGCTGGGACGGAGAAGGCCTGGGGATGAATCTCACCCCCGGCCCCTGCTACCGCACCGACGTCGGATTCGCCCCCAACCACCTGGGCGCCAACATCTGGTTCCACTTGAAACCGGATCTGGTGGGAGTCATGGGGATGGAATTTTCTTCCTGGAGCCCAGACCGAACCACATCCCTGGGCATCGGCCAATACACGGGCGCCTTCTCCTGGATCTTTCCCAACAAGGACTCCCTGCAGACCCTGGACCTGTCCCTGCGTCTGGGCGGGGAGACCCAGAGCGCCATCCTGGACACCATGCGCCACACTCCCCCGCGCACCAGCGTGTCGTGGGACTGGCAGATGGGCCTGCGGGCGGGATACGCGCGGCAGGATGGCCGGATCGGCAGTTGGGTTTCGTGGGGGCCCCTGTTCAGTTGGCGCACCTCCGGGGAAGCCACCGGACTGCGATGGGTCCTCGAAACGGAAACCGGTTTGACCGTGGACCTGCGGGACATCTTCGTGGGTTCCCGCTCGGCCACCCGGACCTGGAACCTCGTCATCCGCGTTCCCGTCCGTTTCGATCCCATCGCCCCTCGCCTGGGCCGCGACGACAACATCGAGGAGGCCCAGTGGAGTTGGGCTCTGCTGGTGGGGCCCAGCGTCCTATTCTGAGATCGCCGCGAGCACCTCGTCGACGTGACCTTTGACGGAAACCGGCGACCAGATGCGCTTGATCTTCCCGTCGGGACCGATCAGGAAAGTGGAACGCACGATTCCCATGGACTCGCGCCCCATGAACTTCTTCATCCTCCACACGCCGTAGAGACCGCACAGGGAGCCATCGGTGTCGGAAAGGAGATCGAACGGGAGCTCCTTCTTTTCCCGGAAGTTGCGGTGGCTCCTTGCCGAATCCTTGGACACCCCGAGCACCACGGCTCCGGCCTTGGTCAACCGTTCGAAGCGGTCGCGGAAATCGCAGGCCTCGGTGGTGCATCCCGGGGTGAGGTCCTTGGGGTAGAAGTAGAGGACCACCCATCTGCCGGCCAGATGCCGGGAGTCGACGATCGATTCGTCCTGGTTGGGAACGCGGAAAGCGGGCGCAACGGCTCCGATCTCAAGGCTGGACATCGCTGGTCTCCCGGATGGAAAGGATCTGGAGGGATTGGCGATGGGAAATTCCCACCGCCACGGAATGGATCAGGGCCGCCTGGCGCACGATGGCCAACCACAGCGGATCGCGCCGATCGCGGATGCGGACGGGCCAGTTGTCGAAATCCGATTTCAGGAGGATCGAAGGGGCGGGAAAGCCTTCGGCGGAAACGCTTTCCTCCCGCACCCCGTCGGAGTCGGCGACCACCACGGTGGTGGGCTCTTCGCCCACCCCCAGGTCCAGGGTTCCGTGGTGCCCTTGCACGGTGGCGGCCCGGCTGGCACCCAGATCGCGCAGCACCTGCGGCAGGCGATGGGCGAAGGTCCCATGCGAGATGCCCACCAGGACGGGAGCGTGGTCGAAGGGACGCACCACCTTCTCCAGGGTGTTGAGGATGGTGCGGAAGCCCAGTTCGGCACGCAGTTGCGCGAGCGCCCCCCAGCCGGGGACCATCCCGGAAACCGTGAGCATGGGGCAGAGTCCCGCCGCCAGCCAGGGATCCGACAGCAAGACGTTTTTTGTCCGCTCCATGGCTTGGACATCCGGGAACAGGCAGCCCGGCTCCCAGACCACCACCGGCCGGCACAGTCCCAGGCGACGCAGGTGCGCCGCGGCCAGGAGCGAGACCACCCCGGCCTTGCGCGGGGTGTCGAAGGCGAGATTCACCACCACCGGATCGGTTCCCGGATCCAGGTCCACCCGCGCCCGGCGTGCCGACAGCGCCTGCGCCGCCCCCACCAGCTCGTCGACGGTGGTTTCCTTGATCCGCAGCGCCTGCAGGAAGGCTCCCGCCTGCGCGGGAGTGAACCGCCCCTCCAGGAGCGCGCCGATGGCCTGTTCGGATTGCGATCGATCCAGGTCGCGGGCCAAGGTTTTGCCTCGTCCCACCTGCTTGATCCAGGTGCGGATGTTCTGTTCCATGCGTTGACTCCAAACTACAAGAATTCGTCTCATCGAGGAGTACTCAAGATCGGTTGGGATCCGCAAAAGCGATCGTGTCTCCAATCATTTTCTCCCGAAGCCCTTGCCAAATCGCACCCCCGCCTATATTCCCGCACATGCAATCCCTACGCACCCGCAACTCCCGTCAACGCCGCGTGCGCTTCTGCGCCGCGGTCCTCTCCTTCTTCTTCCAGACCGGATGCCTCGACTCCGACTCGGAGGCCCCCTCCGGACCACCGCCCGTCTCCGGGACGGTGGACATCGAGGTGGCTCCCTGGCGAGTCCTGGCCGCCCGGACTCTTGCCGTCGAACCCGGCGGACGCCTGATCGTGGAACTGCGCGATCCCTCGCGTCGACGCCAATGGATCGATTCCCTGGATTGGGACGGTGGTCGCAGCGCGAACCTCTCCTTCCGCGACATCCCGCAAGGCGGGAACTACCTGCTGGTGGGACGCTACCGGGACGGTTCCGGAAGGTTCACGCACGCCGATTCCCTCTCGCCGCTTTCCGTGTCCGCCGGCGAGGCCACCAGCGCCCGGCTGGGACTCCGCGCCCTGGTCGGTAGACTGGTGCTCGGCATGCCTTCGGTTCCCGCCACGGTGGATTCCCTGATGGCCACCTGGATGGAGGGCGGCCGCTCCCGGAGAGCGACCGCGGGCCGGGGAACCGGGGGAAGGACCGTGCTTCGGCTGGACTCGCTTCCCGTGGGGACCACCGGGGCGGTGACGCTCCGCGCCTGGAACTCCCAGGGAGACACCTTGTATTCCCTGGATACGTCGATTTCCGTCATGCGTGACGCCGATCAATCCATCTCCCTGGTCTGGCGCGACGCCTCCGCACGCCCCAAGTTCCTCGTGTCGGCCCTTCCCGGCGGGGAGGTGGACGCCACGGTGCGGTTTCCCGGAGAAGCCGCACCGGACGGACGCCTGCGGATTTCCGGCCTGTCGGATTCCGGTTCCTCCGATTGGATCCTCCTGGAAAACCCCGGCTCGGACACCCTGCGGGGATCCTGGAAGATCGCCCACGGAACGGAATCGGCCGTGCTGGATGCAGTCCTGCCTCCCGGAGGCAGGGTGGTGGCCACCCGCGCCGCGTGCGAAACCGTCCGCGGCACGACCCACGCCCTGGGAGGAGTGGCCTCCCTGGTCTGCGGGGTGGACCTTCCCGTCTCGTGGACGGCTCCCAACGCATTGTGGGAATTGCGCGACGCCGACGGCGACCTGGTGGACCAGGTGTTCGCATGGGATGGACAGAATGGATGGCCCGATCTGAACGCATCCACCGCCAGGACGCTGCGAAGGCGTTCGGGCGAGGTGGGCGCCGACGCCATGGCGGGACGCTCCTGGTGCGCGACGGCCTCGGCCGATCCCGCTCAGGAATGTCCCTGACCTCCCTCCCCTCCCTTCTCCGCGATCGGACTCGGATTCCCCGCTAGAACGACCATGCCGAGGAGATGTGGTGCTGCCAGCCGAGGTCCGGATCCCCCTCCAGGGCCCAGTCCATGCGGACTCCGCGGAAGCCGCCTCCCAGACCGACGGAAATCGTCCATGGGTTGGCCCGCAGACCCGCGCGGATCCGCAGCGGCTCCAGGCGAAGTTCCTGCCCCACTCTCCCCGACCAACCGCCGATCTGCCGGCGCTCCACCGAAAGATCCCCGGCCCACGAGGAATCGCGCCCCTCCAGGGCGCCCCCCAGTCCCAAGGTCCAAGGCTGCGCCAACCCTCCGGTCCCGAGGAAGGAAGGGTCCTCCAGGACCCCGGCAACGGAAAACCCCTCCACCAGCCTCACGGAAATTCCCACCGCCCCGCCCAAAGGGGTCCCCAAGTCTTCACCCTCGAGAGACACATGGCCCCCGCGCATCCCGCACCCCATCGCCCATCGTCCACCCGCCCAGGCCAGATCGCCTCCCCATGCGTCCTCGCGGTAGAGTTCCGCGGCACGCAGGCTCTTCCATCGGCCACCCAGGGCCCATCCCGCCCCAAGCGGGACACGCCCCCACAGTCCGCCCAGGGAGAGCTCCGCCAGACCCAGGGGGCGAGTCAGTCCTCCTCCCACTTCTCCACCCTTGCGGGCGACCAGGGCGGGATTGGCATCCGCGGGATCGCCTTCCGAGATCCACGCCACCGAAGGTCCACCACGTCCTTCCACGGCCGCGGCCGGCAATCGCGCCTCGAAGGCGGCGCACCATGACTGCGCCAGCATCGCCCAGATCACGGCTTGCCCACCGCGATCCACTCGCGCCGGATTCCACCTCCGCAACGAGCCAGCAGGAGGTAGACCCCAGGCGTCGGATTCCGTCCCGCCACCTTCCCGTCCCAGACGATCCGGCCATCCACCGGCGGCGTTCCATCGAAGACGATCCCGGCCGGGCGACGGGCGAGATCGAACAGTTCCAAGCGCACGGGCGCCTCGGAGCGGACCACCATCGCGAAGGGGGTTCCGGGATGCATCGTCCGCCGAGGGATCTCCAGGGCGAAGGAACTTCCCGTTTCCTCCGGGAAGGCCTCGATCCATCCGGGACTGGCGCCCAGCTCGGCGCGGGAGATCCGCCAGGAAAGGGGATCGCTCCCCGGTGCGTCAGGGGACGTCCGGACCCGGCTCTTCCCGCGGGGCCATGCGCCCCAGTTCTTTTCGGACCAATGGACGGAATCCGTCACAGTGCCGAGGCTGTCGCGCAGGACCAGCAGATCCGACCCGGCGGAGAGCCTCCCCCACGAGGAAGGTTGGACGCAGGGGATGTCGGCTCCGGCCCAGGCCTCGCGCAGCGACCGGCAGTCGGGCGAGACCACCAGGAGGCCGGAGGCGGCGATCGCGCTGGAATCCGGGAAGACGCGACGTCTGGTGGCGTCGGAGAGGCTCCAGCCGGCAAGACACCGGCCCGGCGTCCCGGAAAGCTCGACGAATTCGGGAAGGCCCTCCTGTGGATTGGCCTGGATCTCGGACAGACGCACGGCGGCCACCAGGGCGAGGATCGCGGGGAAGGGGAACATGGTCATGCGACCCGGGGATATGTCGCATGTGGCAGCAAGTGGTGGATGGCGCTATCCCTTGCTTTGCTGGGTTCCAGCGGGATACATGCGCAGGATCCATGGTGGGCCACATCGGATGCGTCCCTCCTGGATCCGGCCCCGGACGAACTCGATTCCCTGCGGCCCTCGCGCGGAGGATTCCAGTTGGCGGGGGCGTCATCGCCCGGGACATCGACGGCGCGGACATCGGCGCGCTGGGACGACCGTTCGGGGATCGGGATGGAATGGGCGCGCACCCAGCCCGGGGGATTGCGCCGGAGGCGCGTTTCCTCGACGTCGGAAAACGGCAACTTCGTCGCCGGCGACCTGGATCCATGGGAGGACGCCCCTTTCCTGGAAGGAGCCTCGCGGCGGTGGGGCCCGTCCACCAAGGACGAATCCGAAGCTTGGCTGCATGGATCCGGAAGGCTTCCGAACGGATTGGAAAGCGTCTCCTCCTGGCGGGGGTTCGAACTGCGTTCCCGCTGGCGGGACGACCGCCGCAAGACGGAAAACGCCACATCCGCGGCGATGGAAGCCGGATGGTCCGGGTTCCACGCGGGTCTGCGCGCGGAGCGTCCCGATGGCGGCAAGTGCGCCGTGGCTGGTTGGCGCGACGGAAGCTGGAACCTCTCCGCCCTGGCCACGGGGGAAGGTCCGAAGGGCGCGCGCCTGGCGGGATCCTCGGCATCCACCGGCCTGCGCGGCGAACTGAGATGGGTGTCCGGCGCGGTGCGCCACGGGGGGCTTCCTTCCGGGTGGTCGGGAGCCACCGCCGCGCGCCTGTCCTGGAAGAATCCCGCCGCCAGCGACATGATTGACGGAATCCGTCTGGAGGCGGAACGACGAGACGAACTCGATCGGATCCTCGCGCAGCTGGGATGGACGCCGATCCGTTCCCCGCTGGAAATCTCGACGCGCCCCGCGACGACCTGGAGATCGCGGGAAACGCCCCATGGATCGGTGGTGGTGCGCGTGGGGAGATCGGATCCCGGCCCATGGAAGCCTTCGCTGGAAGGGACGTGGTCCGACTCCGCTGCCGGCATGGGACTGTCCGGGGGAGCGCAGCTTGCATGGAGCTCGGGAGGACGGCGCAGCGCGGCGGGAGCCCTGTCGCGTCCGGGTTCGCCCGTCCAGGTGTTCGCGGAACAGACGGGATCCGTCCGATCGGGAAGGCATTCCGCGGAGGTTTCGATCCGGCTTCGCGCGTTCTGGGCGGCGGATCCCCGCGTCCGGGCGGAAGGAGGGCTTTCATGCGCATGGTGAACCGGTTGGCGGGAGTCCTGGGTCTTTTCCTTGGCGGCTGCATGGAGACCAGCGCCCCCGAGGAGCCGCCGCCCATCCTGCTGGTGGCCCCCGACGTCGGGCAGGGACACGCGGTGGCGGTGATCCGCGACGAACGCGCGGTGGTGGTGGACGCCGGACCACCCGGACAGGCCGCCCTGCGGGAAGCCCTGCGTCGACACGGCGTGCGACGGATCGAGTGGCTGATCCTCACCCACACCGACCTGGATCACTCCGGAGGCATGGACTCGCTGGGCATCCCCGTGGACGGACTGCTGCACGGCCGTTGGACGGAAGCCGAATCCCTTCTCCTGGAACCGTTCTGCCGGAATCTGCCCAATGGTTGCCGGCAGGCGCAAGCGTTCTCGCCGTTGCCGATCCTGGGAGATGCCCGCATGGAGATCCTGCACGATGGACTCCAGGGACGCGAGGACGATCCCAATTCCCGATCCCTGGTGGCGGAGTTCTCCTGGAACGGGTCGCCGCGTCTTCTGGTGTCGGGCGATCTGGATACCCTGGGCGAACTGGCCCTGCTCCCGTGGATCCGGCGCACGGAGGTGGTGCAGCTGGGACATCACGGGTCCCGTTCCAGCGCCCACCTCGCCTGGTTGGGACGCGCGAGCCCGCGTTGGGCCCTGGTGCAGGCGGGAGCGGACAATGGGTTCGGGCATCCCACCGCGCAGGCGCTGGCCCGCGTGGCCGCGGTGGGCGCCGATCTGCTGATGCCGCGCGGACGGGAAGTCATGCTGAGATGGGACCCGCAAGCCGAGCTTGTGGCGCGGTGACGCCCCTGCGGGCGAGCCTGGTCTCCAGCTTCGGATCCGGATGGAAGGTGCCGGGGCCTGCGCCGAGCGATGCATGGTGGCCGTGGCAGGAAAGATCCTCCGCCGATCGCCCCCCCGGGGAACCAGACCTTTTCGGTCCGACACCAACCTGCAGACGCTTTGTCGGCCAGGAAGGAGTCTCGGCGCATCGGTATCCGCGCACCATGCGTTGCGCGTCCACCAGTTCGAGGAACCTCTCCTGCGCATCCGGCTCCATTCCCATGGCCCGCGCCACCTCCACGGCGACCTGTGGTCCCAGGCCACGCTGGCCCAGGCAGACCAGCCGGAGGAAGGATCGGGACTTGATCTTCGATCGGTTGGCCAGAAGCTGCAGGCTGTAGGCCGACCACTGCGCCCGTCTGGCCGCCACCCAATCGCGCAGGAACTCGTGGTAGTCGTCGTAGTCGAAGACCGACGGGAGATCGGAGGGCAGGGCCCGGAGGTGGGCTTGGAAGGGGAGGACAGGAAGTGGATGCGAGTGGTTCATGCCCGAGAAGCTACCGGAAGGGAGGGGGCAAAATCTGTGATGCGGATCACACCGCGTCCGGAGTGTGATCTTCGTCACATTCCGCGCGAACGCCCCCTTGACGGCCACGTGGGAAAGTCCATCGCGCGGTGCACGCCGGCCACCGACGCCTCCGTCCATGCCACGGATGGCTCCGGCGGGTTTGACGGACGCCACGCTCCGCTACACTTTTATGACGCTCAGTGACCGACTCTCCTCGCGATCGAGCCCACTCACCCACATGGACCAACGAAAGAGCCGAACATGAGCCAGGTACCGCGCAGCCTCCTGAACAGATATCCCGAGATCTATTTCGGCATCTCCGCCCTGCTGTTGATCCTCAAGGCCCTGGACATCTCGCCCACCAACCGCACGCCGTGGCCGGCGGCCATCCTGGCCATCGTGCTCTGCTGCATCATAGGAACCATCGGGGTGATCTCCAAGTACAGGCGTTCCTGAATTCGCTCCGGCGCTTCCCGACGTCAAGATCCGGCAAGCGCCTGCGGGGGACCTACTCCAACCAACCCGACCCGACTCGAGACCCGCCCGGACGCCCCAGCGCATCCCAACCACGGCGTTCCATGCGCGGGAGATGACTACCTCCCGCGGTACGGTGCGGCCTGAGGACGATTTCCGACAACTCCCGGAACGCGTCGAGGGTTCGCGTGGGCTTTCCGGAATCATCGAAGGCCCCCAGCTTGTAGCCCTGCCATCCGCCGAAGGCCTGGGGCTCCCAGTAGAAGACCCCGAGCCCGGCGCCGCCGGGAAGGGAAGCCACGTCCGCCTGGAGCTTCTTCAGGAGGGCGTAGCCGGAATCCGCCGAGGCCATGGCGATCCCCACCTCGGAGACCACCACCTGCTTGCCGTAGCGGGAGACCATATCCTTCATGTTGGTCACTGCCCGGCTTTCCGTGGTGCGCCAGGTTGTCGGATCCGGATAGAGGCTCATGCCCACGACGTCCCACTGCACCCCGTTGGCCTTCAGTCCGTCGAAGATCCACCTGAACAGGGTGTTGTCGTATCCGTTGGACACGTGGACCACCACTTTCGCCCCGGGAAACACGGCCTTCACCGCCTTTGACCCGCTCTGCACCAAGGCGGCGAAGTTGGCCATCGACTTCGATGCCTTGCCGTCCTCCCAAAGCATGCCGTCGTTGGTTTCGTTTCCCACCTGCACCCATTCGGGCGACACTCCCGCGGCCTTCAGCGCTTGGAGAACCTCCGTGGTGTGGGCGGCGACGTCGGCCTTGAGCTGTTCCATGCCATGCCCAGCCCAGGCGGCGGGCTTGGTCTGCTTGCCTGGATCCGCCCAGGAATCGGAATAGTGGAAGTCGATCATCAGCCGAAACCCCATCCCGGCAGCACGTTTGGCCATCCGGACCACGTCGTCCTTGCCGCACCAGCCTCCGGCCGGATCCACCCAAACCCGCAACCGGATGCTATTGATCCCCATTCCCTGCAGAATGGCCAACAGATCGCCAGCCCTCCCTTCCTGGTCGCGGAAGATGCGCCCCTCGCTCTCCATCTGCGACAGCCACCCCACATCGGCTCCACGGGCGATCTCCGCGCGAGGAGAGCCGATCAACCCAAGCAGGACGATCCAGCACGCGAAATGTCGGATACCAGTCATGCTTGGCAAGATGCGGGCAAGGAAGCGGATCGGCAGGGCGTTGCCCCATCGATCCGTTGCATTCGCGACAAAACCGTGGAAGCGGGTCCGCCCCGGAGCCCCGCCACCGCCCTTCGATACAGCCAGCCGTTCCCTGAGTGGCGCCTTCGGCGCTGTATCGAAGGGCGGCTGGCCACACTTCGACAAGCTCAGTGCATCGCTCAGGAAACGGTGGCGGCGATCGATTTGGAACGGATCAGCCTAGAGCGCCTTGGAGAGAAGGTTCACCAAAGCGGATCCGAGTTCGGCTCCGGATCCTTCCTTGGGGCGGGTGGGAATGGAATCGGTGGCCAGATCCACCGAAACCTGGTCGGTGGCCTTGGACAGCCCATCCACGCCCTTCAGATCGAAGGCGAGGACCCCCGCCAGGAAGTAGGGAACCTTGTCGCCGGCCAGGAGCTTCTTGCGCATGGCCGGCTCGGTGATGGTGGAAAGAGGCAGCTCGATGGGGAATGTGAGCTCCGTCACCTTTCCGCCATCGACGGAAAACGGCTTGAACTCCACTTCGATGGGAGTCGACGCCTTGTCCATGAGTCGGAACTGGAGCTTCGGCTTCACCAGGTCCGACCCGAATGCGGCTTTTTCCGAGTTGCCGGAATTGTCGGCCTTCACCTTGAAGGTGATCCCCAGCTTGAAGGAATCGAGGACCTGGGACGGTGAAAGTCCCTCTCCATTGAGAGCTACTTCCACGTTTCCAAGAGGCGTTTTCATAATACTGTTCTTCGGGGCTAAAAGTTGAGTTGCCCTCAGCAACGAGGGCCCGTTGATGGTGGGACCGTCGTAGCCGTTGGAGGAGAACCCCAACTTGAAGACGTTCAGGGTCTCCGAAAGGTCGCAGCTGGCAAGGAACAGGGGCAGGGCCAACAAGGCGGCGGTGGACTTTCTCATGGCGTCTCCGATGCGTGCCTGGGGATCAGAACATCACGTTCAGCGAAATGCGGGACTGGCCGGAACGTACACCTTCTTGCTGGTTGCCCAGCAAGGCGATGTCCTTGATGTACGCGTAGTCCAGCTGGAGAAGGTCGGACAGGGTCACACCCATGCCCAGGTCCAATTCCTGACGAGCGCCGCCCGGATCGAACAGGAGGCCGGAGCGAAGGCAGAACATGGACGAATAGGTGTATTCCAGACCCATGTTGTACATGGACTCTTCCAGGTTCTTCTGGGCGATATCCACGAATCCGGCGTTTGGGGGCGCCTTCCCCGCACCCCACGGCTCGGCCACGGCGTAGTAGGCGCCGGTCGCGAAATCGCGGGCCCGGCCGGACTCGTAGCGCGAGATGGTCTCGCGGGAATAGTCGGCGGCCACGGAAAGGGCATGGCTCGGGGTGCGGAACACCTCGTAGGAGAACCCGGTGCGCCAGGTCAGGGGGATGGGATCGGATTCGTCCGACGAGATGTAGAAGACGGAAGGTCCGATGTTCTGGACCACCGCGCCCCAGGTCAGCCCGGGAACCAGGACGTTCTTGCGCAGGACGGCCGCATCGAAGGCATAGCTCACCGCGACGCCGTCTTCCTTCTGGCCACCGATGGTGATTCCGGAAGCCAATGCGGAATAGATGAACTTCATGTTCAGTCCAAGCCCCCAATTGCGATCCAGTCGGGTTCCATAGGAAAGCGCCCCGATCAACTCGTAGGAGGAGAAGTTCTGGACCGGGCCGTTTTCCTCCTGGTAGGTGGTCTGCCCCAGCGACAGGAAGTTCACGAAGCCGCCGAAGGTGCCCCACTCCTCCACCGGATAGGTGACGCCGGCATAGGTGTGGTAGAGATCCTTCAGGTTGAGTGCGGGCAGAAGGGTTTCGAAGAAGAGGCCCGCCCGGGCGGGAGCATGACGGGAACGCACGACGCCGTTTGAGGTGGTGAACCACAGATCCTCACCTTGGGCCACCACGCCGGTGGCATCGTTGGCTCCCAGGCCGTTGCCGGAGTGGTAGTGGACCCACCGTCCTTGGGTTGGGGCATCCTGCTTGCCGGCAGTCGCCTTCTTCTGGGCGGCGCGTGGCAGATACTTCCACACCCCCTTGTCGGTGGCGATCCACACGTTGCGCTTCTTGTCGACGGCGATCCCGCGCATGTCCACCCGTTGGAACCGGAGCTTCTCCCACACTTTGCCGTCCCAGTGGACCACGCCGGAGGGTTGGACGATCCAGGGCAGACCGTCCGGATCCATGGCCATCGCGCTGGATGTGTCGGACAGGACGCCGTCGGCGACCAGCCACTTCTTCCAAGTGGACGCCTGGGTGGTGATCTCAAGACGGGAGACGCCTCCTCCCAGGGTTCCCACCCACAGACTCTTGGACTTTTCCGCCCACCCCAGGGCGGTCACGTTCTGGGAGCCCAGATAGGTTTCACCGAATCGGCGGACCTCCAGCTCGTTTTCCCGCTGACGCAGTCGAACCAATCCCGAGTCGGTGCCCACCCAGAGGTTGGTTCCCGCGGTCTGCAACGCGTTGATCCGGTTGGAGGGCAATCCGGATCCCGAATCCCGCCAGGATTTCCAGGACTTCCCGTCCCACCGCAGAAGACCCGCCGCAGTCCCCAGCCAAACCTTGCCGGTTTCATCCACCGTGATGGCGCGGATGGAATCGCGCACCACCAGCTTGAAGGGGACGTCCAGTTCCACCAGATCCTTTTCGTCGGCTTCCCGGACGGCTCCGGACGCCTTCAGGATGGCCGTTTCCAATTGGCGTTGCCCAGCCGTGTCGGCAGGGTAGAGATTCCCCAGGAACTTGCGGATGACCGAACTGGCCTTTTCGCCCTGGGGTAGTCCCACCTTCAGCGAGGTCCGCCATCCCTTGCCGTCCCACCGCTGGAGATCCGGCCCCGAAGCCACCCAGAGCTCGGCCCGGGCAAAGAGTCCGGAACGTTTGCTGGCCGTGAAGGCGGTGACCGGACCCGAAAATTTGGATTGGCTGCGTACCGTCTCCCATTCGTCCGCAAGGGGTCCGAAGGCCAACCCCGCTGGATTCCAGTACGGAGCGAAGACGTCGTCGGACATGCCCACGGAAGTTTCACCCATGCCCAGCTGGCGGGCGCCGACCGGCATGACCAAGGTGAGGATGGAGGATTGCGCCTGCGCGAACCCGACGCAGGCGAGGATGGTTGCGGCAAGGGGTTTAGCGGACAAGGGTCCTCCAATCGGGAACTTGGTATCGGCCACCATCCGGGAGAAGCGGCTTCCAATCACCTTCGTCCCATGCGTTGCGGGGCTTGAGAACGGCCCGGCACCCAAGATGGAAGGGAGGGATCAGAGCCGCATTCGAGCCAAGCTGGTCTCGGGTGACATAGGTCCCTTGGGGAAAGGACTTGATGGCTTCTGCTTGGGTGGACGGAATGACCAGCTCGAAGGTCCGGATCTCCTTGAGATCCGCGTCTTCGATCACCCGGAGATTCTGCTCGGTCTGATCGCGCCACAGCTGCACCAGAGTCTGGATCTCCGAAGAATTGAGGCCTTGGCCGGAGAGATGCTCCTGGATTTCCTTTTCCGAGGGCTTGGCCAGGAGAAGCGCTTCCCGCGGACTGCGCCGCAGCCTGTAGACGCCGGAATTGTGGATCTGAGGAGTGGGATCCTCCTCCTGGTTCTTCTTCTGCAGGGCCACATAGAGGCTCGCCAGGAAAAGCGCCACAAGGATGAGGACGGCCAAGATGAGGAGAAGCCAGTACATGTCTCGCCACAATCTACCCTAATTCCTGGACATCGTCCCGCCCCATCTGAGGCAAGCGCGACGGACCGCTTTCCCAGACGGCCCGACTGTGGTAGTTTTCCAGGAAGGAGAGCCCTATGCATCACTGCACCTTCCAGCCGTTCGCGCCCTTCGCGGGTAGCCGTGCCCCCGGCTGGGTGGACCTGCACATGCATTCCACCCTCTCGGACGGCACGCTGAGCGTGGCGGAGATCATCGAAACCGCCGCCCGCCGGAAGCTTTCGGCCATTTCCATCACCGACCATGACAACTTCGATTCCTGGGAGCAGGGGCGACAGCTGGCCCGCGACGCCGGTGTGGATCTGATCCCGGGCGTGGAGATTTCCAGCTCGTGGGAGGGTTCCGACATCCACATCCTGGGGTATTTCTTCGATCCTTCCAACCTGGCCCTGAACCAGGCCATGGAAAAATCCAAGCGCCGCCGCCTCTTGCGGGCCAAAGCCATGGTCCGCAAGCTGGACCGCCTGGGGATGCCCGTTCGCTTCGAGAAGGTCCTTTCCTACGTGCAAGGCGGCACCGTCGGACGTCCGCACATCGCCCGGGCCCTCCTGGAAGAGGAGTACGTCAAATCCTTCCAGGAAGCCTTCGAAAAATGGCTGGGACCCAAGTGCCCCGCCTACGTGGAGACAGAATGCCTGACGCCCGCCGAAGCCATCGCGCTCATCAACAACGCGGGGGGGGCGGCCTGCATGGCGCATCCCATGCACACCGACCGGGACGACGCCATCCCCATGATGGTGGAGGCCGGGTTGAAGGGAATCGAGATCTATTGCCATCGTCTGCCGTCCGCCATCCGGCGCAAATACCAGGACTTGGCCCGTCGATACAATCTCGTCTGGACCGGAGGTTCGGACAGCCATGGGGAGCGACCAGGATGCCCCGGAATCGGCTCCGTCCGCGTAGCCCGAACCGTTGTGGAAAAGCTTCTTGAAGCCCGCGACCGCCACTTCGCCGAAATCTGAACAGCCCCGCAGCCTGGGCCCCTACCACGTCCTGGAGCCCATCGGCACCGGGCTGGGAGGCATGAGCGAACTGTTTCTATGCCACGATCCCTCGTTGGATCGCAAGGTGGTGGTGAAACTGGTTCCACCGGGCACCAACGAGGAACTGCTCAACCGTTTCCATCGCGAAGCCAGCCTGCTTTCCGGCGTGGCCCACCCCGGATACGCCCACGTCTACCGCTACTGGAACGTGGACGGCCGTCCGGCCATGGCGATGGAGTTCATCGATGGGCTCACCTTGCGCGAGATCCTGGACCTGCGGCGCACGGTGCCGTTGGACGTGGGGTTGGCGATCTTCCGCACGGTGGCCCAGGCGCTGCGCCACGCGCACCTCCACGGGATCATCCACCGGGACGTCAAGCCGGCGAACATCCTGATCAGCCATTCCGGCCAGGTCAAGCTCCTGGATTTCGGAGTGGCTCGCTTCGAGAACCAATCCGACCTCACCATGCCCGGCATGGTGGTGGGAACCACCTCCTACATGAGCGCGGAGCAGGCCAAGGGAGAGGATCTGGACGAACGCTCGGACATCTATTCGATGGCGCTTTGCCTCTACGAATCGCTCTCCGGAATCCACCCTTTCCGCAAGGACCAGCCCGACGCCACCCTGACGGCCTTGCTGACCAAGACCGCCAAGCCACTCTGGAGGATCCAGCCAGGCACACCCTGGAGGATCTCGGGGCTCGTCGCCCGATGCATGTCCCGCGACCGCCGCAAACGCGTTCGCGAGATCACCGAGTTCCTCGCGGAGCTTGACCAGCTCTGGGGGCCTTGCGGCACCGACCACGAAGCCTACCTGGCCGCCTTCATGGCCGCGGTGCGCAATGGTCGTCGCTTCGACCAGAGGCTGCCTCGCGTGGGCTGGCCCTGGTGGGCCATGGCGGGGGCGGGGTTGGCGGTGGGACTGTTGGCCGGGATCGCCATCGCATGGTGACACCGGTCGGGGTCGCGACGTCCGCTTGGGTCCGTCCATGAACTGGGTGGATTTCGCAGGATTGACCATCGTGGCGTTCCCCGCCCTGTCGGGCCTTCGGCACGGCTTGGTGGCGGGGCTACTCAAGTTCGGCGCGCTGGTCGTGTTCGTGGGGCTCGCCATCTGGCAGATGCCGTTTCTGACGACATGGTCGTCCCTCCACCTGCCCTTGTCCCCATCCGCGGCCCCCGTCGTCGCGATCGTCCTGGCCCTGGTGGTCGGCTGGATTGCGGGCGCCCTGGCCGCATTGGCCTGGAAGAAATTGTCGGAAGGTTCTGTGGCCTGGACGGACAGACTCCTTGGGTGCCTTTCCGGCGCGATCAAGGGAGCCTTCGTCGCGGTCTGCGCCATGGCCACCCTGGCCGCCGCCTGGCCCCGGGGGAAGACAGCCGTCGAAGAGTCCTGGATCTCGCGCAACGCGCTGGCTCCGATCCTGGAAGAAGGACGCTCCCGCTTGGCCTCCCGGCTGGGCTTCACCTCCCCCGAGTCCCCGTGACACGGCAGATCTCGATCCGCATCGGCGAATTGGGGAAAGCCCATTCGGTGGAGCTCAACAAGGCCGGGAGCTGGCTTGTGGGCGTCTTCATCCTGGGGGCGATCGCCCTGGGCCTGGGCGCATGGCAAGTTCTGGCCAGTGCGCGCATCTATCCCAAGCTTCTCTACCAGAAGCAGAAGAACTCCCTTCTCCAGGAACGTCTGGCTCGCCTGCGAAAGGAGTCGGGATCCGTCCAGATCGAGGTCGCCACCCTGGACTCCGCCCGGAGACTGATCTCCAGCCGCTTCGGGCAGTCCGACAGCGTGACGACGAAGACCTCCCGGCGCTGGAGCAACGCCCGCACCCTGGATGCCCTGTTTCCCGATCCTTCCGGCGAGGAAGCCTGGGCGCGTTCCATGGAGGACCTGGGCGAACACGCCGCGCTGGTCCGGGATGGCCTGAGCAGGCATGTGGATGCCGCCAAGCGGATCGTCGGCCGACTGGAGACAACCCCCAGCATCAGCCCTGCCCGCGGGCAGGTCTCGTCCGGCTTCGGATGGCGTCTACACCCCGTCCTGGGCGTTTTCATGATGCATTCCGGACAGGACATCACCGGCCAGACCGGTCTTCCGGTGTTCGCTACCGCCCGCGGAAAGGTGGTCACCAGGGAGTTCAGTTCGAGTTTCGGCAATTACGTTGTTCTGGACCACGGCAATGGGATCCGGACCCTGTACGCCCACCTCAGCGCTTTCCGCTGCGAGTTGGGGAAAGAAGTCCGGCGTGGCGAGGAGATCGGGTTGATGGGTTCCACGGGAAGGTCCACGGGCCCGCACGTCCACTACGAGATCCACCAATCCCTGAAACCTCTCGATCCGCTTCCTTGGATCCTACCGACCATCTTGGTCCCATAAGTTCGACCCCCAGGATCGCCTCATGAGCCTCATACAACTGTCCAACAAGTACATCTCCGCCTCGATCTCCCCCAAGGGAGCCGAGTTGCGCAGCCTTCGCCGCGCCGACACCGGAACGGAATACATGTGGTCGGGGGACGCCGCCCACTGGGACCGGGTTTCCCCAACCCTGTTTCCCATCGTGGGGAGGCTGCACAACGACGCCTACACCTGGCAGGGACGTCGATACAGCCTGCCCCAGCACGGGTTCGCCCGCGACCTGGAATTCGACGTCGTCCACGAGGACGGAACCTGCGCCTCGTTCCTCCTGGGTTCCGCCGGACCGTTCCTGGAACGCTATCCGCAGCAGTTCCAGCTGGCGCTCACCTACACGCTGGACTCGGAGGCCCTGATCCTCCGCTACGACGTCTTCAACCCATCCAACGCCGACGACCTCCTGTTCTCCCTGGGCGCGCATCCGGCGTTCCGCTGGCCCCTGGACGAATCCATCCCCGCCGACGCCCACATCCTTCGTTTCGAGCGCAGCGAAACCACCGACCGCCTGGAAGTAGGGACCGATGCCCTTCTGACCGGACGAAAAGTGCCGTTCTTCCGGGACATGGACCACATCAAGCTGCGTTCCGACCTCTTCCGGGCCGGAGCGATCGTCCTGGAGGGCGTCAAGTCGGATTCCGTCGTCTTCGGTGCCGAGGACGGGCCCAGGGTACGGCTCACCGCTCCAAGCGCCCCCTGGTGGGCCTTCTGGACCATGCCCAACGCACCGTTCCTGTGCCTGGAACCGTGGCACGGAATCGCCGACAAGCACGGCGCCGACTGGGACCTGCGAGGGAAACCGGGAATGATCGCCCTTCCTCCGGGCGACTCCTGGAGCTGGACCCTAAAGATCGAGCCCTCCTGACCCACACGGGGCAGTCGCATCGGGTTCCGGGCGACCGCATCTCCGATCCACTCCCACGGAGATGCAAAAACCTCTTTCCCTGCAGGTGGGAGCGGAGCTATTCTTGACTGTGGAAGCGCGCCATCCCTTGCGATGGGGGCCGACTTCGACGCTTCCTTTCAGAGGACCGCCAAACCGTGCTGCCAGAATCCGCGCAAACACCCACTTCGACGATCGAAGACCCGTCCTCCGCGACGGACGGCTCCCTTCCTCCCGAAGTGCTGGGGACCGTCCCCATCTGGGTGCTGGCCGGTTTCCGTCTGGAAAGGATCGGCTGGCGACGGCAGGACTCCGGCTGGTCGGTGGGAGTCTACCGCCTGGAAGAAGCCGAACCGGACCTGGAAGACATCGAACTCCAGTAGCGCGGACCGGGGATCAGGCCAGGGTCCAACCCGCCGGAAGGACCAGGGACATGGGCTTGCCCGCCTTTCCTTGGCGCAATCGGGCTCTCACCCTGCCCTTGCGCACATCCCAAACCAGCTCCCAGATGCGATCCCCCTCGCGATGCTCCCGCGGCGGATCCCCGGTGGTCGCCGTTGGCTTCTCCAGAATCCGGGATTTGTCGACGATGTTCCAATCCTCGCCATCGATCGCCACGGCTCGATCGGCGAACCAGGATTCCACCGGCTGGGGAGGAGGTGCCCAGCCCCCCCGAGCGGTGCACCATTCCAACACATGCCGTTCCCAGGCACGCTCCACTTCCTGACGCTCGGTGGCAGACAAGGCGATCCAGACCGCTTCGCGGGCGGTCTGGGGATCGTCCACCGGACCTTCGCTGGATCCGATCACATCCTTGCCCACCCGGCGGACCCACTTGGCTTCCAGCCTCGCGCCCTCCCATCGGGCCCGTTGGACTTCCAGCCTCCCGATTCCCAATCGCAGGCAGTCCGAACCGGACAAGCCCAGGCAGGCGTCCATCCACACCCGTGCATCGCCTCGAGCCGTCCTTCCCCCGTGGACGGAAAGCGCCAAGGCAAGCTCCGGCAATCCGGAGAGGGAGTCGCGCGACGGCCACAGCGCAGCGCCCTCCCCCAGAGCATACTCCTCGCGACCCGGCGCACCGCGGCGCCGCCGCAGAGCGCGGGGCTCGAGGAGCCACAACTCCCTGGCCAGGGCCTGGACCTGGACATCGCGGGGCCAGCCATCGTCCTCGCACCCGACCAGCCCCTTCAGGCGGTGGAACAGCCGTCGCGCCTCGCGCCAGGTCGCGGGATGGACGCCCAGGGTCGGTGCGACCTCCTCGGGCACCTCCAGCACCCGGCACAGGAGGGATTCGTCGCCACCGCCGCGCGCCAGATCGCGGCGCCTCTCCAGGACCTGTGGGGAGGGTCTGGAGAGGAGCAGCGGCCGGGAGGCGCTCAACGCGGCGGCAAGGGCCAGAGCATCGCGCAGGGATGGTTTCCCGCGATGCCTCAGACAGAATCCGGCAAGATCGGGGGGCAGCGGCAGCGCCACCGCCTCCCGAGCCAAGTCGGTCGGCTCCCCCGCTTCCCGCCAGGGATCCTCCCTCCAGAGGCCCAGGCGACGGAAGGCATCCTGCGCGCTTCGCATTCCGTCCGCGCGAGGACGATCCAACCAGGGAAGCGTCCATGGATCCGCCCCCGCCACCAGAAGCGGGAGGAGCCAATCGCGGGGATCGTCCACTTGGATGCACGGACGCGCGCGGGGCTCCAAGCGGGCCGCCGGGGACCAGAGCCGCAAGCAGCGTCCCGGGCGCACACGGCCCGCCCGCCCCGCCCGCTGGTCGGCGGAAGCCTGCGAAATGCACCCCAGTTCCAAACGGGGGAAACCGCTGGAACGCTCGATCCGCCGTTCCAATCCGGCGTCCACCACGGCCACCACGTCGGGAACCGTCAGGGCGGATTCCGTCACGTTGGTGGAAAGCACGATGCGAAGATCTTCGCACGGCTGGAGGACCCTCCGTTGGACCTCCAACGGCAATCCACCATGGAGCCGTTCCAGCGTTCCCCCCACCCTCCCGGAAAGCCAGGCGTGGCATTCCTCGATCTCCTGCACGCCGGGAAGGAACACCAGGACCGTGCCGTCGGGAGCATCCAGCCTCCGCAAGGCCGTCTCCACGCGCAGGGGCAGTCCCCCGGCCTCCGGCAGCCCGCCTCCAGGTGGCGGCAGGTACTCGGTATCGACCGGATGCATCCTGCCACTGGCCTCCAGCACCTTCCCGCCCAACACCTCCGCGATGGAGACGGCATCGAGGGTCGCCGACAGGATCACCAATCGATGCTCCTGTCCACGGCCGCGGGCGAAAGCCAGGAACGCGTCCACGTCGGATCGACGTTCGTGGAATTCGTCCAGGATCCAGGTGGGATATTCCTCGGCCTGACCACTTCCGAGCATCCCCAGGGCCACCCCTGGGGTGCAGTACAGGATCTGGGTGGACTCCCGGCGGACCACGTCGTCCCGGACCATCCACCCCACCCTCTCGCCAGGTTCCGTCCCCGTCTGGACAGCCACGTGTTCCCCCAGGGACCTTGCCGCGAGGCGGCGAGGCTCCACCACCAGCACCTTTCCCTGGTCGCAGGCCCAAAGCGGAACCCGCGTGCTCTTGCCCGACCCGGTGGGCGAAGCGACCACCAAAGGGGTCCGTTCCGACCGAAATCGGCGGAATTCGCTCTCGATCGCATCCACTGGCAGCATAGACATGGTCAGAAATGGTATTTCTTTTGGAATCTATGGCTCCCATACTCATGCGTTCCGTCTCCGGCGTCCGTGGCATCGTCGGCGACGGACTGACCCCCACCTCCCTTGCCGTCCACGTCAACGCCTTCGTGCAGGAAGTGGGGAGAGGCAGGATCCTGGTCGGCCGCGACGCGCGCGATTCCGGCCCCCTGGTGGAGGATCTGGTCTGCGCCACGCTGGCACTGTCCGGTTGCACCGCCGTGAAGCTGGGAATCAGTTCCACTCCCACCGTCGAGATGGCCGTTCTGGCCGACCCCGAGGCGGTGGGTGGGATCATCCTCACCGCGTCCCACAATCCAGCCCAATGGAACGCACTCAAATTCCTGGACAAGAACGGCTTGTTCCTGGGACCCGATTCGGTCCGATCGCTGTTCGACCGGGTCGATCGCGACGACCTCCGTTGGGTTCCGCACACGGAGATGGGGCGGGTGATCCAGGGCCAGGACGCCGACGATCTGCACATCGATGCGATCCTGAAGCTCCCGGAAATCGCCCTTCCGACCATTTCCAAACGCAAGCCAAAGGTTGTGGTCGACTGCGTCAACGGCGCCACCTACCGGATCGCACCCCGGATGCTCGAGCGCATGGGCTGCGAGGTCCAGGTCATCCACGCCACCCCCGACGGCACCTTCCCCCGAGGGGCGGAACCCGTACCGGAAGCTCTTGCCGATCTGGGCCTGGCGGTGCGGAATTTCGGAGCCGACTTGGGATTGGCCTTCGATCCCGACGGCGACCGTCTTGCCCTGGTGGACGAACTTGGCACCCCTCTGGGCGAGGAAGCGACCTTGGCCCTGGGAGTGCGGCACATCCTGGCCAAGCGTCCTGGAGGAGTGGCGGTGAACCTTTCCACCAGCCGCATGTCGGAAGACCTGGCGCAGGCCGCGGGCGTTCCCTTCCAACGCACCCCCGTGGGCGAAATCCACGTGGCCAAGGCCATGTTGGCCGCCAACGACGTGGTGGGCGGCGAGGGCAACGGAGGCTTGATCCTGCCCCACCTGCATCCCGGTCGCGACGGACTCCTGGCCGCGGCCGTGGTTTTGTCCCTTCTTTCCGAATCCGGTCGCAAATTGTCCGAACTTGCCGCGACCCTGCCACGCTACGCCATGGTCAAGACCAAGTTCGGCTTGGAAGGGAAATCCCTTCCCGCGGCGATCGCCGCCCTGGAAACGCGTTTCGCGGACGCCCAGAAGGACGTCCGCGACGGCCTCCGGCTTTCCTGGCCGGACTCCTGGCTCCATGTGCGCGCATCGAACACCGAACCCATCCTCCGCGCCATCGCGGAGGCCCCCACCGAAGAACGGGCGCGCGAACTGTGCGAAGCGGCCCGGGAGGTCCTCTGATGTGCGGAATCGTCGGCTATCTGGGCTCCCGCCCCGCCTTGCCCCTCCTGCTTGAAGGCCTCAAACGGCTGGAATACCGCGGTTACGATTCCGCCGGAGTCTGCGTGCGTCGCGCCGACGGGCTGTCCACCTGCCGTGAAGTGGGCAAGGTGGCCGCCCTGGAAGCCAGGGTCGGCCAGGAGCTCGATCGGTTCCAAGGCTGCGAAGGCATCGCCCACACGCGCTGGGCGACCCACGGCGTTCCCGCCGAACGCAACGCCCACCCCCACCGCGACGACCAATCCCGCATCAGCCTGGTCCACAACGGGATCATCGAGAACTACCAGACCATCAAGACCGCCCTGGAATCCAAGGGGCGGAAGTTCTCGAGCGAAACCGACACCGAGGTCCTGGCCATGCTGGTGGCCGAGCTCTACGAAGGCGACCTGGAAAAGGCCGTCCAGGCGGCCCTGCGCGAGATCACCGGCGCCTACGCCATCGCGGTGATGTGCGTCGACGAGCCCGGAGTGATGGTGGTGGCCCGCAAGGGAAGCCCCTTGATGGTGGGCATCGGGGCCGGCGAGTTCGTGGTGGCCTCCGATCCCTCGGCGATCGTCGCCCACACCCAGCACGCCTTCGCGCTGGAGGATTTCACCGTCTGCCGGCTGAGCCGCGACGGGTACCGCACCTCGAACCTCCACAACGCTCCGGTGACTCCGAAGCTCATGGAACTGGAGATGAAGCTCGAGGAGATCGAGCTCGGGGAATTCCCCCACTTCATGCTCAAGGAGATCTTCGAGCAACCCAACGCGCTGCGCAACACGCTCTCCGGTCGCGTGGACGTGGAACGCGGCGAGATCTTCCTGGGAGGCCTGCAGCAGATCGGGCGCAAGCTCACCCACGCGCACCGGATCGTGTTCACCGGACAGGGAACCGCCTGGCACGCCGCGCTGGTGGCCGAATACATGATGGAGGAGCTGGCCCGCATCCCCTGCGAAGTCCAGTACGGCTCGGAGTTCCGCTACCGCAACCCCATCGTCGAGGACCACACCGTCCTGGTTGCCATCTCGCAATCCGGCGAGACCGCCGACACCCTCGCCGCCCTCGAGGAGGCCAAGCAGAGGGGAGCGCTCACCCTGGGCATCGTCAACGTGGTGGGCAGCTCCATCGCCCGCGCCACCGACGCCGGCGTCTACCTGCGGGTGGGACCGGAAATCGGCGTGGCGAGCACCAAGGCGTTCATCGGACAGGTGGCGGTGGGCGCGATGCTCTCCATCTACGCGGGCCGCCGGAAGCATCTTTCCATCGAGGCCACCCGCAGCCTGATCACCGAGTTGAACGCCATACCGGACAAGATCCGCCAGGTGACCGAACAGTCCGACAGGATCCGCGGCATCGTCGCCAAGTACGTGGACCTGAACAACTGGCTGTTCCTCGGGCGCGGATTCAACTACCCCGTGGCCCTGGAGGGTGCGCTGAAGATCAAGGAGATCTCCTACATCCACGCGGAAGGGATGCCCGCCGCGGAGATGAAGCACGGTCCCATCGCCCTGATCCACGACGGCATGCCCTGCGTGTTCGTGGCTCCCCTCGGAAGCCAGCACGACAAGGTGATCGGCAACATGCAGGAGGTGCGGGCCCGCGGCGGCCGGGTGATCGTGATCGCCACGGAGGGCGACACCGCGATCGAACGCCACGCCGACGAGATCATCCGCGTTCCCTCCTGCCCGGAGGTGTTCAGCCCCATGGTCACCACGGTGGCTCTGCAACTGATGGCCTACCATGCGGCGGTGCTTCGCGGACACGACGTCGACAAACCGCGAAACCTCGCCAAATCCGTGACGGTGGAATGAACCCGGAAATCCCCTTCGTCGATCTGGAGCCCCAATACCGCGACGCGGGAAGGGACATCGAGGAAGCGGCGCTGCGCGTCCTGAGATCGCGCAGGTATGTCCTGGGGCCCGAGGTCGCGGCCTTCGAGGCGGAATTCGCCGCGGCCATCGGCACCAGGTTCTGCGTGGGAACGGATTCCGGAACCAGCGCGCTGAGACTGGCCCTGCAGGCGGCGGGAATCGGCCCTGGCGATGAAGTGGTCACCACCCCTGCCACCTTCATCGCCACCGTGGAGGCCATCCGCCAGGCCGGCGCCAGACCGGTGCTGGCCGACATCGACCCCACATCCTGGAACCTGGATCCGACTGCGGTGGAATCCGTGGTCGGCCCGCGCACCCGGGCGATCCTGCCGGTCCACCTCCACGGCCGTTCCGCCGACCTGTGCGCCTTCGGCGAACTCTGCCTGCGACACGGGCTGACCCTGATCGAGGACGCCGCCCAAGCCCACCTGGCGAACCATGGAGGACGCCGCTGCGGAACCCTGAGTCTGGCGGGTTGTTTTTCCTTCTACCCCGGCAAGAACCTGGGAACGGCCGGGGAAGGCGGAGCGGTGGTCACCTCCGATCCGGAAATCGCCCGCAGGGTGGCCATGCTGCGCGACTTCGGAAGCGAGAAGAAGTACGAGCACATCCTCCATGGAGGCACCAATGCGCGCCTGGAATCCATCCAGGCGGCCATCCTGCGCGCCAAGCTCCCCTTCCTGGAAGGGTGGACCCAAGACCGCGAACGGATCGCCAATCGCTATCTGGATGGACTTGCGGGGCTTCCCTTGGTCCTTCCCGCCGAACCAGGTGTCCACCGCCATGTCTGGCACGTCTTCGCGATCCGGCATCCCCGGCGGGATTGGCTCCGGTCCGAGCTCGCGGCACAGGGGATCGAGACGGGAATCCACTACCCCCGACCGATCCACCTCCAGCCCGCCTGCGAGCACATGGGCTATCGCGAAGGGGATTTCCCGCATGCGGAGGCCTTCTGCCGGGAAACATTGAGCCTCCCCCTGTGGACGGGGATGTCCGAAGCCGTGCAGGATCGGGTGATCGGCACCCTGGCCCGCATCCTGGGAGCCTGACCCAGCCTTTCCCCGTCGACTTCCGGCCTCCAGGGAGCCATACCGGAATCGCAAGAAGCCACCCCGGGAAAAATCTGCCCGTTTCCCGCACCTGAAACGGCAAATCCTGCCTCCCCGACCCGGCAGGTTCCGTCCGGGACCGCCAGATAATGTCCTGGACTGGAAACTGTCCGAGTGATACAGTGGCCCAGGGCTTGCGCACCGCGGCATGGAACGATGCTTGCGTGCCTGCGTCGAGGACCCTGTATGGGGAAAGGGTGCGCTATGAACGGTTCCATCGAATGAAAGCGGTCATCCTGGCCGGCGGATTGGGGACCAGGCTCGCGGAAGAAACAACCGTGAGGCCGAAGCCCATGGTGGAGATCGGCGGAAAGCCGATCCTGTGGCACATCATGCGCCACTACTCGCGCCACGGCATCCGGGAGTTCGTGATCTGCCTGGGGTACAAGGGCCACCTGATCAAGGAGTGGTTCTCCAACTACTTCCTGTACTCCAGCGACGTGACCTTCGATCTGCGTGGAAACCGGCTGCAGGTGCACCACACGGAATCCGAGGATTGGAAGGTGACCCTGCTGGACACGGGGGAAGCGACGCAGACGGGGGGGCGTCTGAGGCGGATTCGGGAACACGTGTCCGACGGCACGTTCTGCGCCACCTATGGCGATGGCCTATCGGACGTCGACGTGGGCAAGCTGATCGATTTCCACCGCAAGCAGAAGACCCTCGCCACCCTCACTGCCGTCCAGCCTCCGGGCAGATTCGGGACCATCGACTTCAAGCGAAAGCGCGTGGTGGGTTTCCACGAGAAGCCCCCGGGGGACGGGACGTGGATCAACGGCGGGTATTTCGTGCTCGAACCAAAGGCGCTCGATCTGATCGAGGGCGACGACACCAGCTGGGAGCGAGGCCCCATGGAGACGCTCGCCGGCCGCGGGGAGCTTGCCGCGTTCAGGCATGACGGATTCTGGCAATGCATGGACACCGTCCGCGACCGTACCCATCTGGAGGAACTCTGGAATTCGGGCAGGGCTCCGTGGAAGCCGGCGGAGACATGATGACCGTGGTGGAACAGATTCCGATCCAGGGATCCTTCCTCCTGGAAAGTCGCGCCCTCGCCGACGATCGCGGCTCGTTCCAACGATTGTACGACGCGCCGTTCCTTGCCGGATTGGGGTGCACCGAACCCCTGCGCCAGGCGAACCTCTCGCGAACCCGACGACGAGGCTGCGCCCGCGGGATGCACAGGCAGCAACTCCCCCATTGCGGATTCAAGCTCGTGACCTGCCTGCGGGGCGCGATCTGGGACGTGTGCCTGGACACCCGGACGGATTCGCCCACCTTCGCCAGATGGGAGGGACGCACCCTGGAAGCCGACAGGAACGCTTTCATCCTCCTTCCGCCGGGATGCGCCCATGGCTTCCAATCGCTTTCCGACGACACGGAGGTGCTCTACCTGATGGGCGAGGACCACGATCCCGGCGCGGAGGTCCGCATCCAGATGCTGGATCCGGAATTGGCCATCGCCTGGCCTCTGGCCATCGACCAGGTATCTCCAGCCGACGCCGGCGCCCCCGGACTATCCACCATATTCAGGAGAGATCCTCCATGAAGTGCAGAAATTGCCAGAAAGACCTGTCCCGCGTGTTCATCGATCTGGGAAGCTCCCCGCCTTCGAACTCCTACCTGGACCCGTCCGACCCCAACGCGGGGGAAGTCTGGTACCCGCTGAAGGTCCATGTCTGCGAGGAATGCTTCCTGGTGCAGATCGACGAGTTCAAGTCGCATTCGGAGATCTTCTCGGCGGAGTACGCCTATTTCAGTTCCTTTTCCAAGACATGGCTGGAGCACGCCAAGCGGTATTCCCTGTCCATGATCGAGCGGCTGCGGCTGGATCGCGATTCCTTCGTGGTCGAGATCGCATCCAACGACGGGTACCTGCTGCGCAACTTCGTCGAGGCGGGCATTCCCTGCCTGGGTGTCGAACCAAGCACGAACACCGCCGAGGCGGCGCGACTGCTGGGCGTGGAAAGTTGGACGGATTTCTTCGGAAACGACCTCGCGCGGCGCCTGGTGAAGACCAGGGGACGGGCGGACCTGGTCGTCGGCAACAATGTGATCGCCCACGTCCCGGACATCCTCGATTTCGTCGATGGAGTCAAGACCCTCCTGAAGCCCGATGGTACCGCCACCTTCGAATTCCCCCACCTCCTGAACCTCGTGAAAGAAAACCAGTTCGACACCATCTATCACGAGCACTTTTCCTACCTCTCGCTGCTCTCCAGCTGCAAGGTTTTCGAGCACTGCGGACTGCGCATCTTCGATGCGGTCCAGCTTCCCACCCACGGCGGCTCCCTGCGGCTTATGGTCTGCCATGCGGATTCGCCTCGCCCGGACCACCCGAGGCTGTCGGAAATCCTCGCTCTCGAACGCTCCAACGGAATGGAGAACCTGGAGTTCTACCTGGGTTTCCAGAAGAAGGCAGACCGCATCAAGGACGGGCTTCTCTCCTTCCTACTCGACGCCCGGAGGTGGGACAAGAAGGTCGTCGCATACGGCGCGGCGGCCAAGGGCAACACCATCCTCAATTACGCGGGGATCAAACCCGACCTCATCCCCTACGTGGTGGACGCCTCGCCCCACAAGCAGGGCAAGCTCCTTCCCGGAAGCCGGATCCCGGTGGTCTCCGAGGAGCGCCTCCGGGAGACGAAGCCGGATTTCGTCCTGATCCTCCCCTGGAACCTGACGACGGAGATTTCCCGGCAGCTCTCCTACATCGGCGAGTGGGGCGGACGCTTCGTGACGGCCATTCCCTCGCTCTCCGTGTTCGATCCGGAGCATGCATGAAACCGGTCCTCTACGCCAAGCCTTCCATCACCGAGCTGGAGATCCGCTATGTGGCCGATGCGATCGCCAACGGCTGGGGACCTCGCTGCAACGATTACATCCTGCGCTTCGAGAGGGAATTCGCCAAGCACCTAGACGTTCCGCTGGCCATGGCCACCGCAAGCTGCACGGGAGCCCTGCACCTGGCCCTGGCCGCATTGGGAGTGGGTCCCGGGGACGAAGTGGTCGTTCCCGACATCACCTGGATCGCGTCCGTTTCGCCGATCGTCCATCTGGGCGCGACACCCGTGCTGGTCGACGTGCTGCCGGACACCTGGTGTGTCGATCCCGATCGGGTGGAAGAAGCCCTCACCTCCCGGACCAAGGCGGTGGTGTGCGTCCATGTCTACGGGAACCTCTGCGACATGGATCGTCTATCCAGAATCTGTCAAGAAAGGGGCGTCGCGCTGATCGAGGACGCCGCCGAAGGACTCGGGTCGGAATGGAAGGGCCGCAAGGCCGGAAGCATGGGGGATTTCTCCGTTTTCTCCTTCCACGGCACCAAGACCGTGACCACCGGCGAAGGAGGCATGCTCTGCTCCAGGAGAAGCGACCTGTGGGACCGGGTCCGGACGCTTTCCGACCACGGACGCCGACCGGGAGAACCCGTCCAGTTCTGGTGCAGCGAGTTCGGCTACAAGTTCAAGATGTCCAACCTGCAGGCCGCGCTGGGATGCGCCCAGCTGGAGCGGATCGAGGAGCTGGTCGCCCGCAGGCGCGAGATCTTCCACCGCTACCGGGAGAGGCTTTCCGGCCTGCCGGGCCTGCGATGGAACCCCGAGCCCGCGGACACCGTGAACAGCTACTGGATGACCACCATCGTGTGGGACCGATCGCGCGGCGTCGACCGCGACGATCTGGTTCGGCGCATGAAGGAGAACGCCATCGACGCGCGCGTCTTCTTCCATCCCGTGAGTTCGTTTCCCATGGTGGGCGGGCGTCGCTTCGAAAACCCCGTCGCCGCCTCGCTGGAGGGATGCGGCCTGAACCTCCCCTGCTACCACGACCTGGACGACGAAGGCTTCGAGCGTGTTTGCGGGATCGTGGAGGATCACCTCGGCGAGGATATCCGGTGAAGACCGGGATCCTCTGCTCGACCGCCGGTTCCGCCTTCCGGGGGATCCACGATTGCCTCCTGGCGGCGGGGTCGGACCACGAATTCACCATCATGACGGATCGCGCCTGCGGCATCGAGGATTTGGCCCGATCCCGTTCGATCCAGTGCCATCGGATGGCCGGAACTTCACGCGACGAACTATCGGCGGAAGCCGCCTCGGTGGCGATGGCCTCCGGGTGCGATCTTCTCTTGCTCTTCTTCGGCCGGATCGTTTCGTCGCACTTGCATGGCGCCTTGCCGACCTTCAACGTGCATCCGTCGCTTCTGCCCGCCTACCCCGGAGCGAACGCGCTCCGGAGGTGCCTCGAGGACGGAGCGACGGAATTCGGCTGTTCGGTCCACCGGGTGGACGACGTGCTCGACGGTGGCCCCGTGGCGGTGCGGATCCGGCAGGGGATGCCCCGGAATCCGACGCTGGAAGGGCTTCGGCACGCGAGCTACCTGCAGAAGGTGATGGCCGGCTTGTGGTTTCTCGATGCATATCCGGGAGGAACCCGCGATGGCGCCATCCTTGAGGCCGAGTTCGGAACGGAGATCCCCGGTGCCCCCGCTCCGCTGGCGGATGCCTGGAAGGATTTCCTGCGAAAGGACCGGTCGGGAAGGGTCGACGATGCCTGAACAGAGAACCGTGGTGATCACCCAGCCGATGTACTTCCCCTGGGTCGGGTTGTTCGAGCAGATCCGGCTCGCCGACGAGATCGTCTGGCTCGACGACGTCCAGTTCGCACGCGGCTTCATCAACCGTGTCCAGTGCAAGACCAGGCAGGGGATCTCCTGGCTGACGATCCCCCTGGTCCAGCACCACAGGGACACGTCCATCCGGGATCTGGCGGCCAAGGACGAGGAAGGATGGCGGGAACGCCATCAGGGAATGCTGCGCTCGAGCCTCGCCGGAACGCCGTTTTTGGACGACGCGCTGTCCCTGGCGAAGGAGGCGTTGGAGGTGGACGGTTCCCGCGTGGTCGACATCCTGGAAACCGGACTGATGGCCGCCTGCCGGTACTTCGGACTCCAGGAAGGGAAGACGTTCCGCAAGTCGTCGGAGATGCGGCCGCGGGGGACCAAGAGCGACCTCATCCTCGATCTTGTCGAAACGTGTCGCGGCACCACGTACGTGACCGGACTCGGCGCGCGCAACTACCTGGACCACGAGGGGTTCGAGGCGCGCGGGATCGAAGTGCGCTACATGGACTACAAGAAGACTCCCTACCCCCAGCCACACGGCGAATTCACACCGTTCGTGTCCGTCCTGGACCTGGTGGCCAACGTCGGCAGGCGCGGCGTCGAATGGATCCACAGCGGTACCGTCCACTGGAGTTCCATGCAGGACACCGCCGAACACCACCCAACGACACGGAGCGACGCATGACCAATCCAGATACCCGGTTCCCGCTGGTCACGATCGGACTCCCGGTGTACAACGGGGAGCGCGACCTCGCCAGGGCCATGATCAGCCTTTCCAGACAGGACTACCCCAACATCGAGCTGGTCCTGTCGGACAACGGATCCACCGACCGCAGCGTGGAAATCGCCTCCGCGCACGCGCACCTGTTCCAACGGTTCCGGATCCACAAGGAACCGAAGAACAAGGGAGCCCTTGCCAACTTCAGGAAAGTCCTCGAAATGGCAGAAGGGGAGTTCTTCGTCTTCTGCGGCCACGACGACTTCTGGGAGCCGGATTTCGTCTCCGCCTCCATCGCCGTCCTGGAGAGGGAACCCGACAGCATCCTTTGCAACCCCGGAATCCAGTTCGTCGATCCCGGGGGGGCGCCCATCGCGGCCGACTACGACTCGGTCAACGCCACCAGGTTCGAGTCGGATTCGTTCGAGGAGCGCCTCGACGGATTCCTGAAGCTGCACGGCTGGTACATGACGGGTAGCGTCACCCGCACCGAGGCGCTGAGGAAGGCGTACTTCATGCCCGGGAGGGACTACGAGCAGTTCGGATCGGACGTGAACATCGATCTCGAACTCCTTCTCGCCGGCAAGTTCGCCAAGGTCGACAAGACCCTGTTCCACTACACCCAGAACAAGCCCTCTCCCGAAGCGCGGCACCAGAGCACGCAGGTCGAAAAATCCCCGATCGTCCTTCCCTACGCCGGCCTCAGCCTCCGCCTGGTCCGGTCCATCATGGAAAGCGGGTTCCTGGACGACCAGGAGATGGTCCGGTCCGTCCGCAAGGCCTTCCAGGTCTTCGAATCGGACAAATTCTGGTCGTACAGGTTCGCATCCGGAGCGAGCCCCACCTACCACGACCAGAAGCGCCTCGAACAGGAACGCGGCATCTTCCTTGGAACCGTTCCCTTCTCTCCGGCACGGCTGCTCGAGACTGCCGGTGCCGCTCCCGCCGATCCGTCCCGTCCCAAGGTGGCGATCTTCGAGTTCAACGCCCACCACGACCACGTGATCCCGTCGCTGATCCGCCAGATCAACACTCTGGGATTCCACGTCGACGTGTTCATGCCTGAGGCCGCGATCGGCAACGACGTGTTCCGGGAGTTCGACGGGCTCGGGTTCACCCTGCACGCGATCGACCATCCGGCGTTCGACTACTGGGTGAAGGCTTTCCGCTTCATCGAATACGAATTCCTCGTCCTCAATTCGATCGAGCCCGATGCGATCCTCCGGCGGGTGAAGGAATGGCCCGGCAGGAAGCTGTGCATCCTGCACAATCCCGAACTGGTGCTGCGAAACGAGGAGTACCGCGGGTTCCTCGCCTCCCCGGCGCACCGCGCCGTGGTCCTGGGCGCGAACGTGGCCGCATCCACCCTGGAGGACAAGGACGCGTGGATCGCGCCGTTTTCCCCTCCGGTGGATTCCGGATCCGCCGCGGTCGACGGAAGGACGCGTTTCGTGGTCCAGGGAGTCGTGGAAGACCGCCGCAACTACGCATCCCTCCTGGAGGCGGTCCAACGCTTGGCGGCCGATCCCGAGCGACTGGATTTCGAGGTCGTCCTGCTGGGGAAGGTCTTCGTTCCCTACGGCGAGAACCTCCGCCAGGAGATCCAGCGATCACCCGTGCTTTCCAGGCACATCCGGTTCGTCGACGACGCCTCGACCTACCGGGAGTACTACCGCGAGACCCGGCGGGCGGACTTCATCCTCCCGCTCATCGACACCACCTCGCGCACCTACGCCAACTACATCGGCGGGAAGATCACCTCGTCGACCATGACATCCTTCGCCTTCCGGATCCCCGCGGTGTTGCATGTCGAGCTCCAGGACGCATTCCGTCTGCCGGGATTCGGCTACCGCGACGGCGGCCTGCACACGGCGATGCTCGAGGCGATCCGATCCACACCGCGCCAGAGGTCGAAGCTCAAGGAGGACATCGACCGCGTCCGCGAGGAATGGATCGGCGCATCGATGGCCAACCTCGCCGGAATCCTCCGCGGCTGGGGAATCGGCCATGAAAGCCCCCGTCCCGCTTCCACCCCCGCCCCCTCGGCGAAGGACGGTTCCAGGTACGACGAGGCGTACTTCCGATGGCAATCCCCGATCGGAGCCTTCGGCGGGAAGGCGAACCTGATCAAGTTTCGCGAATTCTCCGCGCCGCAGGGGACCGTCGCCGATTTCGGTTGCGGAGGGGGATACCTGCTGGAGAATCTTCCCGGGCGCAGGAAGATCGGGATCGAGATCAACCCCGCCGCCCGGGAACGGGCCCGATCGGTCGGGATCGAGACCTACGGCACGCCGGAGGAGACCCCGGACGGGTGCATCGACCTCATGGTCTCCAACCACGCCTTGGAGCACGTCCACGACCCGCTTTCCACGTTGCGTTCGCTCCTGGCGAAGCTGCGTCCGGGTGGCACGGCGGTTTTTGTCGTCCCCCACGACAGCGTCGCCATCGCCTTCGATCCCTCCGACGTGAACCAGCACCTGTTCACCTGGAACCCGGCCACCCTGGGCAACCTGTTCCAACTCGCCGGATTCCAGGTCGTGCGCGCGGAGGCGTTCCAGCACATGTGGATGCCCGACTACGAGGCCGTCTGGAACCAGGCGGGGGAGGCGGAATTCCATCGGCAGTGCGAAGCCTTCGCGAGGAAAAACGGCAACTACCAGATCAGGGTTGTCGCCAAACGCGCATGAACCGCGAGCATCCATCCGATTCGCCGGACAGGCCTTCGCCGCGGGAACGCTTCGTCCTGAGGCAGCTCGACAACCTCGTTCCCGATTCACCGGAAAGCACACGAAGGATCCGCCTGCGGATCCCCGCCGCCATCGAGGCCATGGAGCGGATGCTCCGCCGGACCAGGCTGGATGGCAACGATGCCTTCGACCCGTTCCTTTCCTGGCAGTACCCGATCTTCCTGTATCTGCTGTCCCGGGAGATCTGGGACCAGGATGCCGACGAGCGCCTGTCCACGCGCGTCTACCTGCTCAACAAGTACCTCCACGGACTGGATCTCTTCTACCGCATCCGCATGCCACCGACATTCCTCCTCGGCCACGCGATCGGGCAGGTGTTCGTCAACACGACCTACGGCGACCATCTGGTGGTGAGCCACGGATGCACGATCGGACGCAACCGCGACGATCGCCCCGTCCTCGAGGACGGCGTGGCCCTGCTCCCCGGAGCGGCGGTGATCGGGCGCTGCCTGGTGCGGGCGAACAGCGTGGTATCCGCCGGTGTCACGCTGATCAATTCCGACACTCCCGGCAACTGCCTGGTCTTCTCGGGCAAGTCGGGGAAGCCGGTGTTCAAGGAGATCGCCTACCGGTACGTCGACGACCTCTTCGCGGGACGGGACCCCGCCTGAGCGTCGCGGAAGCGGACCCCGCACCCCTCCGACAGGTGTTGGCTGGTCGGATCCGATGGAAGGTTTTTGCCTGGTTCGGATTCCGTCATGGGTGGTAGACTGGTCCGTGTCGCCAGGTTTCACGATGGTTCGGGCCTTGCTTCATGATCCGGCGTCGATCCGTTCGCGAGAAGGAGAAGCTCAGTGGAATCCGATAGCTCCCAGGTTGGCAATGGCTCGTTTCCCGTCGCGGAGGGGCTCGATGGACATGCTCTGACGGGCATCCATCCCCTGCGACTCTACGCCGGGGACCTCCCTCCGGACGACGCGAGGTACGAGGGCTGGATCGGCCTGTCCCTGACGCAGCGGGACGCACGCCACATGAGGCAGGACCTCAGGGAGCGGATCCCGCTTCCCGATTGCTCCGTGGACGCGTTCCAGGCCGAGGACGTCCTGGAACACATCTCCATGGAAGCGATTCCCGGGATCCTGGACGAGATCCACCGGATCCTCAAGCCCGGCGGCGTCTTCCGGCTCTCCGTTCCCGACTACCGATGCGACGTCTTGCTGGACCGATCCGTCAAGGATGCCACGGGGAAGGTCGTCTTCGATCCGGGTGGAGGAGGAACCCCGAGCGAACCCGGACATCTCTGGCATCCGCTGATGGAGACCCTCGAGGACCTGATCCGCAGATCCCGTTTCCATTCCCAGGGGAAGGTGGAATGGCTGCAGGGAACCCGACCCGACGGGGTCCGTCTAGCGGATCCGATCGACCCATCCAACGGACTCGTCCGCAGGACCCCCGACCACGATCCGAGGGTCATGCATCCGCGGCGTCCCATGTCGCTGGTGGTCGATCTCCGCAAGGACGGCAAGCCCGAAGCCCTCCGGATCGCGACGGTCCTCGTCGCCTTCAACCGGCCGAAGCACACAGCGAAGGTGATCGACGCCCTCCGGAGGGACAAGGTCCGGGATCTGTTCGTCCTGTGCGACGCTCCGCGCGGGGAGGAGGACCGCGCGGCCGTCGAGGAAACCCGCCGCCTCGTGGGGTCCATCGATTGGACCAGACCGAAGGTCGTCCTGCAGGAGCGCAACCGCGGACTTGCGCGATCGATCCTCCAGGGAGTCGGGCTCGCGCTGGAAGACAACGACGCGGTGATCCTGCTGGAGGACGACTGCGTCCCCAACACCAACTTCTTCCCGTGGATGCGCGCCTGCCTGGAAACCTACCGCGACGTCCCGAAGGTCTTCGGAATCTCCGGATACAGCGTTCCCATCCCGGAGAAGATCCTGGCCGACCATCCCTACGACGCCTACTTCGTTCCGCGGATGGGCAGTTGGGGATGGGCCACGTGGAAGGACCGTTGGAAGACGGACGAACGCGATCTAGGAAAGCTCGTGGCGGCCTGCCTGGACAGGGGGATCGACCTGGAACAGGGCGGTGCGGACATCCCGGACGCGCTGGGAGCGTGCCTGGCCGGCGAACTGAAGGACACCTGGACCCTTCCCTGGCTCCTCAACGTCTACCTGAACGACGGATGCTACGTCTATCCCACCGTCTCGCACATCGACAACATCGGCATGGACGGGACCGGGATCCACTGCGGCAGGACGGACAGGTTCGTCACGCCTCTCAGCCAGGCTCCCTCGAACCGGCTTCCCGCGAAACCCGTCGAAAACTCCCGCATCCTTGAGGTCTTCCGGTCCTTCTATCCGGCGGGCCCGATCCGCAGGTTCACCGCCGAGGCGCTGAGGACTCTGGCGCGACCGAAGGCATCGTTCCCGGCCACAACCCCATCCCGCTCCCTGGAGAGGTCGCTGGCGATCCTGAGGTCGGCGGGGAAGACGGGACCGGAGAATCCGAAGGTCGTCCTGGTCACCGCCCACGACCACGGCGGCGCGGGCAAGGCGGCCCTCCGCCTGCACCGCAGCCTGTCCGCGCACGGGAGAGGCAGCCGCATGCTGGTCCTTTCCAAGAAATCCGACGATTCCCAGGTGCGTTGCCTGCGGCCGGTGGCTCCGAGCGAGGTTCCGGCGAGATGTCTGGAGCACGGGGATCGACAGCTGATCGAGCGCGCGGAGGCGCGCTGGGCGAAAATCCGCGCCGCCCATCCACGGCACTCGCCGCTGCTCGAGCAGTTCAGCGAGTTCGAGACGGGCATCGACCTGGCCGACTACGAGGATTTCCGCGAAGCGGACATCGTCCATCTCCACTGGGCGGGCGGCGTGATCGACTACACCAAGCTGGCCCGATCGTGCGAAGGCAAGAAGGTGGTCTGGACGCTCCACGACATGAACGCGTTCACCGGAGGCTGCCACTACGATTGGGGCTGCGGAAAACACAGGACCGGATGCCGGGCGTGCCCGCTCTTGGGATCGCAGGAGCAGGACGACTACTGCCACCGGGCGTTCCAGGCCAAGCTCGCGGCCTTCCGGGACATCGACCTGACGATCACCACGCCGAGCCGATGGCTTTCGGAACTCGCCGCCTCGAGCATCCTCCTGGGTGGCCGGAACATCCTGACGATCCCCAATTCCGTTCCCCTCGAGACCTTCAGGCCCCTTCCCCGCGAGCAGTCGCGCCGGCTCCTGGGAATCCCCCTGGATCGCCAGGTCGTGGTCTTCGGGTGCGAAGGGCTCTCCAATCCACGCAAGGGCCTGGCCATCCTGCTCCGTTCGATCGAACTCCTGCGCTCGACGATGGCGACGCCTCCCCTCTTCTGCTTCTTCGGAGCCTCGGGAGCCGGCTTGCCTCTTCCGGCCGATTCCATCTCCCTGGGCGGCATCGACGACGAAAACCGTCTTGCGCGCGTGTTCACGGCGGGCGATGCGTTCGCGATCCCCTCCCTGCAGGACAATCTCCCGAACATCGTCCTGGAGGCGATGGCGTGCGGAACGCCCGTCGCCGGCTTCCGCGTGGGAGGCATCCCCGACATGGTGGACCACGGACGGACGGGCCATCTCGCCACCGAGGGCTCCCCGGAGGAACTGGCCGCTTCGATGCGTTGGCTCCTGGAGAATTCCACACCCCGGATGCGGGAGCAGGCGCGGCGCACCGTCGAGGAGCGCTTCTCGCCGAAGCGGCAGGCCGAAGCCTTCCAGGAGCTTTACGAACGCCTGGGAGCGTCGTCCTCTCCTTCCACCAGGACGGATTCCGGCTCCCACGCCCCGTCCCGGTCCCCCGCCCCGCGATCCCGGACCGAAGAGAGGGGGGGCCACGGCTCCATGCTCACCGCCATCGTTTCCGTGTACAAGGCGGAGCGGTTCCTTCGCGGATGCCTGGACGACCTGATGGACCAGTCCCTGTGGAAGGCCGGCCGGCTGGAGATCATCGTCGTGGACACGGGATCCCCGGAATCGGAATCCGGCATCGTGCGCCAGTACCAGGCCCGCTTCGGATCCGACAGGATCCGCCTCATCCGGACGGAGGATCGCCGCAGCATCTACGCCGCATGGAACCTGGGAATCCAGGCGGCGCGAGGAACCTACCTCACCAACGCCAACGCCGACGATCGCCACCATCCCCAAGGACTGGAACGTCTGGTGGAGGCGCTGGAGACACATCCCGGATCCGGACTCGCCTACGCCGACAGCCTCTGCACGCGCACGGAAAACGAGACCTGGACATCCCACACCGCGCATGCGCGCTTCTGGTGGCCGGATTTCGATGCCCAACTCCTGTTCGAAGGCAACTTCATCGGTCCCCACCCCGTCTGGAAACGTGCCCTGCACGATCGATGCGGCCTCTTCCAGGAAGACCTCCGGATCGCCGGGGATTACGAATTCTGGCTGCGGCTGGTCTCTGCCGGAGTGGGATTCCTCCATGTTCCTTCCGCCTTGGGCCTCTACCTGGAGGGGGGCGCGGAGGCCACCAACCTGGACCTGTCCAAGAGCGAAACGGAAACCGTGAAGATGCGCCATTGGAAAGGACCGGGAAATCCGCCCGCCGAACTTTCCCGAGGCTACCAGGCCGAACGCGAACCGATGGAAGCGATCTGGTCCAACCTCTGCTTCGGCCTTCCGGATCGAGCCCGCAGGATCGCGAGGACCTCCGCTTCGGAAGATCCCTCGGTCGCCAGACTCGAATCCCGGATCGACAGGATCCAGGAGCTCCTGGCCTCCGGCGACAGGGACGAAGCATTGGAACTGGTCAAGGCGAGCCTGTTGGAATCCAAGCAACCTGGGAGACAAGCCCGCTCCACCATGGACGAAGCCCTCGATGCCGCCGACCGCCACCTCGCCTCCGGCAGGATCGATCTCGCCGTGGCGGAGCTGGAGCCGTTGGCTGGCGAAGGCGCGCTGGAACTGTTGACCGCGCTGGCTTGGCTGGAGACCAGACGCGGAAACATCGCCGCATCGCTTCGCTGGTACAGGATGGCCACGGAACGACACCCCCTGGAGATCGCGGCGTGGTCGAATCTGGCGGGCGTGCTCATGGGATTGGGAGATTCCTCGGGTGCCCAGGACGCCTTGGGTCGGATCCTGGCCATCGACCCCAACGAGCCGGAAGCGTTGGTGGCCCTGGTGAGGATCCTCGGCCGTGCCGGAATGGCGAAGGAGGCGGGCGATTCCGCCCGGCGATTCATCGCCGCACACCACGCGAGGGAGGAACGCGAAGAGTTCCTCCAAGCCCTGGCGAACAACCCGGGCCAGCCGCGCGGCGTCCCCTTTCCGAAGGACCATTGCGCAGGAAGGATCGTCGCTCTCGTTTCCAGTTTCAACGAAGGCGACGTCATCGGTCCCGTGCTGGAAGGCCTCATCGCCGAAGGCATCGACGTCTACCTGATCGACAACGCATCCACCGACGATACCGTCCTGCAGGCATCGAGGCTGCTTGGCAAGGGACTGATCCACATCGAGCGGTTCCCGCACGACGCGGGATATCCCTCCCGTTCGGAAAAGGAATACGTCTGGACCGACATCCTCAGGCGCAAGGAGGAGCTCGCTCTCCACTTGGGAGCGGACTGGTACCTGCATGCCGATGCGGACGAGTTCCGGGAAAGCCCCTGGGAAGGACTCAGCCTGTCGGAGGCCATCCGCAAGGCCGATTCCGAGGGATGGAACGCGATCAACCACGAACTGTTCAATTTCCGTCCGACCGACGATTCGTTCCCTCGCGGCGAGGATCCACGCCGGCACCTGACCGGGTACGAAGCCGGAGACTGGTTCGACAGCGTGCAGATCAAGACCTGGAAGAACCCGGGCGTCCGGGTGGATCTCGCTTCGTCCGGAGGCCACAGCGTGGGCATCCCCCGGCGGCTGGTCTGTCCGATCCCCTTCATCCTCCGGCACTACCCGATCCGCGGCGAATCCCACGGCCGTCGCAAGGTGATGGCGGAACGATTGGGGAGGTTCTCGCCCGAGGAGAAAGCCCGCGGCTGGCATGTCCAGTACGATGAATTCAAGGATGGCAGAAAACGTTTCCTGTTCGATGCCGACCGGCTGTGCCCTTGGGGGGACGGAACCAAGGCCAGGCGCGCGATCATGGAGAGGTTCGAAGCCGACCAGGAACAGGTTGGCCGCTGCAAGGGGACGATCGGCTCGATGGAGCTGGACTGGACGGCCTTCGCGCTCCAGGTCGACGCCAAAGCGGAGACGCACCTCGCCCGGGATCTCAAGGTCCTGCAGGAAGCCGACACGGTCCTGCGGGGATTCGCGGACCACCCCGATACGTTCCGGCAGCAGATCGAGTCTTCCGCACAGACGCCTCTCGGCGCCATCTGGCGCGAGGTCGCCTCGATCCGCTCCAGCCAGGCACGCCTCGCCGGAGAGATCCATCTCGCCCGCGGATACCGGACCATTCTCGGCTGGCTGGAACCCGCCAAGAGCGACATGGACCTCCTGGAAGCGATCGAATCGGCGCATGCGACCGGCGATACGCCCCTGGAGAGGCTGCTGATCTCGAAGTCGCTGGGAAACGGCGTCGGCGAATCCCTTTTCCATCGCGTGTTGGCCGCACGTTCCCGGCAAGACCTGGAGATCCCGAACGCATCCCGTGTCGTCCTGCCGGAACACCCCAGGGTCTCCGTCGTGATCCCCGTCCACAACGGCGCCGACCTGACGCGCAACTGCCTGACCTCGATCTTCTCCACCCCATCCAGGCACTCGGCACAGATCGTGGTGGTGGACGACGCCTCCACCGACGGCACCAACGCCTACCTGCGCGGTTTGCGCGATTCAGGCCGCATCCTCCTGGTGGAGCACGCCGCCAACCTGGGCTTCGCCGCTTCGTGCAACGATGGTGCGCACGCGACTACCGGAGATGTCCTGGTGTTCCTGAACAACGACACGATCGTACAGGCAGGATGGCTGGACGCGCTGGTGGATGAACTGGTCCGGGACGCGTCGGTGGGCATCGCCGGAAGCCGCCTGCTCTACCCGGACGGACGGATCCAGCACGCCGGCATGGTGTGGGAATGGCAGGAAGGAAGACCACATCCCGAACACGCGTTCCGCCGCCATCCCGGAGACGCCCCCGAAGTCAGGATCTGCCTCGACTACCCGGCCGTGACCGGCGCGTGCATGGCCATCCCTTCGTCCCTGTTCACCGATCTCGGCGGGTTCTCCCACGAGTTCGGGATGTACTGCGAGGACGTGGACCTGTGCCTGCGCGTCTGGGACATGGGCCTGCGCGTGAGGTACGTCCCCGCCAGCCGCCTCTTCCACCTGGAATCGGCGACGCCCATCGACCTTCAGGCCCGCGCGGAAAGGAGCCGCAAGGCCGCCGACCTCCTGCGCGCGTCCTGGAAGGGACGCTGGCCCGCCGCCTATGCCGCCATGCCCTCCTGGATGTGGCCACAAGAGGCTCGGACCGGAGTCGGCCCGACCCCCACGCGCGGTCCACGCATAGGATTCGATGCGCGCACCCTTTCGGTGCCGGATTCCGTCGTGCGCGGGATCGGGAACTACGCGCTGCACCACTTGCAGGCCCTCCTCCGATCGCGTCCGGGTACGCCCATCACCTGCCTGCACGACGACACCCCTCCTCCGGCGGAAATCGTCGAGCGTACGAAAGTCCTTGGAGCCATCTGGGAGCCGTGGTCCAGTCGATCGGCATCGGACTTCGACCTCTTCCACACCCCCGACCCGATGCACGTCTATCCCGGCTACGCGAGCCCGTTCCAGCGTTTCGGGAGCACTCGCGTCACCGCGACCTTCCACGACATCATCCCCATCCGCGTCTACGAAGGACGCATCGCCAACTGGCCCGCCTACCTCGCCCGTCTGGACGAGATCTCCGATTGCGGAGCCACCTTGCTGTGCAATTCCGAGTTCACCCGACGCGACCTCCTGGAGGCGACGTCCATCCGTCCGGAGAAGACCCTGGCCGTGATGGCGGGATTCAACGCATCCGCCTCCGGCCGTCGCTGGAGCCGAAAGGAGGGCGACGCGCTCCTGTCCAGGCTGGGGATCCGCGAACCCTTCTTCCTGCACGTGGGCGCGGCCGATCCGCACAAGAACTTCGAGTCGTCCCTGGCCGCCTGCCAAGCCTTGGGCCGCAACCGTCCAGTCCAGTTCGTGGTGGTGGGCAAGCTCGCCAACGCGTTGGGATCCATGCGCGACCAGGTGCGGCAGGCGAACCTCAAGGACGTGGTGTTCACCGACTACCTGGAGCGCGAGGAGCTGGAACTCCTGTATTCGCGGGCGGTGGCCACCCTGTTCCTGAGCCGCTACGAGGGTTTCGGGTTTCCCGCGCTGGAGGCCATGGCCTCGGGATGCCCGGTGATCGCCTCGGACGCCGCCTCCATCCCCGAGATCGTGGGCGATGCCGCTGTGTCGCACAAACCAGACGACCTCGCGGCCATCGTCCAGTCCATGGTGCGGCTGATGGACGATCCGTCGCTGCGCGAGGACCTGATCGCGCGCGGCCGGGAACGCGCCGGGAAATTCACCTGGGCGGAGGTTGCCCGCCGCACCTGGGAAGCCTGGGATCGCCTGCTCGCCTCGAGCGCGCCCAGCCCGCGTCCGGCACCGGCATCCGCCAAGGTGCAATGGATCTCGCCCGTGTGGGATCCCAGCGGCTACGCGGACGAATCCCGCGCCTTCGTCAGGCATCTGGCCTCCACCGATCTTGGCGTCGGCCTCCTGTCGTGGGGTCGCCATTCGGAGTCGTTCCGCCAAGCGGCCTCCCCGGACGATCGCCGCATCCTGGACGGGGCCTTCGGACGGGAACTGGCCCAGGGACGCGTGGTGGTGCTGGACATTCCCGCTTCCGCGCTGGGACGCGTTCCCGGCGGGGGCGTGCACGTGGGGCGCACCACCTTCGAGACCGACGGCCTTCCCGCCGACTGGGTGGAACGCTGCGATTCCATGGACGAGATCTGGGTACCGTGCGGATTCAACCGCGACACCTTCGCGCGCGCCGGGGTGGCGAAGCCCATCCTGGTGGTGGGCGAGGGCGTGGACACGGACAGATTCCGCCCCGGATTGGATCCGTTGCCCCTTCCCGGGAACGCGCGATCCACCACGTTCCTTTCCATCTTCGAGTGGACCCACCGCAAGGGGCCGGATCTCCTCCTGGAAGCCTGGTCCAAGGCGTTCACCGCTTCCGACGACGTCCGTCTGGTGCTGCGCTGCTACCCGCCCAACCAGATCGAAGGCGACCCGGCGGCCTGGGTGGAGGCGAAGATCGACGAGGAGCTCGCCCGGGTGGGATCCAGCCGCTCGCGCTGCGCCCCCATCCTGGCATTGGCACGGCAGGTCCCGGACGAAGACATGCCCCGTCTGTACGCCGCCGCCGACGTCTACGTGGCGCCCTCCCGCGGCGAAGGGTGGGGTCGTCCCCACATGGAAGCCATGAGCTCGGGCCTGGCCGTCGTGGCCACGCGCTGGAGCGGGAACCTGGAGTTCCAGAACGACGACAATTCCTGGTTGATCGACATCGATGGACTGGAACCCATCGGCGAACGCGAGGAATTCCCCTTCTACCGCGGCCAGCGATGGGCCTCGCCCTCGGTGGGAAGCCTGGTGTCCCACCTGCGCAGGGCCGTCTCCGACCCCGATGCCCGAAAGCGCGTGGGACGGACGGCGAGACGCGACATGGTGGAACTGTGGGATTGGAAACGGATCGCCCCCTTGGCGGAGCTTCGGATCCGGGAGATCCTCCAGGGGATCCCCGCCGAGCGGTCCGTCCTGGCCCAAACGCGAAGCCACGCCGCGACGCCGGCACGTTCCACCACTCCACCGCACGCCGCCGTGCGCTGGTGCGGACAGATGTTCAACCACTCCGGCTACGCCCGCCTCTCCCGGGAGGCGGTGGCCGCCCTGATGGACGCGGGCATCCCCGTGACCGCCGATCCGTTGAATCCGGACCCGTCCTGGTTCGAGGGGATCTCCCCGGACGACCGGTCGCGTTGGACCGAACTCCTGCGGCGCGATCCCGTTCCCGGCACGCTCGTGTGCTGTGACATACCCGTGGACGCGACCGGGGCCAACGAACTCTTCGAGCAGATGCGCCAGGCCAATCCCGGATGCGCACGGCGCGTGGGTTGGACCATGTTCGAGTCCGACCGGCTACCCGACGGCTGGGCCCCGGCCCTGAACCGCCTGGACGAGGTCTGGGTGCCGTCGGAATTCAACCGCCGCACCTTCGCCTCCGGCGGGGTGGACGCCTCGCGGATCCACGTGGTCCCGCCCGGCATCGACGTGGAGCGTTTCGCCTCGGCCCGAGCCATGGACATCCACGGTCCCCGTCGCGCGACCACCTTCCTGTCCGTGTTCCAATGGAGTCGTCGCAAGGGATGGGATGTCCTCCTGAAGGCCTGGGCCAAGGCATTCAAGCCCCAGGCCGACGTGCGCCTGGTGCTGCGCTGCCATCCTTTCGGAAACGACCGACGCCCCATGGGAGAGATCTTCCGCCAGTCGCTCGCGGAGCTTGGATTGACGGAATCCGACATGGCTCCCGTGGTCCTGCTGGAGGACTTCGTGGCGGAATCCGACCTGCCTTCGCTGTACGCAGCGGCGGACGTCTTCGTGCTGCCCACTCGCGGCGAAGGCTGGTGCTTCCCCTACCTGGAAGCCATGGCCGCGGGCAAGCCCTGCATCGCCACCGCCTGGGGAGCCTCCGTTGACTTCCTGGATGCGGACTGCTGCTGGCTCGCCTCGGCTGGTCGAACCGAGGAAGTGGACCCTCGGGATCTGCGCGAGAACCGCTACCTCGCCCCCGGACACCGCTGGGCCGATCCCGATCCGGAGGAGATCGCCGGTTTCCTGCGGGAGGCCGCATCCGACGTTCCCTTGCGGTTGCGCAAATCGCAGAACGCCCTGCGGCACGCCGCCAAGTGGAGCCGCCACCGCACCGCGCAGGCCATCGCCGCGCGGCTTTCCGCCCTCAAGGGAAGTCCCGCGCCATCGCACCCCGACCTGTCGCGTTCGATCGAGGCGACTGCCCGGGGAATCCTGCAGCGCTCCTCCGACACGCGCACGCCCCAGCCTTCCCAAGCCTCGGCATCCCCGGAACGCCACCCCGGCCGCGCGCTGGAAGCGACCGCGGCAGGCATCCTGGAACGCGCCGGTCGCGCACGCACCGGTGCGGTGCTCCCTGTGCCGTCCCAGGCACCGGACGCGGCATCCCAGGCTCCCGTCCCCTCCCTTTCGATCCGGTGGGAAGGCTCGCAGCTGGTCCACCACAGCCTGGCCAACGTCAACCGGGAGATCTGCCTGCGCCTGGCCAAGAGCGGACACGATCTGTCATTGATTCCCTTCGAGCCCGACCAGTTCTCGCCCGACGGCGATCCAGACCTGTCCATCCTGGCCACCCTGCGCGACGCCCCGTTGGAAGGCCCCTGCCAGGTGCACGTGCGCCACCAGTGGCCCCCTCGACTGGATGCGCCGGCCGAAGGCCGCTGGGTGGTGATGCAACCTTGGGAGTTCGGCAGTCCTCCGAAGGATTGGCTTCCCGTCTTCCGCGACCGCGTGGACGAGATCTGGTGCTACACGGAATACGTCAAGCGCGTGTACCTGGAGGCGGGTGTTCCGGAGCACAAGCTCGCCGTGGTCCCCTTGGGGGTGGATGTCGACAGATACCGTCCAGGATTGGAGCCGCTCCCGGAACTGCCGCGGGATTTCGCGCGCACCACGTTCCTGTTCGTGGGAGGAACCATCGCCCGCAAGGGATTCGACTGCCTCCTCGACGCCTGGGCACGCGCCTTCACGGCCACCGATCCCGTCCGACTGGTGGTCAAGGGGATGGGAGGCGGCACCTTCTACAAGGGACAGACCGGAGACGCCATGGTCGCCGAGCTCAACGCGTCCGGAAAGGCCGCGCCGGTGGTTCTCTTCGACCGGGAACTGGATCCCAAGGACGTTCCGCGGATCTACGCCTGCGCCGACATCCTGGTGCACCCCTACCGAGGGGAAGGATTCGGACTGCCCATCGCCGAGGCGATGGCCTGCGGCCTGCCCTGCATCGCGACCCGCGGTGGATCGGCGGACGATTTCTGCTCGGAAGCCGAGGCCTGGATGGTCGACGCGGTACGGAAACCCGTTCCCGGCGGGAAGGTGGGCCCCTTCGAGACCGTGTCCGCCCCCTGGTGGCTGGAACCGGACATTCCCGGCCTGGTGCGCGCCCTGCGGGAGGCCCTGTCCGACCCTGCCCTGCGCCGTTCCAAGGGACGCGCCGCCCGGGAGAGGATCGTCGCTGGGTTCACCTGGGACCACGCGGCCCGACGCATGGAGCGACGGCTCGCCGATCTCGCCTCCCGCCCCGCCGCACCGACGGCAAGCGGGGTCCCGAAGACGAAATTCGTCTCCGCGTTGGAAAAGCTTTCCATGCGCATCCGCACCGGTGGCGGACTGGAGGTGCACACCCCCGTCCTTCCCGGCACGGGCGCCGTCTCCGACGACATCTCCACCCTGGATCGGATCCTGGTCCGCGCCGAGGCCGCGGCCGCCCGCAGGGATTTCGCGGAAGCGGAGGACCTGACCCGGCAAGCCGTGGAGGAGCATCCGCACCAGCACATGGCCTGGCTCGCCCGGGCCATGATCCTGCGCGGGCTGGGCAGGTTCCGCAAGGCGGTGGAAGCGGTGGACCGCTCGCTTGCCCTGGAGGAGACCCCCGACGCCCTCCTGGAGGCGCTCCAGATCCACTTGGCCGCGGGCGAGGCCACTGGAGCCCGCAAGCGGGAGAAGGCGCTGAAGGATCGCCACGCCCAGTGGTTGAAGGCGACGCGAGAGGTTTTCCGAGCGCGCGGGCAGACCTGGCCGCTGGATTCCCTGAAGCCCCAGAAGGCCGTTTCCGCCACACGGAAGGGGAAGCGTTGAGGACCGCACTACTTTTCCACGCATGATTCTCACCACCGCGTTGATCACCCTCCTCGGTTCCGTCTTCTCCATCGAAGGAAAGCTGGACATCGCCGCCGGCCCCTCGTTCCATCGTCTGGGACCGCCGGTCGCGGACGTGGACCCGTGGGTCACCGGCTTCAACCTGGACCTGGGAGTGGCGGTCTCCAACGAGGTCGCGCGCTCCAAGGCGCCCAAGCGCTACCGGAAGATGATCCCCAAGAAAGGGGAGATGGTCGTTCGCCCGCTCTGGGTGGCCGTGGTGCCGCGGCAGGTGGTCCTGAGTCCCGGCGGAGACCTTTCCATGTACGGCGCCGTCTGGGAGCTGCTGGGTCTGGGCACCACCCTTCCGCTCTTTCCCGGCTGTGCGCTTTCGGCCAGCGTGGACCTGCCGGAAATCACCTGGCTGCACGTGGGCGGACCGGCCGCCGACGGCCCCGAGAACATTCTCGGGGTGGGGATCTCCCCGGACGCGCATCTGCAGATCGATCCCACCGGCTGGCTACGGCTGGATGCGGGTTGGAGCCACCACGTGGACTACGCGTCCGACGAGTTCCGGATCCAGGGACGCCGCTGGAACCCTTGGAACTGGGGCAGCGCCTACGTGCAACTGCACGTGCGGCCCGGAATCCACATCTGACCCGGAAGCCGCCGCCCTTCGATACACTTCGCTACGCGAAGCACTCAGGGAACGGCGGCTTTCCACGCGCAGCAACCCATCTTCTCAGGATCGACTTGTGAACAATCAGCCGTCCCCTGAGTGCCGCCGTAGGCGGTGTATCGAAGGGCGGCTGATTGCGGATCGACAGATTCCCTTCGGCAGATTCTGTCAGACCATCGCCTTGCGCATCACCACCAGCCCCAGGCTCACGCTCATCTCCGTGATCGCCGAGGCACGCGGTTCGGTTTCCGGATTTCCCCGCGGCGAGCAGATGTCGTTCCACGCCACCTCGTCCACCAGCTCCTTCACCAGACCCACCATCCCGAAATTGTGGCAGGTGAAGTTGGGATCCACCGCCGGATAGCCGTCGGGGCCCACGGTCTGCTGGGCCAGGGCCTGGATCTCCTGGCGCCGGTTGCGGAACATCGCCCCGCCGGGCCAGCTGGGCCAGTATCCGGTTCCCCAATCCTCCAGCACGTACAACCCTCCGGGCTTCAGGTGGTGGGGAAAGAGGTTCAAAAACGAGGTCCGGGCCACGGTTCCGATGTGGGCCGCGTCGTCGATCACGATGTCGAATCCGTCCGGGGCGAACTCGTCGCCGATCCGGTCCAGCAAAGCGGTGTCGTCCTGCGAACCCTGGACGAAATGGGTCCGGTCGGGCATGCGCGAGAGGGGATTGGGGGACAGATCCAGTCCAACGATGGTTCCGTGGGGGAAGTATTCGCTCCACATCGAAAGCGACCCGCCCCGGAACACTCCCATCTCCAGCATCCGGATCGGCTGGTCCCGCAGGGGCTCCAGCAGACGCGCGTAGCGTTCGATGTATCCGGACTGATGCTTGTCGGTATCGTGTTCGGCGGCGATCTGGGCAAGGGTTCTTCGCATGGCGGTTCCGTTCCTTGGCAACGAGGCCTCGGAGACGCCGAGACTCGCATGGCTCCCGCGATCCCGATGGCGGCCTCCTTGGCGGAAACCATAGCATTTCGCGAACCCAATTGTAGAGACGCCCCGGCGGGGCGTCTCTACACAAAAAAGGGTTCGCAAAATGCTATGGTTTCCACCCATGCACAAAGACGCCACCATCGTTCTCCACGCCGGCTACAGTCCGGAACCCACCACCGGTGCCTGCGCCGTGCCCCTCTACCAGACGGCCTCCTACGAGTTCCGCGACGCCGAGCACGCCTCGAACCTGTTTTCCCTGAAGGAATTCGGGAACATCTACACCCGGCTGGGCAACCCCACCACGGACGTGCTGGAAAAGCGTCTGGCCGCCCTGGACGGCGGGGTGGCGGCGCTGGCGACCGCATCCGGACAGGCGGCCATCACCATGGCCATCCTGAACATCGCGCGCGCCGGCGACAACATCGTGTCGACGTCCTACCTGTACGGAGGCACCTACAACCTCTTCAAGTACACCCTCGCGCGATTGGGGATCACCGTCCGGTTCGTGGATCTCTCCAAGCCCGAGCAGGTCACCGCGGCCATCGACGAACGCACCCGCGCCGTGTACATGGAAGCGATCGGCAACCCCAAGAACAACGTGGAGGACTTCCACGCCATCGCGCGCGCCGCCCACGAGAAGGGTGTCGCCTTCATCGTGGACAACACGGTGGCGCCATCGGTGTTCAAGCCGCTGCAAAACGGGGCCGACATCGTCGTCTACTCCCTCACCAAGTACATCGGCGGCCACGGGACCAGCCTGGGCGGCGCCATCGTGGACGGCGGCAAGTTTCCCTGGAACAACGGCCGCTACGACGTGGAGTTCGTGCAACCGGACCCGACCTACCACGGCCTGGTCTACTGGGACGCCTTCGGGCTCCACGACAAGGCCCTGGTGCGCGGCGCGGGCTTCGCATTCAAGGCGCGCCTGCAGCTGATGCGGGACATGGGCTCGTGCATCTCCCCTTTCAACGCCTGGCAGATCCTGCAAGGCCTGGAGACCCTCCCGCTGCGCATGAAGGCCCACTGCGAGAGCGCCTTGAAGATCGCCCAGTTCCTGTCCGGCCATCCCGCGGTGGGCTGGGTGAACTATCCCGGCCTCCCCTCCCACCCCAACCACGAGAACGCCAAGCGATACCTGGACGGCGGATTCGGCGGCATCATCGGATTCGGCGTGAAGGGCGGACGCGAGGCGGGAGCGCGGGTGATCGACCGCGTGCGGCTCTTCACGCACCTGGCCAACATCGGCGACGCCAAATCCCTGATCATCCATCCGGCCAGCACCACCCACAGCCAGCTGTCCGACGCCGAACTCCCCGCCACCGGGGTGACAGCGGACTTCATCCGCCTGTCGGTGGGCCTGGAGTCGGTGGAGGATCTGATCGCCGACCTGGAACAGGCGCTGCAATCGTAGGGACGCCCCGCCCGGGGTCTCTACGATTGCTCAGGGCACCTCGCCGCAGCAGCGGAAGCCCAGGGATTCGTATTTGTTCTGCGCGAAGAAGCTGCGGGTGGTGCGCCCGCAGCGATCCTCGGGACCACCCACGAAGGTGCCCCCCACGGCGATCGGCGTGGAGCCGGCCTTGGTGGAGCTCCATTCCCAGGCGTTGCCCACCAGATGGAACGCGCCCCACCACGAGCGGCAGGCGGGCTTGGCCATGCCCCGCACCAGGGCGTTCTCCACATCCTGGCAATGGCCGGGAATGTAGCGGTCGCCGTAGGGGTAGTTCCAACCCTTGGCCCCGCGGCATGCGGTCTCCAGCTCGGAGGCGGTGCACAGGCGCTTCCCGTCGCGGCGACAGAGGGCGCTGGCCTCCTCCCAGCCCACGTTCGTCCGGGGAAGCCCGGTGGGAGCGTTGGGGTACTCGAAGGCATCCAAACAGAAACTGCCGGAATCGCCCGCCACCAGCACGCGTCGGGGGCCGCAGCGCGATGCGTCCGGATCCACCACGTAGTCCAACCGTTGCGGGGTGGAACGGTTCCCGGCCGTGTCCACCGCCGCGATCCACAGGGTGGCCCGGTCCACGACCCGGATCATGTCGACGCACGAGCGGAGGTGCGCGGTGTCGGGCCCGCACAGCGGCGTCGCCGATCCTTCGTCGGTGAGCACCGCCACCTCCACGGGGGAAGGATGGATGCCCGCGGCGGGATCGGCGAAGGCGTGGGGAGGAAGGGTGTCGCGCCCGGCGCGAGCCAGACGCGCCAACGAATCGGCGCGCAGGGAGTCAAGACGCGCCAGCGAGTCGCGCCGCGCATTGCGCAGGGAATCGGCGAAGCGTCGGAGTTTCCACGCCGCCCAATCCTTGCGAAGGCGCGAGAGGGAATCCAGCACCCGCAGGCTGTCGGCCTGGCGAAGGGAATCGGCGATCCGAAGCGACCGCGAAAGCGAGTCGGCGCGGGCGAGGGAGTCGGCGATCCGAAGCGAGTCCAACCGCGCCAGCGAATCGGCGATGGCGGCGGAATCGTTCCGGGAAGGTCTGCCGTTTCCGGATCCGTCACCTCCGGAAAGGCCGTCGCAACGCCACAGGAGCGCAAGCAGGAGCACCAGCAGCAACGCTGCCACCGCCAGTCGCCGCCGGATCGAGGACTTCTGTTTTTGCGGGTCCGTGTTGGGGTTCCGATCGGTCATGCATCCTCCCGACAAGCCTGGAAGGCGAGGATCGCTTCGCGGGTGCGGGCCACGTCATGCACGCGCAGGATGTCGCATCCGGCCTGGAACGCGGCCAAGGCACCGCCCAGGGATCCAGCCAGGCGATCGGATCCCTCCGGGGCCAGCGGACGGATCCACGATTTGCGCGAAAGCCCCAGGTACCAAGGATAGGCGGGAAACCGTCGACGGAATCGTGCCGTCGCACCCACCAACCGCTGGTTCTCTTCCGCGGTCTTCCCGAACCCCACCCCGGGATCCAGCGCGAGACCCTGGGGATCCAGGCCCGATCGGACCCAGCGCCGGGAGATGTCCTCGAACAGACGCTCGATTTCGCGTTCGAGGTCTTCTTGAGAAGATTCGACCTCCGACAGGGATGGGTTCGCGCGCATGTGCATGGCGCAGGCAGGTATCCAGGCCACTTGCCGGACTTGAGGCAGGGATGGGTTCGCGCGCATGTGCATGGCGCAGGCTCCCGCCCCGTGCGCGCGGCAGAGCTCCAGCATGGCAGGGTCCGCGAGTCCCGAGACGTCGTTCACCGCGCAAGCCCCGGCATCCAACGCCGCCTCCGCGACCGACGTTGTGCGCGTGTCGATGCACACGCGCGCTCCCCGGCGCGCCAGCGAGCGGATCACGGGCTCCACGCGCCGTCGTTCCTCGGAAGGATCCACCGGCTCCGATCCGAGCCGTGTGGATTCCCCGCCCACATCCAGGAGATCGGCGCCTTCCTCGACAAGCTTCATGCCATGGGCGTAGGCCTCGTCGGCGGTGGCATGCTTCCCACCGTCGAAGAACGAATCCGGCGTCGCGTTCACGATGCCCACCAGCAGGGGGAGATTCCCTCCTCCCAGGCTCGCCCCGCGAACACGCCAGATTCTGCCCATCTAGGCCTTCGGCGCCTCGTCGGCGGGCTTTTCCATCCCGGCCAGCGGAAGCGGCTTGGCGAGCGTCCCGGTCTCGAACAGTTCCTTGATGTCGTCCGATTCCAGGCTTTCGTGCTGCAGGAGCGTCTCGGCGAGGAGTTCGATCTCGCGTTTGCGCTCCACCAGGAGCGCGCGCGTGCGGCCGTAGGCCTCGTCGATGAGCCGCCGCACCTCGTTGTCGATCGCCTTGGCGGTTTCCTCGGAGGTTTCGCGCTGGGTGGCGAAATCGCGTCCCAGGAACACCTGCTGCTGGTTGTCCCCGAAGTGCTGGGGACCCAACTTGCTCATCCCGTATTCGCAGACCATCTTGCGGGCGAGCTCCGTGGCGCGCTGGATGTCGTTGGAAGCGCCCGTGGTGATCTCGCCCAGGTAGACCTCCTCGGCCAGCCGACCACCCAGGAGGATGTCCAGCTCGGCTTCCAGGTAGGACTTGGTGACCAGGGAACGGTCGTCCTCGGGAAGGCTCCAGGTGAGTCCCAATGCGCGACCGCGCGGGATGATGGTCACCTTGTGGACGGGATCGGCCAGCGGAGTGAACCACCCCACCACGGCATGTCCCGCCTCGTGCCAGGCCACCACTTTGCGATCCTCGGCGTTGATCATGCGGGAACGGCGTTCGGGGCCCATGTGGACCTTGTCCTTGGACTTCTCGAAATCGTCCATGGTCACCGCTTCGCGCCCCAACCGTGCGGCCAGAAGGGCCGCTTCGTTGCAGAGATTGGCCAGATCCGCGCCGGAGAAGCCAGGAGTGCCGCGGGCGATCTTGGCCAGGTCCACGTCGGAGGAAAGCGGAATCTTGGTGCCGGTGTGCACCTTCAGGATTTCCAGACGCCCCTTCAGATCGGGGGCATCCACCACCACGCGTCGATCGAACCGCCCCGGGCGCAGGAGCGCCGGATCCAGAACGTCCGGACGGTTGGTGGCCGCGACGATGATCACACCTTCGTTGCCGGAGAATCCGTCCATCTCGATGAGAAGCTGGTTGAGGGTCTGCTCGCGCTCGTCATGCCCGCCACCCAGGCCCGTTCCGCGCTGGCGGCCCACGGCGTCGATCTCGTCGATGAAGATCAGGCTGGGCGCGGCCTTCTTGGCCTGTTCGAAGAGATCGCGCACCCGGGAAGCTCCCACGCCCACGAACATCTCCACGAACGACGATCCCGACATGCTGAAGAAGGGAACCTTCGCCTCGCCGGCGACGGCCTTGGCGAGCAGGGTCTTGCCGGTGCCCGGAGGGCCCATCAGGAGCACGCCGCGGGGAATCTTGCCCCCCAGGCGGTCGTACTTGCCCGGATCCTTCAGGAAGTCCACCACTTCCACGAGTTCCGCCTTGGCCTCGTCGCAGCCGGCCACATCGTCGAAGAAGACCTTGGGCACATCCTTGCCCGACAACCGTGCGCGGGACTTCCCGAAGCTGAACAAACCCTTGGGGCCGTTCTGTCCCTGGCGCATGGTGAAGTAGAGCATCCCACCGATCAACAGGATGGGAAGCAGGTACATGAGCAAGGGAAGGAACCATTCGCTCTCCCGCTCCCGCACCTTGACCTGGATCTTGCGTTGCGTGGCCCAGGCCTGGAGGGTGGAATCCTCCAGCGCAAGCACGCGCACGGAAAAGTCCTTGCTCTCCACCTTGGGGAGGAACACCATCCGGTTGTGGGCCGCCTTCCGCTCGGCGGAATCGAGTTCGCGTTGCCCACGCACCTCCACCCCTTCCGTGCTCTTGAGGACGGTGAGGCTTTTCACCTTCTTGGTGCTGTCCCCCATGAGCTCCAGGAACTGGTTGTAGGTGAGCTCGCCACCCGAAGGATCGGAAGGAGAGATCACCTGGGAGATCAAGAACGCCAGGAGGATCAGGATCACGAGAAGTCCGCTGCCCCGGGGCATGCGGAAGGAGGTCTTGTCCGAGTCCCGTTCCGGTTCCCGGTTGTCGTCGCGTTGGTCGGCCATTTGCTTCCAAAGTAGCCATCCCTGCGCGATTCGCCCTCCCCGAGGCGCGACGATGTACTCTTCCGTCCATGACGCTCATCCGCTGGACCCAGCTCGATCCCCCGGAAATCCTCCGATTATTCGCCACCACCACCATCCACGAGAAGCCCCTGGCCTTCCGGGCCCCGGACGGAGGCCATTTCCTGGTCCTGCGCGGCGAACTGGACGACCAAGGCAACGAGAACCTCTGGTGGAGCCTGTGCCTGATCGAATCGGGCGAAGTGGTGGAACTCGCCCGCAACTACGGGGTGGAGGAGATCGACGGCGACGTGGTGGAGGTGTCCTGGGACGGCCTGTTCCCTTCCGAATGGGTGGACAGCTACGCCGCGGGCTTTTCCGACTGGATCCGCATCTCGGTGACGGAAATCCTGGAGAAGTTCGGGGAGACGGTCCAGTTCGAACAGCCCCAGGGCTGGCGGCACCGCTCGGGTGAATTCTACCTGGTGCTCCTGGGCGAGACCGACGAGGAGACCCAGGAGGAGGAGTACGTCTGGTCGCTGGTGCGCGAGCAGGGAGGGGAGTTCGTCGAGGTGGCCGAGTGCCACCCGGGCAACGGATTCGGAGCCGACGAGCTGGAGGAATCCGGAGAGGCCCCGGAGACGGGGGCCCCGGCCATACCTTCCGATGAGGCCTCGCCGTCCCGGGAGGCTGCTCACCAGGACAGCATGGCGGAACCGGAATTGGACGAGGAGGACGAGGAGGCCCTGTTCGACGGCTGGTGGGAGGCCCCCCCCTTCCAATGGGGAGCCCGCATGGCCGTGCACCTTTCCAAGGAGTCCGAGCGGCGATAGCTCCTCCGCTCGCGCCTCCGCGCCCTCGCCTACTGGAGCCAGGTCGGACGCAATTCCTCCAACTTCACCGTCAGGCGATGCCAATCGGCGCGAACACGGGTGTAGCTGCCCGCTTCGTCGCCGTTGCGATCCACCCAATGGTGGAAGTTGGCCACCGTGCTGGATTCCGTGGCGACGTCCGCGTTGTTGTGGTCGGTCACGAGGAATTCTCGGGAGGATTCCTGGTTTGGCGAGAACGAGACGATCCGGTAGCCTTGGGGAATCTGATACAGCAACGCCTCCGGGCTCCATCCTTCGACGGCGGTATGGTCGGGCTTGAGCTCGTAGGCCTTCATGTAGACCCGGCCGTAGATCCCCCGGCCCTGGTCCAGGCGGAGCGTCGCCCGGAGGTTCACCCTGGTGGGATCGTCGTCGTCGGTATCGAAATCCGCGTCCCCTCCGCTGCGCGGAGGAGTGAATTCCGTCGACCCCAGAGCGACGGCTTCGTCCTTGGTCCGCGGCTTCCAGGGGAGCACCGCGACCTCGCCGATCGTGGCGTTGTCGCTTCCCCACCGGATCCGCAGCTTGCAGATGGACTTCTCCACCAGCTCCCTGCCCAACTGGGAGAGGTTGACGGTGGCCATGTAGTGCGTGTTGCGGGCGATGTTGTTCTCGGAGATCGCGTAGGTGCGCTCGGCGGCGTCGACCATAACGACTTCGAGCAGCTTCGAGTTCTTGTCCTTGATGTCCATGTCGAATCCATGCAGGGTGACGGTGGACCAGCTCTTGGGATCGTTCGCCCCGAGATCGATCTGGCCCGGCTCCTCGGCGCAGACCAGGGGCGGAAGGATTTCCCGGTCGATCTGGCACTCGGGACGCGACGAGATGGTCACCTTCCCTCCGGAGACCACACCCGGGATCCCCCCCGGAAGCTCGTAGCAATTGTTCTTCTTGAGCTTCTGGTAGCGGCTCAGGATGGTCGATACCGAACTCTTCGCATGGCGCGCGTAGTTGTCGATGGTGCATCCGGCGTTGGTGAACACCTTGGCGGTGGACCGACCCGCAAGGGTGGCCACGTCGTTGCGGATCGTCTCGTCGACCTGCCCCTGGAGACCGTCGAGCTTGGTGTTGAGTCCCTGGACGGTGGCCTGCCAATCGTTGGAATTGTTGTTGAGGCTCAGCAGTGCGTCCTGGAAGGTCTGCTCGACCTGGTCGACCGGGTCGGTGAACCGTTTCACGCAGGAACTCAGGCCGACGATCAGGAACATGGAGGCGAAGGGCGCCAGGCGCCCCGTCAGTCGTGTGCGGGTCATTGCGGTCTCCGTTCGGATCGAGGGCCGGACAATCCTGCCCTCGTCGCACGAAATCTCCAACAGAAGACGGGATCCGTCAAGATCCGCCGGGAGAACGGGACCTCACATGGACGCGCTGGTCCCGCCCAGGGCAGCCACCGGGGAAGGTGCAGACCGATCACGGCAAGTCCGGCCAACCGATCTTCAGAAGGACTCCACCGGAGGCGGCATAGAGGGTGTCCGCGGTGGCGGCCATGCTCCAGGTGGTGTAGTAATCGCAGACGCTCTCTTCATGGTAGACATCGTAACAGAAATTGACGTCGGTGGTCTTCCAGGAACCCGTGGCGGGATCGTGCATCAATGGAACGGAGTGGTATCTACCTGCGGCGAATAGTCGCCCCCTCCAAGTGGTCATGGCAAAAATATCTCTAGGAACCTTCGAAGCAAAGGAATCAGGAAGAAACAATTTCCATCCAGAATCTTTCAATTCCTTGAAATAGATTCCATTCACATAATGCCCCGACCATACGACCCCATTGAGCAAGGCGAATGCTCGAGGAAAATCAGCATCAATTTTCCCCCATGCAGCAGTATTCACGATCGGATTGACAGCCTTGGTCCAGGCGCTATCCCCCAGCTTCCACTGGTAGATGCCCTTCTCGTAGGTCGCGGCTAGAAGCACGGAATCGAGCCCCAGAAAGGCGATGGGGATCTCGTACGGGGGCAATCCCTGGAGCATGGGGCTCCAGGAAGACAAGGCGGCATCGCTGTGGAGACCCATCACAATGGTGTCTTTAACGGTACCGAATGACACGAAAAGTCCACCACGAAATGATCCAATCCTCTCCACTTTTGTCAATCTGGTAGCTGTCGGAAGGAAACCTTCCGTATGCAAATTCCGCCAATGATCGGTTATTGGACTGTACGCATACAACTTCCCGAAAAACCTTGATCCAACGATGAATTCTCCATTCCACTCAAAAAGAGCGCTGGCCGCAGCGGAATCAGGCATGATCAAGCGCTTCCAGACAGTCCCTTCCTTTCCGAGGAACAACGCGCCTCTGGATGTGTTGGCCAGGACCCAGCTCCCTATCGTCACAACCTCGGAGATGCCGCCGGAATCATGATCAGCGCGCGTCATCCCGATTTCCGCGATCCTCCATCCTGGATGGACAACCTTTGGCGCGCGGACGGGATTTGTCGGAGACGCCTCGGTGCACGACCCCAGGAGAACAGAAAAGGACAGCGTCAGAAGTCGCCAGGATGGATGAGAATTCATGGGGCTACCCCTTTGACGATCGTACCGTCCAGTCGTTCCACGGTGATGCGGTTGGTGGTCAAGAAGGTGTTGCCCACTCCTTGCAGACTCCAACTGGTGGACCTGTCCCAGGGCTGCCACTGGGGAAGGTGCAGACCGATCACGGAGCCGGCGTCGTCTGGCCAGACCTTGCCGGGAGCCACTCGCGCCTGGGGGCAGGTGTAGGTGGCCTTGTAACCGCTGGCCACCGGATCCACCCTGACTTGGCAAGCTGGAGCGTACCAAGCTTGATCCAGCAACACCGGAGCCCCGGTGGGAGCCTTCACCCACAGTCCCAACTGGAATCCCACCACCGTGTCTGCTCCGCCATTGGCCACCTTGACCCGAGGGCGCGCGTACACTAAATCGGTGGGCTGTTCGTCTCGCAGCCAGACCTGCAGCTTGGACATGTCTCCTCGCGGTGCGGGTGGTGCGATGGCTTGGCCTCCTGTGAAGACAGGCAGTTGCCCCCAGATCTTGCGGCCTTGGCCATCCAGCACCACCATGGTGGGCAAGGTATCCAGGGCTCCGGTCGCCTGCGACGGATTCTGACTTTTGTCCCACGTGGACCAATCCGCCGGATGGATCCCCAGCCGGACCTCAACGGTGCTCTGGGCGGGAAACAAGATGTACTGGTCGTATTTGGCACGCACCTCCCACAAGCCGCCCCCCAGCGCACGGGTGGTGATCTTGGCTTCCGGGGCGTAGTGGATGTCAGTCTGCAACGCTTGACTGGGGGCAAGCTTCAGGTACCAGATGGCTTGGAAATTCTGCAACGGCACGCGGGATGTGTTGGTGATCTGGAAGACCGGCTGGCTTCCGTTGGGCTGGGTTGCGCCATCGTCGCGGCCGGTCACCCGAACGGTGGCGCGGGCATCCGAGGAACGCCCCGGGGGAGTGGTGCCCGCCAGAATGCGATTGCCTTGACGCACCACGATCCGTTGGGTGAGTGCCGGAATCCCGATATTGGCATCGCGCGACCAGTCCCCCGTGTTCCAGCGAGGGGACCAATCCTGGTTTCGGATCTTGAACCCCACCCCTTCGCGATCCGGGAAGAATTGCCCTGGAGCCAACTGGAATTGTGGCGCAGACACCACGATGCGGTATTGGTCGTCGTGGAGGTTCTCCACCACGAAAGTGGCGCCAGCAGGCAATCGTTCTGCTTCTACAACAGGCTTGCGGGCGGGATCGGCGGCGAACCAGTATTCCAAGCGCACCCCCTGGAGGGTGCGGGTGTCGGAATTTTCCAGGAGCATGTAGGGCCGCGAAACATTGGCCTGACGGCTCGCTTCCAATACGAATGTGCGCAACTTCCAGGGGAGATTCAGGTCCAAATTCGGGTCCGGGAGAGTGTCCAGCATTCCCAGAAGCAACGGAGGGGTGGCATCTGCATCGCGTCCAGCTTGGCTAGTCAGCACCCCGAGCCGGACATCGAAGGGGACCCGAGTTTTCACCCTCCCTTGCACGGAATCCCCCTTCTGGGTATATGCCGTGGCGGTCCAGGCAATGCCTTGTTTCACCAGCTTCATTTGAACGGGCACGTTGGCATGGAACATGGGGACAAACGTGGCGGGCCGGGTGGCATCTCCCGCCGTCCACAAGAACGACCCCTGGCGGCGATCATAAAATGCCGCCACGCGCAAGGCTCCCGTGGAATCGCGTACGGCCAGGCCGTGGACGAGGGAATCGAACGACAGATTCTGCACTCGGAAATCACCCGACGCCAGGACTTCCTGGGTTCCCGCGCCAGGGTCCGTGGTGGCTCCCTGGAGTGGCACCAACACTGGCAAGGTCACCGGCACTGCGCGGGCAGCCACCCGGTGAACGCCTTCTGTCAATGTGCCCTTACCATACAAAGCTTCGTAGATATCGCGCCCCATCTTGGGGGCGCCCACGCGGGCCAAATCAAAGGTCAGATTGCTGCCGCGCACCTCGACATCCGCATTAAACGAAAATTGTCCATGCGCGACCTCGGTGGCATGGCCCATGGCGAGAGTTTTCTGGATCTCGTACTGACGAGGCTCTTCAAAAAGCCCAAGAAGAGCAGGCGATCTCGGATTAAAACCAGATCCGAAATCTTTCATCGTTTGGCTGCCAGAGTCCACCACCAGGTCGCTGCGGGTGGTCCAATGATCGTGAAAGTTCCGGAAGAATTCGTACATGCGTCCTTCCGAGGCCAGGTTGTCTGCAGCCACGCCTTGCAGCATCCAGCTCACCATCATGCACTCGTCGCCCAGGAAATCACTCTCGTGGTCTTCGCAATACGTTCGCTGCATCTGGTGAAGCTCGCTGGCGATGTCGCCGCGTAGCAAGGGCATTCCCGGCGAATACAAAGGCAATATGTTTGCGGGACGATTGGAACCTGGTAGATTCGGGTACCCTGTTCGCCTCAAGTATTCAATCCACGGCGACTGCGGCCCCAGGTGCCGTTCGAACTGGTCCATCTCTGAGATTACATCGCGCGGCTTTCTTAGGAATCCGTCCGGGATCTTGTTCGTTAGTGTACCAGTCACCCAAGGGAGAGGTGAGTCCTTGTGAATCAAGATTTTGTACGGCCCCAAGGCACGTCCCGTTACTCTCCAAGTCACATCGGTCATGACAACTCCTGCAGAAGTTGCCAACGCCGCAGCAAAGATCACCGGATTCCCTGTTGCCGCCCCCGCCGCCAAGGTACCTGCCGCTGCGGCAACCTTGAGCTTCCCTAGATCCAATGGGGCTTCGGGTTTGAGTTCGGCTTCCGTGGCAGTCCACTCCTTGAGCTGACGGATAATGTCGGCTTCCGGACCCGTCACGGTGCTGTCGGCGGCCATGCTGGATCCCAGGTGCGGGGAATTCAGGGTGACCACCTTGCGCAGGTGGGCCGCCGGATGTGCCCAACCCTGGGGCATGGAGTCGCCATTGGGCAACAGTGTGTCGCGAGCATGGGCCAACAGGTCGCGCAACATGAGTCCGCCTTGGCTGTGGACCACCAAGTCGATTTTGGCGTTGGTATCGGTCTGCCAGACACCTGCGCCATATTTCCAATCGAGGATTTTCCGGATATGCAGGTAGAGTTGGAAGGACAATCCTCCCCCCACGTAAGAGCCGAAGGTTAGCTCATTGGACCCGGACTTATAGGCGTACCCTGGGTAGTCCGCAGGCCTCCAGGGCCCGGGAGGATTCCCTGGCTTGTTGGTTCCCGGATCCCATGCGGTGAAAAAGAACATACCGTTTTGATTGATCCCGGAATCCGGCTTGCGCCAGTCGTAGCGACGATCCAAGTGCTCCATGCGGGCGATGATGTCCGGGGCGGCACCATAGGAATAGTCTTGCACCAAGGAATTCTTCAGAACCGCTCTCCCCAATGATTCCCGAAACACCCTCCCCTTCGTCATCTCCTGATAGGAAACATCCCGACGAACGATCTTCCACCAGCTCCCGTCATATTGGACAGATATTGGCAATATTGTGTCGGGCAGGGTCAATACGGAATCCAGGAGGGAGTCCATGTTGGTGATGGTCCGCCCGATTCCCGGTGTCGTCCGATTGCCATCGAACAACCCCCAAACCAAGGCGAATCTCCTGGTGAGAGGGAAATCGTGCACCTTCATGAAAGGTCGAGCGGGAAGCCCGTCGGTGTTGACCATGCTCAGTCCTTCCATTCCTGGAATGGCATAATCGACCGAATCCAGATCCTTGGTCATGGTGGTGGTGTCGCTGCAAGCAACGGTCACTCCCGGCACGAACATGGTTGGCCACCAGGTCGTATCCACCACGCCTTTCCAGTTGGGCCCGATCTTCTCTCGGATCACGACGCTCGGAGCTCCCACGGTCTGGACCTGCGGGTTGTAGCAATCGCGCCGCGCGTAGGTGGTGCCGAAACTTTCCGCATCCTCGCCCTTTCCATGGACAAACAACAGCGGCACGGAAAGAGCCCGGCGATCGTTCGGGTCGGGTGGAGGAAGGGGTAGAAATCCACCTCTGCTTCCAATGAAGGCATTGAGAGCGGCCATGATCTGGTCGCGCTCGTATGGGAACTGGTTCATGGTGGGGGCGGAAACCATGCTGAAGGAGCCGGTCTCCAGAAGCGTCTTCTGGTTCCATCCCGGATATCCCGTCCAGGACTTCGCCATATCGGAATAGGTCGGGTCCGGACCAAGCCTGGCTCCATCGACAGTTCTTCCATATGCCGCCGAGTACACGACTCCGGATGTAGCCCGAATCTCCAATTGGACTTCAATTGCCCAGTGCGGATGGAAATACAAGGCCGAGGCGTTGCCCCAGGATGCCGTGATCACGGAGTTCACTGTAACGGAATCCCAGATCACGGGGTCGTTCACAAGCCGGTAGTTTTCCGGGACCGACTTGATGTCAAAGGCGGTGATGGATTGCGCCTCGGCACGACTCCCCATGCCGAGGAGCCAGGGGCCGATCACAGCCAGGGCGGAAAGCGCGCGCCGGAGAGAGAGAGAGAGAGAGAGAGAGTAACCGAGCTTGTGCCATGGCTTCCTCAATTGCGGGAGGGAGAGGGGGAATTGGACTACCGACCTAAGATACTCATCCATCTCGTTTTGCAAGGGAGAGCACGCGCCTTCAGGATGGGCTTTCCGACGATTCTCCTGGTCAGACCGGCGCCGAGCGCACCAGATCCGCCAGCCGGTAGGCCAAGAACAGCGGAATAGACAGAAGACGGAATTTGGCGACGCGGCGTCCGTGGGGCGTTTCGCAGGGGACCTCCAACGCCTGCACGGAGGGAGGATTCAGGTCGAAGCGGATCGCGAGGTCGCCGCCTCGGATGGCCAGGAACTGGTGCAAGGACCGCATCGCGCCGGCCGCGCCGGATTTCACCTCCACCGGCACGACCTTGTCGTCGATGGCCACCAGGAAATCCACTTCCGCATTGCCCGAGCGGCCTTCGCGGAGCCAGTAGTGGAGTTCGGGGCGGCGCCCCGACTGGAGATGGCGCAAGTGCTGCCCCACGAACTGTTCCGCCAACGGCCCCTCGTTCACGAACCGCCCTTGGCGGAACACGTCCAATGGCATCGCGTGGGCGCCCAGGGCCCCCTGGACCAGCCCCACATCCAGATGGAGGAGCTTGAGGACGGAGTCGTCGACCGTCGCGGAAAGCGGCACGCCCGCGCCGTCGCTGTGGTGCACACCGGCCAGGACGCCCGCGCGATCGAGCTGATCGAATGCCTTGCGCAGGTCGACGGACTTCCAGCCCTCGTCCACGCGGCTCCAGCGCATCTTCCGTCCGATGTTGGCGGGGGCGAAATCGAACAGGCGACGGAAATACCAGAATCCCCTGTTTTTGGGGGGGTATTTTAGACTCGTTTGGTCGATTTTAGGGGGCAATTTCATCGCCCACAGGCGGCAAGCCCCCCCCCCTCTCCAGGCAACCTCCGATGGAGCCTACATGGGCGCGCTGGTCCCGCCCAGGTTGATCTCCTCCATGATCCCGCCCAGGCCCTGCTGTACGGAACCGACCACCAGGCTGGCGCCGCAGCTGCCGCAGAAGTGGAAGGTGGGCGGATTGGACTTGCCGCACCGCGGGCACGAAACCCGCTCGCCGCCGGCCTCGGCGGAGGACTCCAGGACGGTGAGCCTCCTCTTGAACTCCGCTGCCGACGGAATCCGTCGATCCGGGTGTTCCTCCAGGGCCAGGAGCATGGTGGCCCGGAGCTCGATGGGGATGCGCTCGGGGTAGAGATGGCGCGGCCGTTCGCCGGTGAGCATCTGGTAGGCGGTGGCCGCCAGCCCGAACACGTCCGCGCGACCGTCGACGTTGGTGGCCGACACCCTCTGTTCCGGGGCCATGAAGTCCACCGTGCCCAGCACCGAACCGATGGCGGTGGAATCGCTCTCCGGCTCGTGGGCCAGTCCGAAATCCACCAGTTTGGGAACTCCGCCCGAGGTCAGGAGGATGTTGGCCGGCTTGATGTCGCGGTGGATGATCCCGCGGTCGTGGGCCATGGTGAGCGCGTCGCACATCTGGGAGAGGATGGGGATGATCTCGGCCACCGAGTACGGTCCCTTCTGGCGCAGGTGCTCCAGCACGGAACTTCCGTCCACGTATTCCATCACGATGTAGATGCCGGTCTCGTCCTGTTCCAGCTCGTAGATCTGCACGATGTTGTAGTGGGAGAGCTGTGCGATCGATCGCGCCTCGCGCAGGAACCGGTGCAGGACCGTGGAGCTCTTCATGTACTTGGCCAGGATGCGCTTGATGGCCACCTTGCGGTTGAGGCGACTGTCGCGCGCCGACCAGACTTCGCCCATTCCCCCCTTGCCGATCATCACCAGCTCCTTGTAGCGGTCGGCGTTGCGGGGCTTGGGGGGGACGGGCGGCAGATCCGGGGTCTGCCGCGGCTCGGCGTTGGCCAGCTGCTGCAGCGAACCCGCCACGCGCTCGCCGCAGAACATGCAGTAGGCGGAGTCGCCGTCGATGCGCCGGTGGCAGAAGGGACAGACCATCTTCATGGGGACGTCTCCCGTACGGATTCCTTGGTTTTCACGAACACGCTCTGCGCGCGGGCCACCAGCGGGTCTTCCTTGTGGATGTGCTCCAGCGCGAGCTTGGCCCGCTCCCGGGCCTCCTTCAGGCGACCGGAGGCGGCCAGGGCACGGGCTTCGGCCAGGCGTTCCTCGAACCACACCACCATGGAATCGATCCAGTTGGCCACGTCCTCGGAGGACTTGGGAAGGTTGGGAGCGAGCTCCCGGCAGCGGTTGATCCGCGCCTGGGCCTGCGACAATTTCCGTTCACGGGCGAGCTCGGAGGCTTCCGCCACCAGGCGCGTGCACGATCCGAGGTTCTCGGCCAGGCGCCGGTAGACGGCCGGCGGCAGGATTCCCAGCGTGCGGGCCACTTCGCCCACCAGGGGGAGCGCGATCTGCACGGTCTCCCAACGCCCCTGCTTCCAGGTCTCCTCCAGGAGATGGCTCACTCCCATCAGGACGCCCGCGCCGTGTTCGGCGTCGGACGCCTCGAATTCCGCCCCCAGAAGCCGCAGACGCCGGATCTCGCGGGCCACGGCGTCCCAGCCGCCCGCCTGCAGGGCCAGGAACACCTGCTCCAGGGCGAGCTTGCCCTGGTCTTCCAGGTTGGAGCCGCAGCGTCCGCACACGGAGTGCCGCTGGTGCTGGCGATGCCCGCATCCGTCGCAGGTGCGGAACAGGTCCTGGAGATTGGAACCGCAATTGCCGCAGAACGGGCTGTCCTCGGCGTCGAAGACCCCGCATTCCGGACAGCGTCCATCGCGGGCCCTCAGCCGCCGTCCGCCCACCGCCGACAGCGCGTCGCGCAGCTCCTCCATGGAGCGCCACCGCTCGGAGGCGTGGCTGGCCAGGGCTCCGGCCAGGATCTCCCGCAGCGACACGGGAATGGCCGGATCCGAAGCGGGCCCCGGCGCGCCCAGGAGCATGGTGCGCAGGAGCATTCCCAGCGCGTAGACGTCGTCGGCCACCTGCGGTACCAGGGGCTGGAGGTCCGGTGCATCGAATTCCGTCCGCCGCAGGGGGAGCTCGGGGATCTCGATGCGCCCGAAGGAATGCAGGCGGCAGCGCCCCTGGGGATCCATCATCACCCGAGCGGGAGTGAGGTTGCCGTGGACCACGTCCTGCTGGTGGGCGTAATGCAGCGAATCCGCGAGGTCCACCCCCAAACGAAGGACCTCCTGCAGTTCCATGCGGTGTCCCCCTTGGAGCCGATCGCGCAGGGACTGTCCCTCCACGTACTCCACCACTCCGTAGGGTCCTTCCTTGTCCGCGCCTTCCTCGTAGACGGCGGCGATGCCCGGATGGCGCAACCGCGCGGAGGTGCGCAGGGCCCGCAGGAAGGCGGACAATCCTTCCGGACTGGTGATCACGGAGATCCCCGGACGGCGGATGAGCACCTGGCGCCCCAGCCGAAGGTCGCGTGCCAGATCCACCGAGGCCCGATCGGAGGACCAGAGCCGTTCCACCACCCAATAGCGTTCCGCGCCGGAAAGCAGCACGGGATTGCGACCGCGGCGGCGCTCGCCGGTCTCCTCGCGGAACGTCCCCCCCAAAGGCAGACCGCAATGCTTGCAGTACACGCCTTCCGGCGAAACCGTCTTTCCGCAATGCTTGCAGTAGTAGGATTCCTGTCGGATCACTGAACCGCCATTGTGCCCATTTTCCGGCCACCAAGCAAAGGATCCCTGTTTGCGCGGCGGGAATGCTCCACCCGGAACTTCCGCCTGATGCTCTCTCCGGCTTCGTCGGAGCAGACCAATTCGTGGTTTCCCGGTTCCGGTCGGGCCGACCAGGTGCGGAATCGGGTCTCCATGCCCAGATCCATGCCGTCCAGGAAACAACGGATGGCGATGTTCCGATCGCGATGGCGCAGTTCCACCACCATCCGCTCCGGCTCCCCCGAAAGATCGATGGGCAGGGTCAGGACGGTGTTCTGCTCGGGGAGGAGGATGTCCATGGAGGCCTGGCGGGCGACGGCATGGCAGTCTGGACGGACGGGCGGAACCGGAGGCAATCGCCCCGGGAAGGCTTCGCGATAGTAGCTGCCGGCACCCACGGGCACCACCAGGAACGTGTCCCGCACCTGTTGTTCCAGGGGCTGGCAGGCGGCATCGACCTGGTAGGCCCGGCTGGAATCCAGGTGGAGCACCTGGAAGAAGGAGTCCAGCGGCGCTCCCCGTCCCGCGGCGGGCGCAAGCACGGGAGGTCCGGGAGGGCAGATGCCGGACCGTCGCAGACCGGTCCGGTCGCAGACGGGAATCCGCACCAGGTCGGAAGGCGCCTGGGGCCAGGCGCGACCATCCTGGGGCAGGACGGGAAGGATGCGGAACAGGAGCGGGGCCGCCGCCTGCGCTCCCCAGAGGTGGGGCCGGCCATCTCCCCGCGGATTGCCCACCCACACTCCCACCACCCATCGGGGGGTGATCCCGAGGGTCCACGCGTCGCGGTGGCCAAAGCTGGTCCCGGTCTTCCACGCCACCGATCTCCCCCCGGCGAAGGCCCGCCAGGCGGCTTCCTCGTCGATGCGCCCCCCGATCCGCAAGGCCTGCAGGGAAAGCCAAGCGGCCCCCGGCGAAAGGAACCTCTCCTGCTTCCCGGGTCGATCCATGGCGCCAAGGAAAGCCGCGTGGGCGGCGTCCAAGGATCCCGAGCCGCCGCCGCCGAGGGGTGCCCCCCCCACGCTCATCCGGGTGCCATCCGCAGCCCGTCCAAGGTCCAGGGGCTGCGATACCCCCAGCGAGGCCAACCCGGCGTACATCGCCACCAGTTCGGCCAGACTCGCCTCCCCCGCCCCCAGGGCCAGGGCCAACCCGTATTCGTCGGCCGGCCGGAACAGATGCCACATCCCCGCCTTCACCAGGAGATCCTTGAAGGGGTCCACGCCCAGGATCCGCAGCTCCCTCACCCAAGGCACGTTCAGGGATCTGGCCAAGGCCTGGTCGGCGGGAACCAATCCCTCGAACTTCCCGGAAGCGTTGGCGGGCCGGAAATCCCCGAAGCGCGTGGGAACGTCGAACAACCACTGGCCGGGCAGGATCAACCCCTGGTCCAGGAGCTGTCCGTACAGGAACGGTTTGAGGGTGCTGCCGGTGGACCGCGGAGCCAGCGCCAGATCCACCTGCCAGGCATCGCCGCGCGCTCCCTCCACGCCCCCGATCCACGCCCGGACGACGGGCGGCCCGTCCTCCTGCAGCTCGGCGACCACCACGGCGAGCCCGTGGATCCCCTGGCCGCGCAGGTCCTGGATGTGGTCCCTGGCCAACTGCTGGATCTGCGCCTGGATGTTCGCGTCCAGCTGGGTGGTCCACCGCCGCTGGGCGCCACGCGCCTGGAACAGATCCACCAGGTGCGACGCGGCCTGGGGCAGGGCGTGGGGTTTTCCGGGAAGGGGCTCCGACCGGGCCAGCTCGGCTTCCATCGAGTCGATGTCGCCGGCCCTGCGCAGCCGGTCCAGGATCCAGTCGCGCCTCTCCCTCAAGCGTGCGGTGTCGCCCTGGGGCCGCAGGCGGGAAGGGGCGTTGGGAATGGCGGCCAGCAGGGCCGCCTCGCCCCAGGACAGATCCTGCGACCGCTTGCCGTACCAGCGCCAGCTGGCCGCCTCCAACCCCACCACGTTCCCCCCGAAGGGAGCGTGGGCGCAGTAGGTGCGCAGGATGCGTTCCTTGGACCACGACGCCTCGAGGCGGACCGCCAACCAGGTTTCCACGAGCTTGGCCCACCAGGTGCGTTCCACGTCGGCTCCACGGGACCTGCGCGATAGCCTCGCGAGCTGCATGGTGATGGTGCTGGCTCCCTGGCGACGCGACGAGCGCAGATTGGACCGGGCCGAACGGACGACGGCGATCGGATCCACCCCGGGATGCCAGCGGAAGCGCTGGTCCTCGGCTTCCAGGATGGATCTGACGAATTTTGACGGAACCGAATCCCCCTCGGGGAAGCGCCACTGTCCATCGCGCCCCGAGCGCGCACCCAGAAGCCGGCCTTCCCGATCGTAGACCGCCGTCGCGAACGCGGACGGCACCAGCGGTTCGGGAAGCGTCCAGCGCACCAGGAGCCAGGCCAGGAACAGGATCCCGACCCACCTGGCGAACCGACTCGACAAAACCCGTCGGATAGACATCTTCGTTGCATAGGTAGAAGAAATTCGCGCGCGGCGGGATTCCTCGAGCATGGCCACGACCGTTCGGCCCCGAATGAAAAACCGGGCGGGGTACCCCCGCCCGGTCGCTTCGCCTCGAGAGAGCCCCGTTCCATTCTTTCCCCGGAGGCGCTTGTCCCATGGATCAAACAAGCATCGTGCCAAGCCCATCGAGGGAACACCTACGGCAACGCGAACCGGCCGGATTCCCGAAAAGCGGAACCGAACGTTCCGCGACGGGGAGGATCAGCCCGATTTTCCGGCAGGCCCTTCGTGGACGATCTTCCAGGAGCCATCTTCCAGGCGCCAGTACTGCCGCTTGCGCATCTGGTTGGAGAGATTGCTGGATTGGTAGTCCTGGTCGAATTCGACCACCGCGAGGTCCTTTTCGCCGGGAACCATCAGCATGGTAACCCCGGAGACGGCGACCTTCACCCAGGACTTGCCGGCGGCCACGCGCCGTTTGTCCTTCTCCCAGCCTTCCAGATCCTGGTCGCCCATCCGGAAATCGTCCGAGTAGTGCGAAAGATACCGGTCCATGTCGTTGGAGGACCAATCCTCCGTCCATTTCCGGACGGCTCGCAACAGCACCTGTCGGGTGGAATCCGCCTGGGCCGGATCCACCCATTCGATGGAATCGGCAAGCAGGACCGGAGTGCGTCCAAGTTCGAACAACTTCTGCAAGGTGTCGATGTCCTGGTTGGGCAGGACCACGCATCCGTTGGAAGCCCGCGGCGGTCGCGAATAGGTGTCGCGAGGAGTCCCGTGGACCCAGATCCCGTGGCCCTTGCGGCCCAGGCGCCGATCCCAGTCGTTGGGATAGTCCAACGGATAGGCCACGTTGCCGTAGTAGGGATCCAGCTGGGCCTTGTCGATGCGCGACACCATGGTGTAGACCCCCAGTGGAGTCCGTTGGTCTCCCTCGGAGGACTTCAGGGGGCCGTTCAAGCCGATCGAGACGTAGTGGTCGCCGTCCAGGCTCCACTGGCCGTCCTTCTTGCGGAACACGAACATCCTGCTGGCTCGGGAATCGACCACCAGGACGGTGGACGCATCCTGGGGCGGCTGGAGCAGGAATCGGGGGATCTTGTTCTTGGGTGGCGTCTGGACGTACCGCCCGAGACGAACCCTGGCTTCGTCCTGCAACGCTTGGGCCTTCGGATCCTTGGACCGCGGTCCGGCGAACTTGTCCAACCGGCCGTTCTGCGCCAGGAGGATGTCGCCGCGCACCAGTTGGGCGAGACGGAAATTGGGCTGGCGTGTGACCAAGCTGTCGGAACGCTCCAGGGCCAGATCCAACCGTTCGGCGCGGATCGCGTCCAGGGTGCGGACCAGCAACGATTCGGGAGTGTCGGAGGCGACCGCCACCCGATTCTGATCCGAAGCCAGCACCCAGCTCACACAGCCGAGCCCGGCGAAGAACAACGTCCTCCGAAACGAACGACGCATCACCTCGCCTCCCTTTCGGAAACGATCTTCCACTCCTTTCCTTCCTTTGTCAAGACAATGCGTTTGCGCAGGACCAGACGGGCATCTTCGGTCTGGTAGACCTGCTTGTAGACGACTTCGGCTCGGTCCGGCCCCAAGGACCGGACTTGCGGGGACACCACCTCCACGTGGATGGCCTTGGGCGCCAGGATCCGCTCGCGGCGGCGAGCCTCCCAGGATTGGCGGGACATTCTGTCCGGAGCCTCGAAGGTCGATCCGTAGAATCCGAGATACGCATCCACGTTCTGCGACGACCAGGCGTTCGCCCAGGCGCGGACGGTCTCGAGGGCCGACATCTCCTGGGATCGCTCCTTGACCGGCTCGCGAGGCGGCGGGGGCGGCGGCGTTGGTGGTGGTGGTGCAGGCGGCGGCAGGGTCTGCGTCGCTTGGCTCGCGGGAGATTTCGCTGGAGGCGGCGGTGGAGGCGGAGCCGTGGACAGGCTTCGGGCGCTTTCCGCACCTGTCTCCAGCTGGGCCAACCGCCCGCTGGACAGGAGGGAATCCCGGACCTTGGTCAGTCCGGCGATCTCCTGGCGCGCATTGGAAAGCGCCCGCACCAAGCTGTCCGCATCCACGGATGGATTGGACTTGGATGGCTTGGCGATCTCCTTGTGCAACGCCAACTGCAGCGGAGGCAGTTTGGACGGGGTCCCGAAAGCGCTGTCGTAGGCCAGCCGCGCCATCCGGGAACGAAGTTTCTCCAGATTGGACGCCACCGATTGGACATCCCGGCGGACGTTCAAAGCCTTGGAAAGACTCCGCTGGGACCCGAACATGTCTCCAGTGGCCGCTTCCAGGGCTGCGCGGTTGTTCCAGCCTTCCAGACAGGTGGAGTCCTTGGCGGTCACCTCGCGGAACACCTGGAGAGCCTCCGTGGTGCGCCCGCGTTCGGCCAGTTCGACGCCCTTCTTGAACAACGCGACGGGGCAATCGGCCATGCTCGACACCGCGGACGCCAAGAGGCACCCCAGCCAGAATCCCATCGATTGACGCACGATCATCGGTAGGGAAATGTGGTTATTCCCCCTCCCTTGGCGGGAGAGGACTTTTGGAAACTGTCCCAATCCGGTGTTGCCGATCTAGATCGCCGCGTCTTCGATCAGAGGTACCGCCCGCGCCAGAAGGTGCGAAGCCAGTCCGCGGTCCGGACCCTGGAAATGGCTGAGCAACCAATCCTTCAGGAAATACATCTCGTTCATGGACATCACCGCACGACCGTCCCGCACGGCCCGCCGGAGTTCGCGCATCTGGTCCAACAGCCGGACGTGCTCGTTCTTGTGCCCCTCGGAGGCGGCGAAATTCGTGTCGTCCATGAATTTTTCTTCGGTGGCGAAGTGGAACTGGGTGAATTCCAGGACTTCCCCGAGGGCCTCGACGATGTTGTCCGCCCCTCTCCCCACGCGGATGAGGTCGTAGATCCCGTTGATCAAATCGAACAAGCGGCGATGCTGGTTGTCGATTTCTTCGACCTGGGTCAGGTACTCGTCCTTCCAGCGCAAAAGCGACATCGCATCCTCCCTGGAGCCTGGCTCCCTGTCCAGGAGCGGCTCGACGTTGTCTCAAATATAGGACCTCGGACTCCGCTGGACAGTCTACCGGTCCGCGCGCTCGGAAAGCAACCGTTGGATGACCTGTTCTTGCTGGTCCAGACGCTTTTCCTGGGCGATCGCGTGCAAGGTGAGCTCTTCCACCTTCTTCAGGAGAACCATGTTCATCTTGGCGAGGTCCACCCCGTTTTCCGTCATCTCGCCGGCCGAGGGAACCTCGGGAAGATGCTTGTTGGCCTTGGTGAACGCTTCCACCTCGGCGAGGGGCGCGAGCTTGTAGTCGGGCTCGAACACGTAGTCCGCAGGCGTGGCGCCGGGCGCGGCGACCAACGAGCCGGTGAGGCGAAGATCGCCCATGGACGCGGAAGCGGCGGACAACTTGCCCGTGGGAAGGATCAGGTTCCCGAAGATCCTGGTTTCCGCATCCCCCACCCAGACCCGGATATCCGCATTGCCGTTGGTGATCCCGAAACCCAGAGACGGCGTCGAACCGGACCGGATGTTCCCGATCTGCCAGCGGGAATCGTACCAGCGGAAGTCCAACGCATGGCGGATGGATGCCAAGCCGCCGATCGCCTTGTCGAGGGTGTAGTTGTCGTTGTAGACGGAAGTGATCTCGTTGGATTCGTTGCCTTCCAGGATGGCGCCTTTGGTTTTCACGAAGGCCGCCGCGTCCAGGTTCCCGGAATGCCAGAGGGTCCGTTCCACCGTCCCGTCCCCGTAGGTCGGTGCCGCTTCGCCGGCACGGAGAGCCAGATACGTGCTCGCCGCCCGCAGGTAGCTGGCCGATCCGTCGCGTTTCCAGGCCAACGAGTAGTTGCCGGAACCCGGTGTTCCAGCCTTGTCCCCGTAGATGGCTCCATGGTCGGCGTCGGTGTAGTTCTGGATCCTTCCAGCCGGAACGATGACCGTATCGAACCGGCCGCGCAACGCGTTCGCTTCGCCTCCCGTCTTGAATCCGCCCGCGGAGATTCCTCCCCCCACGGTCAGGGACTTCGACACGGAAAGGTCGCCGGAAACCGTCCCTCCCGCGGCATTCAGCGGCGAGAATCCGAGCGTAGCCTGCTTGCCCGCCAGATTGGTTTCCGTCTGCCGCTTGAAGGCGTTGAAGCCGGCCGAATCCGCCTTGAGCTTGAGAGAATCGCGGATCCCCGCCAGGTTCCCCGCGGTCAAGGTCCCCTTGAGCGATGCGTTCAATGCGTCGACATCGGTCTTGTGCTTGCGGCCGAGGTCGGCCAACGAGGCCGTGTCGGCCTTGGCAGCGAGAGCCTTGTCCACGTCGACTTGGCTCGCCTTGCCGGTTTGGATCTGCCCCACCGTGGAAAGCACCGATTTGAGGGCGCCATCGGTGGCATCCAGGCTCGACTTGGTTGCACGGTTCTGGATCGCGGAATCCAGTCGGGAGAAGTTGTCGTTGACATCGCGGGCGATGGCAGGCTTGTTGGCCTCGAACACGATCAACTCGGTGGCCTGCGAGGCCACGGAAGACAGGAGGGCGAAAGGAATGGCTGCGCGCATGGGAACACCTTTGGGGGAATTGGAGGGGAAAATCATCTGGCCTCGAGCCGATCCAGCCTGGCCTTCTGCCGTTCGAGCTCGGAACGCTGCGCATCGATGAGCGACTGTTGCGCCGAAGTGGTCTTCTGGAGCGCGATCGCGTGGAGGGTGAGTTCTTCCACCTTCCGGAGAAGGACCAGGTTCATCTCCGCCAGGTCCAATCCGTTCTTCTCCACTTCCCGGGCGCTGGGCACATCGGGCAGATGGCCGTGAAGCTGGGTGAATTCCTCGACTTCGGGGAGGGAGGCCAGCTTGTAGTCCGGCTTGAAGACATAGTCGGCAACCTGGCTCGCCGCGATTCCCCGCGTGACCACCTTCCCGTTGATCGCGCCGGAAAGGGTCATGTTCCCGGCTCCGTCTAGCTTCATCAATTCCTTGGTGCCGCCGAACCACTTGAAGGAATACTCCGGATCATCGAGGGGAACCGAATTCCACAGCGTGGAGCCTGCGATCCCTGTTGCGTAATCCACCTCGCCGGCATATCGCCCCTGCTGACTGTACCAGACGGCTTTGGTTCCCGGACTGCGCTTCTCCGAGGTCGGAGCCAGCACTCCTGACTGTCCGAAATCGATGTAGTTGGTCGCCCCAACCATGGAAATCACCCCGCCTCCGAACGAAACCTTGGCGTTGACCGCCAGGGGACCGTCCACCTGCAAAGAACTGCCGAATTTCGCCGTGTTGTCGACATTCAAATCGCCGTCCACCTGCATCGATCCGTGGGTGCGGATGTCGCTTGCCACATCCAATGTTCCCACTCCCTTCAGGGTCATCACCGGAGTCTGGCCCGCGTACCAGGCGAAATTGTGATCGGCGTCGGCCATGGGCACCGAGTTCCACAGGGTGTAGTTGTTCACCCCGGTGGCGTACTCGGTGGAAGTGGCTCCAAGACCGCCGAACCACACCACCTTGGCACCCTTCGCGCGGGTCCCGAACGTGGGCAGCCCAAGCCCCACCGAAGCGAACTCCAGGAGGTTCGTCGATGCGTTGGACAATTTCAGGCTTCCACCGGCGACGTTGAGATTGGCCGCTGTGGAGAGGTTGGTTCCGTCGTCGGTCAGGCTGGAATTGCCCACGGCGTTCGCTCCCGTGAACTTCGCCACCGAGTTTGCCTTCCCGGCGACGGCCGATGCGGGCAGCCCTCCGGATCCGAGCCCGGTGACGGTCGTCTGGAGCGCCTTGACATCGGCGGAGGTGGCCGCACTGTCCTTGCGGATCTTCGCCTTGAAATCTGCCAACGCGATGCTGTCGCGACGGATGCGCTCGGAAATGACCTGGATGCTGTCGGACTGGATCGACCGGACCACTTGGATCTGCGCATCCAGCGACGCGAGGTCGCCTTTGGTGGCGCGCGCCTGGATCGCGGTGTCCAAACGCGTGAAGTTCTCGTTCACGTCGCGGGCCAAGGCGGCCTTGCCGGACTCGAACTTGATGAGATCGGTGCTTCGAGCCGCCATCGGCACGGCGAGGAACACGGCAAGGAATCGGCGCATGATGGGACCTCCCAGGAGAATCGTCAATCGAGGCCGGAAAGGTAGTTCCCGGACGATCGCGCATCCCCCACGCACGGCCCGCCTACGACGGACCTATTTGTCCACTACCGGGATTCCAAGCGATCCAGCCGCTCCTTCTGGGCCAGCAGTTCCTGCCGCTGGGCTTCCAGCAACTTCCGCTGCTCGATCGCGTGCAAGGTGAGTTCTTCCACCTTCTTCAGGAGAACCATGTTCATCTTGGCCAGGTCCACCCCGTTTTCCGTCATCTCGCTGGCGGAGGGAACTTCGGGAAGATGCTTGTTGGCCTTGGTGAACGCTTCCACCTCGGCAAGCGGAGAGAGCTTGTAGTCGGGCTCGAACACGTAGTCGGCGGGAGTGGCTCCGGGCGCGGTGGTGAGCTTGCCCGTGATGCGAAGATCCCCCTGGATGGTGCCTCCCTGGGGGGACAAGGCGAATCGGGATGCGTTCCCGCTGTGCACGACCTCCACCCAGGGCGTCCAGGCTCCCTGGCCGCGACGCATGAAGAAATTGTCGGAGTCGTACGGGACGGCGATCTGGAATCCACGGTTGGAACCGCCCGTGGAGAACACCTGGATGTTCGGGCTGGTGGATGGCGATGTCGTGGAATTGTCCGATCCATCGTTGGTTTCGTACTGCCAGCTGCCGATCGGTGGATTGGGAGCATCGAAGATGCCCTTGCCCTGGTTGCCCCCGTACTTCAGGAAAACATTGGGATCGAGGTTCCCCGAATGCCACACGGTCCGCTCGGCGGCCCCATCCCCGTAGGTCGGAGCAGCCTCTTCGGAACGGATTGCCAGATACTTGCTCGCCGCCCGCTGGTAGCTTGCCAAGCCATCGCGCTTCCATGCAAACGCGTAGTTGCCTGGCCCCGGATCTCCCGCCTGGTCGCCGTAGATGGCACCATGGACGCCGTCCGGATAGAGCTGCATCCTTCCCGCCGGAACGATCACGGTATCGAAACGGCCGCGCAGAGCGCTCACGTCGCCTCCCGTCTTGATGCCGCCCGCGGAAAACCCACCAGCCACGGTCAAGGACTTGGAAACGGAAAGGTCGCCGGAAACCGTCCCTCCCGCGGCGTTCAGCGGAGTGAAACCGAGCGTCGCCTGCTTGCCCGCCAGAGCGGTTTCCGTTTGGCGCTTGAAGGCGTTGAGAGCCGACGAATCCGCCTTGAGCTTGAGCGAATCGCGGATGCCCGTCAGGCTGCCCGCGGTCAAGGCCCCTTTCAACGATGTGTTGATTGCATCGACGTCGGCCTGGTTGGCCTTGCCGGTCTGGATCTGGCCGATCGTGGCCTGGACCCCTTTGAGGGCGGCATCGGTCGCCTTGAGGCTCTCCTCCATCGACTCCACACCGGATTTGGCCGCACGGTTCCCGATGGCGGTGTCCAGGCGATGGAAGTTCTCGTTCACGTCTCGGGCCAAAGCGGCCTTGCCGGACTCGAACTGGATGAGATCCGTTGAAAAAGCAAGCGACGGAAGAACCGCCAGCATGGACAGAATCAGACGCATGGAAGTCGAGCCCCTAGGAAATTGTCGGTGGTGGAGAGGAAAATAGAATCCCAACCGCCAAAAAATTGCAGGGGGACGACGCGACATCCGCTCCGCACACCTTCGCCCGCACCTTGCGGCGCGGGCTGCGCGCGGGGTTGTCGCGTCACTCCTCCACGGTGGGACGACGCGACATCCGCTCCGCACACCTTCGCCCGCACCTTGCGGCGCGGGCTGCGCGCGGGTATGTCGCGTCACTCCTCCACGGTGGGACGACGCGACATCCGCTTGCGCTCGTTCTCGTCGAGGTAGAGCTTGCGGATGCGGATGGATTCCGGGGTCATCTCGACGATCTCGTCGGTGTTGATCCAGGTGATCGCGTCTTCCAGCGTCATGGGGCGAGGAGGAGTCAGCACGATGTTGTCGTCGGAGCCGGAAGCGCGCATGTTGGTGAGCTTCTTGCCCTTCACGATATTGACCACGATGTCGTCTTCGCGGCAATGCTCGCCGATGATCATGCCGGTGTAGACGGGAACGCCCGGCCCGCAGAACATGGCCCCGCGATCCTGGAGGTTGAACAGGCTGTAGCCGGTGGTCTCGCCGTCTTCCTTGGAGATGATGGCACCCAATGCGCGCTCGGCGATCTCGCCCTTGAGGGGCTCGTAGCCCTTGAAGAGGGTCTGCATCACCGCGTAGCCGCGGGTCAGGGAAAGAAGCTTGGAACGCAGACCGATCAACCCGCGCGACGGGATGTGGTACACCACGTTGGTGGCGTTGCCATGGGTTTCCATGTGGACCATGTCGCCGCGCCGCGACCCCAGTTCCTGGATGACCGGGCCCTGGTGCTCGGTGGGAACGTCCACGGTGAAGATCTCGATGGGCTCGCAGACCTTGCCGTCCACTTCCTTCAGGATCACCTGGGGCCGGCCGACCGCGAACTCGTACTGCTCGCGGCGCATCTTCTCGATGAGGATGGACAGGTGCAACACGCCACGACCGCTGACCAGGAACTTGGAAGGATCCGCCTGCTGCTCCACGCGCAGGGCCACGTCGCCCAGCGCCTCGCGACGCAGGCGCTCGCCGATCTGCGTGGAGGTCACGTAACGACCTTCCTTGCCGGCGAAGGGCGAATCGTTGACCTGGAAGATCATGCTGATGGTGGGAGGATCCACCTCGATGCGCGGCTGGATCAGGGGGTTTTCCGGATCCGTGATGGTGTCGCCCAGCTCGAAGTCCGGAACACCGGCCACCTGGACGATCTGTCCGGGCCCCGCCTCGGAGAGCTCGGTGAGCTTCAGCCCCAGGTAGGCGTAGATCTTGGTGCAGCGGGTGCGCTTGACCGTGCCGTCGGGCTGCGACAGGCCGATGGTCTGGTTCACCTTGAGGGTGCCCTGCTTGATGCGACCGATGGCCAGACGCCCCAGGAACTCGGAATAGTCCAGCGAGCTGACCAGCATGGACAGAGGCTCGTCGGCATCCCCCTTGGGAGCGGGGATCTTCTCCACGATCATGTCGAACAGGGGCGTGAAGTCGGAGTCCTCGTGCTCCATCTCCTTGCGGCAGACGCCGTTGCGGGCGGCCGCGAAGATGTGGGGGAAGTCCAACTGCTGGTCGTTGGCATGGAGCTCGACGAACAGATCGAACACCTTGTCCAGCGAACCGTGCGGATCGCAGCCGGGACGGTCGATCTTGTTGACCACCACGATGGGCTGCAGGTTCAGTTCCAGCGCCTTCTGGAGGACAAATCGCGTCTGAGCCATGGGGCCGTCGAAGGCGTCCACGACCAGGAGAACGCCGTCCACGGTGCTCAACACGCGCTCCACCTGGCCGCCGAAGTCGGCGTGTCCCGGGGTGTCCACGATGTTGATGAAGTGGCCCTTGTAGGAAATGGATGTGTTCTTGGACAAGATGGTGATCCCGCGCTCGCGCTCGAGATCGTTGTTGTCCATCACCCGCTCGGCGACTTCCTGGTTGTCGCGGAATGCGCCTCCTTGGCGGAGAAGCTGGTCCACGAGGGTGGTCTTGCCATGGTCGACGTGCGCGATGATGGCGACGTTTCTGATTTTGCTGGATTCGATCATTTGGGCGGCCAAAGTAGAACCCGGAAGCCTCCACGAGGGAAGGATTCCGATTCGTTCCCCGAAAGCCCCCTTGATCCCCCCCGGCTCCACCCCCGTCGGGCGGTTGGCCTCGGGTACGGATTCCCTCGGAAGTCATCCTTTGATCCGTCCGTTCCCCCCTTGGCAAGCCTCCGGGTATCCAGCCATTTTTCCGGCACCATCGCGGAGAGCCCTACTGGCGGCTCCGTCCCTTCACCCAACAAGGAAGTCCCATGAAAACTCTCGCCTTCGCCGCCCTCGCCCTGGCCAGCCTGGCCTCCGCCGCATCCACTTCGCTGGTCAACGGCGACTTCGAGAAGGAACTGACCGGCTGGCAGGTCTGGGGAGGCGTCGCCAGCAGCGCCGCCCACGGCGGAAAGTTCGCCGTGCAGGTCACCAACAAGGCCCCCACCTGGGCCGGTGTGGACCAGATCATCGACATTCCCGCCGGAACCAAGAAGGTGAAGATCTCCGGCTGGATGAAGGCCGACTCCATTCAGCAGGGCAAGGAAAAGTGGGAAATCGGCCGCATCGCGATCGAATTCCGCGACGCCAAGGCGGAACTGGTGGGCGGCTACCCCCCCATCGCCGGCGAAATGGTGGGCACCAAGGCCTGGACCAAGGTGGAGCGCACCTACGACATCCCCGCCGGGGCCGCCAACATCAAGCTGCAGTGCGCCCTGGGCAACACCGTGGGCACGCTCGCCTGCGACGACATCGCGCTGGAATACCTGAAGTAATTCGAGGCACCGACCTTTGAGACGATCAGCCGTCCCCTGAGTGGTGCCGAAGGCGCCGTATCGAAGGGCGGCTGATCACTCAGGAACGGCGGCTATCCACCAGGACAAGACCAGGTCAGAACCGGGCGGCCACCTTGGCCAAGGCCTCCAGTGCGAAATCCACCTCTTCGGCGGTGAGCACCAGGGGCGGCAGGAACCGCACCACGTCGCTTCCCGCGCGATAGATGATCAGACCTTCCTCGCGGGCGGCCTCGATCACCTTGCCTGGATCCACGCTCACCCGGATTCCCAGCAGCATCCCCCGCCCACGGACATCGAGGAAGGGGCCTTTGCCGGAAAGCTCCGACAATCCCGACCGCAACCGGGCCGCCACCACGCGCACACCTTCCAGGAACCCCGGCTTGTCCAGACGGTCCAGCACCGCCAAACCCGCGGCGATGGCCACCGGGTTGCCGCCGAAGGTGGTCCCATGGTCGCCCGGCTGGATGGCGGAGGCCACAGCCTCCTTCAGAAGGACCGCCCCCAGCGGCAATCCACCGCCCAGAGGTTTGGCCAAGGTCACCATGTCCGGTTCCAGACCGGAAGCGGTGAAGGCGAACCATTCTCCCGTGCGCCCCAGCCCGGTCTGGATCTCGTCGCAGATGAGCAGGAATCCGTGGCGCTTCTGCAGGCGCCCGAGTTCCGCCACGAAGTCCGCGGACGGTTCCAGAACGCCACCCTCGGCCAGGATGGGCTCCAGGATCACGGCTGCGGTATGGGCCCCCACGCTCTCGCGCAGAGATTCCGCGGTCAGATCCGCCCGCAGGAATCCCCCCGGCATGGGCCCGAATCCCGTCTGCAGCTTGTCCTGGCCGGTGGCGGCCAAGGCTCCGTAGGTGCGGCCGTGGAAGGACTGGGAAAACGACACGATCTCGTGGCGCCACGCCGAGCCGTTGGCGAACCAGAACTTGCGGGCGAACTTGATGGCGGCCTCGTTGGCTTCCGTGCCGGAATTGCAGAAGAACGCCTTCTGGAATCCACCATGTTCGCACAGCGTGCGCGCCATCCTCCCCTGGAGTGGGGTGTAGTAGAGGTTGGAGGAATGGGCGATCCGGGAAGCCTGTTCATGGATCGCGGCGACCACCAGGGGGTCGGCATGTCCCAATGTGTTGACGGCGATTCCCGAAGTCAGATCCAGGTACTTGCGCCCCTGGACATCCCAGACCCAGGCTCCTTGGCCGCGTTCCAGGAACAACGGCTGGCGTGCATAGGTCCCCAGCACCCACTGGGCATCGGATTGTTGGATCTCCTGGGGCGTCATGTCCTGTGTCTCTCCTGTTGTATCGAGTGGAACCTGGATTCCGGGAACGCAAAAGGGAAACAGAATGCGTTCCGTCTCCCTTCGCCACATGCGCGATGCCGGTCGGCGAACCGGCATCCGCCGACCGATCAGGCCTGGTTGTGCTGGGGAGTGAGCTCCTCCATGGAGCGCGAGTGGAAGATCCGGAAGCTGTCGGCGGGGGCATCGGGATCCTCCACCAGGTCGATCTTGACCCCGAACCTCTCCAGATGGTGGAATGCGTAGGAGCGTTCCGCCACCAGGTAGTCGATGATGCGGCTGTGGACCACGATGGTCAGCTCCTTGGGGCCGCTCTTGGCTTGGCTGCGACGGATCCAACGCTCCAGGGCCGCCACCACCGAACTGGGCAGAAGGACGTTCCCGCCCCCGCCGCAATGGCTGCACGGCTCGGACACGGTCTTGACCAGGGCTTCGCGCACGCGCTTTCGGGTCATCTCCAGCAGTCCGAACTGGCTGATGGAGCTGGCCACGGTGATGGGTGCGCGGTCGCCGCGCAGGGCCTTCTTGAACTCCTTGACCAGGCGGTCGCGGTCGTCCTCGGAATCCATGTCGATGAAGTCGACCACGATGATGCCGCCCAGATCGCGCAGACGCAGCTGCTTGGCGATTTCCTTGGCGGCGGCCACGTTGGTGTCGAAGATGGTGGCGGCTTGGTCGTCGCGGCCCACATTGCGGCCCGTGTTGACGTCGATGGTGGTCATGGCCTCGGTGGTCTGGATCACCAGGTGGCTGCCCTTGCGGATCCAGACCTTGTCCTGGTAGACCTTCTCCACGTCCTGCTCGATCTGGAAGGCGTCGAACATCGGCGTCTTCTCTTCGTACAGGTGCACGCGGCTGACCAGGTCCGGAGAGAGCTGGCGGATGTAGGCACGGGTCTTCTGGTAGAAGTCCTTGTCGTCCACCACGACCTTGTCGACCTTCTCGGAGAAGTAATCGCGCAGGATCCCCACCGCGGCTTCGCTCTCCTCCAGCACCAGGCGGGGAGCTTCGCATTCGGCGGCCACCGACTTGATGAACTCCCACTTGGTTTCCAGCATGTTCATCTCGGCCTTGAACTCGTCCTCGGACTCGTTCAGGCCGTTGGTCCGCACGATGTAACCGACATCCTTGGCCCGGCGCAGATCCTGGACCAACCGCTTGAGCTGGCGACGCGATCCGTGGTCGCGACTCTTCTTGGACACCCCGATGAACGTGGTGTTGGGCATGCACACCAAAAACCGGCCAGCCAGAGAAAGGTATCCGGTGACCTTGGCGCCCTTGGTGGAGATGGGCTCCTTGACCACCTGCACCAAAATCTCCTGGCCTTCGCGCAGAAGCTGGTCGATGGGCTTTTCGGTGCGGTCGCGCCGCCTGGGATCGATATCGTCGTCCGAATCGTCGGAGTCGTCCAGGTCGACGCCTCCCGCGGGGGCGACATCGGCGGCGTGGAGGAACGCGGCCTTTTCCAGGCCGATGTCGACGAAGGCGGCCTGCATTCCAGGCAACACGGAAACGACGCGACCCTTGTAGATGTTTCCGACGATCCGCTGGTTGTCGGGCTTGTCGACCACCAGCTCGATGAGCCGGTTGTCTTCGAGGAGCGCGATGCGCTTCTCGAAGGGAGATACGTTGATGAAGATGTCTCTACGCAAAGGAATATTCCTCAGAACTTGTATTGGAGTGATGCCAGGCCTAGGATTTCACTGGTGATGACCGTGGCTCCGTTGTTGTCTTCCTGCGCCTTGCGCTCCGTCCGCTTGTAGCTCGCATCGAAATTGGCGACCAGGCGTGACGTGAAGTTGTAGGACGCATTGGATCCACCGTAAACTGTAGTAACGTCGTCGAGAGTCTGGGCCTCGACCGGCTCGAAGGTTCCCAGATCCACCGCTTCCTTCTCCTTCCAGGACTTGGTCCAACCCGCCTTGAAGGTGACCACCAGGTCGTTGTCGAGCTTCAGGAACCAGCGGAAGATCTGGATACCGCGCTTTGTCTGGATGCGGTAGGTGGCGGTCCCCTCGTTGCCCATCTCGTAGCTGCGGTCCTCGGAGGTCCCGCCCACCTCGAAGCACCGGGCCAACGAAAGGGACGGATCCGAGTAGAAGTAGGGAAGGCCCATGGATTCCGGGCAGGCGCCCTCCGGCCGGGTTCCATCGCCGGGCAGGGGGCGTTTGAGGTGGTTGAGCGACCGGGTCCGGGAGAAGTTGGTCTGGTCGGCGAAGGTCCAGTTGCCCTTCGTCTTCAGCTGCAGGCCGACGAGAGGCTGCCAGCGCCAGGTGTAGTTGTCCACGTCGGCGCTCTGCAGATGGGGATGGATCTGCTGGGACAGCTCCCAGGTGGTGCTGTGGTTGGCCGTGGCGCTCTCGAACCACTTGGTCAGGAACGGGACCCTGTGGGCGAAGTTCGCGAGATCGGCCGACACGGTGATCTGCGGCCACGTCTTGGTGGTGTCCACGTTCCAGGGGATCGCCCAGCGCTCGTCCCAGGAGATCTGGTAGGCCAGGCTCGGATGGACGGACAGGAGCAGACCGGGAACGGTGAAATCGGAGTTGCCGGACACGCGGTAGCTTCTGGTGTTCACCATGGAGCTGCGGTCCACCGCGGACTCGGCGGAGGTGGTGTCGGACATCCCCGGATAGGTGGCCGGGTTTTCCAACCGGGAGGGACGGTATTGGCCCAGGCCGGACTTGGAACGCGAGCCGGTCACGATGTCCAGAGGGCCACGGATGGTTTGGGCATCGCCCAGACCCATCTGCCAACGCAGGAGCGATCCCGCGTCCAACCGTTCCATGGACGAGGAGTAGTCCAGGGTCTGGCGCACTCCGCTGATGCGGTCGTCCACCGAGTAGTCCACTCCGAATCCCGTCCAACGCCAGCGGTCGAACCCCTGCCGCACCTCGTCGAGCGATTTGCCCCACGAGTCGGGAAGCAGGTTCCGCGACATCACCAGGAGCTGCGGGACGTCCAGACGCAGGTTCGCGCGGAAGTTGTCGGAGTGGTCGTGGCGCCAGAACTGCATCGAGACCGTGTCGCGATCCACCACCCGGACCAGCGGGGATTCCCGGTTCGCGGAGGCGTTGGCCTGGAAGGATCCGGTGGTGGAGAGCCACGAAAGGATGCGCGGATTGAGTTCCATCCCGAACTGGACGGTGCGCGCCCCCTCGTTTCGCAGGAACCCGAAGGTCTGCCGCCTGGATTCGCCGCCTTCGTCGGAGGGCGCGTGCACCTGGGTGGTGTCCCAATCGAAGATGTAGGGCATGGCGTCCACCAGGCCGGTGGAAGGATCGAAGCGCTGCGCTTCATCCAGCTTGTCCCACAGGCGGTTGGAACGCTCGCCCATGGTCAGGCGCAGGAAGTCCAGGAGTTGCCAGTCGGCGTTGATTCCATGCGCCAGGCTAGCGCGGGCGTCGTGGGACGTGTTGCGGGGAAGGCTGTCCTTGTCGGGAGCCAGGATGGAATGGACGCCTTCCAGGTAATCCAGGTCGCCCAGGGTGGAGGTGATGGCGGAAGGCCAGGGCTGGATGGTCAGGTTCTCCACCAGGGACGGAACCCACTTGCCTTTGGCTTCACCGAAGGGCCGGAACTGGGGAGGAGGGGGCGGGCTGAAGTCGTAGTCCAGACGCAGGTTGTGCGCCCAGGTGGAATCGCGACGATCCGGCCCCAACGTTCCCTGTTCCGTATAGGTCCAGTTGACCTTGGGGCGTGCGAAGAACGTGTTGGTCAGGAATGGCCGGAACCCGGCCTCTTCGTTGCGTGCCCGCGTCCAGGACGATCCCAGCGTCCGTGAGACCACCAGAGTCTGGTAGGCCCGCGAAGTGCGGTTGGCGATGTCCGTGCTGTCCCGACGCATGTCGGAATCCCACCAATCCGAAGTGATGTCCGAAAGCCCGTCGCGGGTCAGCTCCTGGTCGGAGCCGGGGCGGGCCCAGGGGCGATCCACCGCCCCCGTGATGGTGAAGCTCACCGGAAGTTGCGCCTTCCAGGACTCCGGGAGGAATTTCTGGAGGTAGAGGCTGGTGGTGGCGGTGGCCCGCGCGGACGACTTCTGGCTGGACAGTTCCGGCTGTTTCTGCCCCATGGGCACGAAATCGCCTCCCCGGTACTCGGTGGAGGCGGATACATCCATCAAGTCCGCGAAATTCATCTGGGCCGACCCGCGCAGCGCCGTCCCGATCCCCTGCTGGGGATCCTCCAGACGAAGATCGTTCACCCAAATCTCTCCGGCGGCAAGCTCATCCTGCGCCCCTTCCAGATTGTTGGGACGCACCCACATGCGCATCCACTTGACCTGCGACACGCTCGGATCCCCGTAGACGGCGATCTCGTCCTTGCGGGAGTCGGGCCCCGGATGTCCGCCTGCCCCAAGCTCCTGGCGGAAGAGGCTGTCCTGGCCTTTGCCTTGGGCGTCGCGCTTGGTCTTGAGGGAAGTGAGCGCGGAAAGCGGTATGCGGATCTGGTTTTGTTCCCAGTTGGAAGGAATCGCATCCATGCGCTGCTGGGGCGAACAATCCGTGCCCCCGCAGGCCAGAGGAACGGGATTGAACGAGTACTCGTAGTAGGGGGACGCGGGATTGGTGGGATCGCCGGAGCCGAACTGCACGCCGAACCGAACCGGTCTGGCCCCGCTTCGCAGGTAGCTGGGCACTTCGTGGTACACCAGCAGCACCAGGTTCTTGTACAGGGTGAAGTCGCGAGGGGATTCGTAGTAGCGCAGGGCCTTCCCGGTATCCGGATCGATGCCGTTGGTTCCGATGTTCCTGTGCAGGTTCGCGTAGGTGAGCCGCAGGGACTGTTCGCTCTGCAACGCCTCCGACGACGGATCCTTGACTTCGGGCACACCCCAGGCCTTGTAACGTCCCTGGTCGGTGTTGTTGCCGATCACCGACACGTTCAATCGAGCGCTGTCCTCGAGGACGATCTTGGTGAGGGACGTCCAGTTGGCCGAGAAGGTGGAATCGACGATCTTCACGCTGTCGTTGAGCACCAGGCGTTCGTTGCCCTTCCACTGGTTGCCCACCAGGGCCATGCGGGCGATCTGGATCTTGTCTTCCTGCTGGTTTGCACCCGTGGAGGGATTGAGACCGCCATACCAGAGTCGGACGGTCTTGATCTCGCTCCAGTTGGCACCTCGCCCCTTCTTCTTGAAGACCTCGTCCACGGGAATGCGATACAGGCGCCATGCACCTCCCAGGGCCTGGAAGGGCGTGCGGTTCCTGCCGTTGAGAATGATCCGGAAACGGTCGAAGTTGTTGGCCGTGGAGAGGGACCCGTCGCGATCCAGGTCCTCGGAATCGAAAAAGGTGTTCGCTCCGCCCCCCAGATCGGTATTGTTGGCTTCCGTCCCGTTGACGGCCGGATCCGGATTGGCCGACGTCCGGTCGGGATGGTAGTTGTCGCCGGCAGGATCCACGTAGCCGTTCTTGTCGATCACCGTGTCCTGGCAGTTGCGTCCGAAGCACTGCCATCCCCGTCGGGTTTCCACGGAGTCGGGCGAACCATCCAGACCGAAGTCGTTCTGGGGCACCCCCGTGGGCTGCCCGTTCAAGAGGTCTTCGCCTTGCAAGGCCTGGTCGGGGGCTTCGCCATTGATGGACAGGTCTTCGGAAATCTGCCCCACATCCAGGTACAGTTCGCCGCCCCCGGAGGGCTTCGCGACCACCTCGATGTATCGGGTGTTGGAGTTGTCGCGCCAACTGGAAGGCATGGCTCGCATGATGCCGCCCCACGACATCCCTCGGCCGGAGCGATCGTTGGGGCGCAGGCGCAACTGGAGCAGGGACATGCGGGCGGGGCTCGCGCTGCCGTCGTCGTGCTGGGGATAGACCTCGCGCATCAGAACCCGGGAATTGGACGACCACGTGAATTCGCCCTGGTGGCGGTAATCCAGGGAGTCTTCGTAGTCCACATCCGTCAGCACTCCTCCCGGCGGGCTCGCTTTGCTCCAGGAGTAGGCGGAGATGGGCAGTTCGTTGGTGAGTTGCGACCCTTCGAAGTCCTCCACCAGCGCGTAGCCGTCCAGACTGGGATCCGTCCAGCTCTGCGCACCTTCCAGTTCCAGGCGCCATTTGGATTCGGCATTGGTCTTCACCAGGGGAACCTTGTTCACGAGCTCGGTCACGGTTTCCGACTCGCCGGTCAGGCGCAGGTTGGCTCCCCAGAGCATGGCCTGGTTCCCCTCGCGGGCCAACTGCGGACGCAAGTCGGTGACGCTCTCCTTGCGATAGAGGAAGGTGCCTCCCAGCACGGACTCCTTGCTGATCTGGGACAACTGGTATTCCAAACGAGCGCCGAACACCGAGCGGTTTTCCAGGGAGAAGAACGGAGTGCAGGAGAAATCGACCTGGATGTCGGCGGAGGCCGCTCGGGCACGATCGGACAACAAGGTGATGGTTCCCGTCTGGTACTGGACATCGTAGTCCTTGCCCCTTTCCAATCGGGTGGACCCGTTGAGGGTCAGCACTTCCGATCCGGGAAGGATGTCCACGCAATTGGAACCACTGACGCTGGCGTAATCGCGCGAGCCGATCTTGATGGAGTCGGAAGTGGACTTGGAGGTGATTTCGATGCCGAATCGCGGCGATAGGCTGGGCAGGGCCGTGCGGGTGGAATCGTAGATCCCCGTGGCCCCGAATTTGCGGAACGGCTCCAGCCCGGGAAGGATCAAGGTGCGTGCACCCCAATCGAAGATGTCCGTGTTGTCCACCAGCAGATTGCCGGATTCGTCGGCGATTCCGAATGCCTTGACCCATTCGCGGCCGGTCGAATCCACGGAATTGTCGCCGGTGCGGCGTCCCGACAGATCCAGGATGCGGATCTTCAGGTTGCGGCGATCCCGTTCTCCGACCGAAGGCAGGCGGTAGCGGTTGCGCAACTGCAAGGCGCGCAGGTTCGCGTCTTCGTGATCGTCGGCGTAGACCAGGACCAGGTCGGAGGTGGTTCCGCTGTGTTCGGCTCGGTTGGTGGCGGTCCAGCGGACGGCCAAGGCGCTTCCGTTGCCCACCAGGTCGGACCGGCGCAAGCGCAGGATGCCCCCGCGATATTCCCAATCCGTGGTCGGATTCAGCTGCCGCCAACGCCCCGGCAAGGTGGAGAATCCGACACGCCCCAAGCTGTCCCAGCTGGTGGCCTTGGCGGTGATCACCTGGCTCACCCATTCCGGATGGGCACGCAGATCCTGAGGAAGGATCCGTTGGTAGACCTGGAGATTGCTTGGCTCCGACAACCTCTGGATATTGCTGCTGTTGGCGATCCAGTTCTTGCGGTGGTTCCAACTCAGGAAGAAGTCCGAGCCCAGGACCAGATCGCGATCGCGAACCAACGTGGTGTTGTCGCGGGCTGTCCGCCCCACGTGCTGTTTCTGCTGTTCGCCCTTCTGGGTGCCACCCACCAAGGTCAGGTCCAGATCTCCGAACCGCATGCGCGCCTTCAGACCCAACAAGCCCGAAGCCGCTTCGGAATACCCGGTGAGGCTGGAGCCCGGAAGAGCCAACTGGATCAATCCGAATTCCGCTTCCTGGAGGATGTCGTCCTCGGTGTCTTCCGGCTTTTCGCCGGCATAGCGGATCTGCAACGCCTGGTTCTGGGATGCGCCGAACCCTTCATTGTTCCAGGTGAGGCTGATGGAGACGAATTTCCCGATGTTTCCCGTCAGATTGAGGTTGGGGATCTGCTCGGGACTGAAATCGGGAATCTTGTTGGCGGTTCCCTGTTGCTCTTCCAGGTTGGTCCAATGCGAATTGGCCTTCAATTGGAGGGTGTAGGATCCCGCGAGGGTCAGGGCGGGCTTGGAAAGCCCCAACCGCTTGGCCCATTCGGGGATCTTGACCGGCAGTTCGTAGCGGTTCGCCACCGCCCCGGAATCGTTGTACTTGGGATTCCCCACCAGTTCCCGACGCACCAAACGCCGCCTCTCCTGGGCGAGCATGTCGCTCAGATAGTCGGACAATTCGCCGTAATAACCCTGCCAAAGGGGGATGGAGTCCAATCCCAGGGTGGAGTCGGAGCGCACGTAGCTCTTGATGTCCACCGATCGGGTGTCGAAGCCGATCTGGTAGTCGGTGGAAACGGGAATGGTCTTGAGGCGCATCAGCCCCCGCGGGGAACCGATTTCCGCAAACGGGGTGATGGCCGCCGGCAAGGTCGCATACTCCGGAACGTCCGCCGGAGTCTGGACTCCGACAAAAGCGAATACGACCGCCAAGAGAGCACCTGAACCTGGAAGGCGATGCTGTGCCAGGGACATGATTCGATTTCGCACCGTAGCGGACAAAGTACCCTTTTGGCGTGGGCCCGGAAACCTCCCGGAACCGAATCGATGTTTCCCCGACGGACCTGCTCCTGGACGCCCAGGAACCTGCGATTTAGAAAACGAAGTTCAGCGACGGGCTCACGGTCCAGCCACGCAGATGAAGGTTCAGGTCGGAATCCAGCGGCAGGAGGTATCCTCCTCGCACATCCAGAAGGACCTGCTTGCCCTTGAACAGTTCCACCCCCACGTGGGGGGTGACCTGGACCAGGTGGCGATTGGCGACCTGCGAAGAAAGGAACAAGCCGCCCACAGTGAAGCCGCTGTAGAGATTCAGATAGTTGCGTTGCCCCCGTCCGAAGTGCCGCGGATAGAAGTCCGTCCCGTAGGCGTACAGGAACATGTCCTGGAGGACCGTGGAATCGCCAGCCTGGTGGTCCTGGCTCTTCAGCACGCCCAAGACCAGGTAGCTCTTGCCCTTGGTGAAGAGATACCGGACCGATCCCCCCATGTAGGATCCGGCGGAAAGGCCGCTCTTCGGGTTTTCCACCGACACGTAGGTGAACTCCCCGCCCGGCATGTTGGTGAATTCCACCCATCGTTTGCCGGTCGTGGTCGGGGGCTCGCTGGGCTCCTCCAAAGTGAGGTCCACCTGGTTTCCCCGAACGGCCTGCCGCGCCTCGATCAGGCTTTCTTCCAGGCGGAAGATCTGGTTGTCGATCTCGCGCGCCTTGCCCCAGAGGGTATTGTAGGCATGCGCCTCCTTGGCGCGGTCCACGCCCTTCAGTTCCTGGGCGTAGACCTCCTTTTCGGACTGCCGGAAGCGCAGTTCATGGGAAAGTTTCTCGATCTCGTCGGCCTTGCTCACCATGTCCAGGGAGTATTCGATCGGCTTGCCCAGCTTGGAAAGGCTGTCCTTCAGGGACCCGAACAAGGTATCCGGTACGGAGAAGGTCATGCTGGCCTTCCGCTGCCAGGACTCTTCCCGATTGTTCTTCGCCTCCAGCACGCTCAGCCCCATCCGGGCCACCCATCGCTCGGCGGCAAGAAGCCCCTTGCTCAGATTGTCCACCTGGACCGTGACCTTCAACCGCCGCGAGAGCGCCCCCCAGCCGACGCGGAAAAGTCCGTCAGCACCACCTCGCGGGAACCGCGTGCAGGCACCACGATGCTCTCGTACGAGCCAGAGGAAACCTTGGAGGGACTGGAAGGAATGGCCAAAGCCAGCGACAACAGAGCTGTAAGCATGGGAACCTCGGATGGGGGGGGAGCAAGCCTCAGAACCGGAAACCAGAAGTTAGAACATCCCGCAACCGCCCCAGCCACGTCCGCCTCACCCACCCGGCAACCACCGACCCGCAGGCCAATGCCGCCGTCCATGTCGTCTACGTTTCGTTCCGTCTGGAACGGGCGATTCGAGAATCGCCCCTACGTCAGCCCACATGGAACGGCGGCATAATTCTCCACCCCGATCACCGCGCAGCGAAGCGCCCGCGGGCAAAACCGCACAAACACCCCCGGCCACGTCCGCCAAGCCCGGCCACCTCCGCGCGAAACAAGCGAAGCGAGTTTCGCAACCGCCGCCCCGCCCATTCGCCCACCACCCCAACGTCAGCTTCCCCAGCCCCCCCCCAACCCCGCCAAAGAAAAGCCGGGCGCAAGCGAAGCGAGCGCCGATCAGGCCCCACTGGTTTTTTGCCTTTTATGAGGGATGCAGTCGAAGGGATCCGAACCCGAAGCCGTACTCCAGTACGGCGAGCGGTGAGGATCGCGAGAATGCGCCCTCAGAAAAGGCAAAAAAAGGGCGGCGAGGTAAACCTCGCCGCCAAAGGACGTCGCCGCCAATTCCCCGCGCAAAACGGCGATCATCCGTCACTTAAGTTACGCTTAACTTCTCCTGAAGTCAAGCTTCAGATCTGCTTTTCTTAAGAAAAATGATCGACTTATGATTCAGTTATTGAAACAGGCCCAACTATTGCTGAAACTATCGAAATAGTCGTTGCAAGTCCGCTGCGGAAATACGAGCCACAGTTGGAAACCCACCGGGGGTCTGCCAGGGTTCCTGGCAGGCGAACAGCTCGTCGGCCAACGCGGAGCGCTCCGGCGCGCTGAGCGCTTCCGACCGTCGCAAGGCCGTGGAACGTGCGTAGGCCGCCGCGAAAGCCCGGTGCATCCGCTCGCGGGTGGGCTCTTCTTCCGCCACCGCGGACAGGACCTCGGAGAGCAGCGCTTCTCCCTGGTCCTGGGTCACGGAGGCGGGAATCCCCCGCAACAGAAGAGTCTGCCCCCCGAAGGCCTCCAGATCGAACGACAAGGCGCGCAGAGCCTCCAGGTGGGCGATGGCCATCTGGAACTCCTTCACCGGAAGCTCGATGGGTCGCGGAAACAGGAGTTGCTGGGATGGCAGGGCACCTTCGCGTTCCATGCTGGCCAGAGCCTGCTCGAAAAGCACCCTCTCGTGGGCTGCCCGCTGGTCCAGGCATAGAAGACCGCCTTGCAAGGGACAGAGCAGATACCCCTCCACCTGCAGGAACGGAACTCCCGATTCCGCGAAGGCACGCGCCCCCTCGGTGGCTTTCCGTTCCTCGGAACGCGAGGGAAACGCCACCAGATTGGGATTGCGGGTGGCGAAGAGGTCCGTCTGACCGGGGTCCACTTCGCTGGGAAGCGCCTGCAGGGAGTCTCCCGCCAAGGGCGACTCCACGGGCAGCTGGAAACCTGGGATGCCGATCGGGGCCTGGGGCGGCTCCCGCACCTCCACTTCCGCCGACGCCGCGGCGGGAAAGAACAAGGGAAGCGTGGATCGCTTGTCCAACGCGGTGGAAACCGCGTCGGTCACGGCATGGTAGATGGCCGATTCCGCCTGGAAACGGACCTCCCGTTTCTGGGGATGGACGTTGATGTCCACCTGTTCCAGAGGGATGGCCAGATCCAGCACGCAGACCGGATGGCGCCCGGGAGGCAAACCCATCCCCTGGGCCACTGCCCGCGAGAGGGTTCCCGAATGGATGGGGCGGCGATTCACCGCGAAGTAGATCTGATCGGCGCGGCCCCGGTCGGTCCCGGGCGCGCCCACGAATCCCTGGATGGACAGGCTGCGGTCGGTCCATTCCACCGGCTCCATCCCATCGGCCATGGCTCCCAGGAGTTCCCGGCAGCGCGCACGGCGTTCGCCGGACCTCACGTGGAGGAGATCCTTGGAGCCGTGGGTCAACCGGAATTCCACTTCCGGGCGGAACAGCGCCTGGCGCACGAGGATTCCCAGCACCCGCTGGGCTTCCGCCTGTGCCGACCCCAGGAAACGCCTCCGCACGGGAATCCCCGCGAACAGGCCACGCACTTCCACTCGGGTGCCGCGCGGCCACCCCGAAGGCTCGTCGGAAACCAGGTTCCCGCCGTGCAGCACCAGGGCCCGGCCGTCCGATTGGCTCGCGTGGTGGGTGTCGATGCGCAGATGCGCCACCGACGCCAGCGAGGACAGCGCCTCGCCCCGGAAGCCGTAGGTGCCCACCTGGGCCAGATCCTCGAAGTTCTCCATCTTGGATGTGGCGTGGCGCAGCCAGCATTTGCGCAGGTCCTCGTCCACCATGCCGCATCCATCGTCCTCGACGGAGATCAGATCCAGCCCGCCGCCTTCCAGCTTCACCTTGATCCGCCGCGACCCGGCGTCCAGGGCGTTCTCCACCAGCTCCTTCACGGCGCTGGCAGGCCGATCCACCACCTCGCCGGCGGCGATGCGGTTGATGACCAGTTCATCCAGAAGACGGATCACCGTTCCCCCGCCACCGACCCCAAAGGATGCCCCGACCAAGGAGCGATTTTCCCGCCCCCCTTCACAGGGCCTCGAGGGTGCCGACCGTCTGTTCGCCGGTGGCCAGGTCCTTGATTTCCACCTGGTCGGCCGCCACGCGATCCGAACCCACGAACACGGCTTTCCGGGCGCCGTTCTCCTGGGCGGCCTGCATCTGCTTGCCGAGCTTGCCACCCCCGAAAGCGAATCCCACTTCCTTCCCCCGGGACCGCAGGAAGGCCGCCGCGCCTGCCAGACGCGTCTCGTCGCCATCCACGCTCACCAGCCACAACTCGGGGCCAGGAATCCCGGTGGGCAGAAGCCCCTTGTCCTTCAGGAGTTCGGCGATCACCACGTCGCCCATGCCGAAGCCCACCGCGGGCAATCGCTCGCCGCCAAGCTTGGCCAACAGATCGTCGTAGCGCCCGCCTCCGGCGATGGCCCGCAGGCTGCGACCGGCATCGAACAGTTCGTACACCACACCGGTGTAGTACGCCAGACCGCGCACGACGGTGGGATCGAAGCGGCACCAGGCGCCCACCTGGTGCGCTTCCAGCAGGGAGAAGAGGGTCTCCAGTTCCGAAAGGGCGGCGCGAGCTTCGTCGGAGGCGACCAGCGGGGCCACCTCGGACAGGGACTTGGCCTCGAAGAGCGCGTCCAGGCGACGGATTCCGTCATCGGAGAGCCCCGCCTCGGAAAGACCCGCGATGAACGATTCGCGGGGGAGCTTCTCGCGCCGATCCAGAGCCAGGTACACGGGAGGCTTGTCGGTGCAGCCCAGCTCGTCGAGCAGGGTGGAGATCAGGCGGCGGCTGGAGATGCGGGCGACCACGTCCCCGCTCTTCAGTCCCAGTTCCTCGCAGATCCGGCAGGCGGCCGCGATCAGTTCCGCGTCGGCGCTGACGGAATCCGACCCCAGGATGTCCATGTTCAGCTGGAAGAATTCCCGCAGGCGCCCACGCTGCTGCTTCTCGTAGCGCCACACGCGCGGCAGGGAAAACCACCGGGCCGGCCGCTTGAGGTTGCGCCCCAGCTGGTTGGCCAGGCGGGCCAGGGTGGGTGTCATCTCCGGACGGAGGGCGATGTCGCGACCACCCTTGTCCTGGAAGTTGTAGAGCTGCCCGACGATCTCGTCGCCGGACTTCCCGGTGTAGAGCTCCAGATGCTCGAATCCGGGGCCTTCGTATTCCTGGAATCCGAAGCGTGCGCAGACGCGGCGCCAGGCGGAGAAGATGTGGTTCTGCACCGCCATGTCGGCGGGGTAGAAGTCGCGGGTTCCTTTGGGTGGTTGGATCTTTTGGCTCATAGGAAGCCGCAAAGGTAGGTCCGTCGCGCCCGGGACCTGGATCCCCTAGAATCTGTAGCGGGCGATCGACTCCCTGAGGTCTCCGGCGGTCCGTTCCATCCTCTGGGCGAATTCTTCCAGCTCCATGGAAGTGGCCGCGGCCACCTGGGTGTCGCGCTCGGCCTGACCGATCCGCTTGGAAATGGCTTCCACCTGCTCGGCCATGCGCTCCACGTTGCGCGCGATTCCCTTGGACAATCCCCCGGCTTCCTGGAGCTTGTGCACCGCACCATCCACCACACCGGTCTGGTCCTGGACCGATCGGGAGATCTCGTCGGCCAGTTCGTGCAGCCCCACCAGGTCCTCGCACATCCCCTGGATTTCCCGGGCGGTCTGCAGGCTCTGGTCCAGCACCTTCTCCAGTTGCCCCTCGATCTGGTCCACCGCCAGCCCCGTCTGTCCGGCCAGCATCTTCACTTCGTTGGCCACCACGGCGAACCCCTTGCCCAGCTCGCCGGCCCGACTGGCTTCTATCGTGGCGTTCAAGGCCAGCATCTTGGTCTGGTCCTGGATGTCGCGGATGAGACCGGTCGCCTCGTTGCTCTGGCGAACGACCTGCTCCAGCGACGCGAGGCTCTCGCGGGCCGCCGCAGCCCTCGCCTGCGCCGCCTGGGCGCGACGAAGCTGTCCCTGACAGGAATTCGCCACCCCTCCGAAGGACCGTCCCACCCCTTCCACGGATTCGTTCACCGTTCCCACGGCATCCGACAACCGGCGCCCTCCTTCGGCGACATTCCTGGATTCCGAGGCCAATTCCTGGGCGGCGTGGTTGAGTTCCCCCATGCTCGCGCCCAGACTCGCGGTGGCTTCGCCCACCCGCAAGGCCACGCGATGGAGCCCGCCGGCACCCTCGTCCAGGAGCCGGCTGTTTTCCGATGTCCGCCCGAAGGTGGACCGCAGAGCTTCCTTGGCTTCGCCCAGCGCCTGGGCGATCTGCCCGATCTCGTCCTGGGAGCGCACGGGGATCGTTCCACCCAGTTCGCCTTGCGCGATGCGGTGGACCCCCTGGATCACCTCCTGCACGGGCCCCACCAACGTGCGGGTGATCCACCAGCCCACCCCTCCCAACAAAATCACGGAGACCAGGCAGGCGACGGCATTCAACCAGGCGGCGAACACCAAGCTGGATTCGGCTTCCCGACGGGCCACGGCCACCTCCATCTCCAATGCGGAATCCGCCCTGGAAATTGAGGCCTGGAGAGACGCCAGTTTCCGAAACGACGGCTCCAGCATCCCCATCGCCACCGCGGGGTCGGCGTCCACCATGTCCAGCACCTGGAGGGCGGAGCCGTGGAAGGCGTTCGATCGCACCTTCAGGGAATCCCCGCCTACGATCGATCCCAGGGAGTCCTCCAACCAGGAATCCCGCTGGGAAAGCGACGTCTTGCTGGCCTCGGCGAGGCTGTCCAACCGGTTTCCGGCCACACCCAACCCCGCCCAATTGAGGATCTGCTGGAGCCTGGCGAATTCCTCCATCTGGGAACGCGACTGCGCCTGCAGACGCAATCTCTGCTGGGACACCTGCTCCACCCGCTGTTGCCTGGCCGTCTGGCGGATGCTCTGCCAGCCGGAGAACACCCCGGATCCCACCAGGAAGAACAGGCCCAGGGCCGGTACCAGAAGCAGCCGATTGCGAATCTCCCGAGGCAGTAAATTCATCGCCTCATTCCTTGTAGATCCCGCAGCACAGGATCAGGTCTCCCACCTTCTTCAGATAGGTGGTCTTCGCCTCGGTCTTCCCCGTTTGCGGATTCTTGTACTTGTAGTCCACCCAGCCGCTGCCCTTGGACTTCGCCAGCTCCACGATCTCCTTGCGGAAGAGCTTGCCGTCGACATCGGGGACTTCCAGGAGATTCTTTCCCACCAATTTGGAATTCTTGGGATGGGCCACCATCACCCCTTCCATATCGTAGGCGAACACGTACAGTTCCCCCTTCACCCATTTGCCATCGACTTTGTTGAGCTCCGCCACCACCTCCTCGCGCGGTTTGGCGGCAAACTGCTTGGCGGCATCGTCCACCAGCTTGACGGCGTCGGTCTTGGTCTCCGACCATGCGGTCGCGGCCAAAAAGGCGAGAGCGAGGAAAATTCTTCGGACCAAGGAGCACCTCCGTTGATGGATCGTCAGCGGCCATTGTCCCCTTCGAACCCGATCTCCGTCAATCCCCTCCTTGCCTGGCGCGCCTTCCCGGGGTATTTTCCGGGTATGCCGCACTCGCGGACATCGCCTCGGGGCCTGGCCCGACGACGAAGCGTCTGATCCGACGTTCCGTCCGCCACGGCATACCCAGGCAACCGAACGCACCCCTCCGTTCCTTCGCGGCTTTCCTCCCATCGGTGAACTCCTTCGGACGTTCGCCTTCCCGGGAAGAGGCCAGATCGATCCGGTCGTGCCCGTCGGCGGACTCCCTTCATCCGATCCAAGGAGACCATCGATGCCATCCAAATCCGACAACGCCACCTGGGCCCAGCGGGGCCGTACCGCCTGGATGGGAGGCGCCCTGCGCCCCGACCTCTGCCTGGTATCCGGATCGGGCGCCTGGGTCCGCGACGCGGAAGGTCGCGACTACCTGGACTTCGTGGGAGGATGGGCGGTGGCTTCGCTGGGCCACGCTCCGCAAGCGGTCGCCAAGGCGGTGGCCTCGCAGGCCGCCACGCTGCTGCACTGCTCGCCGGGGTTCTGGAATCCACCCGCGGTGGAATTGGCCGAGCGATTGGCCGCCCTGACCGGATTCGGAAAGGTCTTCCTGGGTTGCACCGGTGCCGAGGCCAACGAATGCGCGATCAAGCTCGCCCGCAAGCGGGGGGCGCCGCGCGGCGCCTGGAAGGTGGTGACCACGCTCGACGGATTCCACGGGCGGACGCTCGCCACCATGGCCGCCACGGGCAAGCCGCACTGGCAAGGGCTGTTCGGCCCGCCCATGCCGGGATTTGTCCACATTCCGTTCAACGACGTCGCGGCCCTGGAGAGGGAGATGGACGACACCGTCTGCGCGGTGATGTTCGAGCCCGTGCAGGGGGAGGGCGGCGTGGTGCCGGCCACGGCCGCATTCGCCCGGGCCGCGCGGACGCTGTGCGACCGCCATGGAGCCCTCCTGGTCGCCGACGAGGTCCAGACCGGCCTGGGAAGGTGCGGATCCATCCTGGCCCACCGTGATCTGGGGATCGAAGCGGACGTCGCCACCTTCGCCAAGGGCCTGGGAGCGGGTTTCCCGGTGAGCGCCTGCCTGACGCACGGCGAGCTGGACGTGTTCCAACCCGGCGACCAGGGAGGCACGCACACCTACCATCCGCTGGGAGCCGCGGCGGGATTGGCGGTCCTGGAGGAGATCGAACGGCTGGACCTGTGCGCGAGATCGCGGGAGGCGGGCGCCTCCGTGGCCAAGGTCGTGGAGGATTTGTCCAGCGCGAACGGATTGACCGACCTCAGGGGATCGGGCCTGCTGCGGGCGTTTGATCTGCCCTCGACTCACGCCGCACGGCTGGTGGAACGCGCACGCGAGGAAGGCTTGCTGCTGAACGCACCTAGGCCCTCCACCATCCGCCTGATGCCGCCCCTGGTGGTGACGGATTCCGACATCACGGAATTCGCCGCGCGGCTGGAACGGGCGTTGCGCGGCATGGCGTAGGGACGCCGTTGCGGGACGCCGTTGTTGCAGAGACGCCCCGGCGGGGCGTCTCTGCAACAACGGCGTCACCGCGATCACGCGCCATCACCACGGTTTTTTGATCAGGCCCTTCAATTTGTCCTTGGCCTTGCCGGTGGCCTTGTTGGCCTGGTCCTCGGCGGCATTCTGGAGCTTGGCCTTCTCGGCGTTGGCGCGGGCTTCGGCTTCGGCCTTGAGCTTGTCGGCCTCGGCGCGCGCCTTGGCTTCCAGCTGGGCCTTGGCCTCGTTGGCCAGCAGCAGCGCGGCTCCCTTGGCCAGGTCCGAGATGCGCGGAAGGTCCGGCGACACCGATGGGTCCGAGAAGCTGCCCTTGACCAGCCAGGAGATCATGACCCGCTTCTGTTCGTCCTGCGGAAGCGGGCTTCCGGCGCTGAGTCCCAGCTTTCCGGCCAGGTTGCCCGAGGCGGCCACGGCGGTGCTCGCGCCCGACTGCAGTCCGGCCGACGCCGATTGCGGCAGGTGGGTGTCCATCTTCAGGTCCAGGGTCTGGTCGGCGGCGATGGAGCCGGCCACCTTCAATGCGCCCAGGCTGGATCCCTCCAAGGCGATGTCCTGGAGGATCAGCTTGCCCTCGCGCAGCTGGATGCCGCCACCCATGGTGGAGAAGTCCAGGTCGCCCACCTTGGGAATGGAGGGGAACAGCTCGTGGGCCTTGCCCGTCACGGCGGCCACCGCCGGGAAGCTCGCGATCTTCCCTTGCGACAGCGAAACCACCAGGTCGGCGGACAGTTTCCGCCCGAATTCCGGCACCGGAGCCTTCCCCCACGCCTTGAGGGCCACATTGCCCTTCCCGTAGATCTTGTCGTGGAACCGGCGAGGATTGCCCTCCGGCAGGCGGTCCTTCACGGCCACCAGCACGTCGTGGATCTGCACGCCCGAGAAGTCCGCGTTCATGTTCAGACCCAGCACCTTGGGGTTGGACAGATCCGCGTCCAGGGTCTGCGCCACGCGCCCCTGGGCCACGCCGGCGGAGAACGATTCCTTGAGCTTGCCGTCCTGGAAATGGAGCTTGCCCGCGACCGAACCCATGGACAACCCGAAGGCCAGGATGGTCTCGGCGTTGAACGACCCGTCGGCCACCACGTCCGGAAGGGACGGAAGCTCCGTGAGAGGCTTGGATTCCTGCTTCGTGGCGGTGTCCGGCGGAGGAAGGATGCGATCGAGATCGATCTTCTTCGAACGCGCGGCCAGGGTCATGGACATCTTCTTGCCTTCGGCCAGCGACGGCACCACGAAGGCCATCCAGTCCTGGATCTTGGCATCCACGGAAAGATCGGTGGGACCGGATACCACGGCCACCTTCGCGCCGGCGGCGGCGTTGGAGAGATTCACGGAACCGTCCACCACGGGACGATCGGGGATTCCCTTGATGCTTGCGGACACCTTCGCGAAGGTGACCTCGCCGGAGGCGGTGATGCCGGTGGGCGTCTTGGGATCCAATCGACCCGACGCCTGCACGTTCCAGCCCAATACACCGGATGGTTTCATGGTATCCAGCACGGGTGCGGCGGGAGCCGCCACCTTGGTGAGGGCGGCGAGATCGATCTTGCCCGAAGCCACGAACTTGCGCAGGACGGGAACGGATTTGTGCCCTCCCACGGGCAGGCTGTCCACCGAGACCTCGAGGGTTCCCGGAGCACCGTCCAGGTTCCACGCGGTGGAATCGATCTCCACGGTGCGCGTTCCCATCACGCGGATGCGGGTTCCCAGGGCGGACAACTTGGCGGGAACTCCCTGGACCGAGGCCTGGACCCCGCCCAAACGCAGGGTTCCGTCGATCTTCGGGAGGGAATCCCCCTGCACCTTGCCCACCAGCGTGAAGGCCATTTCCAGCTTGCCCGCCAGCGACAGTTTGGCGAGCTGGGGATTGAGCTCCTTGGGAATCTCGGCCAGGAGCTTGGCCAGGTCGACGGGCCCGTCGGTACCGATCTTCAGGTCCAGCACCGGAGCCACGCGGACGTTGGAAGCCTTGCCGGAAAGCTTGAGCGCGACCTCCTGCAATCCCACGCGCAGGTTCCTGACCTCCACCACGGCACCCGGCAGGTTCAGGGCCACGTCGTGGGCGATGGAGAACTTCACCCCGCCCTTGCGCACCGGCGCGCCCTTGCCGGCCATGGAGATGTCCTTCACGTCCAGGACGCCCTTGGTTTCCACGTTCTCCAGGGATTTGTCCGTGGAAATCGAGATCTCCTGGGAGAGCGACCCGATGGTGATCTGTTCGTCGGCTTTGCGGTCGTTCCAGACCAAGGAACCGTCCTCGATGGCGATCCGACGCACCGTCAAGGGGAAGGGAAGCTCCAGGGCCTTCACGGTGTCCTTGGCGGGCTTGGTGGTGGTGTCCGGGGGGCCGCCCAGACCGTCGAAGCTGGTCCGGCCGTCGGCGAGGACCTCCGCCTTCACCACGGGACGCTCCAGCACGATCTGGTCGACCACCGGCGACATCTTGAAGAGGCTCGCCACCGAAAGCCGCACGTCCAGGGAGCCCAGTTCAAGCAGGGGCTCCTTGGAAAAGCCGCTGTCGGGATTGTTGGCCACCTTCAGGCCCTTCAGGCTCACCCCGAAGAAGGGAAACACCCGGATGGACGCTTTGTCCAGTTCCACCTTGCGCTGGAGCGTCTGGTTGGCGCGCTCCAACACCAGGTTCTTCACCCGCTCCGGGGGGAACACGATCCAAAGGGCCAAGAGAAGCCCTCCCCACAACAGCGCGAGGACTGCCAGACCGATCAGGCCGAATTTCAGGGTTTTCTTCATGGATCCCTCCCGTTGCGTTCGCCTGGAGCGGCATTTCCCCGCTCCAAACCCAAATAGAGACTGCCATGCGCCACGAGGCAAGTCACGAACGTTCCACATTCTGCGCACGGAAACGGCCATCCTCGCCTTTCCACAGGTGACGAACCGTTCTCGCTTAGCTCCATTTCCCTGGTGGAACCGAAACAACGAGCGAGACGGGAGCATCGATGAGCGAGGGTCAACTCCAGATTTGGAAGGAATTCACCTTCGAAGCCGCCCATCTTCTCCCCAACGTCCCCGCTGGCCACAAGTGCGGCCGGTTGCACGGCCATTCCTTCCTGGTACGGGTCGCCCTGCGCGGTCACGCCGGCGAGCGAACCGGCTGGGTGATGGACTTCGGCGACCTGAAGGCGGCCTGGAAACCACTGGACGACGCGTTGGACCACCGGTACCTCAACGAGGTGCCCGGACTGGAAAATCCCACCTCCGAACGACTCGCGATCTGGATCTGGGAGCGCCTCGCCCCAACCTTGCCGCTGCTTTCCGAGGTGATGGTCCGGGAAACCTGCACCGCCGGTTGCGCCTATCGCGGTCCGGGAGGGTAAGATAACAGGCATGAAGAAGTCCGACCTCGCGCTCATGGTGGCCGCGCTCCTCATGGGAGTGGGCTTTTTCGCCGTGATCCCGCGACTGTGGCCGTTGTCGGACCTTCCCCTGGACACGCCCCATCGCACGCTGGAGGCCATGTCGCGCGAACACCAGTCCGCCCTGGACATGGATCTGTCCCACCATGTGTCCAGCGCGAGCCTCACCCTGGACGAGCCGGCACTTTCCTGGTTGGAACGCGACCGCGGCCAGAAGCAGGCCATGACACTCCTCGAAAATCTGCCGATCTACCTGCACGAGATCCAGTTCAAGCGCCGCAACGATCCCACCGTCGCCACGTTCTGGATCCATCCGCGCCAGGGGCTGTTCGGCTGGCGGCGCACGATGGAGGACGACGAACCCGGAGGATCCCTGGATTCCTCGGCGGCCGCGCGACTGGTGTCCAAGGAGGTACGGGACCACCTGGGCGTGGAATTGTCCGGTTGGGAACTGCGACGCTGGGAACGCAAGCGCCTCCAGGACAGGACCGACCACGTGTTCGTGTTCGAACGCGCCATGGAATCCGGATCCGATGCCCGCCTGAGGCTTTCCGCCTCGGTTTCCGGAACCTTGGTCCGCGAGGTGCGACAGATCCTGGTCACACCTCCCGCATTCCTCCGCGAGCAGCGCAGGAACGGCTTCACCGAACAGTTCGTGCAGACCTTCGCCTTCACGATGTTCGCATCCCTGGGAGTGGCCGCGTTCCTGTTCAAGCTCTGGGGCCTGCGACGCGGCCTGGTCGGCCTGCGGGTGCCCGCCATCGGGGCCGGGGTGGTGGTCGCGAGTCTCGCGATTTCCAGGGTGCTGCGGTCCGGGAGGCTCTTCGAGCTGTGGGATCCGCTGTCCCCGCAATGGATGTCCGTGGTCAAGGTTCTCCTGCAGGGATCCATCAACGACATGCTGGCGGCCCTGATGGTGTTCTCCTTCCTGGGCGCCGCCGATGCGCTCGACCGCGAAGCTCCCCGCCACCGCGGGATCGCCCTGCGCAACTTCCTGCGCCTGCGTTGGATCCACCTGGACGTGGGACATGCCTCCATCCGAGGGTATCTGCTGGGCTGGGTGGCGGGCGGAGTGCTCGCCTTGGCCACCTGGCTCCTGACCACCACGGTGCCCGGTTCGCTCGTGGAGATCCAACCTCGAGGCTTCTTCTTCTACGGGATCAATTCCAGCCTGCCCACCCTGCTTCTGGGCTTCTATTTCCTGCAGATCGCCATGGTGGAGGAGCTGGGTTACCGCCATTTCGCCGGCAACGCCATCCTCCGGCTGGGCGGCGGCAGGTGGCTTGCCGTGTTGCTTCCCGCCCTGATCTACGGAGCCGTGCACAGCGGGCTGGACTTCCTGCCTCCCGCCGAACCTTGGTGGACCCGGATCCTGCCCATCACGCTGGTCGGGGTCCTGTGGGGCCTGGCCTTCCTGAAATGGGACGCGCTCACCGTGCTGTTCTCGCACTGGGCCTGCGACCTGTTCCTGTTCAACCGCACGCGGCTGTTCTCCGAAGACCCCTGGGTGAGGCTTTCGGCGGTCCTGTGCCTGGCCCTTCCGTTGACTCCCGCCTTCGTCTCCATCGGATGGAATCTGTGGAAGCAATGGCGCGCCCCCTCCGCACCGGAAGAAGAATCCTGGAACGACGACTCGGACTTCTCCGGCTTCGATCCCGGCACCGAACCGGAACTCCCGGTGCAGCCGAATCCCGATACGGACGATCCGGAAGGACGTTCCCGTTGAAGCAGACCTCCACACGCATCGATCCCACGGAAATGGTCTGTCCGGTCACGGGCAAACGCTACCTCACGCGGCCGGAGTGGTTCCTGAGCTCAAACCACCACAGCTACCGCATCGGGGTCCTGGACGGCGAGATCATCCTCTGCCAGAGCTTCGGCCGCACCTACGTCGAGGACGTGGTCCGGTACTGCTCCACCATCGAGGCCATCCTGGGGGAATTCCTCCGACCCGGCCGCAAGATGGTCCTTCTGGAGGACTACACCCACCTCACCGCCAGCGACAACGCCACGCGGCAGACCTACATCGACTTCCATCTGCAGCACCAGGACGATCTCCACGGGATCTTCTTCTTCGGCTTGAACCCCTTCCTGAAGCTTTTCGTCCGGTTGTCGCGCAGGCTCCTCCCGCTGCGCTTCCAGGTGGAGGCGTTCAACGACTACCGGGAGACCCTCCTGGCCGCCTGTTCCCGACTTGGCCTGGCACTGCCTCTGGAGGCAGCGGAGTCCGGGGGCAGCCGCAAGGTGTGGCGTTCTTCCACCGCCTACGCGACCTTCCACCCCCCCGACAAGAACGCGCTGGTGCGCGTGACGTTGCATGGGGAGCTGGTACGATCCGACGTTCCTTCGCTCGCCCATGCCTTCGAGAGCTTCCTCGCATCGCTGACCCTGGGGCCGTACCGGTTCTACCTGCACCTGGACCTCGCCGACTTCTCCCAAACCGGCCTGATCCCCCTGCTGTTCGCCGCCACCAGCTTCAACCGGCTGGACAAGTTGTTCCCCGCACGCCACCACGTCGTTTCCGGCCTGTCCAGCCTGCAACGCCTGTCCATCATGGCCTTGAACCTTTCCTGCCTGCGCAGGACCAGCCTGGTCCCCCGGGGAAAGACCGCGACGGATTTCATCGCCTCACTGCCCCCGACCCCGGACTCCCAGCCAGGGCCATTCCTCCGCGGATCCTGGTGGAATCGGCTGAACAGCCGGATCGGCCGCGACCAGCACGAAACCGCCGAAAAGCTCATGCAGTTCATCGGTGGCATCCAATGGGATTCCGAAGGGATCGCCACCAATCCATACCCTCCCTCCAGCCCCTTCCACCAGGTGGCCACATCGCTTCTGGTGGTGAAGTCGGATTTCGACCATCTGCTCGCCGAACGCGTGCGCCGCGAGCACGAACTTGAAGCCGCCAAGCTGCGCGCCGAGGAGGCCAACCGGCTCCAGGCGCGTTTCCTGGCCAACGTCTCCCACGAAATCTGCACTCCGCTCAACGCCATCCTCGGCATGGGCGAGATGCTTTCCGACACCCCGCTGGAACCCCAGCAGCAGGAACTTCTGCGGACCATCCGCCAGTCCTCCCAAGGATTGCTCACGGTGATCAACGACATCCTGGACCTCTCGCGGATGGAGGCCGGGGAGTTCCACCTCTCGCAGGAACCGTTCGATCCGACCCTCGTCTTCGAGGACGTGGGCCGGATGCTGGGATATCTGGCCATCTCCAAGGGCCTGGAGTGGCGGGTCCACAAGCTGGGGGCCATCCCCCCGGCGCTTCGCGGCGACCCCATCCGGATCCGGCAGGTGCTGATCAACCTCGCCGGCAACGCGGTCAAGTTCACCGAACGCGGGCACGTGGCCATGGAGATGCGGAGGGTGGTGTCCTCGGGAGGGCACGTGGTCCTGCAGATCCGCATCGAGGATACCGGTCCCGGCATCCCCTCGAGCCGGATCGGCGAGCTGTTCCAGCCGTTCCGGCAGCTGGACGGATCCCTTTCCCGCCGCCACGGCGGAACCGGACTGGGCCTGGCCATCGCCCACAACCTGGTCAAGCAGATGGGCGGATCGCTGGGCGTGGAAAGCTCCCCGGCGGGATCGGTGTTCTCCTTCCGCCTGCACCTGCCGGAAGTCGATCCCACCCTCCTGAGGCTGGAATCCTCCACCGGAATCCCGGTGGAACTCTCCGGCCGCATCCTGGTGGCCGAGGACAACCGGGTGAACCAGAAGGTGGTCCTGGGAATGCTGCAGAAGCTGGGATTGGAAGCCGACGTGGTCGAAAACGGACGCGAAGCGCTGCAATGGCTGGCCAACCACCCGTCCGAGCACCAACTCGTGCTCATGGACATCCAGATGCCCGAAATGGACGGCATCGAGGCGGTCCAGAGGATGCGCAAAGGCGAAGCCGGCGACAACGGTCGGAGGCTGCCGGTGATCGCCCTCACGGCGCACGCCATGGAAGGCGATCGCGAGCAGTTCCTGCGGCAGGGAATGGACGACTACCTCTCCAAGCCCATGCGTCTGCAGGACCTGCGTTCGGTCCTGGAACGCTGGCTCGGCAAGGAACACGCCCCGGAAGAGGATGCCTAGATGGCCACGCTGCATTCGGAACCCCACAGTCCCAGCCGCGCGGAGATCCGCTTCGCACAGGCTTGCCGGGAATTGTCGGAAGGATGGCACGTGTTCTTCGGGGTCGAATGGACGCGACCGGGCACGGGCGGCGAGGCCGACCATTCGGGCGAGATGGACGCGGTGCTCTACCACCGCGACCACGGGATCCTCGTGGTGGAGGTCAAGGGTGGAGGGGTGCGCCGCAACGGCGACCTCTGGTCCAGCCTGGGACGCGACGGCTGGCATGCCATCAAGAATCCGCTCGCGCAGGTGAAGGAATCCACCTATTTCCTGGTCCACGAGATCAAGACCCTCACGCGCTCCCATCCCGGAGCGGGCTTTCCCCTGGTGGCCTGGGGATTGTGCTTCCCCGACGTCGAGGTGTTCCGCAACCAGTGGCTGGGCAACGACCTCCTGGAACACCAGATCCTGTCGCGGGCCGACCTCGACCGCCTGGAATCGCGTGTGGTGGAGATCCTCCTGCGCGTGGGGCACGGACTGCGCCACACCCCGCCCACGCCCGGGCTGGAAACGCTGCTTCTGGGCAGGTTCCATCCGTGCTTCTCGCTCCTGCCACCGGCCGACGAGATCCTCCAGGAGGAATCCAGGCTGATGCTCCAGGCCACCGACCACCAGCAGCAGTTCCTGCTCGCTGCCCGTTCCATCCGCCGCCTTGCCGTGGAAGGTTGCGCGGGATCCGGGAAGTCCATCCTGGCCGCCGACCGTGCCCGGCTCCTCCTGCGCGACGGCGAGAGCGTGCTGCTCCTGTGCTACTCCAAGTACCTGGCCGACCGCTGGCGCGACGACGCGCGGCTCTCGGGGGTCGAGGTGGCCACCTTCCACGAGCTTTCCCGGAAATGGGTCGAGGCGGCCGGCCTGGAATGGCCCCTGCACGAAGCCCCGGATTCACCCGAAGCCAGGATCGCCGACCTCCTGTCCCGCGCCCAGGCCAAGCGCCCCTTCAAGCGCTGGAGCGCGGTGGTGGTGGACGAAGGCCAGGATTTCCATCCCCAGTGGTGGCCTCTGGTCGACGGATTCCTGGAGCAGCCGTCGGAAGGAAGCCTCACGGTCTTCCTGGATTCGCGACAGAACCTGCTCCACCGCCCCAGGTCCCTGCCGCCGGATCTTCCCCTGTTCCACCTGTCGATTTCCGTCCGCAACACGCGGTCCATCGTGGAGTGGATCCACGCCCGCACGGGCTGGGAACTCGCTTCCGATCCCCTGTGCCCGCAGGGCGAGCCGCCCCGGATACGCCAATGGAAGACACCCGCCGAGCAGGCGCTGTTCCTGCGGGAGGACCTCCGGGAATTCGCCCGGCAGGGAATCCAGCCGCACCGGGTGCTGGTGGTGAGCTGTCGCGACCGCGAGTCGTCCGGATTGTCCCTGCTTCCCTCCGACCTGGAGGCGGGATGGTCCTCGCCACCCGACACCTGGCGATCGGATCGGGCCAACATCGACAGCGCGCTGCGCACCCGCGGCCTGGAATCCGACGTGGTGATCCTCGCCGACGTGGAACCCGGAACCTCCGCCGAACGCATCTACGCGGGGGCCACCCGCGCCCGCCACCGCCTGGTGGTGTACGAGCGCGCCTGATCAACCGTCCAGGCGGAACCGGTATTGTTTCCGGAAACTGCACGATACCGCCCGGCCCAGCTCGATCAGGGGTTTGAACGCGGTGGCGTAGACGGCCTTGCGCACGGCATTGTCGAAATCCTTCCCGCCCGATCGCAGGAATTTCAGATCCGCGACCTTGCCTTGGTCGTCCAGGGTGATCAGCACGTCCACCACGGCCTCCACGCCCTGGTCCAGCGCCCATTCCGGATACATCGGCTCGGCGGCCCGGGCCACCTGCACATCGAAGTTCGATTGAACCGGCGCGGGCGGAAGGAGTGGCGGCGCCTTCTTCACGGTGGTGTCGGCCTTCACCATCAGGCTGTTGCCCGTGGCCACGGCGAAGCCGCCGTTTTCGGAGGTGCCGTCGGCCGGAATGCCGAACTGCGGAGGCGGTGGATCCGGCGTGGCCGGAGGAGGCTTCTGGTCCGGATCCGGAGGGGTCTTCACCGGAGGCGGAATCTCCTTGGGCGGCGGTGGCGGAGGAGGAGGCAGGGCCGGAGGCGGTGGCGGAGGAGGCTCCTCCTTGACCTCGATGAAGGTCACCATGTCGTCCAAGGGAACCACGTCGCGCAAGGCCAGGGCCAGGGAAAAGATCGCCCCCCAGAAGGCGAGGAACACCCCCACCGCGATCGCCTCGCGGCGTCCCAGACCCGGACGCGGCGTGTCGGGAAGCCGCAGGCTGGGCGGCACCGGCGCGAGCGCCCCCTTGCGGCGCACGCGGCGGATGGCGGCGGTCTTCACGGACGCACCACCTTCAACGCGTACTTGGTGATCCCCGCCCCCCGCACCAGATCGATGGCGCCCACCACCGACTGGTACTTCAGGTCGCGGTCGGCACCGATCAGCACCTGGTGGTCGGGGTTGGCGCGAACGGCCTGGGCCAGGAAGTTGGAGATCGCGACGGAATCCGACGCCTGGCCGTCCAGGTAGAGGTTCCCGTCCTTGTCCAGGACCAGCCCCGAGGCCTTTGGCGCCTGGGAGCCCGCGTTGGCGGCCTTGGGGATCTGCACCATGATCTCGCGCTGGTCGATCACGGAGCTCGTGATCATGAAGATGATCAGGAGCACCAGGAAGATGTCCACCAGAGGCGTGATGTTGATCGACGAGATCATCTCCTCGTCGCCGGAAGTCGCGGCGGCCATCTCACACCTCCTTGGCGGCGGCGTTCAGGCTGCGGGCCACCACCAGTCCGCGCACCTCGCGCGAACGGTCCAGCAGGATCTTGATGCGGTTCTTCAGGATGTTGAAGGCCACCACGGCCGGGATGGCGATCACCAGGCCCAGGGCCGTGGCCACCAGGGCGCGCGCGATGGCCACCATCACCTCGGTGGATCCCTTGCCGCCGGCCTGCGCGAACTTGTTGAAGGCGATCAGGATCCCCAGGACGGTTCCCGTCAGGCCCAGGAACGGAGCGTTGGCGCCCACCGTGCCCAGGAACGACACCCCCGTCTCCAGATGGCGGCGCTCGGTGGACTCCTGCACGTCGTAGACCTTCTCCAAGGCCTCCGGGGAGAGCCCGATGTTCTCCTTGCCCAGCTTCACCACCCGGCCCGGGAGGGTGCGTTCGTCCTCCGCCGACACCGTGACGTGTCCCAGATCCCCTCCCTTGGAGAGCCCCTGGGAAAGGACGCTGCGCCACTTGTCGGCGTCGCCGGTGGCCTTCGTGATGACGTTCCAGCGCCACACGAACAGGACCAGACCGGTCAGGCCCAGACCGGCGAGGATGGCGTAGAGCGCGATCTCGACGGTGAACAACACCGGAGCGAGGGTTTGGATGAGACTCGTGGGATTCATGGTTGGGATTCTCCGCGAAAGGGAATGTTGGGCATCGGCTCCGACGACATCTTTCTGCATCGTCCGCGCCTCTGTGGACTTGGACACCATCGCGCCGGAAAAGCGTCACCCTCGTTTCCCGAATTTTCCGATCCACCCGATTCCCCTGTGGCGGCTGGATGCCGGCTTTCCGCCGGTGGAGCCGGATCTGCGCGCAAATGCGGACGGAACGCGAAAACGCGCCCGCCGGGAGAGGGCGGACGCGTCGATCGATTCGCACGGGGAACTGTTTTGGACTAGATGTCCCCCACCGGCTTGGCCTTGTAGTCGGTACCGGCGCAGGCAGCCGCGTCGAATCCCTCGCCCTCGTTCTGGTAGCGGTACCATTGGCGACGGCAGGCCGCGCCGCGAAGCGCCTCCACGGGAGTCGTATCCACCCCCGACGCCTCCACATGGATGGCGAAGCTGTCCACCAGGGCCCCGGTGAAGAAGCCTCCACCTCCCTTCACGTTGGTGTAGGCGACGGTGGTGCGGTCCCCGCCGGCGATGTTCTTGCGGGCGCCGCTGTACATCACGTACTGGGGATCCACCGCGTAGTAGTAGGTGCGATTCAATCCCGTGTAGCCGATGGCGATGTTGCTGGTGAAGATCAAGTCGGGCCAGCCGTCGAGCATGTCCATGTACGCCGGATAGGGGCCCTCGTAGTAGCGCATTCCTCCGGGCTGGTATTCGGTCGCCGAGTCCACCGTGGTGGGAGTGGGGTCCCCCAGGGAGTTCATCAACGACTTGACCAGCAGCGGCTCGATCTTTGCCCGGTGGACGTCGAACTTCTGGACCGAGAACATCCCTCCGAACCCGACACCCCTACGGGTGTGGTACACGTACTGCCGGTTGGTAAGCCCCACCTCCTGCCCGGAGAAGTTCGTCACCATGCGGTTCTCTCCGGTCAGGTAGTACACCGTGTCGCCCCAGGAGATCGGTCGCACCACGGGCAGGCCACCATTGAGGGAATCCAGTGTGGCCGGGGTGATCGCCCATCGCGCCACGGAACCGGGTCGGCTCTTCTCCAGCATCGCGAGGCCATCCGCATCCACGGAGGGAACCGCGCCCAGCGCAAGCTTCGGAATCAACGCCTCCAGGGGCGCCTCGGGCGACGAGGCGCGGACGGACCAATCGGACGGGACGGTGGTGGTGGCGGATAGCTCCGTCCGGCGGACGTCCCGGCCGGAAGGCCAGTCGGGGGACGCGTTCCAGCGGACCGTCGCGCGCAGGGTGTAGGTGGCACCGGGCTTCACGGGATGGGCCCGAACGGGAACCCAGGCCACGGCGCTCCCCGGTACGGGCCGATAGCTGACGGAATCCGTCGGATCGCCTTCGCGGACCACCAGGATGGTGGCGTCCTCCACGAAGGTGCGGGTGGAATCGTAGCGGATCGAGATGGGGGTGGTCCGCTCCATCCACAGGGTGTCGAAGTTCCGTTTCCCCACGGCGAACAGGGAGACCTGCAGGACGGGGTCGCGGGGAACGTCGTCGGAGGGCATGATGTTCCAGGGGCCGTTGCACGAGGCCAGGAAGCAGAGGGCGGCGATGGACGTGATCTTGGTGTTCATGGCAGGGTCCTCGTGGATCTCAGAACTGGTATTCGTAGCCGAAGAAGAACGGCAGGATGGGGAACTGGTGGGTCTCCTCCCGCTCGGGTGGGTTCTTCCGGGTGTCGTAGCTCACCGAGTAGACGTTCTCGCGATCCATCACGTTGATGATCGTGTAGTAGAAACGCCACTTGCCGGTCCGACCGAAGTCGAAGGGCGTCACGTCCATGCGGAGGTAACCTGGACGGCGATCCACGTTGCGCGGGTTGGCGACGGACTCGGTGTTGTGCTCGTAGCCCGGGGTGGGCCAACCGCCCGAATTGTTCCCGCCTTCGATGCCCTGCTCGGGTTCGTGGACGCGGTTGTATCCCTGGTAGTCGGTCATGGGCAGGCCCGAATTGGCGGCGATCTGCACGCTGGAACGGAAGAAGTCGGCCTTGTCCACGGTCCAGAAGGCGATCATGGGCGGGAACAAGCTGGTGAGGATCTTGGCGACCAGGGGCACCTTCGTGCGCCCCGCCACCAGAGCTTCCTTCCCGCTGCGGCCCACCCAGTTCAAGCCGCCGGTGTACTTGAAGGTGTGGCGCTGGTCCCAATCGGCCCAGTAGGGATCGAAGCTCGTGGACACCATGTCGTTGGAGTACGAACGGCGCTTGAGAGCCGACCACCCCGCGCCGTAGCTGACGGATCCCGTCCACCAGCCCTCGTCCTTGGCGAGGGCGAGTTCCACGCCCGCGGCCCATCCGTCCAGCTTCTGAAAACGTTCGGCGAAGTAGTCGTTGCCGCTGGCCTCCTTGGTGGAGTCCTCGGTCTGCGACGTGGACTGCGCCAGAAGCGGCACCGCGTAGATGTCCTTGTAGTATCCCTCCAGCGAGGCGCGTAGCCCCAGAGGGCCCCAGTTCTGCCGTTCCACGCCCAGGGAGGCCAGGTATTGCGTGGTGGGTTCCATGGGGTTTTCCGCGGGGTACCAGAACTCCGTGGGGATCTCCATGTCCGAGAATCGGATGGAGGTCATGTACTGGGAGTAGCGTCCCCAGTGGGCATCGGCCTTCCAATCGGGCAAGAAGCGCCAGGTGAAGCTCAGACGCGGATCCCAGGAAATGTCGTGTTCCAGATCCATGTCGTTGTAGACGCGCACTCCCGCGATGATGGACTTGGTGGTATCCAGGATCCACCGATCCTGGAGGTAGGCGGAGTGCAGGTCGGATTCCAGGGAAGAACGGTATTTCATCCCCGCCACGGGGACGTCCTCCTCGAAGACGGTCTCGAAACGGTTGAATTCGTAGCCCAGGTTCAGGCGATGGGAGGTCACGGGGGTCCACTGGAGTTCGCCCTTGCCCGTCCAGGATTCGATCTCGTTGGCCAGGACGTAGATGTCGGTGAACCCGAATTTCTGGTCGTACTTGGAATACGCTCCGGTTCCCGACACCACCCAGTCCGCACCCAGGCGCTTGCGCACGTTCACGGGGATCGCGCGGTTGCCCCAGTCCAGGGAAATCGGACCCAGGTCCAGCTTGTCGCGCCCGTCGTAGGCGGACACGCGCACGGTGTCGCCGGCGCGCCCCCAGGCCGCCGAACCCTGCCAGTCCCAGAAGTCGTAGTCCAGCGAGAAGCTGGTGAGATCCATGTCGCGCGCGGCCTCCAGGGCCGAACCGATCCACGTCCGGCGGCCCGCCAGCGCCCAGGAAGCCTCGCCTTGCTGCCCGTCGGTGGCCAGACTGCCGGAAAGGGTGGTGACCCGCAGCGACCCCTGCATCTTGGCCTTGGGAAGACTGTCGGAATCCGTCCGGGTGATGAATCCTTCCGTGGCGCGCAGACCCTTGTCGGCCCAGCGGCGCAGGGTGCGCGTCGAGTCCAGGGTGGAATCGTAGTCGGACGCCCCCACCTTGGAGCTCACCAAAAGGACGCTGGACA
>Ga0209098_1000059_pt1 | contig 115786 bp, 103 predicted proteins | sample AD_JPNHW1_MetaG_FD_184429 | JGI IMG/M metagenome (GOLD analysis project Ga0209098, IMG submission 184429) | Active sludge microbial communities of municipal wastewater-treating anaerobic digesters from Japan - AD_JPNHW1_MetaG (SPAdes) (version 2) | ecosystem: Engineered > Bioreactor >... | reverse complement strand
GTGGATAGAATTTTTGCAAACTTAGAAATTGATTTGAGTTGCAAAAAAATAAGGAGGGTTTATCGAGATGCTATATGGCTTGGTAAAATTGCTTGTTAAAACGTATAAAAAAATTAACGAACTATTGATAAAAGGGAATTTTAATTTAGAAAAAGAAATAGTATAGTAACTTACTATATGCTAAAGTAAAAATTTTAAACTAACTGTACAAGTTTGTTATTTAGTTGACCTTTACATCAAAAACTTTTGCGAAGTTTTTAATATAATGTTGTTTTACTTCCTCAAAATCTATTTTTCTGCAAAATTCTTTTTCCATCGATGTTACTGTTTTATCAGTAAAACCGCAGGGATTGATTAAGTTAAAAAACGAGAGGTCGGTGTTTACGTTTAATGCAAATCCGTGCATGGTAATACCACGGCTTACTTTCACACCAATGGCGCAAATCTTGCGTGCCTTCTTTGTTTGCGAATCAATCCACACGCCTGTTGCACCTTCAAGTCTTTCGGTACTGATCTTGTATTCTTTTAATGTGAGAATGATTGATTCTTCAATTTTATGAACGTATTCTTTTACGCCAATTCCAAAATAATTCAAATCAATTATGGGGTAACCTACAATTTGTCCGGGACCATGGTACGTGATATCTCCGCCGCGGTCGGTATTGAAAAATGTAGCGCCTTTTTCTTTCAGGAATTCATTATTGACGAGTAGATTATTTATTGAGCCGCTTTTTCCTAAAGTGTAAACATGTGGATGTTCGCATAAAACCAGGAAATTAATAGAATTATTTTTATTTATTGAGTCATTTTCAGATGCTCTTGAATTTAGAACTTTTTCGTGTAATTCTTTCTGGAAATCCCATGCTTCCTGGTAACCTTTGAGCCCGATATTTTTGTATGATATATTTTTCATCTGTATTTAAAATTATAATGTGTATAAAATCTGTGAATTGTCAGGACTATATTTTTTTTTGTTATCCGCTCCACTCCCGATATACATAGGAGCGCAACACTAGCTCACTTGTGAATATCCATACTGATTTTGATCCCACTTTTAATTCCCGCATCAATTTTATTTATCACACGGTTGGTGCGATTTTACGTTTGCATGGATATTTCATGTTGCAAAGATGTAAAATAATCTGATTTCGATTAATGAAAATCTTTAACTTTGCGCGAAATTAAATTTAATGCAGCATGGAACTAAGTGAACAGGAAGTTATCCGCAGAAAATCGCTGGAAGAACTACAGCAGTTGGGAATTAATCCTTATCCCGCTGATTTATTTGAAGTGAATGCAAACACAAAAGATGTACTGGAAAAGTTTCCAAACGATAAAACTTTATACCAGGATATAAGTATTGCCGGTCGTATCATGACCCGCAGAATAATGGGTAATGCCTCGTTTGCAGAAATACAGGATGCCGCAGGACGTATCCAGCTTTATTTTAAACGCGATGATATTTGCCCGGGAGAAGATAAGAGTTTATACAATATCGTTTTTAAAAAACTTCTTGATATCGGCGATATTATTGGTGTGAAAGGTTATGTTTTCACCACGCAGATGGGCGAAACCACTATTCATGTGAAGGAATTTAAGATGCTTTCAAAATCGTTGCGTCCGTTGCCTATCGTAAAAGAAAAAGACGGTATAACCTACGATGCGTTTACCGATCCTGAACAACGTTACCGTATGCGTTATCTTGATATGATCGTGAATCCGCAGGTACGTGAAGTATTTATGAAACGCACAAAACTGGTGAATTCCATGCGAAATTTTTTAAATGAAAAAAGTTACCTAGAAGTGGAAACCCCAATTTTACAACCTATTTATGGTGGCGCTACTGCACGTCCTTTCAAAACCCATCATAATACACTCGATACAGCTTTGTATTTAAGAATAGCCAACGAGCTTTACCTGAAACGCCTTATTGTTGGCGGTTACGAAGGAGTGTACGAATTCTCTAAAGATTTTCGTAATGAAGGGATGGACCGTTTTCATAATCCCGAATTCACACAAATGGAATTGTATGTCGCTTATAAGGACTACGAATGGATGATGAATACTGTTGAAGAAATGGTGGAGCGTATTGCCCTTGATTTGAATGGGAAAACAGAAATAACAATTGGTGAAAACCTGATTAATTTCAAACGCCCATGGAAACGATTTACAATGTATGAAGCAATAAAACATTATACAGAGATCGATATTTCTGAAATGGATGAACAGCAACTAAGAACCACCGCACTGAAACTGAATGTGAAGATTGATGATACCATGGGACGCGGAAAATTGATTGATGCTATTTTCGGTGAATGTTGCGAGCCCAATTTATTACAACCAACTTTTATTACTGATTATCCTGTGGAAATGTCGCCATTGGCAAAGAAGCATCGCAGTAAGGAAGGACTGGTTGAACGTTTCGAAGCCATTTGTAATGGTAAAGAAATTTGTAATGCATTTTCAGAATTGAACGACCCGATCGACCAGCGCAAACGTTTTGAAGCACAGCTGGAACTTGGCAAACGCGGCGATGAAGAAGCCATGGTGCTTGATGAAGATTTCCTCCGTGCATTGGAATTCGGAATGCCGCCAACAGCAGGTCTTGGTATTGGTATCGACCGACTAACCATGATCATGACCAACCAACAATCCATACAGGATGTTCTGTTTTTCCCGCAGATGCGACCCGAGAAAAAAGCTGTGACCGTATCGAACGATGAATTTATTTTATTAGGAATTCCTGTAGATTGGATTCCTGTAGTTATGAAAGCAGGCTATACAACTGTTGATGCGGTTAAATCAGCCAATCCGAATAAATTTTTCAACGACCTTTGTGGGTTAAGAAAAAAAATGAAACTCGAAATTCCTGCTCCTACAATTGAACAGGTGAAACAATGGACAGGACAGTAGTATTTTTTTGTTGTAGAAATATTGGATTAATCAGATGGTTTATTATTCTTAATCCATAACGGAAATGCGGTAAGCTAAGTATAACAGCAGTTATAATTTTATTATATTCCCCTGATTTTTTAAAAACATTCGTTTTTAATTTGACTTCATTTCTTTTTAAGTTATTTTTGTAGAACTAAAAATAATTCTGTATTCATGCAGGAAATAAATGTTGAAAAAGAACGAATAGAAATTATTAAGCGGTACAGGAGCTTACTGAAGGTTTGCAAAGTATATACTTCTGCTGAAGATAAAAGAGTAATAAGAAAAGCTTTTAATCTTGCAGTGGAAGCGCATAAGGATATGAGGCGAAAATCAGGTGAGCCATATATCTATCATCCCATTGCTGTTGCTACTATTGCCACCTCCGAAATCGGATTGGGTACTACCTCTATAGTTTGTGCATTATTGCACGATGTTGTTGAAGATACAGATTATACTCTAACTGATATTCGTGAACTTTTTGGGGAAAAAGTTGCACGTATCATTGATGGGTTAACAAAAATATCGGAAATATTCGACCACAGCTCTCCTTCAATGCAGGCCGAAAATTTTCGTAAAATGCTGCTCACTCTTTCCGATGATGTAAGGGTGATATTGATTAAGCTGGCTGACAGGCTGCACAACATGCGCACTCTTGATGCAATGCCCAAACAAAAGCAACTTAAAATCGCTTATGAAACATCGTATCTTTTTGCCCCGCTGGCACATCGTTTAGGGCTGTACACCATAAAAAGCGAATTGGAAGATCTGGCTATGAAATATACAGAGCCGGAAATTTTTCAAAATATTTCTCAAAGAGTTAAAGAAAGAGAAGAAGAAAGAATCCGATTTATTACCCGTTTCATGAGTCCTATTAAAAAGGAAATGAAAAAACAGGGTATAAAATATACAATTTTACACCGGCAGAAATCAATAAATTCCATATGGGAAAAAATGAAAAAAAAGGAAATCCCTTTTGAAGAGATTTATGATTTATTTGCTGTACGTATTATTCTTGACACTCCACCTGAAAATGAAAAATCAGAATGCTGGAAAGTTTATTCCATAGTTACTGATTTCTATCGCCCCAATCCCGACAGGCTTCGCGATTGGATATCAAACCCAAAAGCAAACGGATACGAATCATTACATACTACGGTAATGAGCAATACCGGTCAATGGGTAGAGGTTCAGATCCGCTCGGAACGAATGGATGAAATAGCCGAAAAAGGTTATGCGGCACATTGGAAATATAAAGACCATGACAACCAGGAAAAAGGACTTGATGAATGGCTTAAGAAAATTCGTGAACTTTTAAAAAGCAATGAAGCCAATGCCCTTGATTTTCTTGATGATTTTAAATTGAACCTTTTCGCTGATGAAATGTTTATTTTTACTCCGAAAGGTGATCTGAAAACACTTCCTGTAAATTCTACGGCTCTTGATTTCGCTTATAATATTCACTCGAAAGTTGGCGATAATTGTATTGGCGCAAAAGTAAATCATAAACTGGTTCCGCTCAATCATAAACTTAAAAGTGGCGACCAGGTTGAAATTATTACTTCTGCAAAACAAAAACCGAAAGAAGACTGGCTGTATTATGTCATCACTGCCAGAGCAAAAACCTGTATTAAAGCTTCACTGAAAGATGATAAAAAACAGGTTGCTGAAGAAGGAAAAGAAATCCTGATGCGCAAGTTCAAGCAGTTGAAAATGGAATTCAATAATACGGTTCTTGGCAAACTTCACAACTTTTATAAACTTCCAAACTCACAGGAATTATTTTACCAGGTTGCTATTGGGAAAATCGGTCTGCGTGAAATAAAAGCATTCCAGGAAAAAGATAAAGGTAAATGGCTTAAGTATCTTACTTCTCCGTTCTCGCGTCTTGCCGGAAAAGAAAAAGTCGATCCGGTAAAAACCAAAACATCCAATATTAATTTAATAATGAAAGACAAAGCCGATACATTATTAATCGGCGATAATATGGATAAATTGCAATATACGTTGTCTCCCTGTTGTAACCCTATTCCGGGCGATAATGTTTTTGGTTTTGTTACAATTAATGAAGGCATAAAAATTCATCGCGCCAATTGTCCGAACGCGATAAACATGCTTTCGAAGTATGCCTATCGTACCGTTAAAGCAAAATGGACAAACAACGAATCCATTGCTTTTCTTGCGGGAATTAAAATTCTTGGAAGCGATAAAATGGGGATTGTTAATAATATTACAAAAATAATTTCAAATGAATTAAACCTGAATATGCGTTCCATAAGTATTGAAAGCGATGCCGGTACTTTTGAGGGAACGGTTATGCTGTATGTGAACGATACAAAGCATTTGAACGACCTTATCCAAAATCTTAAGAAAGTTGACGGGGTTCAAAGAGTTTTCAGAATTGATAAAGCAGAATAAATCCTTTTTCAGAAATTATTCTTTTAATTTCCCGGCGTAAGATTTTTTTAATAATTTTATGCTTTGAAATAAATGTTTTTTTTATGTCGATCGATCAGGAAACTCTGGATAACGTCAAGCAAATTTTTACGAATTATCTTGAATCGCATCAACACAGGAAAACCCCTGAACGTTATTCCATCTTAAAAGAAATTTATCTTCAGGAAGGACATTTCGATATTGAATCGCTTTACATACGCATGAAGAATAATAGGTACCGCGTTAGCAGGGCGACATTATATAATACGATTGAACTGCTCCTGGCTTCCGGCCTGATTGTAAAGCACCAGTTCGGTAAAAATGTTGCACAATTTGAAAAAGCATACAAGTTTAAACAGCACGATCATGCAATTTGTGTTGAATGCGGAAAGATGATGGAATTTTGCGACCCGCGAATTCATGAAATAAAATTATCGGTCATGAAAATGCTCGATTTCGAAATATCACATCATTCGCTTATATTTTATGGTAGGTGTAAAAAGCATACCAAGTCTAAATCATAAATAATTTTTTCTGTGAAAAATATAGATGTATTAATCGGTTTGCAATGGGGCGACGAAGGAAAAGGCAAAATTGTAGATGTGCTTACCCCGAATTATGAAATAATTGCCCGTTTTCAGGGTGGCCCGAATGCAGGTCATACCCTGGAGTTTGATGGGATAAAACATGTTCTTCATACCATTCCTTCAGGAATATTTCATAAGAACAAAATGAATGTCATCGGGAATGGAGTAGTGATCGACCCGGTTATTCTTCATAATGAAATTATAAAACTTGCTGAACGTGGTGTTGATGTAAGTAAAAATCTTTTGATTTCAAGAAAAGCGCATTTGATACTTCCTTCACACCGGTTGCTCGATGCGGCTAACGAAACGGCAAAAGGCGAAGGGAAGATAGGTTCTACATTAAAAGGTATTGGCCCTGCATATACCGATAAATCTGCAAGGAACGGGATACGAATAGGCAACATTGAAGAAAAAGATTTTATTGCACTATATGAATCGCAGAAAAAACGTCATCTCGAACTGGTTAATTTTCTTCACTTTGATTATTCAGATTATACTATTGACGGGCTCTTATATTCCGATTACGAAAAGAAATGGTTCGAAGCAATTGAACATCTGAAAAAAATTCCTTTTATCGATAGCGAAGTATATATCAATAAAAATCTTTCTGAAAATAAAAGTATCATCGCCGAAGGAGCGCAAGGATCAATGCTTGATATTGATTTTGGTACTTATCCTTTTGTTACTTCATCAAATACGGTATGTGCCGGTGTTTGCACAGGTTTAGGAGTTTCGCCAAGAACCATAGGAGAGGTATACGGAATTTTTAAAGCATACTGCACACGGGTTGGAAGTGGTCCGTTCCCTACAGAACTGTTTGATGAAACCGGTGAGATATTACGTAAAAATGGTAATGAATACGGTTCTACAACCGGAAGACCCAGGCGTTGCGGATGGCTCGATATTCCTGCATTAAAATATTCCATAATGCTAAATGGAACAAGCAAACTCATCATGATGAAAGCCGACGTACTTAGCAGCTTTAAAAAAATAAATGTTTGTACTCATTACAAATATAAAAATTCAACCATCGATTATATTCCATTTGATATTTCTTCCGGCGAAGTTACCCCTGTTTACAGGGAATTTGACGGATGGAACAAACCTATTGAGAATATTTCTTCTGTAGAAAAATTACCGGCTGAATTAATGAAGTATATTAAATTTATTGAAGATACAGTAAATACGCCTATTTATATTGTTTCAGTCGGACCCGACAGGACACAAACAATCATCAGGTAAATAATGAAACAAGTTAAATGTTTAATTTTTTTTTAAATTAAAAAGCTTTAGTGTTATGAAAATATTTTCATGCCTGATGTTATTCTTGTTTTTTTCTTTTGATTTATTTTCCCAGCAATATAAGCCTACTGAAGTGCCCGCGGAAGTAAAAAATAATTTTGATGCCATTTTCCCAAATGCAACAATTGAATCGTGGAAAAGAGAAAGCGATCTTTATATTGCTCACTTCACTTATGATGAAATGAAAGGCTGTGCCGAATTTGTTTACGACGGCACATGGAATTATACAAAATATACGATTTCCGAAAAAGAACTTCCGGGACCAATTATAAGTGATATTAAAAATAATTATTACGAGTATAAAATTAAACTTTCTGAAATGGTTCAGGAACCGGGAAGCGCTGATTATTATTTTATATATGTAAAAAAAGAAGGAATTGCGCAGCCGGGCGCTGAGCTGTATTATACACTTGCCGGTAAACCTATTGATAAAAGTATTTCTGATAAAACAATTGGAACCGACTCATTGTTGCTTCCATCCGATTCAGTTAAAAATCAAACCAGAATTGCCGATTCCATTTCCAGTATTAGAACTGCATTTACTCATGCAAAAGAAGATGAGCTGAGTAATACTGTTGAAATGGTTAGCCCCAAAGAACTTCCATCGCCAATCATTACATATATAAAAAGTAATTACCAGGGATATGCAATAAAAGAAGCTGTTCTGAATATTTCAGATAAAGATGCTTTTTATTTTGTAAAAATAAAAAAAGACCTGGTAAAAGAAGTATTGGAACTTAAATTTAATATTGCTGGAAAATACCTGGAAGGCGGAATAAAAAAAGAAAATCAAAATGAAGTAGGGGAATAATTTTCGCTACGAATGATCCCGGAAAAATAATCTACAAAAAAATCAAGATAAATATTTTGCTGCAATAGGCATTCTGCGTCCCATTCCGAAAGCTTTTGGTGAAACACGCAAGATAGGTGGAGTTTGGTAGCGCTTCCATTCATTTGTGTTTACAAGTTTCAGCACATGATGAACCATTGCACTGTCGAAACCCATGGTAATAATTTCATCAGGACCTTTTGATCTTTCAATATACTGATAAAGAATTTTGTCAAGGATATCGTATTCAGGCAAGGAGTCGGAATCTTTTTGTCCCGGTCTTAACTCTGCTGATGGAGCTTTATCTATGGTATTCTGCGGAATGATTTCTTTTTCTTTATTGATCAGTTTTGCAATTTCGTAAACCTGTGTTTTATATACATCGCCCAAAACGGAAAGCCCACCGCACATATCACCGTAAATGGTTCCGTAACCCACAGCAGCTTCACTTTTATTCGAAGTGTTAAGCAAAATATATCCTATTTTATTTGCTATTGCCATCAGTATAATGGCTCTTATTCGTGCCTGCATATTTTCTTCGGCCAGTCCAAAAGGTGGAAGTCCTTTAAAAACGGGCTTTAATGAATGTTCAATACTGTTAAATGCTTCTTCAATTGGAATAATATCATATGGTATTCCCAGGTTCTCTGCAAGTTTTTTTGCATCAGTAATGGAATGTTCTGATGAAAAATGGGAAGGCAATAATATTCCGCGGACATTCTCTTTTCCCAATGCTTCAACTGCAAGTGCACAAACCAGCGCTGAATCAATTCCACCGGAAAGACCGAGGATGGCTTTACTGAAATTCAGTTTTTCAAAATAATTATTTATTCCTGTTACCAGCGCACGGCGTATTAATGATATCTGTGTATTTTCGGATTGGTGTGTTCTTAAATTTATGCTTTGTTGTTTTTCGCTTTGGATATTCGTTTCGATTTTATTTTTGTTTTTAGCTGATGTCAGCGAAAATACAGCAAGCCCTTCTTTAAAGTATTCAAGCTCTTCAACAATTTTTCCTTTATTATCAAATGCAAGCGAACCGCCGTCAAATATCAGTTCTGTTTGTGCTCCGCAATGGTTTACATAAAATAATGGAAGATGATATTTATCAATATTAGCTTTCAGGATTTTTTTTCTTTTTAAAGCTTGTTCATAATTAAATGGCGATGCAGCAATATTTATCATCACATCCGGATTTTGCTTCATCAGCTCATCCATAGGATTGATGGTATAAAGAGGATTATCGGTAATATTCCATAAATCTTCACAGATTGTTAAAGCAATACGGAGGTCTTTAAAATGTACGATTTCAAATTTTGTATTGGGTTCAAAATAGCGGTATTCGTCGAATATATCATAATTTGGTAAAAGCGATTTATGACGCACCGATTCTATTTTTCCATTATAAAGTAAGTACGCGGAATTGTAAAGCTTTTTTCCTTTTGCATTTGGATTGAAACCCGGAGAGCCAATAATAGCACCAATATCTTTACATTCTTTCGCAATTTCTTTAATACATTTTTTACAGCTTTTTACGAAATGTTCGAAGTCTAAAAAATCACGCGGTGGATAACCGCTTATGGCAAGCTCGGGAAAGACAATAAGTTCAACATTGTGCTGACGGGCATTACAGATAGCTTCAACAATTTTTTTTGTGTTGCTTTCGAAATTCCCGATATGAAAATTTAATTGTGCAAGTGCGATTTTCATGATGCAAAGTAAATAAAAAACCCGATTCGGTTTGTGAATCGGGTTGTAAAAATTGTGGTATCGTTAAAACAAAATGCCTACAGTTAATCCAACATAATTCAACATGGCTTTTTGTTCAAAAGGATTTGATTTTTTGCCAACTTTATACAGGCATAATGTTTTTGAATCTGTTCGGAGTGCATTTGTAAATCCGTTATTGTAATTTACCGAAAACACTAATGATGTAGAACCAGAAAGATTATATTCTGCTCCTAATCCTACATTTAAAGCCAGGCGTATAAAATTTATATCCTCTGAAATATCAACATCTTTACGTGTTGTAGGTTGTGACCCTATGTAATATCCATCATCATCACACATCGCTTTCCACTTGAACGAAACATCAAATCCAAACTGTCCGAAATATGTCATAGCACCAATTTGATTTGTTTTAAGTTTTAATAGCAAAGGAACATTCACGTACCTTATGCGATAGCTTCGTGATTGAAGTAAAAAAGTGTCAGTACGGTTAGGTGTTACATCTTCATTCACTACGGGATAATATGTGCTATCCGGTGATTTTGGAAAAGCTAATTTCCCGCCGGCATTCAATATTTCAAGTCCCGTTGAAAAAGCGTAATTTTTCGAAAAAGCAAATTCAGTGATCAAACCATAACCAAATCCGAATTTAACGCCATCATTAGAAAGTTTTTTATCACTGGATGTAAACCATGATACCGACGGAGTTGCTTTTAGTCCGAAATGAAAGTTTTTTTCACTATCCTGTGCAAATGAAGATTTGCCAATGATCATCAATGCAATTACAATTATAAATAATGATATTTTTTTCATATTTTTGAATTTTAATTTCAAGATTTCTAATGCAAGTATACTAATAAAATTTTATTTATGAAAAAATCTTTTTTATTTATTTCAATAATCTTGTTTGTTTTTCTTGCATTTTCCTGCAACCGCTGTAATGAAAAATCGAAGGTTCCCGAAATTGTTAAGGACGTAAAACTGGAAGAAAAAGATTCAGTAAAAATAAAAATTCATCGTTATGAAAAAGCACTTTTTAATATTAATAAAAAAAGTATCAGAAGCGAGTTAAAAAAACTTCTGCCTGAATATTCATTTTTTATTCCTGAAAAAGAACTTAACGATTCCCTTTCGCTGTTGCAAATGAAAAATTTTCTTACCGATCCTTTGATCGTTTCACTTTATGATGATTGTATAAAAATATACCCGGACCTTACTGACATAGAAACGAACCTGGGTAAAGCATTTAGCCTGTATAAATTTTATTTTCCCAAGAAAAAAATCCCGGAAGTATATTCTTGTGTTTCGGGATTGGATTATGAACTTCCTATAAAATTTTCAGATAGTGTTATGGTTATTTCTTTAGACATGTATTTAGGAAAGGATAATATAAATTATAAAAATGCATTAAGCAGTTATGTGCCTTCATACATAATTAAAAGATTCAAAAAAGATTTTATCATTCCTGGTTGCATGAGAGAAATTGCATACACTTTAGTAGATAACAGTAAAGAAAATAAAAACTTTTTGGATTACATAACTTACGAAGGAAAGATCTTATATTTTTTAGATGCTACTTTGCCTGATACTCCTGATTCTTTAAAAATGTATTACACTCCTGCCCAATTAAAATGGTGCGAAGATAATGAAGCAAATATGTGGTCGTTTATTATCGACAGAAAACTTTTGTATTCAACAGATGTTACAATGATATCAAAGCTTTGTTCTGACGGTCCTTTTACATCGGTTTTTTCTAAACAATCGCCTTCACGTACCGGAATTTGGATTGGCTGGCAAATCATCAGGAAATATATGGAAGAAAATGAAAATGTTTCTTTAACGGAATTATTCATGAATCAAGATTCACAGGATATACTAACAAAGTCGAAATACAAACCCAGAAAAGAGTAATATCATTTGCAACCTTTACTTATCATTTTTCGTAAACTTATAGTAGATGAAGATACTAATTAATTAGATAAAATTTGTTTATTCGTATAAAAATTTGTTACTTTGTTTATTAATTTGGAAAAAATATCCGTTACTATGGTAAAATTGAAAAGATTACTCTTTTTCGTAATACTATTTTTAGCCCATAATTTTATTTATTGCCAACCGATTATGACCAACAACAATGCTGTTTTCCATTGCGCTGAAGGTTCTGTTGTATGGGTGCATGGCTCGGTTAATAACATCGGCGATTCATTATACAATCTTGGACATATTACCATTTGTGGCAACCTTACAAATAACGGACTTATTTCCGGTGATGGGATTTATGAAATTGGAGCTCACTGGATAAATAACAGTGTGTTTAAACATGGGGAAAGCGAAGTCATTATGAATAATGAACCTTTTGGACCTCCCGCTATTGTTATTGATCAGGAAATTAAAGGAACAAGTATAACTTCATTTTATGACCTCACTCTTAAAGGTGTCGGAATTAAATTTACTACACTGAATGATACGGTTACTCATTTTTTAAATCTTAACGATAGGGAATTATCACTGACATCACATGAATTATGGGTTACCAATACCAACCCTTTTGCAATTACAAGGACAGAAGGTTTTGTAAGTAATAGTTTAACCGGTTGGTTATATAGGTTAACATCGGTTAGTGCCCCATATACATTTCCAATGGGATCCAGTTCCGGACCTATGCGCTATAGACCTGTTGATATAAAGCCTACAGTTGCTGATGATAATATTTATAAAGTAGGTTTCTTTAATTATAATGCTACAAATGATAACTTTGATACTCATAAGCATGATACTACAATATGTATGATCGATTCTGTTTACTATCATCGTATCATGCGTGAACAGGGAACGAATCCTGTTAACTTAACAATTTATTATGACGAAGCTACCGATGGTTATTGGAATAGAATAGTTAATTGGGATTCATTAAATGATATTTGGCAAAACACTGCTCCTAATTCAATGATTTTTTCACCTATGGTTGGCGTCGTTAAAAATAATTGGAATACATGGACTGATGAGCCTTATGCGCTTGCAGCGAAAAAACCGGATTCAGTTTATATTAACGGTCCTCAGTATTTTTGTTTAAATAGTACCGACTCTCTCGAGTACAATGCATGGGGAGGCGACTTTAGCGATAATTATTACTGGACTGTTGTAGGCGGGCATATTGTGGGTAATGCTACAGGGCAAACAGTTTACATTCATTGGGATGTTCCCGGTACCGGTATTGTTTCTGTACAGGAGATTACAAATTGGGGACATTGTTATTCTTATGCTTCGCATTGTTTTACTACAGTATATCCTGAACCTATAGCTGATTTCTATATCACCCAAAGTGATACAGCACATTTATTTGCATACGACCTTATTCACTTCGTTAACACAAGCGTTAATGCCATTGAATATTACTGGACATTTGGCGATGATAAAGCTACCACGCAGGAAAGCCCTTATCATATTTATGATCATCCCGGAATGTATGAAGTTTGCCTTTGGATTAACAGCGCCGATGATTGTGAGGATATAATTTGCAAAACAATTGAAGTGGAAGAAGGTATGATAGTACCCAATGTATTCACTCCTAATGAAGATGGGTTTAATGATGATTTCTATATTCGTTGCAGCGGAATGTCATATTTCTTTTTACAGGTATTTGACCGTTGGGGTGTTTTAGTATATGAAAGCAATAGCCCTGCTTCGCGTTGGGATGGGAAATCGCTTTCCGGCGAACTTTCATCTGAAGGAACTTATTATTACATATTGCATGCTAATTCAGAAACCAAGGATTACAGCCAGCATGGAACGGTTACCTTATTGAGATAAATTATTTCAATAATTTTTCTTCCCGATTATCATTTTTCTTCTGTTCAATTTTATACCTTTGACATTACGAAAAAATAATTTTTAATAAATAAATATTATGTCAGAAAAAATATTGGATAAAGTAGCTCCGGGAGTTGTTTCCGGTAAGGATATGCAGGAAATTTTCCGCATAGCAAAAGCAAATGAATTTGCATTACCTGCTGTTAATGTAGTTAGCACGGGGTCCGTTAATGCAGTGATTGAAGCAGCCAAAGTTGTAAATTCACCTGTTATTATTCAATTTTCAAATGGAGGTGCATTGTTCTATGCAGGAAAAGCTATTCCAAATGAAAAAGAAAAAGGCGCTATAGCCGGCGCTATTTCTGGTGCAGAACATATTCATAGAGTTGCTGAAATATATGGTGTCCCGGTTATAATTCATACCGATCATGCTGCAAAAAAATTACTTCCCTGGATTGACGGATTGTTGGATGCCGGTGAGAAATATTTTGCAAAACACGGAAAGCCTTTATACAGTTCGCATATGCTCGACCTCTCAGAAGAACCCCTCGAAGAAAATATTGAAATATGCAAACGTTATTTGGAACGTATGAGCAAAATAGGGATGACACTTGAAATTGAATTAGGTGTAACCGGCGGAGAAGAAGATGGTGTTGATAATACTGGAATTGACAATGCAAGATTATATACACAGCCCGAACATGTGGCAAAAGCTTATGAAACATTATTGAACATAAGTCCAAACTTTACTATTGCTGCATCATTCGGAAATGTTCATGGTGTATATAAACCGGGGAATGTTCATTTGCAGCCTAAAATATTAAAGAACTCACAGGATTATATTCAGAAAAAATTCAAAACCGCTGAAAAGCCTGTAAACTTTGTATTCCACGGTGGTTCGGGTTCGGCACAGAGCGAAATTCGTGAAGCAATTTCTTATGGAGTAATAAAAATGAATATTGATACAGATACGCAATGGGCTTTTTGGAGCGGTGTTCTGAAATATTATAAAAAGAATGAAGGCTATTTACAAGGACAAATAGGGAACCCTGAAGGCGATGACAAACCTAATAAAAAATTCTACGACCCACGCGCATGGTTACGCGATGGCGAAAAAGCAATGGTTGAAAGATTAAAGATTGCTTTCGAGGATTTGAATTGTATAAACAGGAATTAAGTGTAATACCGATTGTATATATGTAATAGTCCAATAAATTGTACTATTACATATATGTCATCGGCATAATCATTGTAAAATTTAAAATATCCTTTGGACTATTTTAAATTAACAATTGGTATAAACATAAAAATAAAAAACCCCGCTAACTCAGTGGGGTTTTTTATTTAATTATCTTTTTCATCTTCAAGTAATGGAAACTTTACATCATTATCCTTAACAATAAAAGCATTTGGATATTCATCAGTAATCTTATGCAGGAAACGTTGAGCATCTATTCTTGAACGAAAATTGCCTACACGGATTTTGTAATTAGGTTCCTGGAACATTAGGTATGCTTCAGTTTTCGGATGCTTGGATTTGAATTCATTCATAACAGTAACCGCACGGCTTTTTGAATTATTGCCTGAATCAAAATAAATCTGAATTCGGAAACCGTCAATACCTCCGCGGGTTTCGCACCATGAATGGTGTTTTTCAACAAGAGTGTTGATACGGGAATCAGAAATAATTATTTCAACTTTTCCTGTTTTTTGAGAAAAAACATTTAACGCTGAAAAAAATGAAATCAATAATATTAAAAATAAAAACTTAATTCTCATAAATTATTTCTTCAACTGTGCATCATAAATTTGCTTGGAATGAATGATAAGCACAGGAACAGGTGAATGATTAACCATTTGCTGTGCATAGGTTCCAAGCCATATATTTTTTGTAGAGCCTTCTTGCTCGGACATTACAGCGATAAGTTCAGCTTTGATCTCTTTTGCATAGTCAATGGTGCCTAAGGTAATATTTTCTGAAAATATTTTTTTATAATGACAGGGGATATTATTTTCCCTTATATAATCCATTGCTTGTCGTGCATAGCTTTCCATAAGAGCAATAACATCTTTAACTTTTGTAGAGTGTATGCCAAGTACATGTATCTCTGCCCCGAATAATTTTGCAAGTTCAGTGGTAAAAGGAACTTTCTGCCTGGTTTCTATCGAGCTGTCGATAGGGAGTATAATTTTTGAAATGTGTTTTTTATTCCATATAAATGCTTCTCTTATTGTAATTACAGGGCAGGGCGCTGATGTTACGATACGATATGCATTACTGCCTATCCAGAATTCTTCAAAACCGGTAACACCATGTGTTCCTGCTACAATAAGATAAGAATCACTATATTTTGCCTGGTTGGAAATTTCAATATACACTTTTCCTTTACGGATTTTATATTCCATTTTTCCATTTAATGACGAAGCAAATTGCTTGATCAGTTTTTCAAATTTGTTAACCAGTTTTTCCTGGTGTTCAAGACCTCTTTTACTATATATCGATTCCGTACTTTGAGGTTTGTCTACATAAACCATCATAATATTTGCATCCATATAATTTGCAATACTTATTGCAAATTCCAATGCTTTAATTGAGCATTTTGAAAAATCGATAGCTACTAAAATTTCTTTTTCTTTTTTCATAAACCGGTTGCTTATTACTGCGTAAAGTTATAATTTTTTTAATATAGATTAAAAAAATTTATACTTGTTTCGAAAATTCATTAAAAAATAGTAATACCGATTGTAAAATTAAAAATGCTATTTTTCGTAAAAATGCATTTCCCTGATATACTTATATACTTTGGAAGGCAAGTAATACGGAATATCTTTTTTTTCTTTAATTGCTTTGCGAATAAAACTTGAAGATATCTCCATTAGCGGAGCGTTAGCCCACATTACATTTTTATGCTCTTTAAATTTTCCTCCATCGCTTTCAGGGCGTGGGTATACAATGATTTTATAATTTTCAGTTATCTGTTCGTAGTTACGCCATTTGTCGATGTTTTGCAGATTGTCGGCTCCCATGATAATTGAAAAATCATTATTCGGATATTTTTCTTTCAGGTATGTTAAAGTGTGAATTGTAAATGATGGCTGAGGTAATTTGAATTCTATATCGCAGGCTTTAAAACGAACATCATCTTCAACGGCAATATTTACAAGGGCAAGACGATGATGGTCGGGCAGGAGTGAGCTTTTTTCTTTCAACGGATTATGTGGCGAAATTACAAACCATATTTCTTTCAGTGAAGTATATTCAACAATGTAATTGGCAATAATCATATGCCCTATGTGAATGGGGTTGAAAGAACCAAAGAATAATCCTATTTTGTTATTCATTTTTATTAATGTTTAAAAATAAAAGATAACGAGGGAAAGTTAAATGTTGTCCCCGAATTTTTATCCTGAATTTTTATAAACTCTATATTTAATTGAGTGAAATAATTTTTTTTATTTTTTGTGGATTTTAACCAATAATTTATTGTATTGTTATTAATGCAATCGGTGTTTTTTAATGTACTTTCGAAATCGGAACCCGTTGAAGTAACAGGAACAATAGTCAATTCTTTAAGTGACAAATCTAAAGGCGCTTTGAATGTATCAAGGTCAAAAATAAGGCATCCTTTATTTAAATTTATAAAGTCATTTATACAAGTCAAGGTATCCACCTGCAACCGGAAGCAAGCTGCTGTATCAAAGATAGAACCTTTAATAACTGTACCTGTCAATCCACTTATGTTAGTCTCATTATAAAATAATGATACGACTAAATATTTTTTATTTAAAAACGTGGAATCAGTTACACAAGAGCAATCGTAAAAAGTATAATTATATTTTGAATAATATGTTTCTAATCCGTAATCATCAAATAATCTGGCTTTTTTACTAATTAAAAAATTATGGTTATAATCATAGTTTATTATATTCTGGGTACTGTTATTATCTGTTGAGAGCCACGACCTGTATTTTAAATTTCCATCCTGATAATAATATATATCAAAATTTTTATCCTGTACTTGTTCCTTGTTTGGATTATAAGTTATTTCGTTAAACACGGTATTCTTCAAATAATAATATTTACGAAATTCATAACCATCTTCATTATTTTCAGTTTTCTTAATTGTAGAATCCTTACGTAATCTGAATTTAGTGATCAAAGAATCGTCTTCATAGATTTTTACAACTCTTTTGCATAACCGATATACGTAACTTTTTATTGTTGTATCATATTTAATGTTGCCTCTATAATTCTTAGAAATATTTATGCTTTTAATTAATCGGTTTTTGTTTTTATAAAAATATTTTCCAATAAAAGTTGTGTCGTTCGTTTCACTCACTTCGGTTATGCTTTCAATATTATTTCTATTATTATATTTACAATAAATATTTCCGGAAAAAAGTATTTTTATTTGTGATAATTTTCCTGAATCAAAAAAGTAATTACGTATTTCAGGATATGTACTACCTTCATCATATGCTATAACAGATATACTGTTTTCAGAGAACACGGCAATATACTTTGATGTGGTATCTGTCCTGTTTTCTTTTTGAGACACCATTTGAATTGTTTTAACACATCTCTTAGCAAAATAATTTTTATAATAGGTGTAATCAATAATTTCAGAAAAGTGATAATCAAGTGCACTTTTATAAAATTTGTTATGATTAATAAATGGGATTAATTCAACCTGACCGAAGCAAAGATTGAAATTAAACAATAGAAATATTAAAATATAGAATACCTTTTTCACTTATTTATCTTTTGAAAGAAAGTTGTCAATTGTTGATTTTGCTTTATCTACGGCTTCTTCAAGATGATCATTAATAAGTATTATATCGAACTGTTTGGCAAATGATATTTCATATGTTGCTTTATCAAGACGCTTTTTCAATGTTTCAGCAGTTTCGGTTGAGCGGTTTTTTAAACGATTTTCCAATTCTTCCATCGATGGCGGCATTACAAAAATTGCCAGCGCATTTTCTTTTCCGTATTTTTTTATATTCAATCCGCCAATAACATCCACATCAAAAATTACATGTTTTCCTTTATTCCATATTCGTTCCAATTCAGATTTTAAAGTTCCGTAAAAATTATTCTCATACACTTCTTCCCATTCAAGGAATTCATCATTATTGATTTTTTTCCGGAACTCATCGGCGGAAATAAAATAGTAATCAACTCCGTGTTTTTCATTTGGTCGCATATTGCGGCTGCATACAGAAATTGAAAATTCCATATCGTTGCGCGATTCAAGAATTTTTTTTACCAATGTTGTTTTGCCTGCGCCTGATGGGGCTGAGAATATGATTAATTTTCCGTTCATTAATTTAAAAAAGCTTGATAGAAATTTTTATAAAATATTTAAAAGCTGTTCTTTTATTTTTTCCAGTTCATCTTTCATCTGAACTACAATTTTCTGAATGTCGGCATCATTGGCTTTTGAGCCGATAGTATTTATTTCGCGTCCCATTTCCTGTGTGATGAAACCAAGCTTGCGGCCATTGGCTTCTGGCTGTTTCATGGTATCGATAAAATAGTTACAATGTTTTTGCAATCTTATTTTTTCTTCGGTAATATCGATTTTATCAATGTAATAAATCAGTTCCTGTTCAAAGCGGTTTGCATCAATATTTTCTTTATTTACGAATTCTTCGAGATCTTTATGAAGTCGTGTTTTAATAATTTCAATTCTTTCTTTTTCAAAAGGAGCAATGCTTTCAAGATGTTTTAAAATAAGGTTAACACGTTGTTTGATATCATTGCCAAGAATTTTTCCTTCTTCTTTACGGAACGTGTTGACTTGTTTTAAGGCATCGTCAAATGATTTTAATAAATTATGCCAATGCTCATCAGCAAGTATTTCATCGCCTGTTGCAAGTACGTCGGGCATCCGCGATGCCAGCGAAAAATAATCGGTAGGGAAATCATTTTTAATTTCTGCAGAAATAGATTTCAGCTCATTAAAATATTTTTCAAGCAATGCTTTATTAATAGAAATGTTGGTTGCATCTTCTTTATTGTCGAAGTAAATGGCAACATCAACTTTACCTCGTTGAAGTTCCCGCGTAACAATGGAACGGATATCCACTTCTTTATCTTTTAATAAACGGCACATCCGTATATTTAAATCAAGTTGTTTGCTGTTCAGAGTCCGAATTTCGATATTCAGTTTTTTGCCTTCAATTTCGGCTACTGATTTACCGAAACCTGTCATTGATAAAATCATAGTTTTTGTTTATTTTATTCCAAATTCCAATCTTACGGTAACCGATGCTGTTTTGTTTTTTGAGCTGGTGTTGAACACACCACCATAAGTATAATCTTCATTACCATTTTGTGCGGTTATCTGAAAAATTCCCATGTTGGCTTTTATTAATGAACCCAAACTTGCTTTTGAATTTGTTGCAATTACATCAGCCCTGTTACGTGCATCTTCAGTAGCTTTTGAAAGCATACTGATTTTTAATTCCGATAGCTTTGTGTAAAAATATTGAGGAGGGTAGGAGATGAAATTTACTCCCAAGTCAATTAATTCGCTTACTTCACGTGAAATGGTTTCAACTTTGTCAACCTCTTTCGATTCAATAGTAACATTCTGGGTAAGTGTATAACCCTTGAATTTCCTTGAAGAATTGCCATCTTTATCAGAAACATATTCATAATTTGTATTAATATTCACTGATGAAAAAATAATTTCTTTTTCTTTTAAACCTTTATCGAGTAAATATTTTTTTATTACTTCTGCATCTTTTTTCAGTTGAACATAGGCTTCTTTGGTTGATGTGGATTCAGAAGTATAATATCCTTCCCACACTATTAAATCGGATATGAAATCCTGGGTAGAAAGTCCGTTTACATTTATGGATTCATTACGGGTATGAGAACTCTTCCATGCGCCACCAAGAATTGCTGCAGTTATAATAATTGTTATTGCAATGATAATCGTATTTAAATGGTTTCTCATAAAAAATTAAATTAAATAATAGCACAAATGTATTGAAACTTGTATCAAAATAAAAAAATAATCGTATAATTAAACTATATTTGGACAGGGAATTACATTATGCCCCTTACAAAAAATCATACATATCATTTCTTTGATGATCCGCTAAAGATGTATAACTCCATGCTTGAAGATATTGAGCATGCTGAAAATTCTATTGTTATTGAAACGTATAAATATGGTAATGATCAGATAGGAATTAAGTTTCGCGATATCCTTACAAAAAAGGCCAAGCTGGGTGTAAAAATCCAGATTCTTATTGATTCCTGGGGCGCTTATGTTTCTGAAAACTTTTTTTCGGAAATGATAAAATATGGAGGAGAGGTAAGGATTTTTAAAAAAATAAGATTAGGTATCGATTTTTTTACGAAAAATCACCGCCGGAATCACCGCAAATTAATAATAATCGACGATAGTATTACATATATCAGTTCAGCTAATATTGCTGCCTATGCATTGAACTGGCGCGAGTCGTCATTGCGGATTGTCGGAAATATGGCTTTGCCTTTTAAAGAAGCTTTTAATGCCAGTTATAAAATTTATAACAAATACATTTATGATAAATTAAGCGCATCAAAATCGTTATTTTATGATGGCTTTGAAATAATCCGCGATATACCAAGTACTGTTTTCCAATCAACACGTAAAAAATATCTTGAATTAATTAAATCTGCAAAGAAGGAAATTATTATTGAAACCCCATACTTCCTTCCGGGAAGCTTTATGCGTAAAGCCTTAATGGAAGCATCGCATCGTGGTGTTAAAGTTAAAATAATTATGCCTCTTCATTCAGATGTTAATGTTGTAGACATGTTGCGAAATCGTTATCTTGGCGAGATGTATCAAAATGATGTTGAGATTTTATTTTATACTCCACGAAATTTACACGCTAAAGTTTTTATAATCGATAAAACTTATTTTATTGTTGGTTCTTCAAATTTCGATTATCGGAGTTTCCGGTTTATGCATGAAATTAATTTATTAGGCAAGGACAAGAAAATTATGAATCTGTTGGAAACACATATTAATGAAACCATTTCGGAATGCAGTCCGTTTGAATTTAAAAAATGGGCGGAAAGACCAATAATTCAGAAAATATTTGAACATCTTCTGATTCCTTTCAGGCATTTATTCTAATTCTGCTTTGTGTTTTTTACTCTTCCTCCCGAATAAAAATATTTTGAATAATAATTTTCGGTGAGATCATTTACGGTAACTCCTTTTGATGATGAAGCATGAATAAATTTATTATCGGCAAGGTAAATCCCTATGTGTGTAATTTTATTACTTTTTATTTTAAAGAAAACAAGATCGCCACTTTGAAGATTTTTTTTATTAATCTTTTCACAGTTTTTTATAATATCAGCAGCAGTGCGGTAAAGACTAATATTGTATACTGTTTTATAAACACTCTGCACCATACCCGAACAGTCAGTTCCTTGTTTTGATTTACCTCCGAATACGTAGGGTGTACCTATCCATGTGGAAAGTTCGTCAAGTAATTTTTTATCCTCTGTACCTGTAAAATTTGTTCCGAATATTTTTGAATAAGGCTTTATTGAATCAGAAGAACTAACATTGTGGTAATCCGTTTTAGTTACGGTTTTATGTGTACCGCATGCAGAAATAAAAACTATTAATGCAGCCAGTAGAGAAAAAAATATTTGTTTAAATTTTTTCATAAAAAACAGATATATAAAAATACATTCAAATACTTCTGTTTCTTTTTTTATAAAATTAAAATACTCACAATATATTGTTCAGAAAATAAAAAGGCTGCTCTTATAAGAACAACCTTTTCGCCAGTTTAATCAGCATGTATTATGCTATCTGAATTTCTTTCGACACTTTTGCTTCTTCTTTTTTAGGAAGTTCAATTTTTAATATCCCGTTTTCATACACTGCTTTTATATTATCGGTTTCAATAGATTTAGGCAGAGTGAATGAACGGCAGAATGAGCCATACTGAAATTCTTTTCTTGTGTAATTTTCTTTTTCTTCCTTTTTTTCTGATGACTTTTCAGAAGATACAGAAAGAACATTGTTTTCAAGATTCATTTTAAAATCTTCTTTTTTCATTCCGGGAATTGCAAGCTCAATTTCAAATGATTTTTCATTTTCCTTAATATTTGTTGCCGGAACAAGTCCACCTTCTTTAAAAGGAGAGAAAAAATTACGTTCCATTTCGTCAAAAAGATCGAATACAACTGGCTGATGATTCCATTTTACTAAGTTCATATATTTGTCCTCCATTAATTAAGTTTAATTTTTTTTCTAAGGATTTTTTCAATTTTTATACCAATCGAAATTTTATATATAAATAAGCCATAATGGCGTATTTGTATTTTACTTATAAGCCATATTGACATATTGATTTTGTAAGTAATTTATAATAAATAATTTATAAAATGTAATTAAAGTATGTTTTTATAAATAATTTTTGCACATTTGTAAAATATATGATAGTCCTAAATGATATTTGGAATTTTTTAAAAGAATTAATGAACCCTGAAAGCATTATTACATATGGGGGTTTTTGGTTTCTTTTATTTGTAGTGTTTGCTGAAACAGGCTTGTTTATTGGGTTTTTCCTCCCGGGTGATTCATTGTTATTTACTACAGGACTATTAACAGCTACAGGAATCATTAATATTCCTATTTATTTTGTTATTTCAGGGGTTTGTATAGCTGTTATTTCAGGAAATACTACAGGATATGCTTTTGGTAAAAAAGCAGGAAAAGCAATATTCAAAAGAGAAAAATCTTTTTTCTTTAAGCCTAAACATTTACGTGCGGCTAAAGATTTTTACGACAGGCATGGCGGTATAGCAATAATATTAGGAGAGTTTTTACCTATTATCCGAACTTTTGCCCCGATTGTTGCAGGTGCAGTACAATTGAATTATGGTAAATTCATAAAATATAATATTACCGGTGCTGCTCTATGGTCGAATATTATGATTCTTTCAGGATATTTCCTCGGAATTTATATTCCCGGTATGAAAACATATTTACCTTATGTTGTAATATTTCTTATTGTAATAACCACCATACCTTTTATTAGTGCTTTAATAAAGGAAAGAAGATTAATCCGAAAGAAAAAAGCTGATGAAAAAATGGGAAAATGATTTTATTAAATTCTTATTTAATATTTTTAAAACATTTATTTTAGCACAAAAATTTAGTATATGATGCATCAAAATAAATTTGCCGTAATTGGCTTGGGTCAGTTTGGGAAAGCAATTGCTCTTACCCTTGCAAATAGTGGAGGTGATGTGCTTGCAATTGATAGTCACGAAGAAAATGTTCAGGCAGTTGCAGAAGATGTATCGCATGCGGTAACACTTGACGCATCAGATAAAAAAGCATTGAAAGCACAGAATATTCAGGATATGGATGCCGTTGTGGTTGCCATTGGTGAAGATTTTGAATCGTTGTTGCTTTGCTGCGTGGTGCTTCTGGAGCTTAAAGTAAAAAGAATTATTGCCCGTGCACGAGGCAAACAACAAAGAATAATTCTTGAAAAGATTGGAATAAAAGAAGTGCTTTCGCCTGAAGATGAAGTAGGGATACTGGTTGCTGAACGACTATTAAATCCAAGTCTTTTAAGTGTTTTGAAATTTCCCGATCAATATGAAATTGTTGAAATAAAAACTCCCCGTCGTATTGCCAACCGTAACTTTAGTGATGTTGACTTTATGACCAAATATAAATTAAATATTGTTGCTATAAAACGTGAGTTTGAAACTGAACAGGATGGAGTTTTAGTTAATGAACAACATGTTATTCCATTAACACCGCAAAAAACTATATTGTATCAAACTGATACACTTCTTATTTTTGGGAAAACTCCGGATATAGAAAAATTTCTTGAAATCAATCAATAACTTTTACATTAAGCAAAATTCAGGTATTGATTAACAAGCTTAAGGATTTCTTTAGGATTGTTGCTTATTGATTTTCGAAGTTCTTTATCATTATAACCTTTAAGTTTGGTTATCATTCCTTCGATAATTCTTTCAGAAAAAACATTGTATTTTTTATATATATCAGCATGTTTCGCCAGCGATTCAGACGATTCCCAACATGAAACAGGAAGTTGTTCCAGATTTTCACATACTTCCTTGTGTTCATCTTTAAAAATATTTACATCAACATATGATTTCTTTGCAATTTCCAACGCATTTTCAGTCTCAATTCCGTGACGTGCTGCAACGGTTAGTCCTGCCATTAAAAGATATATGTCTGCTGAGCCATCGGGACAGCGGAATTCAACCGTTTGCTTATCTGAATAATCATTCTGTTCGCCGGTTTCTAATGGGTTTGCAATTTTCATCATATTTGAGCTCCCTGTCCAGCCAAGTGGAACCCTTACCAATACAGAACGGTTGCGGTCGCCCCAGCAAATATTTGTGGGTGCTTCCTGGTGTGGCACAAGACGGAAATATGAAGTAGGAATAGTGTTTCCAAAAGCAGTAAGTGAAGAAGACAACTGTAAATAACCTGCAATCGCTTTTTTAGCAGTATCCGATATTTGTCCGTTTTCAACCATTACATTTTTACCGTTTTTCATGAGGCGTGTATGTATATGCATTCCGCTTCCTGCTTTTCCTTCGGTAATTTTCGGAGCAAAGCTTATAGTAACTCCATGTTTGTATGCCACCATGCGGATAATCCATTTGGCAATTACCAACTGGTCGGCAGCATCTTCAACATTGGTTGGCAAAAATTCAATCTCGTTTTGTTCGTAAGAAATATTATCGAGCGTAAAATTTCCAACTTCTGAATGACCATATTTAATAAGTCCTCCGGCTTTAGCAATGGCTTGCATCGCTTCTGTTCTTAGAGTTCCCCATTTTGCAAATGGCGCTGATTCATGGTATCCCCGCTGGTCGCTTACAGGATATAATTCTTCATTTTTACTGATAACATAATATTCCAATTCCCCCATGGTTTCATAAGTAAACCCTGTTTTTTCGGTCAATGTCTGGTGAGCTTTTTTAAGAATATATTCAGGGGAACTGGATAAGGGTTTTCCTTCTTTGTTAAAATAAGAACATAGAATATCCAGTGAGGGTATTTCTGTGAAAGGATTTAAAAATGCAGTTTTAAAACGCGGTATTACATATAAATCACTGGATCCTGCTTCAATATATGAGAAAAGGCTGGAGCCATCAACACGTTCACCGGAAGATAATAAACTATCCAAATGTTTTTTGCTGTTGATATTAAAATTAAGTGTTTTAAGTCGCCCGTCTTCACCCATATATCTGAAGTTCACCATTTTTATTTCATTGCTTTCAATGAAACGGATTATATCATTTTTTGTAAAGTCGTTAGGAGTTTTATCAAGAAAACTAACTAATTGATTTGGGTTTAAATTTGCTTTCATTTTATGCGTTTGAGTTGATATTTAAGGGTTGCGAAAATAATAAATTATTGTGAAAATTTGAATTTTTAATTTTTAAAAATTCAAATTTATATTTTTAACAAATCGAAAATAAAATTTGATTTTATACTCTGATAATTAAAATAAAAAATTAATATGTAGTGATTGTTTCAACTAAATCGCCTTTGCTAACATCATTCGTCATATACCACAGACCAGAGGATGAAATTCTCCAACCGCTTAATGCAATGTTTTTTATATTACTTAACGAAGTGCCATATTTTACGCCATATGCAGGGTCGTAATACACTCCGTTTATTTTAGCAACCTGATGGTTGTTGAAACTTGAAGGTGGATTTTTATTACATTGCCCGGCAACTCCCTGTACATCGGTTCCCTCGGACTTTATAAAAGCATACCCGTTATAAGTGGAATTATAAAGAGAATTAAATGTGTTTTTATAAGGAAAATCTGAACAGCCTGATGTTTGTGAAGTACCAAAACTCCAGTTCTTCACAAGAAAACCATTCAATGTATAACCACAGTAATATAAAGCATCGGCTTCAATGTTAACGGAATTATTAGTGCTTGCAATTCCCTGGACTTTTATCATAGCAATAAATAAATATGCAAACGTATAACATTCGGCATCCTTATACATCAGCAGACTTGAGAGTGTAACATTTGGTGAACTCCAGTCTTTGTAGTAGTATAAGCTATCGCTTTTGTAATTTAAAATAACCTGGTCAGTAAATTCTTCCCAGACATGGCTTATAATAGCCGTATCAGAAGTTTGATAATTTGCATTTTTACAACTCAGATGAAATACGGTGTGGTAGTTATAAGAAGAACTGGATTGAGAACTTTTTGTTACATATAGTGTGTTGCTTGTTGAACCAATAGTTCTCCATGTGTTTCCTGCATCGAAAGAAATCTCCCAATTAATTGTATAAGGATCAAAAAAGCGAACAACTCCTTGTTGAAAAACCTTACTGCCTGTTGTAGATGGGTATGTAAAAGTGGACCCGCTTATGGTTACATTTTTCTGAGCGAATAATGTTGAATCGGATGATGTTCCTCTGATATACACTGATGATGGAATATTGGAGCATGTTGTAGTGAATGTTGCTGAAACAGTAGGCGCAGTACCGCTTACATATGCAACAGGACTTTGCGTTGAATTTGAAGATGACCATTGTGGTGCAGAATAATTTCCTCCTTCATCTTTTTTGATGGTAATACTTCCGCTGAATGAAACAGTTTTTGGAATTACTTTAGCATAAGTAAAATTCTGACAAAAAGAATTTGCATAAAAGAATTGGAATGATATAAAAAAAGCAAGTATTATCTTTTTCATAGTTTAGTGGTTTAATAAAAATTTCTTCTAAAATTTATACTGCGTTTATTCTTTAATAATTTTTGTACGTAAAAAAGTTTCTCCCTGATTTACTACAATTAGATACAATCCTTCGGATTGTGCAGAAATATCTATTGTAAAATCATTTCCTGAAAAATTGGAACCTTCCATAACAGTACGACCTGTAATATCAATCAATTTATAGGTTGCTTGAGTAAATGCGTTTGTAGTATTTATAGTTACCAATCCTTTTGCAGGATTGGGAGAAACTTGTAATGAAGCAGAAACTTTGTTTTCTTTTATTTCAGTAGTGTTATCAACATAAACAGATAAAACAGCCGTACCGCAATATTTATCGGTTACGGTAACGGTATAGGTTCCCTGGCTTAATCCGCTAATATCTTCTGTTGTTGCATTATTGCTCCATTTATATGTGTAAGGAGACACCCCTCCGCTAACAGTCAAGTTTATTGACCCTGTATTTCCACCGGTTGTGGTTCCTGTAACAACAGCAGTCAAATCATCAGCTTTTGCTATGGCTGCAGAAAATAATATAATGAGAATAATAGAAATTTTTTTCATAACATTTTTATTTTAAAAAATTTGTACTGCTTTTTCTTGTATGAGTTTGTTCAAAGGAATTTTATAATTAATGCTATTATTATTTAAAAATTTAATGGTGTTATCATCCCTGTTAATTATAATGGTTCCTTCATTAAGTAATGTGCCTTGTAGTTTTTTTACCAGATTAAACGAATCTAATGTAGCTTCGTAAAGCTCGCCGTTATTAAGGAGCATATATGTTTTTTTGTTGTAAGAAAAAAGTGAGAAGTGTCCAGTAAGTAAAAACTTTTTTATTTCTCCATGCTCCCATGTTTGTCCATTAAAATTCCAAAATGTCAATTCCCTATTATTCGTAATGGCCATGCTATACAACGAATCATTTATTGCTATACCATCATAGAAAAAGTTATTCATAATATTTGAAACATTTTTCTTGATGAATGAATAAGGCGCATTTGATGCGAAATTATTTTGTTCAATACTTTGCATCAACATATCTCTGATTGTAATCGTACTGTCCCATTCATGTAATGAGTTCAAGCTAAAACATCTTAACGAATTTCTTTTATCATTTTGCGAATGATTTATTAAATTAATTGCATAAAACATACTGTCGCAAACATCCCATGAAAAAGGATTTACAGGTTCATCATAATTTCTGCCAGCAGGCAAAGCATAATGTTTTGCAGCATTTAATGAGTCCGTCGTTTTCCCAATATGCAAAGTGGCAATCTGAAATTCTTCATCAATTGTGGTATAATAAAAGTTATTGTTTTTAATAATAATTTTTCTCTCTATTTTTTGCGGAAGAGCAGATTGTGCAAACGCTATCATTAGATTTATGAGTAAAAATATTTTCATCTTTGTTTTTCTATTAATGTATTATCGACCTCATTTTTTAGAACAGTCCAAAGATAAACTTTTTTTAACTATTTTTCAAAATAAATTTCCCTACGTAATGATGAGCAACGCCATCAATTTCTTTCCTGTTGATCCATAAGTCAATAACAACATCAGCAAAGCTTCCGCTGTTGTTACAAGTCTTGTTCCATCTTTCGCTTTAATTAATTACTTATGTGTTTTAAGTCGCCCGTCTTTACACATGTATATGAAGTTTGCCATTTTTATTTCATTGCTTTCAATGAAACAGATTATATCATTTTTTTTAAAATCGTTAGGCGTTTTATCAAGAAAACTAACTTAATTAAACATGTTTAGTATTTAAAATGTCTCACGAAAATATAAAATATGAATAAATATTATAATAAAAGGCTGTCTTAAAACCAGAGACAGCCTTTTAGAATGGTTTAGGTTAGAAATATTATTTCTTTTCTTTTCCTTTGTCTTTTCCGCCTTTATCCTTTTCTTTTCCTTTATCATCGGCAGCAGGAGCAGCAGGAGTAGCAGTAGCTCCGGTAGCACCTTCAGCAGGAGCAGCACCTTCAGCAGTTGGTGTTTCTTCAACAACAACTCTTGTGATCCTGACTCCAACAACAACGGCTGTTTTTGGGTCTAAGAGAGTAATGTTATCACGAACGATATCACTTACTTTAATAGAATCATTTATTTCAAGTGATGATATGTCTAATGTAATGTCATCAGGTAGATAAGGTAAAAGTCCCTGGATTTTCAGTTTACGGATCTTATGATGCAACTTTCCACCTTTTAATACACCAGGTGCGCTTCCTGTAAGTTTAACAGGAACATGTATTGTTACCGGTTTTTCGGGAGATACTTCAAGAAAATCAGCGTGTAATATTTTATCACTTACAGGATGGTATTGAATATCCTGAAGGATAGCGTCATGTTCTTTTCCATTAATATTGATTTTTACTGTACAAACCTCAGACGTATAAACAATTTTTTTAAAACTGGATTCCGGGGTTGCAAAATGTACTTGATCCTTTCCGCCATAAAGCACGCAGGGAATATTCCCTTCATTACGTTGCTTCTTAGCATCTTTTTTCCCTACGTTCTCGCGTGGAGAACCGCTAATAGATACTGCTTTCATAATGTTAAAAATTAATTGGTTAATGAATAGAATAAATTAAAGAACTATAATATTGGATTAAACTTAAAATGTGTACTTACCGATTCGTAATTATGAATCCTTCCGATTACATCGGCAAATAAACCTGCCGATGAAAGCACGGTAATTTTACTGCTTTCCTTTTTTAGCGGAATGGTATCGCTTACAATAATTTCTTTTAAAGCTGATTTTTCTAAGCGTTCAATAGCGTTTCCTGAAAGAATGGGATGTGTTGCAATGGCTCTTACACTTACAGCCCCTTTTTCCATAAGCATATCAGCTGCTTTTGTAATGGTGCCGGCGGTATCAATAATATCATCAACCAATACCACATCTTTTCCTTCAACATCGCCAATAACAGTAAGCTTACCAACTACATTTGCTTTCACTCGTTGCTTATAACAAATCACCAAATCGGAATTAAGGAATTTAGAATAAGCTACTGCTCTTCTTGTTCCACCGGTATCGGGCGACGACATGGTTAAATTCGGTAGATTAAGACTTTTTAAATAAGGTACAAACATGGTTGAGCCATATAGATGATCCACAGGAACATCGAAAAATCCCTGAATTTGATCAGCATGAAGGTCCATAGTAATAATACGATTTACTCCTGCGGCAGTAAGCAGATTTGCAATAAGCTTTGAACCTATTGGAACACGTGGTTTGTCTTTGCGATCCTGACGGGCATATCCAAAATAAGGTATCACCGCTGCAACCGAATGTGCTGATGCTCTTTTAGCTGCGTCAATCATTAAAAGAAGTTCAAAAATGTTATCACATGGAGCAAAGGTAGATTGAATGATAAACATTTTATGACCCCTTACAGTTTCTTCGAATGATGGCTGAAATTCCCCATCACTGAATGTAGAAACACGAACATTTCCTAACTTCTTACCATAACATGCTGCAATTTTCTCAGCAAGATATTGCGAAGCTCTTCCGGATACTATATTTACTATTGATGAACCCATATACCGATAAAGTATTTTTAATTGTTAATACTGTTACGGGCTGCGAAATTAAACTTTTATTTTGTCAGGGACAAATTTAAAGCAATCTTTAATTTTTATAACACGATATCACACCACTTATATAAATATATATATATGTATGACGGATAATTAATTTTTATAAAATCATTTTCTTTTAAAATTATTTGTAAAAAATATGTTATTTCGCACTTTTAATAAATATTTGAAGGCAAATAGATTATTTTCTATTGAATAATATTTGATTATTTAAAAAATTTCATAACTTTGCACCCCCTAAAATATAAATTTTAAGGGATTAACTTTTAAAAATCAATACAATGTACGCGATTGTTGAAATAGCAGGACAGCAATTCAGGGTTGAGAAAGAACAAGAGGTGATCGTTCATCGTCTTGCAGCTGAAGTGGGCGCTACCCTTGAATTTGGCGATGTGATGCTGATTGATAATAAAGGTAAGATAACATTAGGTCAGCCATTTGTTGATGGAGCTAAAGTTACTGCCAAAATTCTTTCACATCTAAAAGGTGATAAAGTAACTATCTTTAAGAAAAGAAGAAGAAAAGGTTACCAGAAATCATCAGGTCATCGTCAGCAACTCACAAAAATACAGATTGAAAATATAGCAGAAAAAGGCGCTAAACCTAAAAAGGTAAAGGCTGATACTGCTACAGAAACAGAGAATAAAGAATAAACTTTTAAAATTTGAATTATGGCACATAAAAAAGGAGCCGGTAGTTCGCATAACGGACGTGAATCGCACAGTAAGCGGTTAGGCATTAAAATATATGGCGGTCAGATGGTAGTTGCCGGAAATATTATTGTTCGTCAAAGAGGAACTGTTCATCATCCTGGTGAAAATGTTGGTTTAGGTTCAGACCATACTATTTTTGCTTTAACTGATGGTATTGTACAATTCAGGAAAAGAAAAGATAACCGTTCATATGTTTCGGTTGTTCCTGCAACAGCTGAATAAAAATAAAATTTAAAAACCCAGAATTCAGAACAAAATAAATTTCAAAATTTTGTTTGAATGATTTGAGGTGCAGTTTTTAAGTTAATGTATTTTTTTTATAATAAGTCTCCCAAAATTATCGGGAGATTTTTTATTTTACATACTTTTGTAAATCAACTTTAATATTATGTTACAAATAGGAATTATCAGGGAAAACCCACAGGAGATAATAAAAAGACTTGCAATAAAAAATTTTGATGCAACTCTATTGGTAGAAAAAATAATCCAGATTGATGCCTCTCGCAGAGAAACGCAAAAAAAACTGGACGATAATCTTGCTGAAGCTAACAATATTGCCAAAGAAATAGGAATGCTTTTCAAAAGCGGAAAAGCAGCAGAAGCAGCAACTTTAAAAGAAAGAAGCGCTGAACTAAAAAATATATCAAAGGAGCTTTCCGATGAACTTCAGAAAACAGAGAAAGAGCTGAATGATGCAATGGTGTTGCTTCCCAACTTACCACATGAGACCATTCCTAAAGGTAAAGGCGCTGATGACAATTTAATTGTTCATGAAGAAGGACAAATTTTACAACTCGATAAAAATGCTTTGGCACATTGGGATATTGCCACGAAATATAATATCATTGATTTTGAAACCGGAGTGAAAATTACTGGCTCAGGATTTCCCGTATACCGTGGTAAAGGCGCCCGTCTTCAAAGGGCGTTGATAAATTTTTTCCTCGATAATGCAGTAAAAGCAGGCTATACCGAATGTCAGCCACCTTATGTTGTTAATGAAGACTCAGCATATGGTACCGGTCAGTTGCCCGATAAGGAAGGACAAATGTATTTTGCTTCGGCCGATAATCTTTATCTCATACCTACAGCAGAAGTTCCGGTTACAAATTTTTATCGTGATACAATATTTAAAGCAGAACAATTACCGGTGAAAACTACTGCATATTCAGCCTGTTTTCGCAGGGAAGCCGGGTCGTACGGGAAGGATGTCCGCGGATTAAACCGATTGCATCAGTTCGATAAAGTAGAAATTGTAAACATTACTTTTCCTGAAAAATCATATGCAACGCTTGAAGAAATGAAAGATTATGTTGCTGGTATATTACGTAAACTGGAACTTCCTTTCCGTATTTTAAAATTATGTGGAGGGGATATAAGTTTTACTTCAGCCTGGACCTATGATTTTGAAGTGTACTCAGCAGCCCAACAGAAATGGCTTGAAGTGAGTTCTGTTTCTAATTTTGAAACATTTCAGTCGAATCGTATGAAAATACGCTATAAAGATACGGATGGGAAAACAAAACTTGCACATACACTAAATGGCAGCGCATTAGCATTACCCCGTATAGTGGCTGCATTATTGGAAAATAATCAAACTGCCGAAGGAATAAAAATTCCGAAAGCTTTAGCTGAATATACAGGTTTTGATTTGATAAATTAATTATCAAATCGGTAAAAAATATCTATGATGAAAAAAATTTTTCAAAATAAAATTCTTCTTATTTCATTATTGATATTTTTTATACAATCATTTTCTTTTGCACAGCCTGAAACTGATGAACAACTGGCTGCACAATATTTTCAGAATAAAGAATACGATAAGGCTTTAGTATATTATGAAAAGCTTTATAATAAAAAACAGGATTATCTATATTACAGCTCTTACCTTTCCTGCCTTGTAGAACTTAAAGATTATAAAACGGCAGAAAAAATAATCAAGAAACAAATCAAAAGAAATATTTCCGTTCCTCAGTATGGCGTTGACCTGGGTTATTTATACAATGTTCAGGGTGATGAAAAAAAAGCAGCTGAACAATATGACCTGATGATTAAAAATGCTATAAAGGACAAGCAATACGTGATTGACCTTGCCAATGCATTTCTGCTTCGAAAAAAAATAAGTTATGCCGTTGAGACTTATGAGAAAATGCGGAAAGCCATGTCGGGGTATTATCCTTTCAGTCTTGAATTAGCCGAAATATATGGCTCGCAGGGTGAGTATGAAAAAATGATGGAGGAATATATCAAGCTCATTCAGTTTAATTCATCGGAGTATTTGGAAAAAGTTCAGGAAATAATACAGGATATTTTAACGGAAGATACTGACGGAAAACAAGGCGCTGCCTTAAAAAAAATACTGTTAAAAAAAATACAGGAAAATCCAGATGAAACATTTTATTCGGAAATGCTATTATGGTATTCCACGCAAATAAAAGATTTTGATATAGCCCTGATACAGGCTAAATCATTGGATAAACGAAACAAGGAAGATGGTAAAAGAGTTTTCAATATTGCGCGCCTTGCTTCATCCAACGGGTTTTATGATATAGCCATTGCTGCTTACCAATACATCATTAATAAAGGCTCCGAAAATTATTATTACCTGAGCAGTAAAACAGAAATTTTAGATACAAAGTTTTTAAAGATCACGACTTCCTTATATACAAATTCAGATATTGAAAGTCTTGTGAATGATTATAAGTCGGCGCTTGATGAATTAGGGAAATCATCATATTCCATTTCCATCATAAAAAATTATGCTCATTTGCTTGCATTTTATTCCTATAAAACTGAAGAAGCCATAAAACTATTATATGAAGCTCTTGAAATAAAATCGGCACAAGCAAAATCAATAGCTGAATGTAAGATAGAACTTGCCGATATTTTACTTATGACAGGTGAAGTATGGGAAGCTACATTATTGTATTCACAGGTGGAAAAGGCTTTTAAAGATGAACCCATAGGTCATCTTGCTAAATTTAAAAATGCAAAATTATCTTATTACATTGGCGAATTTGAGTGGGCAAAAACTCAACTCGATGTGCTGAAAGCAGCAACATCAAAACTTATAGCTAACGATGCAATGGATTTATCATTACTAATAAGCGATAATTCAGATATGGACAGTACTTATGATGCTTTGATGATGTATTCCCGTGCTGACCTTTTATTCTTCCGCAACAAAAATAATGAAGCAATAAAAACACTGGATTCACTTTTTATAAAATATAAATTTCATTCGCTTTTTGATGAGGCATATTATAAGAAAGCTGAAATATATATGAAAGAAAAACTTTATGATTCCGCAGTTGTTTATTATAAAAAAGTTGAAGAAAGTTATGCTTTCGATATTTTGGCCGATGATGCACTTTATAAGCTTGCAGGAATTTATGAGATACAATATAAGGATACTGTAAAAGCCATGGAGTACTACGAAAAGCTGATGACCAATTACCCCGGAAGTACATATGTAATTGAGGCAAGAAAAAAATATCGAACCTTAAGAGGTGATGTTGTAAATTAAGGACACATATTAAGTTCCTTCCAATAATCGCTATATAAATTTTTGTAATTAATTAATTCATTATGATTACCGGAATTATTAATTTCTCCTTTTTCTAATAAATAAATTCTGTCGCAGAATTTATTTAAAATATTTAATTTATGTGTTATAAAAATTATACCTGTTTGTTTTTTTATAGTGTTTAATAACTTGATTGTAAAATCTTCGGTTTGTTTATCCATAGAAGAAGTTGCTTCATCAAGAATTAAAAGTTGTGGGTAATGATATAATGCTCTCGCCAGAGTTATTAGCTGGAATCACAAACGAGTGTATCGAGTATATACTCAAATGCAGCTAAACATTCGTCGCAGGGCAAAAAAACGATTGCCGGCAAGAGTTAAACAAACGTTATTTCACCCAGATGCCACAAATCAGGTATGGTCAATGGATTTTATGAGTGACAGTTTATGGGATGGCAGAAGGTTCCGCCTCTTGAATATTTTAGATGATTACAATAGAGAGGTTCTTTGGATTGAGGCTGACACTTCATTACCGGCACTAAGAGTCGTTAGAGTATTAGAGCAACTGAAGCAACAAAGAGGCTTACCAAAGATGATTCGTGTTGATAATGGACCTGAACTTATTTCAGACAAGCTGGATGCATGGTGCAAGGGTAATGATGTGCAACTGATATTTATTCAACCTGGCAAACCAACGCAGAATGCGTTTATTGAAAGATTAAACGGTAGTCTAAGAAAAGAAATTCTTAATGCTTATGTGTTCAGAACGCTCAGTGAAGTAAGAGAACTAACTGAAAAATGGAAATTAGATTACAATTATAACAGACCTCACGAAGCGTTAAAAAATAAAGCACCCATGGATCTGGTAAAAGAAATTTTATGAAAGAAACTCAAATTTTGAATGGTCCGAAAAAAGGGGAAGCTTACAATTATCTATCGTTATAACTCTTTTTGATATTTATTACATCATTAATATTTATACCTTGGAATGATTAATTTATATCTGCGCTATAAGCTATTTTAAACATGCATTTATTCATTTAAAAAAAATATTTTATATGTTCTTTCAGTTATTTTGTTTTTGTTTCTTTTAACAAATAAATATGATATAAATACTACAAAATAACATATAGATAATCCTATTGTTTTAGGTAGAAAAAATAAAATAACAAATAAAGTAATAGTTATTAGCGAAGCCCCAGTAGATGTATTGTTGTTAAATTTATCTAATGAAAAAACATTTATTATATTTACTGGTAAAAACCATGAATTAAAAAAGCCTATAAAATATAATATAACAGATAAATTTAAATAATAATAAATAAAATCTAATATTATATTTTTTTCAGTAAGAAATATAAAAACAGAAATTGTTATAACAAAATCAATGAAAATTATCAATGAAAATTTGATTGTATAAATTAATAAAAAGTTATTGAAACTATTACTGGAATATTGAATTCTTAACCACATGTTTTTTGAATATCCCCAAATATTATTTAATACATAAGTAAAATAAATTAAAGGAGATGAAAACAGCCATAATATAAACTCAGAGTTGTATAAAGCATGTCCTTTCTTTTTTAATATAAATAAACTAACAATTACTAATAACATTTTAAAAATTAGACCAAAAAAGAATGAAATTCTGATTTTTTTATTTCTAAAAGATTCTTTTATCAAATAGTTAAATAGGTTATTATTTGTTTGAAGCTTATCTTTGATTCTATAACTTTTAACCTCTTTAAATTTATAGCAATAAAAAAGTATTATAGTGACCGATAATAAAAAAGAAAGGAATATTATAAAAGTTGTTTCAAAAGAATTGTTTAGAAATAATAAAGTACAAATATATATTATAGTAAATAAAAGAAGTACGAATGTAATAAGTGCTTTTTTTCTAAATTTATTAAAACTATGCTCTATTAAGATTTTTATTATTAATTCAAAGAAATATCCTGTAATTAATATTATTGAAAATAAAATAAAATCATTAACAAAAAAAGGTTTTGATAAAAAAATAATTATACAATAAAAAACAAATAATAGAATAAAGAAAGGTGAAAAAATATCATATATTGATTTGTATACAATTTTTTCAATAATATTGATATTGTAATATTTAGGAAAGTAATCTTGAAAAGGTTTATAAACCGGAAAAATATTTCTTATGCAAATTATCAAAATGATAATTAAATAAGAATAATTTTTAAAATTATATGGTAGTTTATTTATTTCTTCTAATTTATTGATAATAATGCTAAATAAAATACCATTAAAGATTACAGAAAACAATAGAACTAAATAAAAAATATTAGTTAATACCGCGGTTTTTTTCTTAATAAAAAATAGCTTAAACTTTAATTTTATTAAATATATAATTGTATTTATTATCATAATAACCAGCTAACACTACTTAAATTATTTTCTTTTTCTTTTAATAATTCATATAATGACTCTTCTAAAAGCTTATACCCGTTCTGCGTAAATTCCGGCAAATCTGAATTAATTAATATTTTACCTTCATCAATAACAATTATTTTATCAGCTAATTTTTCGATATGTGTTAAGTCATGTGATGAAAAAATAATAATTCTTTGCTTTTTATATTCTTTTATTAATTCAATTAATTTGTTTACCGTAAAAATATCAAGCCCTGTAAATGGTTCATCTAATATTAAAATATCTGGTTTGTGAATTATTGATGCAGCTATAGCTATTTTTTGTTTCATTCCTATAGAATAAGAAGATATTTTCTTATAAATTTCTTCTTCTTTATCAAATAAAAACAATAACAAACTTTTTATCTTATCACTTAACTTATTTTCTTTAACTTTATTTATTTTTGAAATAAACTGTAAAAATTCGAAACCGGAAAATTCTTCTATTAATGCTGTCTCATCTAATAAAAACCCAAATTTACTTTTAAATATATTTTTTTTATTAAAATAATTTATATCGTTAATAATAATTTCTCCAGTGTCAGGTTCAGTTAAATCTGCAACTATATTAAATAGTGTGCTTTTCCCTGAGCCATTTTTCCCAACAATTACATTACAAGTATTTAGATTAAATTCTGCTGTAAAACTATCAAGTACTTTTTTCTTTTTAAATGATTTTGAAATATTTTTTAATATCATTCTTTAATTTTTAATAATTACGATATGAAAAAATCAGGGAGCTATGTATTTAAGCTCCCTGATTTTTTTTGTTACCACCAATTAAATTCGGATCCTATAGCATAGCCAATACAGCCAACACCAAGTACTCCAGTAACAGGATTTGGTGCTACTAAGGATGCGATAGCTACACCAGCGCAAAACCCACCAAGAAAAGTTCCACCTTCAATGGTTTGCATTTTTTCATAACTTAAATTTTGCATTTTTTAATAAATTTAAGAAACTGTTTTGAAATTTAAAAAGAGAATGCATATGAATAAAAATGTTTATAACTATAATATAATCAGTTAGTTAATTGGGTTATTAATCGTATCATTTTGATTATCAGTCAAATAAAACACATAATATGAAAAACTACCCACCTAACTTAACCGATTCACAATGGAAAATTATAGAAAATATTTTGAATAACAAAAGAAAGCGAAAACATAATTTGCGTGATATTATGAATGCCCTGTTTTATTTACTTAAAACCGGCTGTCAATGGCGTATGCTGCCAAATGATTTTGCTCCATGGAATACGGTATATTATTACTATCGCCAATGGAAGACGTATGGATTGATAGAAGAGATACACGAATGTCTCAGAAATTTTATTTGTAAAAAAGCTGGACGAGAAGAATCTCCAAGTGCAGCATGTATCGATAGTCGTTCCGTAAAAACATCACGTTCCGGAGGCGTTGACAGAGGTATTGATGGTGGAAAAATCACAAAAGGACGAAAACAACATATAGTTACAGACACAATGGGATTGTTGTTGGTCGTGTTTGTACATGCCGCAAATATCCATGATAGCAAAGCTGCAATGGAGGTTATAAACCGACTTAAAGGTCGGTTTAACCGCTTAATAAAAATATTTGCTGACGGAGGTTATCGAGGCGAATTAATAGAAAAGGTAAAACGGTCTTTGGGATGGATACTTGAGATTGTACTACGAAGTGATGACAGTAAAAAGTTTTCCGTAATCCCTAAAAGATGGGTAGTTGAACGAACTTTTGCTTGGTTTGAAAGTTACCGTAGATTAAGCAAAGATTACGAATATCTTACAGATACAAGTGAAACAATGATCCAATTAGCTATGGTAAAACTTATGCTTAACAGATTAAAATAAAAATTCAAAACAGTTTCTTAATAATTTCTTTTAAAGTTGTAAAATAAAATATTAAATTTTAAATTCACAAGCATCATTTGACAGATGATAGCTTTTAGCGTATAAGTTGCAGGTTTGGGTTTGTACCTGGTAAGCGTATATCAGTATTAAGGTATATAAAATTCATGAAAGCCAAATCATATTTATATCAGTTTTTAACTACCCAACTGAAAAATATTTTTTCATCACTATAAAATATTTTGTTACCTGTTCGTGTTTATACTTTTGTAATCTTCGTGTTATATAAAAGTTAAAATCATACACTATGAAAAAATCTATTTTCATTTTCGCTGCATTATTCATTGCAATAATTGTACATGCTCAAAAAGATGAATATGCTTATTTGAAAAAAAATTGGAAAAGTTATCCAACTTATATTGATAACAACCCTTTAAGAAAAAAAGTTGTTGCAGCTAAACTTAAGGGATATTCCGAAACCATTAAAAAAGGGAATAAGGAATATTTATGGGTAAAAGTTAATTATAATGATAGCGGGAATTATACGTCAATGGATTTTTATAAAAAAAACGGGAACCTCTTAAAACAATATATTTATGAATATTCCCAGGCGAATAAAAATACATCTTATATCGTTAAAAGTAAAAACGGGAAAAAAAACTTACAATACAATTATAAGTATGATAACAATAATTGTGTTATAGAAGAAGAAGCTTTTAATAATGGAAAACCTGAAATGAAGATCACTTCAAAATTTGATTCATTAAAAATTCTTGAAAGTTGTTATTATAAAAATGGAAGCCCGGAATTTAAGAGAAAGTGGGTGTATACTTATTATCCTGATAAATCAAGGAAATCATCAATTGTTTATAATGCAAAAGAAAAAATTTTGTATACATGGAATTATGAATGCAAGCCAGAAGGAGAATTAGCAACAAAACATAAAGATACTACTGCTGTTTGCCGAAAAGAAAATTACGATAGCGAAGGAAATAAAATTGTAACCTTCCAAAAGTTCAATGAGAAAGGAAAGCCTTATAAAATCGAATATATTTATAATAAGGATAATAAATTTATAGCATACACAACCTACTATCAAAATAATGTTATCCATTTTAAAGGAAAATATAATGAGCATACCGGCGAAACAATGGAATATGCGATATATGATAAGAAAGGCAATGAATCATACCGAATGGTAAGCACATTTGACGATAAAGATAATATTACTGAAACCAAGACATATAACAAGGGAAAACAAACTTCAAGCAGAATAAATGAATTCAGCCCTTCGAATTTTGTGTCAAGTATGAAATATTACAGAAAAGGTAAACTGGAAAGTTCTTATACATATGAATACATTTATTTTTAAATCACTACATTCGCAAATCATAAATTGTTATTCATAAATCCAGATGTATCCGGTACGCGCAAAAAAACACCTTGGTCAGCATTTTTTGAAAGATGAGAATATTGCGCAAAAAATAGTTGAGTCTCTTTCGTTAAATAAGAACGTTCTTGAAATAGGCGCCGGAACTGGTGTTCTGACAAAGTACCTGAAAAGTATTCCTGGTATTGATTTAAGAATTATTGAAATCGATAATGAGTCGGTAACTTATCTTAAAAATAATTTCCCTGAAATTAATAATAAGGTTATCCAAGCCGACTTTCTTCGTTATAATTTAAAAACCTTGTTTGACGGGCATTTTAGCATTATCGGGAATTTTCCTTATAATATTTCAAGCCAAATTCTATTCCGAACTATTGAAAACAGGGATGATGTTGATGAGGTTGTAGGAATGTTTCAGAAAGAAGTTGCGGTAAGAATAGCATCGGCGCCGGGAAATAAAGATTACGGAATTTTAAGTGTATTGCTAAAAGCGTGGTACGATATCGAATATCTTTTTACTGTGAATGAAAATGTTTTTGTCCCACCACCAAAAGTAAAATCAGCTGTTATACGACTAAAAAGAAATAATGTAAAAGAGTTGGAGTGTGATGAAAAACTTTTTATATCAGTAGTGAAAACCGCCTTTAATCAGCGACGAAAAACATTACGCAATGCGTTATCATCGTTTGGGTATAAAGATACTTCCGACATTATATGGACCAAAAGAGCCGAACGATTAAGTGTTGAGGATTTTGTTTGGCTTACCAGGAAACTTAGCGATAACTATTAAATCGTATTGAAAAAACTACAAAGCAGAGCAATATTCAGTGAGCTGACAACTATTGCAATTATCAATAAAATAATTTTAGTCCTTATAGTATTCACATATTTTCCCATCACTTTTTTTGAAGAGGTCAGGTAGATTTGAATGAATATAGTGAACGGGAGTTGCATGCTTAAAATCATTTGCGAAATCAGAAGTCCTTTGAAAGGGTTACCTATAAAGAATATCAGCAATAGTGCAACTAAAAATGTAATAGCGATTCCGAGTTTGGAATGGCTGTCTTTAATATTAAATGGTTCACTGTACAACCCGGCAAATATGGAACCTCCGGCAATTCCTGCTGTTACACATGATGCCACACCGGCGAAAAGTAAAGCAATAGCAAATACAATTGCGGCAGCATTTCCAAGTAAAGGATGCATCATTTCTTCTGCCTGCTGAAGTTCGGTAATATTTACTTTATTTGCGAAGAACACCGAAGCGGCAATTAATATCATGGCGCTGTTAATAGCCCAGCCAATGATCATGGATAACAGTGTATCCGCAAATTCGTATTCCAATTGTTTTTTTATTATTTTTTCATCTTCCAGGTTCCATTGTCGGCTTTGAATCACCTCGGAGTGTAAGAAGAGATTATGAGGCATAACAACAGCGCCAATTACACTCATTATTATCAGCATTGAACCTTTTGGAAATGTTGGATGTATCCAGCTTAAAGCCGCTTCCTGCCATGGAATGTCAACCAAAGTCAATTCATAAACGAAAGATATTCCAATAATGGAAACAAATCCAATAATCCATTTTTCAATTCGTTTATAGGAATTGGAAAATAAAAAATAAACAACAAGGATTGTTATAAGTATTGCTCCAATTTTTAATGGGACATGAAATAACATTTTTAATGCTATTGCACCGCCAAGTATTTCAGCTAATGCTGTTGATATTGCTGCCATTACAGCAGAATAAAGAATGGGGTGTGAAATCCATTTTTTAGTGTATTGGGTTGCAGCTTCCGATAAACATAAACCTGTTGCTATTCCTAAGTGTGCCACGTTATGCTGTAAAATGATAAGGATAATAGTTGATAAGGTAATGATCCATAAAAGTGAATAACCAAAATCAGAACCGGCAGCAATATTTGAAGCCCAGTTACCGGGGTCAATAAACCCAACCGTTACGAGTAAGCCGGGCCCAATATATTTAAGAAATTCTTTTATCCCGTATTCCCGCCTGTGATCTTTGCGTAATATGTCTTTTAAGAAATTGGTCATATGCAGTTTTGCAAAGTTACTTGAAAAAAAACATAAAAATATTTTGCCGGTTAAAAAATTATATATATCATTGCGATATCAAAATGATATCAAATAAAAAAATAAAATTATGAAAAACGAAAAAGATTATAAACCTGCATCAGGTTACTTAGGACTGCTAATCGGATTGGTACTTTTACTATCCGCATTGCTAATTCCAACAGTAGAAGAAGATCCATTTTTAATTACTATTTTCATTGTACTGATAATTATCGGAATTTTTTGCCTGTCGGGATTAAGGGCTGTTAACCCTAATGAATCGGTAGTTTTAACACTATTCGGAAAATATGTGGGCACCATAAAGATAAATGGTTTTTGCTGGATGAATCCATTTTTTCTGAAAAAGAAGGTTTCATTAAGAGCACGAAATCTCGACAGTCAACCGCTCAAAGTAAATGATAAAATGGGAAACCCGATTATGATAGGCGTAGTATTGGTATGGCGTGTAGAGGATACTTATAAAGCTGCATTTGAAGTTGATAATTATGAAAACTTTGTAAAAATACAAAGTGAAGCAGCCATAAGAAAAATGGCAGGAACATTTTGTTATGACAACCTGGAAAGCCAGGATGCTGATATTACTTTGCGTTCGGGAGGAAATGAAATAAATAATTTTTTAGTTGGAGAACTTCACGAACGACTTTCTATTGCCGGTATAAATGTTATGGAAGCACGAATAAATTACCTGGCTTACGCAGCAGAAATTGCAGGAGCTATGCTTCAGCGCCAGCAGGCAACAGCTATTGTAGCTGCACGTTTTAAAATTGTAGAAGGCGCTGTGGGTATGGTTCAAAATGCATTGCAGGAACTTTCAGCAAAAGGGATTATTGATCTTGATGATGAAAAGAAGGCAGCAATGGTAAGCAACCTGATGGTGGTTCTTTGTTCCGAAAGAGCAGCACAACCTGTTTTGAATTCAGGGTCGTTATACCAATAAAATATGGCTGATAAAAAAGCTTTTATATTGAGAATTGACGGAGATGTTTTTGCTTCACTTGAGAAGTGGGCGGCTGATGAATTCCGTAGTGTGAATGGACAGATAGAATATATTCTTACAAAAGCATTAAAAGATTCCGGCAGAATGAAAAAAAATAAAAGCAATGAAAAAAAATAGAAATATTTCAGTTTAATTCGATTTCAATGCTTGTATTCTTTGGTTAATGGTATTTTGTAATGATTTATTATTCTTGAAAAATTGAAGGGATAAATTATAATACTTCAAAGATTCGGTTTTGTTTTTTAAACTTTCATAAAGCAATCCTCTTGTGGCGAATGTGCCGCCGTAATATTCTTTGAAACGCTTAACCATTCTGTCATCTGGGTTTTTATCATTTATGAAAATATCATAATCCGCTTCATCAAAATTTATTTGAGACAAGGTTGTATCTCTTGGAATTTTATAAGCTGCCAGGATCGATTCACGCTGATATTTGTTAAGTAATTTTATGGCTTCATTATTATTTAAGAATGTAATATAAACATCTTCTTTGTTGGCAAGATTTTTATCAATGAACGAATAAATCATATTTTCGTAGCATGATTGGATCACGTTTCCATCATATTGTTCGCCGTTTTCAAAAGGTTCAACAGCTTTTAAAAAATTATCGACTTCAGTTTGCGAACGCTTTATAAAATCAGGATGATTATGTTTTAGCATTTCAATATACCAGCTTCTTTTCAACAGCATAATATCTAATGCAACAATATCTTTTCTTTTATTTTCTACATATTGAAAATAAAAATACGGAAAACAAAATGGATCCCAGTCGCCTATTACTATTGAATTTGGCGTGGCAACTTTAAAAACATTTTCAACATATTTCTGCGGATAATAGTATTGACTCATATCCGTTTTTTTATAATTTTTAAATGTATTGCTGAAAGCCATTATTATGCATAGGCATCCAATGGCATAAAGAATTTTTGGTGAGGTTTTGATTATGGAAATCAAATAGAAAAATCCTATTCCTGTCAATATCGAAAGGAACATATACGAAGGAATATAAAATACCGATACTAAAGCTCCATTCTCAATGTTTACAAGCTTGTTAGATGAAATATCGAAGTTTGTAAAATAAGTTGTAACAGGCATACTTAACAATAAAAACATGATTGCGAAAAAGAAATATTTTTTGTTATGCTTGTAAATAATGAATATCCCTATTATTGCAAAGATGATAAATAGCAGGTACCATTGTTCGGGAAGTAGCGTGGATAAATAATATTTAAACTGGCTGGTAAACCTTTCCGTAGTGTGTGGACTGTCAATATTATATTGGTGACGGTAAATAACACGAAAAAAATTGGTGATGTTGCCTGGATTTCCCCAGTTCATCGGAGGATTCTGTGATGCTGCAATCGGAAGGTAAAGAAATGGAGTAAGCCCTAAGATGAAGAATAATATTGTCTTTGCAACGGTCTTAATGTTTAAAATTATTTTATAATCAACAGCTAAAAGAAATACTCCGAATATTGGAATAAGCATTAAGGATGTGGTATGATTGGTAAATGCAAGGGCAATCACAAAGCTTATTATGTATAAATATTTTTTTCTTTCTTCCTGAGTTTCCTGTCTTTTCCAAATTAATGCAAGCAAAATAAATAACGCAGTAAAGCAACTGTTGATCCCGTATACTTCAGTCATCACGGCTTGTTCCCATGTTTCAAAACTTAAACCAAAGAATAAACCGCTGCTAAATGCAATAGAATATTTAAGGATGTTTAAAAGTTTTTCGTTATTCTTTTTCCAGAAATTCGAAGTGATAAATGTGTCTTCAATAATTAATACAGTTGCCCACGAAATAAGCAAAGCAGCAAGTGAAGTAAAAAATGCTGAGGCTAAGTTAACGCGGTAAGCAATGCTTCCAAAAGGAATGATAAGTGAAAATATTTTTCCGAAAATTGTAAATAATGGGTAACCCGGTTCATGCGGAACGCCAAGAGTATAAGCCGCAGTTACTAGTTCGCCGCTGTCTTCAAAAGAAATATTTGGGGCTAATGTTAATATATAAAGTATAAAAGTAATTAAGAACGATAACGCAAGGGTGGAATAAAAGAAAATATTTTTGTTGACAGGAAAAACTATTTTTGCTTTTACATCTGTCTGTTTTCTTTGTTGTTTAATAGGTTTTTTAATTTTGTTCTTTTGCATATTTTGATTTTAGTAAGCCAGACAAAAATTTAAAAAAATAATAGAACAAAGGTATTAGAAAATTTTTGTATATTCATGCTTCAAAATTATTTAAGAAATTTAAATATAGATTTAAAAATAATTTAGGATTTGTGTGTTAGATGGAAGAATTATTTTTTATCGTAAACCCTCATGCGGGTAATGGAAAAGGGCGAAAAGACTGGCCCTTGATAGAATCATTTTTAAAATCTGAAAAATTAAAATTCGATTTTGTATTTTCAGAAAAAACATATCATGCAATTTACCTGGCCCATATTGCTGTTGAAAAAGGGTATAGAACAATAATTGCAGTTGGTGGTGATGGAACACTGAATGAAGTAGCAAACGGAATTCTTAAAAGTAAAAAATGCAATGATGTAACTTTGGGAATGATTCCGGTTGGTACAGGCAACGATTGGTGCAGAATGTATAATATCCCTATAAATTTTATAGAAGCGATTAAGGTTATTAAAAATAATAAAATATTTATTCAGGATATTGGATTAATAAAATATAAGAACGGAAGTGAATTTTATAAACGATATTTAGTAAACGTTGCTGGCTTTGGCTTTGACGCCGATGTGGTTAAAAAAGTCAATACCCAGAAGAATAAAGGTAAAGGCGGGAAATTTCTTTATTTACTTAATTTGCTTAAATCGCTTTTCTCATTTAAATATGTGAATGCTGAAATAAATGTTGATGGGGATATTTTTAGTTCAAATTTATTTAGCATGAATGTAGGTATTTGCAAATACAGTGGTGGCGGCATGATGCAGGTGCCAAATGCAATTGCCGATGATGGGTTACTTGATGTTACGGTGATAAATAGACTTTCAAAATTTGAAGTAATCAGGAATGTAAAAAATCTTTACGATGGTTCATTTATAAAACATCCAAAAGTTTCAACACATAGAGGACAAAATATAAAAGTTAATTCCGAACCTGCCATTGCTGTTGAAGCAGATGGTGAAACACTGGGTACTTCTCCGATTGAAATAAGCATTATACCGAAAGCATTAAAAATAATTTCAGGCTGAAATACTTTTTGATGTTAACCAAAACTCAGTAAATTTGTTTTTGAAAAAATATAAAATTGAAAAAAGTTTTAATCATTGATTCAGTTCATCCGATCCTGATAAAAAAGCTGGAGAATGCAGGTTTTACTTGTGATGATGCAATTAAACTTTCCCGAGCTGAAATTGAAAAAATTATTCATTACTATCATGGAATAATTATTCGTAGCCGTATTACTATTGACAAATCATTTATCAGTATAGCTAAAAACCTTGAATTCATTGGTCGTGTGGGTTCCGGAATGGAAACAATTGATGTTGCATTTGCAGAAAAGAAAAAAATTAAATGTTTCAATTCGCCTGAAGGCAATCGTGATGCCGTAGGCGAACATGCTTTGGGAATGCTGCTTTCATTGATGAATAATATGAACCGCGCCGATAAACAGGTTCGTTCAGGAAAGTGGAATCGTGAGGAAAATAGGGGTGAAGAAATAAACGGAAAAACGATCGGAATAATTGGATACGGTAATATGGGCAGCGCTTTTGCACGTCGTTTAAGCGGTTTCGGGGCTAACGTGATTGCTTATGATAAGTATAAAAATGATTTTTCTGATAAATTTGTAAAAGAAGTTAACCTATCTGAAATTTTTAAAAAGGCTGATATTGTTAGTTTGCACGTCCCATTGACTGATGAAACACATTACATGGTTGATGAAAAATTTATTAAGAAATTTAAAAATAATTTCTGGCTTATCAATACATCACGCGGACCTGTAGTGAAAACAAATGATATGGTGAAATATCTTAAAACAGGAAAAATAAATGGCGCTGCACTTGATGTGATTGAATATGAAGAAACATCTTTTGAAATCCTAAAAAAATCGAAGCTTCCTGAAGCATATAAATTTTTAATAAAAGCAGACAATGTAATTTTAACACCACATATAGCAGGCTGGACAAAGGAATCGAAAATTAAATTAGCAGAAGTATTGGCAGATAAAATTATAAAAGGAATTAAGAAATAATTTTTTTAACTTTGTATAAAACAAAATAATTATGGCAGTAAAAAATAAAATTTTCAGTGGAAAGACTTTAGCAATTTTGACCGGAGGTGGCGATACTCCAGCGCTTAATTCCAGCATTGAATCGATAAGAAACCGTGCATCAATGCTCGGTTTTAAAGTATACGGAATACGAAAAGGCTGGAAAGGATTATTGGGCGATGGCGATATAATTAATTTAACTCATCATCCTTATGATGGCTGGTATGGAGGAACTGCACTGCTTTCCAGTCGTACGAATCCTTTTCCTACTAAGAAAAACCCGGAAAGCAGGGTGCCACAGATATTAAAAAATCTTAAACGTTATAAGATTGATGTATTGGTTTCCATTGGCGGCGACGATACAAATGGCGCTGCAAAAAGATTATATGAAACCGAAGGAATTCCTGTTATTGGCTTTCCTAAAACAATTGATAATGACCTACGCACGCACACTATGCATGCATACAATGGGAAAGAAATCGAAGCCGTATTGTGTCCCGGCTTCCCTTCGGCTGTAACCGGAATTGCTGATTTTGCCAATCGTATAAGAACAACCTGTGAATCGCATCAACGTATATGTGTATTAGAAGTAATGGGCAGGGATGCCGGTTGGCTTACCGGAGGCGCATTTTACGGAGGTGCTGAAATATCTTTGATTCCCGAAGTTGAGATGACAAAAGAACGTAAAGAAGTATTTTTTGAAAAAGTAAAAGAAGCCTATTTGAGTTCTCCTAAAAAGGCTATCGTTGTTGCTGTTTCAGAAGGTGTACGGTGGTATGATGATAAGGAAGGGAAACTGGATGTAGTTTATGCAAGTTCCGAAACCGATGAATATGGGCACCCACGCTTTGGCGGGATAAGCGGTGTTATTGGTTCTGAAATTACAAAGAGATTAGGCATTGAAGCAAGAGCACAGATTACCGGATATTATCCGCGCTCAGGGAAATGCCAGGAGTATGACCGTAAGCTTACCGTTACACTTGCTGATAAAGTTGCTGATCTTTTGCTTCGTGAAGAATATGGACTTATGCCGGTAATGAATAAAATGGTTAGTCATATTGAACTGGAAGAATATAATACTTCAACTATAGATATGGGTTCCATAGGTAATCGCCCTTTACAGGAAGTTTATTATAATTTGGATGAATATACTTTTACTCCCGCTTACGAAAATTTCTTATCACACATTCTTGAGAAACCAGAAAAAAATGAATTTAAATATGATTTTCCGGTAGTTTTACCGAAATAGAAATAATAATATTATTATTTAAAAACCCGCTTAATTATTCATAAGCGGGTTTTTTTATCATAAAATCATTTTGGGATATTTGCAGTAATTATTTCTATATCTGATTTGTTATTTTTAAAGAAATCAGCATCATCAGTTACTATTTTCCATTTTTTTAGGCGTGCTAATTCGATGTAATAACTATCATTAAAATCGCAACTGCCAAATTCTGTAATTATATTTTCTATATTGATTGCGTTAAAGTCGTCATTGTTTTTTTCTGCAATTTGAAATATTTTATTTAATGTTATTTTAACTTCTTCAACTGTATTCTTAAAGTCGTTAGTTAGTATAAAATCCTTTTTATAGTCTTCTTTACCTATATTTGCCTTTTTCCAAATTTTAAATTCAGTTTGCAACCAATAGTTGCAGAACTCAGAGATAACAAGAGAGTTTATAAAAATCGCACTTCTTTTTTGTCTTGCATTTTTTAAGAATTCAGAATATACTTTTTGCTTATCTTTTCTAATATTTGCTATTGGGCAAAAAAGAAACACCCAAATATTATTATCGAAAAACAGATTTTCATTAAAAGAAGGGTTGTATTTTGTAATATCGTAAATTTTTGCCATAATTTACGGTTCTTTTACTGTATTTTCAAAATCTTCAGGATTATCAAAATAATTTTTAGCATTTTTAATAACCTTTATAAAAAGAAGAACGTCTTCAGGTTTAATATTTTCAAGTTTAAGGTTACTATTTAGTTGCTCACTTGTGTATTTGCTGTATAGTTGGCCAATTGCTGCATTTAAAAAAGCTGTAATAATTAAATTTATATTTTGAAAATCTAAAATTACTATTAGTCCTTGGGATAATGCGTTGTCAATTTTTTTATAAATCATATCTCCATCATCAACACTTATTGCTGAATCCCCACCGATTTCATTAAAGATATTTATTGTGTATTTTTCAATTTCCATAAAACAAAAGTAATTAAAAAATAATATCTTCAGCCTTTTCGGATTTTAAATAGTAAAATTTTCTGTCGTCAAGGTTGAATTCAAGATTAACGATAGTACCGGGAAATTCGTAACTGAAAGAGCTTGCCAGATTTGTTCCTTTGTTTAATTCCCAATAACCGTCCGATGAAACTATTTGAATTTTTCCATTATTACGTTCAATAAAATCAATAATTAATTTAAATCCTAATCCTCCAGGAATATTATCTTCTTTAGGTTTTGTTGTATTTTGTTCTTTAACAGCCCACTCTATTGCTTCTTTACCTGATAAGTTACCTTTTAAAAAAGTATTAACGTTAGTTTTTATGGTTTTACCCATATCAACAATAGTAAAGTCGATACGTGGCGGTTTTTTATTTGGATAGTATTGCCCGCAACTATAAACATAAAGGCAGTCGCCATGAATGATGGCATTACTGTATATTTCAAAAATACTTCTTACAATTTCTTTTTGTGCAATATCGCTTAATTTAGGGAAATCCTGTTTTCTTATTAATTCATTATATAAAAATTCTTTTATCAGTTTCTCTTCGGTTAGTTTGTTTCTTCTGTATTTTACAGTCGTTGCTTTTGTGTCGACCAACTCCCATCCTCCAAAAGATACTAAAAAGTTATTTCTACTTAAAATATCTTCGATGTGAGGGTTTAGATTTTTGATATATGTATTATTTAAATTATTTTGTGCTGTATTAATAATGGCGCCTAGTATTGCACAAAGATTTGCTTCAAACCAAGTAGTGGTATTGAAATCATATATTATATCTTCGAATTCAACATTCTTTAAATTGCTTATGCATTCAATAAAAAATGAATAACCTTCATAATCTGAGCAAACTTTTTGGGGAATGTAGATTGGTAACATTGATAAATATATATGAACAAAAATACTTTTATTTTATTATAATAAAAAATAATACAATTTATTTTATAGAGCCTGTAAGTATTTGAATACTGTACAAATCAAAATAAATATTTTTATCTTTGTCCCGTGAAATCAGAGGAACTCCTTTCCTTATACCGGAAGGATGAGCGAACGGAAAAAATTATTCGTCAACTCGGGAACAGTAACAACGGACGCTTTCACATTTCAGGGCTTATTGCTTCAGCGCGTTCAATAATTGTATCTGCTGTTTTCGGACAGGATTCTATTACCCATTTGTTAATACTTCCCGATAAGGAATCTGCCGCCTATTTTTTAAATGATATTGAAAATATTTTTGGCGAACAAACATTACCTGCCGAAAAAAAACATGTGCTTTTTTATCCTACATCGTATCGTAAAGCTTACGAGCTTGAAAATACTGATAATGCCAATGTGTTGCTTCGGGCAGAAGTAATTAACCGCATCACTTCAGGACGAAAAAAAAATATGATCATTACTTATCCTGAAGCTTTAGCAGAGAAAGTTGTAACAAAATCTTTTCTGACAAAAAATACTTTTAAACTTCGTACCGGCGAGCAGGTGAATATTGATTTCGTTATGGAATTTCTTGCAGAGTATGATTTCGAGAGAGTTGATTTTGTTGCTGAACCCGGGCAGTTTACATTAAGAGGTGGAATCATTGATGTATTCTCATATTCCAACGAACTTCCTTATCGTATCGAATTTGCCGGAAACACTATTGAATCATTAAGAACATTTGATCCTGAATCGCAGTTAAGTATTAGCAAACTAAATTCTATCAGTATTCTTCCTGATATTCAGAATAGCAGTTTGGTTGAAAAGCGCGATGGTTTTATTTCCCTGCTTCCAAAAGATACAGTGATTTGGATTGATGAAATAAAATTTATTTCTGAAAAAATTGAACATGAATTTGAAAAAGCTGTCGAAGCATTTCAATTGTTGGGTAAGGAAATAAAGCATATTGAACCCCATGAATTATTTGTAAAGGGAAATGATTTTTTGGAAAAAATTTCTGAATTTAATATCATTGAATTAGGTGGAAATTATTTTTCAGGTGTAGCAGAAAATATTCATTTTGCTGTTTCTCCTCAACCTTCGTTTAATAAGAATTTTGAACTGCTCATACAGGATATTCAGCAAAATAAAGATAAAGGATATAAGCAATTCATTTTATCCGATAACCCGAAACAGGTTGAACGTATTGAAACAATTTTTGATGATATTTCAAAAAGTAAAAATTTACAGAACAGCATTGAATTTATTCCTTCTTATATTGCGCTGCATGAAGGCTTCATCGATCATGATTTAAAAATAATTGTTTACACTGATCACCAGATTTTTGAACGATACCATCGTTATCGATTGAAAGACAGGTTCGCAAAAAAAGAATCAATAACATTAAAAGAACTTTATGATTTAAAACCCGGGGATTATATAACACACATCGATCATGGCATTGGGCGTTATGACGGGCTTGAAAAAATTGATGTCAACGGGAAAGAACAGGAAGCTATTCGGTTGGTATATAAAGATAATGATTTGCTGTATGTCAGTATTCACAGCCTTCACCGCATTTCTAAATTTATCGGGAAGGATGGAACTGAGCCAACAATGAACCGGCTGGGCTCAAATGCATGGAACAACCTTAAGAAAAAAACAAAACAGCGAGTTAAGGATATTGCAAAAGACCTGATAAAATTATATGCAGAGCGAAGGAAAGAAAAAGGTTTTCAATTCTCACCTGATACATACATGCAAACAGAACTGGAAGCCTCATTTATTTATGAAGATACTCCTGACCAGTTAAAAGCTACCAATGATGTAAAAAAAGATATGGAGGCTGAATGCCCCATGGATAGGCTTGTTTGCGGTGATGTGGGTTTTGGGAAAACGGAAGTTGCCATACGCGCTGCTTTCAAATCAGTTGCCGACAGTAAACAAGTAGCCGTACTGGTGCCTACAACCATTCTTGCTTTGCAGCATTATAAAACGTTCAGTGAACGATTGAAAGATTTTCCCTGTAAAGTTGATTATATCAATCGGTTCAAATCATCGAAAGATATTAAAAATTCATTGAAAGAATTAAAGGAAGGAAAAATTGATATTCTTATTGGAACACATCGGTTAGTAAGTAAGGATGTTGAATTTAAAGATTTGGGTTTACTTGTGATTGATGAAGAACAAAAGTTCGGAGTGGCTGCAAAAGAAAAATTAAAACAGATGAAAGTTAATGTTGACACGTTAACGCTTACAGCCACGCCCATTCCACGTACTTTGCAATTTTCGATGATGGGTGCGCGCGATTTGTCGATCATTAATACAGCACCGCCAAACCGTTATCCGATCATTACCGAGCTTCATGTTTTCCGTGAAGAAGTTATACGCGATGCCATTGTTTACGAGATTTCGCGAGGCGGACAGGTTTTCTTTGTTCACAATCGTGTTAATAATATACAGGAAGTTGCCGGAATGATTCAGCGGATTTGCCCTGATGTGAAAATTGGAATTGGTCACGGACAGCTGGAAGGGCATAAGCTTGAAGAAATCATGCTCGATTTTATTGAAGGCAATTATGATGTGCTTGTTGCCACTACTATTATCGAATCGGGATTGGATATTTCCAATGCCAATACTATAATTATTAATAATGCACAAAACTATGGACTTAGCGATTTGCATCAGTTGCGTGGCAGGGTAGGGCGTACAAATAAAAAAGCATTCTGTTATTTACTGGCGCCGCCAATGTCGGTACTTACTGATGAAGCGCGAAAGCGTTTACGTGCAATAGAAGAATTTTCCGATTTAGGAAGCGGCTTTAATATAGCTATGCGCGATTTGGATATTCGTGGAGCCGGAAACCTGCTGGGGGCGGAGCAAAGCGGCTTTATTGCCGAAATAGGGTTTGAGATGTATCATAAAATTTTGGATGAAGCTGTTCAGGAATTGAAAGAAACAGAATTCAAAGAATACTTTAAAGATACCGTAGTTAAAGAATTTGTAAAGGATTGCCAGGTTGAGACCGATTTGGAAATTTTAATTCCTGATGCGTATGTGAGTAGTACACGTGAACGCTTATCACTTTATAAAGACCTTGACAATATTGAAACGGAAGAAGTATTACAACAGTTTCACGAAAACCTGATTGACCGTTTTGGACCAATACCTGTGCAGACTTCAGAACTTTTTAATACCATCCGTTTACGCTGGGTTGCTAAAAAATTAGGTTTCGAAAAATTGGTAATGAAAGGTGGTAAGCTGGCAGGCTTTTTTATTGTCGATGAAGATTCTCCATTTTTCCAGACAGAAATATTCACAAAAATTCTTCATTATGTTCAGGCCAATCAGCGTACATGTCGCATGAGAGAGGGGAATAAAAAACTTACTTTAACTTTTGAAAACATTCTTTCTGTAACTAATGCATTGGTAAGATTGCGGGAAGTATTGAACGAAGAAGAAATTAAAAAATAAAAAAAGGTTTTCCGAACAGAAAACCTTTTTTTATTTTTTACCAATATTTTAATTTAGTTTGTAAGTCCTTTAATGGTAATGCCACCAAGTTCCCATGTAGCTACATTAGAAGTAGAGCAGGTATATTTAAATGCAAGATGAACATTGGTTCCTGTGATTGCAGAAACATCTACATCTCCTGAAGATACATTGGTCCATGAACCTGTAGATAATGAACAACTGGAAGTAATATCAATCCATGTAGCAAGATTTGGATTTCCTGATACATAATCGGTGGAATAATATACCTTGAGTGAACCATCACCAGCGCTTCCATAATTCATCATGGTAAAGAAATTTAATATCTCGGAAGTGTAATTATCAAAATTAACAGAAGGAGAAATTAACCAGTCTTCATTAGCAAAGTAACCGCTTGAATATCCACTTATTTTTGCAAAATAAGTACCTGAAAAAGAACTGGCAGTCCAATGCTGTCCATCACCAATAACACTATATTCAGTAAAAGTATTTAATGTGCCAGTTGAAAAATTTTCATTAACTAAATAAACAGGAGAATTTCCTGCAAACCCTTTTACGTCGTTTGTATCACGAATATAAAATTGATAGGTGCCATTATAAATACCAAGGATACCTGTTACTGAACCGTAACCTTTGGGAGTTTTATATCCTGCAAAATTTGCATAACTGCTTGTGCGCAATGCGATGGAAGAAGTTCCTGATTTATCAACGATTTTTCTTTCTGTGGCGGTTATATTTTCATCACCGGTGATTGCGTATACAACACCTGGGGTTTCAAAATAAACACTATCCATTGTAATAAGTTTATCATAATCAGCGCTTGTAAAAGATGCAATGCTCTTATGTTCTGCTGCAGGAGCCGTTCCCGGCATGCCATCAAGGAAAATATGTTCACTGATATATGCCAAAGGAATACGTCCCATTTCTCCATTACTTATATATCCTAACTGAACTTTACTGCCATATTCGCCAATATATAAACCTTTACATTTTATGAAAACTTTTTGTCCTATTCGGAATTCAGTATAAGTATCGGCTTTGTCGAGTTCAATTTCAAGGCCTGCTGTGCCATCTTGTATAAAAAGTTTTTTATACAAATTTCCTGATTCATCATTGGCTGTAACTACACCTTCAATAATTGTATCATTTGAAATTAATAAAGGTACGCCATTATTGTTGTCGGCATAGTATTGCTTTAAATTAGCAATTGTGCAATTCGATGTAAAATCAACAGAAGGAACAGTTAAAGGAACATCATCAAAATCTTTTTTAACGCAACTGCTAAAAATAGTTAGCATAGCTATGATAAAAAAACTTTTATATATTTTATTAAATTTATTCATATTATATCTTTTTTATATAATTATATTAAATTTTATTATTGATTGAAACCTTGCAAATCATTTAAGTCGCGAATATAAAGTTGACGGGTGCCATTGTAAACACTTAAAATACCGGTTACTGATCCTGTTCCTGATGGCATTAAGCTGGATGCAAAAGTTGCATAATTGCTTGTTCGCATTACAACAATATTCCCATTTAAATCCTGGATGTTATGATTTGTTGTTGCTGTTGTTAAAGAAAAGGTTTGTCCTGAATCCGGGAAAAATACATTGTCTATTTTTACTAACCTGTTATAATAACTGGTAGAAGATAGTATTGTTGGTATTGTAAGGTTAACAGGGATAGGAGCGTTACCGGGCAAGCTATCAAGAAATAAATGATTTGCAATTTCATTAACCGGAATTCTTCCAATAACTCCGCCTACAATATAACCCAATTGAATATTTCCGCCATATTCACCAAGTGCCAACCCTTGACATTTTACATAAACAGGCTGACCTACTGCATAAGTTGAATAAAGATAGGTATCATTAATTGGTATTTGTATTCCTGCCGAATCATCTTCAATGTAAATCGCTTTATAAATATTTCCTGTTTCATCATTAGCTGTAACAATACCTTTAATAATAATATTTGTGTCAATCGATTCAAGACTACCTGCAGTATGCATGGCGAGTAATTCTGGAATAGTTGTATTTGCACTAAAATTAACAGTAGGTATATTCACCGGTGGTATGTCAAAATCATCTTCTTTACAACTGTTAAGGAATACTATTGCCGAAAGAAATAATATTCCTGTAAAAATATTTTTGAACTTATTCATATATCTTATGTTTTAAATAATTAAAATTAAATCCTGACAGATAACGTTAAGAAAAATGTTCTGCCAACTCCATAGAAATATTTGTTTTGAAATTTTGCTATATTTTTTTCCTGTGTTTCATTAAAATCAAAACGCATCTGCTCATAACCGTTGGTGATCAGCTTTTGGTTATTAAGAATATTATTTACGCTGAAATTAAAATTGATATAATATTTTTTATACGTGATCGATTTACCAATTGAAGCGTCAACAGTGAAACCTCCATCTAATTTTTCCTGTTCAGTAATAGCGTTTCTTAATGGATTGCCTTCGCCTAACATAAACACTGCTGTATCTGTTCTTCTTTCCGGGTTAAAATCAAGATACATCTTATCAAAATAATTTACGTTTGCATTGAAGTACCAAAATTTTGGATGAGCATATTTTATCCCTAATGAAACTGCATTTTGCGGAGTTCCGCTTAAATAAAAATTCTTTTGATAAATGGTTTCGCTAACATCAGGTGCAGAACCATTTTCATAAGATACCGTTGCAGTAGGCCTTGAAGTATAGCGGTAATCGCCAAGAGCGCAAATTCCAATAACACTGATGGTGCTTGATGCTTTCATTTCAGCGCCCATTTCAATTCCTTTCATGGTTTTTTCAATTCCTGTTAAGGTCATGTCCACATAAGTGGCATAATCATCATGATAAAAACTGATAACTCTTGAACCATTTTGGAAGTTAGAATAATACCCTGTTAAACGTGCATTAAACTTTTGTGATTTATAAATATAACTGATATCACATGATGCTATCTTCTCACTTTCTATACCTGTAATAAGTGTGTTCTTGATATAAGGTGAAACAAATGCATTTTTAGAATAAGGAGCTCTTGTAATATAACCTGCGTTACCTACAATATAATTATGTCCGTTCACTTTGTATGTTGCGCCACCTTTAACAGATGGATTTAAATAATTACTTTTTTCAGAATTTCCATAAGAATTATTGGGGTTACGTCCGTTTTTCATCAGTCCTTCACGCCAGAATTGAGTATAAGAAATACTTAGAGCGCCGAACATATCAAACTTATTTGAGCTGTATTCTACTTGTCCCCATGCTGATCCGGTGTTGTCATAAATATTATAATTATATCCGTAAACATCGCCTTTTTTAACAACTCTGTTAGGGTTATTCAAATCATTTTGGATTGAATCATTGCTGCCCGGGTAATCCTGAACTGCAAATTGATCAATGTCTACCCAATACTCTCCGCCCAACATATCTAATATGGTTTTGAAATGATGAACTTTTGAATGATCGATTTCAAAGCCGCCACTATACATCAGTTTGTCGCTTTTCTGATAGTTTATCAGTGAACTCAATGATAATTGAGAACAGTCAGCCCGACGATTTTCTACAACATAATTTGCCTGGGCGCCTACAGCATTTGCGCGATAGTTGGTTTGATACAAATTATCCCAATTGATTTGTTGGGTATTTATATCGTTTTTCCAATTGTCAGAGATTGCATTATAAAGTTCTGCATCGGGCGTAACAGTAAGGTCCTGATTTACTACCCAACTCGGTAAGTAACGGTAATAATCAGGGCGTGGGTCTGGTGCGTTGTACCAGTTTAAAGATGATGTTCCATTCTTACCAAATGAATATCCTAATGAGTTGGTAATTTTCATTTTTTCATTTACATCCCAAATATGATTAAGAATCATTTTGGGTTCATGGAAATTTTTTACTTTGGCATTACGAACTTCACCATCCTGGTATCCCCAGTTTGGGTTATAATAATTTGTTCCGGTAAGGTTGTAACATTCCTGTGTTGCGGCTGCCTGCATACCGCGTTCCGTGGGAGAGCCAAAAACAGTGAAAGCAACACTGTGTTTGTTGTTAAGTTTTTTTTCTGCGGCAGCTAAATATGCCCATGCATCATAATATACACCTTCAACATAACTTTCGTTACCCCACCGGCGTGAGCCGCTTAAAGTAAAAGCCCAGTCGTTATTCATCAACCCGGTTGAATAGGTATACATTACCCGGTTTGTATAGGATTTGTTAGATAAAGCATACGATAATTTATTTTGTTTGCGCTGCATTGCTGCCCTGGTAATAATATTTGTTGAGCCACCAACTGCACCAAAAGCAAAACGGGAAGCGGCAAGTCCGTTTACGACTTCTTTATTCCGCATGGCATCATTTAATCCTCCCCATTCTGACCAGGAAGGACGACCATTCTCAGGATCGTTAGCAAGAACCCCGTTAATATACACATTAGAATTTTCGGAGTCGTAACCACGAATACGAAAATATGCAGCGCCTAAATTAAATCCTGCAGTATTCACAAACACATCATTTGTTGAATGTAACAAACCCGATACATTCTGACCTTTGTTATCATCTTCAAAATCCAAAGCTGATGTACTTACTTCTGAAATACCTGCTGCATCATTATTTAAAGATGACGGTTTAATACTGAATGTTCCAAGTTTAACATCCGTGGTAGCGATTTCTACTTCTGAAGAACTAAGCTCGTAACCATCAATAGTAATGGTGAGTTTAGCTTTCCCGGTAGGAATTCCATTGAATTCAAAATAACCGTTGTTATCGGTTTTTGTCTGTGTATCGTTGATCTGAACACTTGCTCCGGAAACAGGTTTGCTTGTTTCTGTATCGAACACGGTTCCCGATACTTTTGCATTCTGTGCTTGTACGAAAGCAACAGTTAGCAACAATAAAATAGTTAGTAAAAGATTTTTCATTATATATGTATTTAGTTACATTTTTTTTAGAGAAAAGTTCGCTAAAGTAAGAAAACTAAACCAGATGACAACAAAAAATTTTTAAAATTAACAATTTATTTATAGTTTAAATACTATCTTTGAGCCCCAAAATTTTTTTATATGAAAAATTTTTTATCGAAAAGTGTAATTGCGGTAATTATTCTGATACTTGCAAATACAGCTAGTGCACAGGAAAAACAATATAAAGTAGCATGCATTGCATTTTATAACCAGGAAAATTTATTTGATACGATAAACGATCCTAATATTAATGATGAAGAATTTTTACCTGATGGAAAAAATAAATGGAATGCAAAAAGGTATGAAGAAAAATTGAATCACATGTCGGAAGCAATTTCGCAAATTGGCGATGAGTATGTGAAAGGAGGCCCTGTAATTGTTGGACTTGCTGAAGTTGAGAATTATAATGTTGTCCAGGATTTGGTAAATACACCCAAATTAAAATCATCAAATTACGGAATTGTTCATTATGATTCACCTGATAAACGTGGTATCGACGTTGCCCTGATATTCAGGAAAGATTATTTTAAAGTTATAGATAGCCGGAATGTAAAACTTAATGTTGCAGGGAAACCCGATTTTGCTACACGCGATGAGTTGGTAGTTCATGGTACTTTTGATGGTGAGCCTTTATATGTTATAGTTAACCATTGGCCTTCGCGAAGTGGTGGACAGAAAAGAAGCGCACCTATGCGCAATGCGGCCGCTGACCTATGCAAATCAATTGTTGATTCCATCCAGAAAATTGACAGCACCGCAAAGATAGTGATCATGGGCGATTTGAATGATGACCCCACAGATGCAAGTCTTACAAAACACCTTTTAGCAAAAAGCGAAATAAGCCAAACAGGTACAAAAGATTTGTACAACCCGATGTATAATATTTTTAAGAAAGAAGGAATTGGAAGTCTTGCATATCGCGACAACTGGAATTTGTTCGACCAGATAATTGTTTCAGGAACATTACTTGGCGATAATAAATCAACATATAAATTTTATAAAGCCAAAATATTTAACAGGAATTTTCTTACACAGAAAGATGGAGCCTATGCCGGTTATCCTTTGCGTACCTACGCTGGCGGTGTATACCAGGGTGGTTACAGCGACCATTTCCCTTCATATATATTTTTAATAAAAGAAAAATAAATATTAGTTGATTTTTTTTTAATTCGATTATATAATTATTCTATCGCTACGCTGTTATTCATTGTCAGACATAGTAATTCATTGTCATTTGTGGTCATTCCTAAAAATTACAAAATGCTGATTGAGAACTGTTGATAGTATTTCTCAAATTTCAATTTCAATAATTTATTTTCAAATTCCGCTTTCCAAATTTCTGACTTCAGAATTAATTTAATTTCATAAAAAACCGATTTTTCAAGGCTTTGGATAAGGTTTTAACGTTTTTAATATGCACTAACAATTTGCCTTAATGTTAGCTATCAAATTATTTACATAAATTATCATAATCATACTTCGAAATAGCAATACTTTCTCCACCTAGTTCAACAGCTTTTTTCAAATCTTCACAAGCTCCTAATTTATCACCATTTTGACTTTTAAAATTTGATCTATCTCTATAATACATCGCATTTTCAGAATCATAAAATATAGCCTTGGTCAAATTATTTATCGCCATTGAATAAATTGAATCATCAGGTAGTTTATTAATATATAATATAGGTATTAAAACACCTTTTGCCCAATAAGCCTGTGCATATGAACTATCTATTGTTAATGCTTTATTAATATCATTTAATGCAATTTGATTTACACTATCTCTAGTAGCTCTATTAGAATTATATTTAATATTTAAATCACGGAAAAGAAATGCTCTATCTATATATGCTTCTACCAATAAACTATCTAATTCTATTGCTTTATTAATATCTGCTAATTCAATTTTATAAATACTATCTTTATTAGAAATATTTTTAGCAAAAAAATTAGTTTGCTTTTGCCTTTCAAGATATACATCTGCTTTATTAAAGCCTAATTTAATAGCCATATTAAAATCATTAATAGCTTCTCTATGATTTTTAATATTTTTATTGATACAACCCCTATAGTAATATGCTTCTGCGAAAGTTGAATCTTTTTTTATTAAATAATTTACATCCATTAAAGCTTGTGTGAAATTTTTGTTTTTACAGTTTTTAACTACGCTATCTAAATCAGATTTATTATTATTTTCCTGTGCAGTGCAAAAAGAATAAAAAACAAAAAACATATTAATTAAAATTATTGCCGTTTTCATATAATTAATTTTAATCATTAAAATTTCCTTGGGCTTAAATACATAGGCATAGAACCAGCCGCATTTATTATTCCATTAATTGTATTTTGAATACCATCAAAACTAAAAATAATCGGTGAAGAATCATTACCTCCTCCTGTTGGGTTGGTACCTATACCCCAACAACCACCCCAATCAGCAGAATTAGAACCAGAATGAAATGTTATCCATCTTTTGGTTGATTTATCAATTACTAATCCTGTACACCATCCAAAATCTTGTGCAGTTAATTCATAAATTTCACTAGGTAATGTATTTTTATCATAATAATGGTCATACTCTCCTTTTTCGTTTTTATTATAATTCGCCCAAACATATATATCTGTTAACCCTTTAATATCTTCTCTTTCACCATCTTTAATTATATATATCCGTTTTATACTTAATAATAGGTTCACCGTTACCTTTCACTATTACACCATCTTTTGCTACATCTATATGTAGCCCATCTTTATTATCCTTTACATCATTTTGTAAAGATTCTAACGGGTTTTCATGATACATCATGCCATAACCGCCGCCATGACCACCACTTGGTGTACCACCGCCACCGCCATCACCACTGCCCATGGCTTCTGCTGTAGATAGTTGCGCAGAGATATCAGCATTATTGCTTGTAGAAGCATTATCGCCATCATGAGGAACACGGCCTTGTGGCCAATATAAATGTCCATTAAATAAACTACAAAATGCTCTAATCCATTTTTTCCACCATGGATCACCAGCTTCCCCACTGGGATCAGTATATTTTAAAGGATTATTAAAGCAATAGGTATAACGATTATAACTTTGCGTGAAAAATGGTGCTTGCACATAATTATCGGGGCTAAGCATACGGCCAAGCATAGGGTCGTACATACGCCCATTCATATTTATTAAAGCAAAATTATCCAGGTGTTCATGCATGCAATAACCGCGGTCGGTAATAGGTGTACGTCCATCTAATGTATACGTCCAATCCTGTGCATTACGGCGGCGCCCCCATGTATCGTAGCTGTATTCTTCTTCCACCGTTCCGCTAGTATTTAAAATTGCTGTTATCGAGCCTAAATGGTATTTGCAAAAATAATACAAAGTTTCTGTTCTGTTTACGGGTCAATGTTTACTATTTGTTGTCCTAAAACAAATGTATCAAAAAAAAACTTCCGTTTTTTGCGGAAGTTTTTTTTTAAATGTTTTTCTGAAAATTATTCTTTAGAAAATTTTCTTGTTTCTGAAATTCCTTTATTATTAAATAATGTGATGAAATAAATTCCTTTTGAAAGCTTATCAGTATTTACTGAAGTATTGTTTGATGTAACATTTATATCTTCTATTGTTGCACCGAGAATATTTGATATTCTAATTTTTTCAATACCATTCATATTTTCAATGAAAAGATTACTTGTTACAGGATTAGGATAAATGCTTAAAGAATTTTTGTTGTTTTCAACAATGCCCGAACTTACTGAAACATCATTGACATCGCGAGGTTCTACACGTATAGTATCATTATAATCCAAATAAACAATTCCTGTTACATCGTAGTTAGTTCCTACTATGGCGTTGGTATATTTATAAAGCTTTCCTCCTGTTCTTGTAGTATCACCATTGTATAAAACAAATTCACCATATGAGGCATCTGTAACCTCGATACATGGAATATTTGTTAATGTTACAAGAACTCCTTCGAGTTCTTCTGTTGTTGAATTTGCTTTAGAAACAGCATATGCAGCATGTGCTGTGTTGCCGGATGAAACTTTTGTAATATTATTTATACTGCCTAATTCGGTATAATTATGATATTCACTAACAGTACCTGATATGGTAATCGAATCACCAACAACAATTCCGGCAGCCGCTACATGTGCCGAGTCATAAACATAAAGCCCGTTCCACGGACCAGAAGCATCCTGTATAAATATGCCTTTATTAAATTTACCTGTTACTATTCCACCGGTATTTACTGCTTGTCCACTGTAAGGAGAAGCGTAAGGAGATGTTGTTGAATATTGAATGTCATGAATTGTAACTGTAGGTACTGTACCTGATGTTACAGTTACATCATCAACAGTAAAAGTAGATGATGCTCCTGCATCGATAATAAATTCGGCAAGGTTAGTTGTAGTATCGGGAACTAAAGTTTGGGAAACCTGGGTCCATGAAGAAGTTACAGTAGCATAAGCATTGTAGGTTAAATAACCATAAGAAGTGCCAGATTTTCCTGTATACATACCTGTTCTTACAGTTCCTGTTCCTTTTACCCAAAAGGAAATTACATAAGCTGTCCCATTAGTAACGCTAGTAGAAGTAGTTGTAAATCGCCTGTGAGCAGAATAGGTATTTGTTAGTGCACAAGCATATACTCCGCCATGAACATTCACAGAGTCTTTTGCAACAGTTAAGCTAGTTGATTGAGTTTTTGAACCATACCAGCCATCAGGTTTGCCTGCTGTCCATAATTCAAAACCGCCGTTAGTTATTTGAGCATTCGATAGCAATGCTGCAAACACTAAAAATGTTGTAATAATCAAAGTAAATTTTTTCATAATGTCTTTAATTTGTTAATAAATAAGTTCTTGTTATATCTTTAAATTTTTTAAGATTTTCCAAAAAAGTCAAAAGGGAAGCAAATGTAATAAAAAAACTAGTAGGTATATGTTAATTTTTGATTTTTATTTACATTTATTTTACTGAAATATTACTTGGCAGGAATGATGGCATTGTTTTTTTCTTTTTGCACTTCTTAAGTTCATTAAATTTTAATGCAACATAAATATCAGCGCCTGATAATCGGTTCCCAATTATCGCTCCAAGTTTATCTGTACCTATAAGAAGAAAATTATCTATACGTAAAGCAATCCCTATTCGCGGCCACAAATATTCATGAAAAACTATAGGCATCGCAACTCCTATATTTTTATGGTCGAAACGGGGTGTTATGGCTATGCTGTTCGCCCTGTCGATTCCCGGCAGGCCAAAATGCGGGATGCGCTGTATCCATGAACCGTTTATATAAAAATTATATCCAATATTATAATCATAACTTAAACAAGCAGCCCATGGTAGAAACATGGTAAACTCTGTTGACTGAACCTTTGGATTCGGACTATCATTAAAATAATCACTTAATAACGAATCGATGCCATTAAAATCTTCACACTTTGTACTTTCATTATACCAGTCGCCTGATGTATTTTCAAAGTTGAATGTTTTTGCCGATTTATTAAATCGTATATATCCTATATCTAAAAATGAAAATCCTATTTTCCATGAATATTGTATTTCCAGTTTTTTATTACAGAAATTTGGACATTGATATTTGTTTTCCAGTGCTTTTTTTTCATAGGTAATTCCAATATCAAAAGATTTTCCATGACCTTTAGGATTTCTTATAATACCACCAACATCAAAAGGTTTTTCACTGTTATCGGGATCGTAAAAATCATCCATATTGATGGCATAGCCATATTCAGCATTTACACTATTGAAGATAATACTGGTATCGTTGGGAATATTTACATTGATATTTTTATTTAAAGCATAAGCGCCACCATAACCTATCAAATGTTTTAATGTAATACCTGCTTTTAACTGGCGCCCCTTTTTTTCCATTATTCTTCTTGAAACTGAAATTCCAATTTCACTCCAGACCATTGCATTTGCTCTGAATTTAGGAATGGTGATTTCCCTGTCTTGTAATTCTTCGTATGAAATTCCTTCAAAAATAAAACTTGCAGGAATTTCGTGAATACGGTTAGCCGACACACCTACCCTTAATGCCTCTTCAGCAGCGAAAGTCCACTTTTTCACATTGAACATAAATGAAGGACCTTCAACAATAACTGAGGAGTAAATATTTTTTCTCCAGTTATTATGAATTTTATTTTCAAACATGTATTTTGAAAAATTTCCTTTATCTGCATTCCAGTCGTTATCAATAATGACTTCTGTTTCGCCATTGTCGGCAATAATATCAGGAATATTGGTTTGAAAAATATAAACATAATTATTATCAAGATATACATGAGCGGAAACCAAATTAAAATCCCATTTATATGGCGATCCGGCGAGCAATGCGGGGTTAAACTTATTATTTGATATTCCCGAATACAGGCTATTGCTTATACCAAAGCGTTCCTGCGAAAACAATGGGAATGAGATAATGAAAATAAAAAATAGTATAATTAATTTATTGTTCAATATGTTCGGGATAAATACTATTTGCGAATTTAAAATAATTATAAAGAATAATCAATTTTTTTATCGAAGTCGTCATAAGTTGAAAGATATTTATACTCGTTCTTATCAGGTTTGCAAAGGCAAAACTGTTTAGAACGAGTTATACCGTACAGAAAACAAAAAATATTTTTGCAAACCTCTTTTCTGTCGGTATAATACTGCACTTTGTCATTTCGAAGAATGAAAAACCTCAAAACTTAACGAACTATTGTTATATAATAACTGTTAAAAAAATATCATTTTATTTTGCTCCAATATTTAATATCTTTGCCGTTCAGAAAAACATATTTTTAATTATTATGAAGAAGAAAGATTTTTTAAAAGAAACCATTGAACATATAGATATTACAAAATACAATGTTGTTCCTATGGTTGATGCAATGAATGAAATGGCATTCCAGGCACGTAACCTTGCCCGCGGAGCTAAGATTTTTGATATGATGCAGGCCGATAAAGAATGCACAGTATTTCTTACTCTTGCCGGTTCACTTATTTCAGCAGGACTAAAAAAAGTTATCCTTGATATGGTTAAAAATAATATGGTCGATGCAATTGTTTCCACCGGTGCCAATATCGTTGACCAGGATTTTTTCGAAGGATTGGGATTCAGGCATTATAAAGGTACCCCGTTTGTTAATGATGCTGAACTTCGCGAATTAATGATCGACCGTATTTATGATACATACATTGATGAAGATGAATTAAGAATTTGCGACGAAACCATAGGGCATATAGCAAACAGTCTTCCTACTAAGCCATATTCTTCAAGAGAATTCATTATTGAAATGGGGAAATATTTAGATGAAAATAATAAATATTCCAAATCCCGCGAAGACTCTATCGTTTACCAGTGTTATAAAAAAGGAATTCCAATTTTTGTTCCTGCATTTTCCGATTGCTCAGCAGGTTTTGGTTTAGTACATCATCAATGGAATAATCCCGGAAAGCAGGTGAGTATTGATTCTGCAAGAGATTTTCTTGAGATCACAAAAATTAAAATAAAAAATCCTTCTTCTGGAATTTTTATGATTGGCGGAGGTGTTCCAAAGAATTTTGTTCAGGATATTGTTGTTGCTGCAGAAGTACTGGATTACGATGTGCCCATGCATAAATATGCTATTCAGATCACTGTTGCTGATGAACGTGATGGCGCATTGTCAGGCTCTACACTTAAAGAAGCCAGTTCATGGGGTAAGGTAGATACTACTTATGAGCAGATGGTATATTCAGAAGCTACTATTGCAATGCCTTTAATTGTTGGATATTCATACCATAAAGGAACATTTAAAGCAAGAAAAGAACGCCGTTTAAATGATATGCTTTCAATAATTGATAAAAAAAAGTAATCCATACAATTTTTTTATCATATTATCGTTTTTTTCATAAATTTGAAAATAATTTGCAGGCAAAATAATTTTAATACACGAATTTATTTTTCTGGTATTCCCGGAAATAATTATTTTTTCAATTAGTTTGCCTGTTTTTAAAAATATTTATATTTACATCTTTAAAATACAATTGTGTCCGATAGCTTAGTTATAATACCAACATACAAAGAGCGCGAGAATATCGAAAAGATAATCAGGAAAGTTTTTTCTTTACAAAAGGAATTTGATATTTTGATTGTTGAAGATAACTCACCCGATGGCACTGCTGATATTGTGCGTAAACTGATGCCTGAATTTAAAGAGCGTTTATTTATGGAAGAACGTTCCGGTAAATTAGGATTGGGCACAGCATATATTCATGGGTTTAAATGGGCATTAAAAAAAGGATACGATTACATTTTCGAAATGGATGCCGATTTTTCTCACAATCCTGAAGACTTGTTTCGCCTTTATAAAGCTTGTAATGAGAATAATGCAGATTTAGCAATAGGTTCAAGGTATATTAATGGAGTGAATGTTGTAAACTGGCCGATGGGGCGTGTGCTGATGTCATATTATGCTTCGGCATATGTAAGAATGATTACCCGTATGAAGATTCGCGATACTACTGCCGGATTTGTTTGTTATAGTAAAAATGTACTTAAGTCTATAAACCTTGATAAGATAAGGTTTACAGGTTATGCCTTCCAGATTGAAATGAAATTCACTGCATGGAAATTAGGATTTAATATAATTGAAGTACCGATAATTTTCACTGACCGTACCGAAGGGCAGTCAAAAATGAATGGAGGAATTTTTAAAGAAGCAATATTTGGTGTAATATCGCTGAGATGTAAAAGCTTTTTTAAAAAATATAAAAGGGTAGAAGTATAAATATTTTTTATTCATCCAGCTTAAGTACTGCCAAAAACGCTGATTGCGGGATTTCAACATTTCCTACTTGACGCATTCGTTTTTTACCTTTTTTCTGTTTTTCAAGTAATTTTCTTTTACGGGTAATATCGCCACCATAACATTTTGATGTTACATCTTTGCGATATGCTTTTACTGTTTCGCGTGCTATTATTTTAGCGCCAATACTGGCTTGTATGGCAATATCAAATTGCTGGCGAGGAATCAGCTGTCGTAATTTCTCGCAAATTTTTCTTCCGAACTGTTGTGAGTTTTCGCGGTGGATCAATGCAGATAAAGCATCAACAGGATCGCCGTTCAGAAGGATGTCAAGCTTTACCAGGTTTGCTTCGCGATATTCAATAGGGTGGTAATCGAACGATGCATAACCGCGTGAAATGGTTTTCAGCCTGTCGTAAAAATCGAAAACAATTTCGGCAAGAGGCATTTCAAAAGTAATTTCAACACGGTCAGTCGTAATATATACCTGGTTTTTCAGTATTCCTCTTTTGTCAATACACAAACCAATGACAGAACCAATGTATTCTGATTTTGTAATGATTTGTGCACTTATATAAGGTTCTTCAATTTTATCAACATGTGTTTCTTCGGGCATATCGGAAGGGTTGTTTACAACAATCTTCTCGCCCCTGGTAGTAAAAGCATGGTACGAAACGTTGGGAACGGTATTGATAACTGTCATTGAAAATTCCCGTTCTAAACGCTCCTGGATAATTTCCATGTGCAGCATTCCTAAGAATCCGCAGCGGAAACCAAACCCAAGTGCTGCCGATGATTCAGGTTCGAATGTAAGAGAAGCATCATTCAGTTTTAATTTTTCCATTGCTGTACGAAGCTCTTCGTATTCTTCTGTTTCCACAGGATAAATACCGGCAAAAACCATAGGTTTTACATCTTCAAATCCTTTGATGATTTCAGTGCATGGATTTTCAACATGAGTAATGGTATCTCCAACTTTAACTTCACTTGCATCTTTTATTCCTGAAATAATATATCCCACATCACCGGCATATATTGTATTACAGGGCTCTTTCTCCATTTTCAGGATTCCTACTTCATCAGCAAGATATTCCCTGTTGGTATTAACAAATTTTACTTTATCATTTTTACTTATTTGTCCGTTGAAAATTCTGAAGTAAGCTATGATTCCCCTGTATGAATTAAACACAGAATCAAATATCAATGCCTGCAAAGCTTCATCTTTATTACCTTTAGGGGGAGGAATTCTTTTAACTATCGCTTCAAGAATATCATAAACCCCATAGCCTGTTTTCCCACTTGCCAATAAGATGTCCTCTCTGTCGCAACCAGTCAGATCGATAATCTGATCCTTTACTTCTTCAGGCATTGCGCTTGGAAGATCTACTTTATTAAGCACAGGAATAATAGTGAGGTTATGATCAAGAGCGAGATATAAGTTGGAAATGGTTTGTGCTTCAATTCCCTGGGCTGCATCAACAACAAGCAAAGCTCCTTCACATGCGGCTATGGAACGCGATACTTCATAAGAAAAATCAACATGACCGGGAGTGTCAATAAGATTTAATTTATATTTTTTTCCATCCAATTCATAGTTCATTTGGATAGCATGGCTTTTAATTGTAATGCCTCTTTCCCTTTCCAGTTCCATGTCATCGAGCAATTGATTTTGCAGGTCGCGAACAGCAACAGTTTCGGTATACTCAAGCAATCGGTCGGCCAGAGTGCTTTTCCCGTGATCAATATGTGCGATGATACAAAAATTCCTAATATTTTCCATCGGGCGCAAAAATACGATTAATATTTTATTTTTTAAATATTAATTCTTTATCAAACAGGAGTTATCTGGCATTATAATAAAAAAAAGGGACCGCAGATAATCATGTGTCCCTTTAAAATCAAATAAATTTTTATTTCTTCTTTTTAATTATTCCGTAACTTTCCAGGAGCTTGGTAACATATTTTCCCAATACATCAAATTCAATATTTACGATAGTACCTTTTTTAAAATTATGGAAATTTGTTATTTCCTGGGTAAATGGAATTATTGCTACTGAAAATAAATTCTTTTTTGAATCAACAACAGTAAGACTAACTCCATTAACAGAAATAGAGCCTTTCTCAACAGTTATATTTCCTCTTTTAGGGTCGTATTCAAATTCGTAAAACCAGCTTCCATCTGTTTCTTTTACTTTAGTGCAAACAGCAGTTTGGTCAACATGTCCCTGTACAATATGCCCGTCAATTCGGCCTTCCATTTTCATACTGCGTTCGAGGTTCACTTCATAACCCGGCTTCCACATGCGGAGGTTTGTTTTATTTAATGTTTCATCAACAGCAGTTACAACATATTGATTTCTTTTTGGAAAAACTTTTACCACAGTAAGGCAAACTCCATCATGGCACATGCTCTGGTCAATTTTCAATTCTTTTCCAAAATCAACTTCAATGGTGAAATGAATATTTCCTTTTTCTTTTTCAACTTTTACAACCTTCCCGGTTTTCTCAACAATTCCTGTAAACATAATAATTTTAATTTCTTAATAAGTGAACAAATCCTTGAATGGTGCGCTTGGTAAGCCCTTCAAGCTTTATTTCATAAACATCGCAAATGTAATAATAAACGCCATCGCTGCAATATTGTTTTGTATATTTATCTTTTCCATCCCAGTTTATATTAGGGTCTTCAGTGGTAAACACAAGTTTTCCCCAGCGGTTGAAAATTTGTAAATTTATTTTTTCAACAAAGTCGTAAGGAAATGGAATGAAGTAATCATTGTAGCCATCACCATCAGGCGTGAATACATTTGGTAAATGATATAAATCACAACTGTCAATATCAAGGCAAACTAAATTGCTGCTCATGCTTTCATTCATGAATGAATCAATGGCTGTAACATAATAACAGCCGGCTATAGAAACAAGATCCTGGTGAAGATAAGTTGTATCGTTTGGATTTGATATGGTGTCAAGAAAAGTATAATCGCTGTTATTGCTTGGTGAATAATAAATATAATACATTATAACATCATTGGCGCATGAATGATTTGGGTTTGTCCATGTGAGAAAATTTTCAATATTAGTGCAATTAGGATTGACCGAAAGAACAGGTGCGCATGGAGGTGTTTTATCTATCGGGCTGGAGCATGTTTCCTGCGACCAGTTAATGATTGGATGTATAAAACCCGGAGCAAAATAATCGCCTATACTTTTTACTTTGTAACAATAAGTTGCTCCGTTGGCTAAGCCGGTATCAGTATATTGCAGCTGAGTAGATATTCCTATTGAATCATATGTTAATGAACCGGGAGCTTTTCTGTAAATTACAAAAGTATTATTAATCCATGGTACATTTGGATTATAAGAAATTAAAATTTCGTTATCATTAGGTGTAAGGCTGATAAATACAGACGATGCAATATGTGTACTTCCCACAAGGTAACGATTACCCGGGGTATCATTCCATAGGTCGATACGATACGACCATGGTGTGGAAATCGTATTTATAATCGTGTCGATATATGTTGTATCATTTAAATTATTTAATGAATCAATAAGGACAAGGTTAGTACCTGTTAAATCATTTGAATGACTGATCAGGTATTTGTATGGACCTGTGGCAATTGTTGTGTCCAACGCGGTAGGTTTTGACCATGCAATAAAGGCTGAACCGTTAACCGCATCAGTAGTGTTAATACTTACGTTTGTGATTATAGGTACGTCTTTTATCAGCACTGCACATGCTTCGTTAGAGGCATAGCTTTCAGCATCATCGTCGAAATAAGCAATTACCATATAACAATAATCGATGCCATGTGTTAAACCTGCTCCGTTGTTTGAGTCAAGATATGTGGTGTCATTAATACCGGCAACCGTAGCTATCTCAATATATTCTGTGTAGGCAGGAACACCTGTTTCGCAATGTCCATGCACATATCCGTAAAACCCGTTACGTCGGTATACCTTATATCCTACAGCATTTGGACAAGGGCTTTTTTCCCATGTAAGCTGAATATTATTTCCAACAGGTGAAGCAATAAGATTAGGTGGTGCAGGCGCTACAACCGTTATAAAAACTGTTTCAATATCTACCAGGTGAACCTGAGGATCATTATCAACAGCTTTGAAGGTCATGATATATGGTGCTTTCTGGACATGAGAACAGGTAGTTTGCCATGAGAAATGCGAGGTGTCAGCTGAATATGCTGATGTGGGTTGTGGAAATGAGGCAGGATTATCGGATAGCATTAAAGGACCGCCATTAGCGGTAAGTGTTATAAGGTCATTATCCACATCTGTAGCAATAACATCAAATTCCAGTAAAGTCCCTGCGAGTACGCAGGTATCCATGATGTTTTGAATAACGGGTGGATTATTATTGCAACTGACAACACTAATTTGCATATCGCGGGTTACGCTCCCTATAAGTATTCCGTGTCGCCATTCTTCAATAAGAAAAGCAACATTATATTCACCCTGGGATACTGGGCAATTCCACGTAAGATCACCGGTAATCGGGTCGATGCCAAAATAAGTACTGGCAACAGGATACATATATCCCGGTATATCCAGTCCATCTTCTCCTTTGCAATTTACCAAACGATATGAAATGCTGTCGCCATCAATATCATAAGCGTTAGGGTTATGAATGAATATTTTCCCGACACAGGCATTATCAATAGGTGGATTAAGTAACGTGGGAGAATTATTTGGTCCTAAAAAAGGATTAATAACAAGTGTGGTTTGTATAAAGAACGGAACATTTACACTGTAAGGGATATTTACAACACCATCATTCCTGTTAGGATCTTCAAGAGTAATAACATAAGTATAAGGACCGGGGAAAGTATGTTCTCCAACATATTTATTGTATTTGATGCTATCGGGAAGCAGTATTTCCTGAACCCGATCAATAATGGAAGAAGAATTATCACCCCAGAATATTTCATAGTTTGGCCGGTCAGCCTGGCTATATGTATAGGTATAAGTAACAATAGTAAATTCATATGTGAGGTCATGAAGCCATTTATATGTAATTTCCCCTGCTCTCATATGTGTAGCAAATGAGGAGTAGCAAGAAAAAACAATAATTAATATTATGATGAACCTTCGCATAAACTTTTAAAGAATAATGAACACTAAATTAAATATTTTATTTTATATAAATGAACTTAAAACTTGTTAAATGCTAATTTATGACATTTTAACTATGTAAAAATTAAAATCGGATTAATTAAAAAGGCATGCTAATATTTTCATATTTCTGATTCCGAAGTTGTGGTGTAAAACCCGCATCAGTAATAGCTTTTTGAATTTCATCGGCGTTGAAAGAATTTGAAGCGCCTGCACCTGAAACAACATTTTCTTCAATCATTATCGAGCCAAAATCATTAGCTCCCGAATGCAGGCAAACCTGTGCAGTTTCTTTACCAACGGTTAACCACGATGCCTGGATATTATTGATATTGGGAAGCATAATCCGGCTTATGGCTATGGTACGGATATATTCTTCTGAAGTAACCGCATTTTGTATTCCGAATTTTTTATTTAATGCCGTTCCTTTATGTTGAAAAGGCCATGGAATAAATGCAATAAAACCTATTGCATCTTCCGGTTTTTTATTTTGCGTATCGCGAATTAAAACCAGATGCTCAACTCGTTCTTTTAAAGTTTCCAAATGTCCGAACATCATGGTAGCAGAGGTGAGTAAACGAAGGTTGTGAGCTTCTTTCATTACTTCAAGCCATTGATGGGCGCCACATTTTTTCGGGGAAATAATTTTTCTTACCCTGTCGGATAAAATTTCTGCGCCTGCTCCGGGTAATGATGCAAGTCCTGCTTCACATAATTCTTCAAGTACCTGCTGATATGTTTTTCCGCTTGTTTCGCTTAAAAAAACAATTTCAGGAGGTCCCAATGCATGAAGTTTTAAATTAGAAAATCTCTTTTTTAAATCCTTAAATAAATTTTTATAATATTCCAGATCCAGGTCGGGATTCATTCCGCCCTGCAATAATAACTGGTTGCCTCCTAGTTTTTTCATCTCTTCAATTTTATCAATATATTGGTAAATCGAAGTGGTGTAAGCTTTTTTACTTTTGGGTGAACAATGAAAATTACAAAAAAGGCAACCCGACACACATACATTAGTGATATTTACATTACGGTCGATCATCCATGTTACCTTGTTTCCCGGAATTTTTTTCTTCCGTAATTCATGTCCAATATACATCAACGATGCAGTGGAGGCATTTTTATAAAGAAATAAACCTTCATCAACAGAAAGAAATTCTGAATTCAATGCTTTTTCAAAAAGTATGTTCTCGTCGAAATTCATACTTTAATAAATAATTAAAAAATATAACTTAAATCTGGGCAGGATTTGTAATTTTGTAATCCTTTTATAATTTTTCAAAAATAATCATATATGTTTAAAAATATTGAAAAAACCGAAAAATATTCTGTTGCAGTAAACGCCATATTTCTTGCCGAGAAACCGGAAAGCCTTGCAAAATATTCTTTCACCAAAGATGAAATAACATATATGTCTTCGCTGTTATCGAAAAACGAAACAAAAACTTTTTCTTTTAACAGGCTTAAAAAATGGGATTTTGTTGTTTTTCCCGACAATAAAAAACAAGGGTATGATGTAAAGGAATATTACCGCAAAACCGCCGACAGCCTGTTACCTAAGATCAACAGTCAGAAAATTTCCAAGATTCAGATTGTAGATATTTCAGAAAAAACCGAGAATACCATAGCGTTTATTGAAGGGTTGGTATTAGGAAATTATCAATTTACAAAATATAAAAAAGGTGTTTGTTCAAAAAAAACCATTCACACACTCGAGAATATTTCGGTGTTTTCAAAAAAAGTGAATGCTGCAAACATCAGTGAAATCAACATAATTCTTAAGTCGGTTTATATCAGTCGTGATTTGGTTAATGAACCTGTTTCATATTTGAATGCTGCAAAACTTGCTGATGAAGCGTTGAAAGTGTGCAAAAGTGCAGGCGCTAAAGTTGAAGTTTTAAATAAAAAGCAAATTGAAACATTGAAGATGGGTGGATTGCTTGCCGTAAATAAAGGCAGTATTGACCCGCCTACTTTCACTATTATTGAATGGAAACCTGCAAAACCGGTAAACAAAAAACCTTATGTTTTTGTGGGTAAGGGGTTGGTTATTGATACCGGTGGTATATGTCTGAAACCCTGGCAAAGCATGGAAACCATGAAGTGCGATATGTCGGGAGCAGCAGCTGTAATAGGAGCAATTCATGCAATTGCATCAGCAAAATTACCTGTTCATGTTTATGGATTAATTCCATCAACAGATAATCGTCCCGGTGGTAACTGTTTCGTACCCGGCGATATAATTACCATGCATGACGGTACTACGGTTGAAGTTTTAAATACCGATGCAGAAGGAAGATTGATTCTTGCCGATGCATTAAGTTACGCGAAAAAATTAAATCCCGGGTTGGTTATTGATATGGCTACGCTTACAGGTTCAGCGCATGCCGCCGTTGGAAAATATGCAATGGTGGGAATGGGAAAAGATCACGGAATGTTTATGAAAAAATTAATGGACTCCGGAAATGCCGTATGCGAGCGCATTGTAGAGTTTCCAATGTGGGATGATTATAAAGAATTATTAAAGTCGGAAATTGCCGATATGAAAAATATTGGTGGCGCTTATGCAGGAGCTATTACCGCTGCAAAATTTCTTGAACATTTTACGGATTACCCATGGATACATCTTGACATAGCAGGACCTGCATTCATGGATAACCGCTACACTTATCTTGGACAGGGCGGAACAGGTTATTGCGTAAGATTGCTTTTCGATTTCATGAAGAATATTTCTAAAAAATAATAAAAGAAAAAAATCGCATTTAATATTTTAAAATTATTGATATGACAAAATCCGATAACGAAGAACGTTTTAAAATAGGAATATCGCAAGGCGACATCAATGGTATTGGTTATGAAATAATAATTAAAACACTTGCCAATCCACGTGTTATGGAAATCTGCACACCCATTGTTTATGGTTCTTCTAAAGTTGCTTCATATCACAGGAAGACACTCGACGTTGGCGAATTCAATCTTAATCTTGTGAAGAATGCTGATGCTGCAATTTCGCGAAGAGCGAACATTATTAATATTTATGATAAAGAAGTAAAAATTGATTTAGGAATGTCAACTGAAGTTGGCGGTCAATTGTCGCTCATGTCGCTCGAGGCAGCTGTTGAAGATTTAAAACATGATCATATTGATGCGCTGGTTACCGCGCCAATCAACAAAAAAAATATTCAATCGCAGGGGTTTAAATTTCCGGGGCATACAGAATATCTTGCAGAAAAATTTAATACCAAAGATTTTTTAATGCTGATGGTTAGCAATAATATTCGCATAGGCGTTGTTACCGGGCATATTCCTTTAAAGGATGTTTCTAATGCTTTAACGGAAGAATTAATTTTAAATAAAATTAAAATATTGAATGAATCGCTTCTGAAAGATTTTGGAATAAGAAAAGGAAGAATAGCTGTATTGGGCGTTAATCCTCATTCCGGCGACAACGGAGTTATTGGTGATGAAGAAAATAAAATAATTATCCCTGCAATAAAGAAAGCAAAAGAAGCAGGTATTCTTGCATTTGGTCCTTATCCTGCCGATGGATTTTTTGGTTCATCATCATTTACAAAATTCGATGCAGTAATAGCAATGTATCACGACCAGGGCCTGATCCCATTTAAAACTCTGACATTCGACAGCGGAGTGAATTATACTGCCGGATTGCCCATTGTACGCACATCGCCTGCACATGGCACTGCATATGAACTTGCCGGAAAAAATATAGCCTCTGCCGATTCATTCCGCGAAGCGCTTTATCTTGCTATTGATATTTGCAGGAACAGAAGGTTGTATAATGAACTTACCGTAAATCCGCTTAAGTTTACTGTTCATGACGAAGAAAAACCGGGCAGCGAACCAAAACTTGTGTTATAAAATTAATATGGCTTCATATAGTATCAACGAAATTTGTAAAATCATTAAAGGTGAAATGGTGCAGTTGCCATCACCCGATTCTGTTGTAAAACAATTGGTGATCGACAGCCGTAAATTAATATCACCGGATAATTCTTTATTTTTTTCAATCATCACCAAACGCAATAACGGTCACAAATATATTGAAGAACTTTACGAAAAAGGGGTCAGGAATTTTGTGATTTCACAGGATGATAGTTTTGTGCAAAATTGTCAGGAAGCCAATTTTATTAAAGTAAAAAATTCTTTATCGGCATTACAAACTCTTGGAATTTTTCATCGGAAGAAATTCAGTATTCCGGTTATTGGAATTACCGGCAGTAATGGAAAAACAATTGTAAAAGAATGGCTGTTCCAATTGATGAGTGATGATAAAAAAATTGTTCGCAGTCCAAAAAGTTTTAACTCACAAATAGGAGTTCCCTTAAGTGTTTGGCAAATGGATGCTGAGCATGAACTGGCAATTTTTGAAGCAGGGATTTCTGAAGTTGATGAGATGGATAAATTACAAGCCATCATTCAGCCGACAATTGGTATATTCACGAATATTGGTCAGGCGCATGATGAGAACTTCATTAATATTACACAGAAAACGAATGAGAAATTACAACTTTTTACAAAAGTAAATATACTTATTTATTGTTCCGATTATCTTGAAATTAAAGAAAGAATTGTTCGTGCAGAAAATTTAAAGAACATTAAAACATTTACCTGGAGCCATAAGAGTAATGCCAGCCTGCTTATTAAAAACATTAACCGGAGGAATAACAAAACCACGATAGAAGGTCTTTACAAAAATGAAAAACTTCAGATAACCATTCCTTTTTCAGATGATGCATCAACTGAAAATGCCATTCAGTGCTGGGCTACAATGCTGGTACTGGATTACGAAAATGATGTAATTGCAAAACGAATGCTCAACCTTTCGTCTGTTGCAATGCGACTGGAATTAAAAGAAGGCATCAATAACTGTTCTGTGATAAACGACAGTTACAATTCGGATATTAACTCGCTGAGTATTGCGATCGATTTTCTTAATCAACAAAAACAACACAGGGAAAAAACAATAATCCTTTCCGATATTTTACAAAGCGGACGTAATGAAGATGAGCTGTATTCAGACGTTGCCGAACTTCTTTTAAATAAAAAAATAAACAGGATAATAGGAATAGGAAAAGCCATAAGCAGGCAGAAAGATAAATTTCATATTGATAAACTTTTTTATGAAACGACTGCCGATTTCATGAAAGACTTTCCTTTTTCGGAATTTCATAATGAAACCATATTGCTGAAAGGTGCGCGAATATTTAAGTTTGAGAGGATAGGAAAAGCGCTGCAACAAAAAGCGCATGAAACCGTTCTTGAAATAAACCTGAATGCACTGGTGCATAATTTAAATTATTATCGCAGCCTGTTGAAACCGGAAACCCGTATGATGGCTATGGTTAAAGCTTTTTCATACGGAAGCGGAAGTTATGAAATTGCAAATATCTTACAATATCACCAGGTGGATTATTTAACAGTAGCATATACTGATGAAGGAGTTGAATTACGCAAATCAGGAATTACCACACCTGTAATGGTTATGAATCCTGAAGAACAGAGTTTTGATGCCATGCTGAAGTACGATCTTGAAGCAGAAATTTATAGCTTCCGTATTCTTGAACTTTTTGAAGAAGCCGTTGCACGCAATTATAAAGACAGCGATAAAAAAGCAAATATTCATATCAAATTAGATACAGGAATGCACCGGCTGGGTTTTGAAAAGAGCGATATAGCAAGGCTTGTAGACCATATTAAAGACAATAAAAATATTGTAGTCAAATCAGTATTCTCACATCTTGCTGCTAGCGATGACCCTGCACAGGATGATTTTACACGCTCCCAAATTTCATTATTCCGCGAAATGAGCGAATTTATTCAACAGAATTTTGATTACCAGATATTAAGTCATATACTGAATTCTGCCGGTATCAGCCGTTTTCGCGATGCGCAATTTGAAATGGTGCGATTGGGAATAGGTTTGTATGGCGTTGCTGTAAACGAACAGGAACAAACATTTTTACAAAATGTAAGTACGCTGAAAACGGTGATTTCGCAAATAAAATCAATTCCCAAAGGTGAATCAATAGGTTATGGACACAAGTGGATAGCTGCAAATGATATGAAAATTGCTACTGTTCCTATTGGTTATGCCGACGGATTGAACCGCAAGCTGGGTAATGGTCATGGTAAATTATATGTTAACGGGCGTTTTGCGAATATTGTTGGCAATGTATGCATGGACATGTGCATGATCGATATTACCGATATTCATGCTGCAGAAGGTGATGATGTAATTGTGTTTGGCGCTGAATATCCAATATCTGAATTTGCTGCTGATATGGAAACCATTCCATACGAAGTGCTGACAAGCGTTTCAAGAAGGGTGAAGAGAGTTTACTACCAGGAATAAAAAATTAAAATTCAAATCCCAAAACAAACTTCAAAAGCCTTTAATGTTTTTGAAGTTTTGCATTTTTACTTTATACAAAAAGTTTCATTTGTTTGTGTTTTGCAACAGGTTTCATTAAACTTAAATAGTCGTTCCACTTTTTGAAACTAATTTTTAATTTGAAAGTTTTATTAAACTTTTCAAGCTCTTGCTGCATGTTGATTTTTGAGGAATGTAAAGCAAGATTATATAAATCGATACGCATTAAAATTTCTTTTGTGAAAGTTCTTTTAGCATCGGAAAATGTTATTGATTGCAAAAGTGCTTTTGTTTTTTCCGAGTTTAAAATAATGAGAGTATAGGCTGCATAATCAATATCATCAAATCCGAGCAAATAGCATGTATCGTCAAGCATTATCGGCTTGTTGTCTTGTTGCAGAATTAAACTGAAAGTAAAAGTTTTGTATAATCCTGAAATTGAAATTTTGTAAGGTGCAAATGAATAGTCGCCAATTCCAAAAATAGAAAAGGCAGGCTTATTATTATAAATACTGGATTTTCGAGAATCGAATTGAGTTTTGTTTTTGTGTAAATAATTAAATATTTTTGGAAATTCTTTTTTAATAAATGAAGTGTCTTGTCCTATTTTCTTTTGTGTAATAATTGTATATTTTCTTGTTTTATCAATTACTAGTTGTTTGAGGTCAGAACTTTTTAGTAGGCCATAAACCAAATCTTCTTCGAGATTAAATTCCTGATGTAGCCCGTTTATAAAGTGCCCGTTAATTCTTTCTATTTCCATTATTGAAGACAGGTCATGTTTTATGCCTTGTCTCCACTCAAATGGGCAAAGTCCATCAATGTCACTATAGCGAACATAGAAGTCAATATTTGAAACAAATTTCTCTTTTACCCAGCCGAATTTTCCAATAGGCAAGTTCCGTTGATTTATTAGTTTAGTTTGATTATAAAAATTAAATTCCGTGCAGGTAAATTCTGATGGGGAGTTTAATTTACAAAAAAATAAAGCGGCTTCAACGGAAACATTAAATTCTTTTTTACTGTCGATGGTGAGTTTTTGTAAATCAGAGATATTATATCTGCGTTGCTTTTGGTCAAATATAACATTTTTGATAACAGAATTTTTTACAAGAAAAGCGAAATGTCCTTTTGAATTTTGAAAAGCATCAAACATCATTAGCGTAATGTATTCTCCAATATCAAAATTTCCTTTACCTGTCATTGCATCGTAGCCACTATGCTTTTTAAAGTTTGATTTTACCGGAAGATTATCAGATTCAAGGCTGCTTAATTTGGAATTTGTTATCCATGGCGGATTACCAACAATTAGAGTTTCGTCTTTGGAATGTTCAATTGCTATGCTTTTAAAATCGAAATCAAAAACATTGAAATGATTGATTTCAATAACTGGTTTTTTATCTCTGGGATTGTCAATATAAAATTGAATGATATTGAATTTCGTTTCCCATACATAAGGTTTATAAATTTCAACTCCTATTATTTTTTCAGCATTTGGGAATGCCTCTAGAGATGCAATTATAAAATTTCCTTTTCCAAAAGTTGGTTCTATAATAATTTTTGGGTTAATCTTTTTCTCTTTCAAAAAAACGGCAACTGATTTTGCTAAATGTATATTCGTTTGAAAGTCGCCATATTCGGCACGGTCAGGTTCTTCAATTATATTTTGGGTAATGGAAATATGTTCTTTAAGGTATAATAATTCTTTATTGTTGTTAAAAAAATTCCTAATTCCGCAAATCTCAAATATTTTATGGTTGGCAGTTTCAAAAAGCTTTATTTTATTCAAATTCGTTTTTAATAAATCCGAAACCTGATAAGAAATATTTGCTTCAAATATTTTCATCATTTTTTAGCTTTATGAATGATTTTAGTAATTCCCTTAACTTGTTCATTCAGATCAACTATTCTTTGATATTGTAATCTCCATTGCAAAGCGTTTGATATGGTTAAAAATCCCTGTTCAGGTGGATTATCCAAAATTTGTTTTGCTAATTGAGTAAGAGTAATTTCATCAGCGGGAATATTTTTATCAGTCAGGTATGAAATAATATCGGCTTCATTTGCTTTATCGTTAACCATTTCTCTTAAGCGAAAGGTTGTTGTATAGTCAGCCGTTCTTTCTTTTGAAACGAACGAGCAACTAACAAAATTCAATATTGCAGTTTTTGTTTTAGATTCATCTTTCTTATCATAAACAAAAACTAAAAGGTTGTAACCTAGTCCGAAAATTTTCTGTTTTGCATCTTTAAAAGGACAAGATGATTGTGGCTGTTTTACTGAGGTTACTTTTATATCTGTTTGTATATCATCAGAAGGTAAGTCGATACCACTTGCAGAAGAACCAATGGTTAAAATGTATTTATCCTGTAGATGTTTTTTGAATTTATGTTCAATGTATGTTCCAACGGCTTTTCCATCAGTAACTCCGAAAAGTTCTTTGTACTTGTTTTTTGATTCTGTAATACAAAATTCTTTAGCTTCTTCAAGCAACTTCTTTATTGTTAGTTTTTGCTTCATATTTGATAAAGATATATTACAAAGTTAAAAACTTAATCCTTTAAATCAGTTGTTTAGAAGGTAAAGTTTTAAACAAAATTAAATTGCATATTTTTATTACGAAGAGTTATTGTAGTGTTAAGTTAAATGTAAATTGGCTACAAATTAATTTAGAATATACGACCATCAATATCAAATGGCGAAGTTATACTTGATTATTGGAAATTCGATGTTCATTCGCCGCGGCGAATTGGTTATTGAAATGTGTCTTTTTATTCTTAACATAACAATAGTTTATTGAATAATAAATTCCACTCTTCTGTTTTTACTTCTTCCTTCATCATTTTCATTTGAAGAAATAGGATTTTCTTTTCCAAATCCGCTATAATTTATTCTTTCTTTATTTATATTTTTTGATATTAAATAATCGGCAACAGCTTTAGCCCTGTCCTCGGAAAGTTTTTTATTGTATTCAGCAGAGCCAATATTATCAGTATATCCATTTATTTGAATTGAGGAGTTATTATTTTCGGTTAAATATTTTACCAATAAATTTAATTCAGTAAATGAGCTGTCTTTAAGTACTGCCGAGTTGAATTCAAAAAAGATATTTTTTAATACAATTGATTTTCCTTTTTCAATATTTAATATTTCAGTTTTGGGTTGATCCTTTATGATAGTTGTTATTTCAGTATTTACGATAGCATCAGTATTTTCTTGTAAATTTAGTTTTTCAATTGACTCAAGAGTAATATCGTCAAGGTAATATCTTGCTGATGAATTATTCATTTTATAAATATTAAGTATTTTTTTAAGAACGCTATTATTTTTATTAAAAGCACCGATGGTTATATATTTTTCTCCGCCTTTTGCAATATAATAATTTTCATATTTTAACCATTCATAACTACCAACCGGGTTTTCCCATATAATTTGAGGTGTATATTTATATAGTTCGTATCGGCTAATTTTATGTATTTTGTTTTCTGAAAAAATTATTCCAAGATTATTATATACAACTCCCGTATTTTCCCAAACTTTTAAATAAAAAGATAACTTGTATTTTGTATTTTTTTCTAAAGCTTTTTTCAATTCAACACTAATATATTCTGATAGTGTATCATAATTAATTGTTATATCAAGTGTAATCATTCCATTACCTTTATGCGGTTTGAAAGGGTGAAATGAATATTTGTCTTTTATATTTTCATAGCCAGGAAGTCCGAATGAAGGATTAAACCAGTTATTCAAACATTCAATATTATCGTGTGAATCAAGTTGACTTGTAAAACAATCTTTTTTATAATCTTCGAACCCGGGGTTTGGGATAAGATTTTGCGATGATATGATTGTACTTTTTATTAATAATAAAAATAGAATGATATGGTATTTCATGAATGTGCAATATTATGTTTCAAAAATACAAATATAAAAATAGCCCCGACCTTTAGGTCGGGGAAAAAAGAAAAGAATAAAAATGGCTTTAGCCAAAATAATAAAATAAAAAATCCCCCCTCTAAGCGTAGTGTTTTTCAAGTGCTCGGCATAGTCTTGAGGGTAGGCAAATGTGCGGGAGACTATGTCGAATATAAATCGTAGTCTCTGACTACAAAAATTATTTTATTTTTATTAAAAATAAAAATGACAACAGGCTATCAAATAAAAGAACAAGCAGGTTTACATTATTTAACTTTTCAGGTTGTTGATTGGATAGATATATTTACAAGGCAGGTTTATAGAGATATTGTAATAGATAGTCTTTCGTATTGTAAACAGAACAAGGATTTGCAAATATTCGGATATGTAATAATGTCGAATCACGTTCATTTAATAGTTAATAGTACAAGCGGAAAATTAAGTGATACAGTAAGAGATTTCAAGAAATTTACATCAAGCAAAATAATAAAAGAGATTATTGATAACCCACAGGAAAGTTGAAAAGAATGGATGTTGAACAGGTTTTCATTTAATGCTAATCAACACAGAAGAAATGAAAAATATCAATTTTGGACACATGAGAATCATGCAATTTATTTATATTCACCAAATTTCATTCAAGAAAAATTAGACTATATTCATAACAATCCTGTAAAAGCGGCGATTGTTCAGCATCCTGAAGATTATTTATATTCAAGTGCAAGGAATTATGCTGAAATGGATAGTGTATTGGAAGTAATATTAATTGATAGAGTAATGAGAACATATTAGATATATTTATGCGACGAAGTCATCAAACACACAAGCTATCACACAAGACTTCGCCGAGCGAGGGAGTAAACCTAGTTGGTATTAGAGATAAAGATAATTATCAATCAGAGATTTTGAAGTTTGAAAAAAAACTTGGAATAAAATATGATAAATTAGACTATGATTATGAAAAAGGAGAATATCAGATACAATATCATAAAACTAATGATGTTAAAAAGAAATAAAATTAAAATCAAAAGTATAATTGGGTTTATTTTTATTTTATATGGATGCTTAATATCATGTAATCTAAAGAAAGAAGAATCTCATTTAGAAATCAAATGGATTGAAACGAATGTATATATTCCATCTATTGAGGATGAGAAAAATGATATTCAACCATATTTAGAATGTCTTTTACAAATTACTAATAATACTGATTCATGCTATGTAATTTATCCTAATATGAATTTGTTAATATCTAATTTTTTTTATTTATACAATAAGGATACAATAAGGTTTAATGCGCTTAATGCGCAGAAAATTATTATAAGAAAAAACGATTCATTTTATATTAATTTAATAAAAAATAATATAATAGGTCCTTCTGAAAATATTAAAAAAGCTATAAATAGAGAAGAAAATATTTTTCAAAAATCTAATATAAAATATTTTGCAAAATATAGTTCTTTATTTTATGATAATAATAAAGAGTGTAAAACTATTTTATCTTTTGAAATAAAAAAAGGGAAAAACATATCATTCAATAGAAAACCCTCAAAACATTCAAAAAAACTACAATAAGTTACAGCAGTTCTTCGTTGCATTGCAATTTCTACAAGCATGTCTATACAAAAGGAACGAATATTCGAACTGTGCTTGGTAAAAAAATAGTTATAGGTTTTATAAAAAAAGCACAAATGAAAACACCGTATAAGAAAAACTTGTACGGTGTTTTTAGTTTCAGAAAGTGAACAAAACAAATGCTTATGGAATATCATGAAATTATTTGTGGCTGTTCTTTAGAAGCAGTCGCTAAGCCTATTGGTATTTCGGCGGTAAACAGCAGCCTCTTTTATGAGAGATTCAACATCAACAGAAAACGGTTTAACACCATTAAATGCTTCATCGGGAGTTTTGCCATTCAATGCAGCCAAAGGCATTTCTTCGGAATAAACCTTTATGGCATCAGATAGTTTTTCTTTAAAGTCGTCAAAATCACAGTAAGGAAAAAGAAAAGAATAAAAATGACTTTAGTCCAAAAAGTAAAATAAAAAAATCCCAACTCTTATATTGAATTGGGATTTTTATGTTTTTGAAAAAATATTTTTTTACTTCACTATTGTAAGCTCGTCAATTAAATTTTTTGCTCCGGCATATTTATCAATCATAAATAAAACATAACGGATATCAACGGCAATAGTGCGTTGCAGTTTGGGTTCGTAAGCAATATCGCCACTCATAGCTTCCCAGTTGCCGTCGAATGCTAACCCAATTAATTGTCCATCGCCATTTATTACCGGGCTTCCTGAATTACCACCTGTAATATCTGTATTGGCAATAAAGCAGGTTACTAAGTTACCGGTGCTGTCGGCATAGCGTCCGTAATCTTTCTTTTGCCACAGTTCTTTAAGTTTTTTAGGTACAATAAATTCATCATTTGTAGTATCTTCTTTTTCCATTACACCGTCGAGCGTAGTGATGTAATTGTAATGAACGGCATCGGCAGGGAAATAATCACCCACTTTTCCGTAAGTCATACGCATGGTTGAATTGGCATTGGGATAGAATTTTTTATCGGAATACATTTCGCGTGTGCCGGCAACATAAAGCCTGTCGCCTTTGTCAATCTTTTCTTTTATATCATTTAAACCTTGTGCCATAGTTGAGTATGACTTAATCATTGAAATCATGGTTTTAAATCCGAGGTCAGCATCAAGCACTTTAAATGTAGGTTTGGCAAGGAATGCATACATCTTTGCTGAATCGGGGAATATCGATTTGCTATAAACCGCATCGGTGAATTTTTTAAAATCGCTTTTGAATTTTTTATCAAGCACATCTGTAAATATTGAAGGATGCTGTTCTTTGGGAACATTATCATAAAACATTTTTAATAAAGCTTCATATAAATCCTTGTCGCATGGCTTGTAATAATCTTTATAAAAATCAGCACACTTTTCTTTAAATTCTTCGGCAGCAGCTTTTATAGCTTCCGGTTTGCTATTTTTATTTTTTAATACGCTGTATAAGTTAAGCATTCCATAGCCGAAGTAAACGATTTCAGGCCCCTGGAAAGCTGCTTCTTCTAAATATTTCAAAGCAAGATTATAATTAGTAAGTTTGCTGTAACCGTCAGCAATATCTGTTAATGCAGTTCCATATTTGGCTTTTCTGCTTGCATCGGCATTAACCCATTTCATAAATGCTTCTTCCTGCTCTTGTTTTTTCTCATATACTTTAAGGTGTTTCAATCCTTTTGTCTGACCTATAAAATATTTCCAATAATTACTCGATTCGGAATATTTTGCAGCATATTGAATTTTAATAACAGGATTTACGTCCATATACGATTTAATGATTTCGAGTTTTTTATCACGAATTTTCACTGTAGTAGGATTTGATTGATCTGTTGCAAGTTTAACTCCATAAGAAGTTAGATAGCGGTCGGTACGACCGGGATATCCCCAAATCATGGTGAAATCATTTTCTTTTACACCTTTCAATGAAATGGGTAAATAATGTTTTGGAACCATAGGAATATTTTTTTCACTGTATTCTGCAGGCGAACCATCGGGAGCTGTATAAACGCGGAAGATGCTGAAATCGCCGGTATGGCGTGGCCACATCCAGTTGTCGGTATCGCCACCGAATTTCCCTACTGCTGAAGGAGGAGCGCCAACCAATCTTACATCTTTGTATGTTTGATAAACAAAAAGATAAAATTCATTTCCTTCAAAGAAAGTTCCAACGTTAGCATCATACTTGCCTTTTTCTGAAGCTTCTTTTTCAATTTTAGAAATAACTTCTTCAACTTTTGCCGACCTGTCTGATTCCGACATATCATCAGTAACATTAGCCAGAACTTTTGCTGTTACATCTTCCATACGAACCAGGAATGATGCGGTAAGTCCTTCATTCTGTAATTCTTCTTTTTTACTCATAGCCCAAAAACCATCAGTTAAATAATCATGGTCAATAGAACTGTGTGCCTGTATGGATTCATATCCACAATGGTGGTTTGTAAAAAGAAGACCTTCATTAGATACTACTTCGGCAGTACAGAAAAATCCAAGCGATACAATAGCATCTTTCAAACTTGAATGATTTATGCTGTATAATTCGTCAGCAGTAAGATGCAGTCCCATTTTCTGCATGTCCACATAATTCAACCGGTCAATAAACATTGGAAGCCACATCCCTTCATCCGGCGCTGTTGCAAAGCCTTTAACCTCTAAAGTTAAGGCTAACATAAAAACAAAAAGTAAACGTTTCATACTATTAAATTTATTGATTAAACAATCGTTCTCTGAAAGCAAATATAAATGATAAAATTTATTTTTAATTATAAATTAAACCAACAGGCGTAATTCCTCTATGAAAGTTTCTGAGTAAGTATATGAATTTCTTTTGCAGGAGAATGTCCTAAATAAAGGATGTTATACACAGCTTCTGTTATAGGCATATCGACATTATATTTGTTATTGATCTCCCAAATACATTTCGCTGCATAATATCCTTCAGCAACCATTTTCATTTCGAGCATTGCAAACTTTATGGAATAACCTTTTCCGATCATATTTCCAAATGTACGGTTGCGGCTGAATTGTGAATATGCTGTTACCATTAGGTCTCCTAGGTATACCGAACTTTTTATATCGCGGTCGATAGGATGTACTGCATCAACAAAACGTTTTATCTCCTGTATGGCGTTGCTGATAAGCACTGCCTGGAAATTATCGCCATAACCCAGGCCAATGCAAATGCCGTTTGCAATGGCAATAATATTTTTAATTACATTGGAATATTCAGTTCCGAAAATATCATCGGAAACAGAGGTCATTACATATCGACATTTAAAAAGCTGTGATAATTTTTCACCCAGTTCATGGTTCTGTGATGCTACTGTAAGATAGGTCAATTTTTCAAGCGCTATTTCTTCAGCATGAGATGGCCCGCTTACAACAGCAAAATTACTGTATGGAACATTGAACCTGCTCATGAAGTAATCAGCAATGATAACATTGTATTCGGGGACTATTCCTTTAATTGCCGATACAACAAATTTATTTCTAAAATCATCAGGATTAAGCCCGGAAAGCGATGCATTAAGAAATGCAGAAGGGACGACAAATATCAATATATCGGAAGAAGAAACTATTTCCTTTATATCACTTGATAATACAAGGGATTCGGGATTAAACTCCACAGAACTCAGGTATAAATTATTATGACGGAAGTTGCGAATGTTGTCGATAATTTCATTTTCCCTTATCCACCAGTTAACAGGAGTGGTGTTGTTCAATAAAATTTTTACTATAGCTGTCCCCCAACTACCACTACCAAAAACAGCAATTTTCAAATTTTTTTGCATAATATTAATTTCAGAATTCAACATTTATTATTAATGATTCTTCGCCGCGTTTTATAAGTAATTTTGTTTTGTCGCCTTTTTTAAAATAACCTAATGCTTTCATATACGACATGATATCAGTTGTTTCATATTCCCCTATTTTTAAAATAATATCGTTTGCTTTAAGTCCTGCTTTTTCAGCGGTTTTTCCTGGGGTTGTTCCTAATATGCGTAATCCTTTTCCATCATAGGAATGGTCGGGAACCACACCCAGGGTAACGCTCATGGATGGACGAGTAAAATCCTTTTTGTTTTTTGTAAATGAAAAAGGCATTTTCTTAATCGTATCTGTTATCTCGATAATTCTTTCTGCAAATTTTATTATTCTTGCTTCTGCTTCAAAATTTATTTTTTCTATATCATCTGTTGGCATATGATAGTCGGGATGTATTCCTGTAAAGAAAAAAAGTACGGGAATATTTTTCAGGTAGAACGACATTTGATCAGATCCATCGAAGCCGGATTCATTTTTCTTTATTTTTAAATCGTTTTTTGATGCCAGTGCTATCAATGTGTCCCATAATGGTGAAGTTCCGGTACCAATGATATTGAACCCGACTTTTGATGTATCGTAGCGCCCTACCATATCCATATTAAGCATGTATGAAGTTGTTGTAGTATCGAAGAACGTACTTTTTGTAAAGAATGCTGAACCTAATAATCCTTTTTCTTCACCTGAAAAATTCAAGAAAAGATAATTATGATTTTTCTTATCCGAATTTTTAAAATATTTTGCCAGCTCCATAACAGCAACAGTTCCGCTTGCATTATCGTCAGCTCCGTTATGAACCTGTAAAGGTAACCCGTTGTTACGCGAATTTTCCTTTCCCATTCCTATATGGTCGTAATGCCCGCCAATAATAATAGTTGCAGGTGCATGATTATCGATATATGCGGCAATATTATAACCAGTAGTTATTTTTCTGTCAATATCCACATTCATTTCTACCATATCCTTTTTGCTTTTACGAAGCAATCTTGAAGCTTTATTTTGTGCAAAAATTATTGGAATTTTCGAAGGGTCTATATATTTTACAATCTTTGACGAAGGTTTGTTCCCGTTTTTTTCAGAATTGATAAATATGATTCCTGCTGCTCCATGAGCTATAGCGGTATCTATTTTTCTTTGAATCGGAAGGAATTTTATAAAATTAGAATCCTGTTTGAATTGTTTGGGTAACATTGTTTCGATGACAAATATTTTCCCTTTTATATCGCCAAGGTTTTTGTAATCATTATAGCCTGAAGAAGGAATTGATATCCCGAAACCGGCATAAACGATTTCTCCTTTAACACCGGATGAACTGGAATAGGAAAGAGGATAATAGTCATCATTTAAAATAAAATTATGTTTACTGATTTTTAAAATATTATTTTTCCCGAGAATTGGATTTTCTTTATAAGTAAAGGTTTGCGTGTATGAGTTATCGCTGAAGAATGGCTGTATTCCTGCATTTTTGTATTGTGAAATAATATAATCGCGAGCCATAATTTCACCTTGTGTTCCTGTTTCCCTGCCCATAAATGAATCGGATGAAAGAACAGATAGATCTTTTTTCAATCGGGTTATGATAGCTGATTCTGTTTGTTCGTATTTTAAAACCTGCGTCCAACAAGTATTCGAAAGAATAAAGAATAGAATAAAAAATATTTTAAAAGTATGCTTCATAAATATATTAGATAAAAAATTATAATAACATTTTTGCATAAATGTAATAACTTCTGAACGTTTGCCAAAAGTTGACTTTATGGTAATTGATCTTTGTTTCGCTGCTGATATTATTTATTAAATTTTTTGAATAATTAATGATATGTACTTCTCCTTTAATGTTTACTTTTTCGGGATCATCGGCAGGTGTATGGTATTCGTGGTGAAGCCCTGTGATAAAAAATAAAACAGGAATTCCTTTTTGATAGAAAGGATAGTCATCCGAACCATTCATTCCATCAGGGATTTTATTGATATAAAAATTTTCAGGTCGGTTATTTTTAATAATCTTTTTCCATTGTTTTGATGAGCCGGTACCATTTAAGAATAATACATTTCCGAAGGCACCTAATCTTCCAACCATATCGTAATCGAGCATGTATTTTACCTGGGAAAAGGGAATGGATTTGAAATATTCACTGTTCACGAAATGATAGGAACCCAGCAGGCCTTCTTCTTCACCCGAAAATGCACAAAAAATATAATTATAATTTTTAGAACCTTCCTGTTTTAAATAACGTGCTAATTCAATTACTGCAATAGTTCCGCTTGCATTATCATCGGCGCCGTTAAATATTTTTAATTCACCGCTTTCATTATCTTTTTTAAAACCAAGATGGTCGTAATGCCCGCCAATAATGATAGTTGAAGTTGCCCGGTTATTAATACAGCCGATAACATTGTGCATTTTCTGACCGCTTTGCTTTTTTAGTTGTAAGGAAACGATTGTGTTTTCTGAAAAATTTATTTTTTCATAAGTCGATTTATTGATGATGAAAACTGGGCACAAGCAATTTATCTGCGAGTTGTAGTAAGAATAAAATTCCGATTTTGGTATGATAATGATTGCTGAAGCTCCTTTACTTTCGGCATTTTTAGCCTCTTCTTCAATAACCGTATTTTCTTCATTGATAAAAAGAATTTTTCCTTTTAAATCGCTTTCCGGATTTTTAGATGAAGCTTTATTAAATGCTAAACCGTTTACTGTGCCTTCGCCGGCGTGTGCAAGAGGATAAAAATCTTTCCAGAGTTCAAGTGCGGTTTCATTTATTTTAAGAGTATTATTTTCTTCATCCCAGAAATTATTATAATTACTGAATTCCTGAAAATAGCTGCTGTCATTGATGTTGAAAGGAGTAAGCCCTGCTTTTTTAAATTCATTGGCGATATAGTTACCGGCTTTCATTTCGTATATGGTTCCTGCTTCTCTGCCTTTTGCTGAATCGGATGAAAGAAAATATAAATCTTTTTTCAACCTGTTTTCGATAGCTGAATCGGCAAAATTAAATTTTTGCTGAGCCGTCAATGCAAAAGGCAATAAGAGATATATGAATAGGAATTTTTTCATATGTTTCAGAAATTCGGTTTGAATTACCAGTATGTGGTTGTTCGCGAGAAGGGTAATTTTTTCCCGCTGTTAATATTGTTTATAAATCGTTCGATATATTTTACGATTTGAGTAAGTCCTGTAAAATTTACTTTATTTACATCATCACCCGGTTTATGATAATCGGAATGAAGTTCAGTAAAAAAGAAAACATCGGGAATATTTTTTTTATAAAAACTATAATGGTCGGAACCGCTTTCAGCAGCTTCTTTAGCATTAATAACCAAGCCTTCGGGTTTTGTATTTTCGATTATTTTTTTCCATGCAGGCGAACTTCCAACAGAATAAATGGTCAACGATTTTTTTATGCTGTCGAGCCTACCAACCATGTCGCAATTGATCATGAATGCTACTTTATTCAAATCTATGATATTGCTTTCTGTGAAAAAGGCAGAACCGTATAATCCTTTTTCTTCGGCTGAGAAAGCCATGAAAATGAAATTATATTTTTCTTTGGTGGTGTCGCTGTAAAACCTTGCTAATTCTATCATTGCTGAGGTTCCGCTTGCATTATCATCGGCGCCGTTATTAATAGTTCTTTTGCCGGTTGAGGTAGTTGTATAACCAATATGGTCGTAATGAGCCCCGATGACAATAGTGAATTTTGCTTTATTATCAATGTAACCGCCTATATTGTACGACGAATTGCATTTGGTTCGCGTAATATTGGTTTCAATGTTTGCATTCATGAATTTGCCTACATTAATAAGTTTTGCAGCTTTTTTATCTGCAAACAAAACGGGAAGAGGAAGTGCATTGATATTATTAGAAATTACTTTTGACGGCACAGCCAGTCCATCTTTGTTATTGTAAAATATTACTGCTGTAGCGCCTTTGGAAAAAGCATAATTTGCACGGTTGAATGCGTTCTGGTATTTATCAAATCCTGCTTTTTTCATACTGTCAGGAATATCATAAAGCAAAGCAAAAATTTTTCCTTCCATATTTTTTAAGTTGGAATAATCATCATAACTCAATTCAGGAGCATTGATACCGTATTTTACTTTTATAATTTCACCTTTTGTTGTTCCGCTTGATGAGAACTCCATCGGGTAGAAATCCTGGTTGAAAACAAACATATTGTTATTAATTTCAAGCATATTAAAACCAATGTTTGCTCCGCCATTCACATCAAACTCTTGCAGGTATGAATTTTCAAATAAAGGAGTAAGCCCGATTTTTTTAAAATTATTTACAATAAAATCGCGTGCTTTGATTTCTCCTTCTGTTCCTGCTTCCCGCCCAAGCATAGAATCATGGGCCAGTGCCGAGTCATCGTATTTTAAACGGGCAGCAACAGCGCTGTCGCTCTGGTTATAGAACGATACCTGCTGCGCATGAATGCCGTTAACAAAAGCGAAAAGCAGGAAAGGAAGAAAATAATATTTTTTGAACATTAATGAATATTATTTTTAAAATTATTTAACGCGTTGTGCAATTGAGTTTTTTATTTTATTGTACATGAATTTCGATGTCATATTGAGCTTGTCGATGTCATATTGAGCTTGTCGAAATATAGCTTCGATAAACTCAGCCCGACAGTATGTATACCGACAGAAAAGAGTTTTGCAAAAATATTTTTTGTTTTCTGTACGGTATAACTCGTTCTAAACAGTTTTGCCTTTGCAAACCTGATAAGAACGAGTATATTTTATAATGTAATAGCAAAACCCGTATATTTATTTCAGTCCTAAAACATCTACTCCTTGTTTGAATACCACATCAACAGGAATATTGGCTGTTTTAAGGTTATCTAAACATTTCTGAAGTTCGGGTTTTACAATTCCGTATTTATTTAAAAATGTCAAAGCATTATCGTAATCGCCATTTCCCTGGAATACCAATATTTTCTCAGCCCATTTATCAACAGCTGATTTCATTTTTGCAAAATCAACTTTGTATTTCCCGTTTTCAAATTTAAAAGCGCCAAGTTCTTCGAAATAATTAAAACACATCATATTTGCTTTGCCGTGTGCTTCGGCTGCTCCAAAGCGAACGGAACGAATGAGTCCTGCCATGAATGTTGCATAATTATCTTCAGGAGTGATATTGGTAATCATCTTTTTTTCGATGAGTTTTGTAACTAAAAACAATCCAAGAACATCAGCTTTAGCTTCTTCAAAAGCAGAAGAAACATCTTTCATTGCCGTTCTTACCGGACCTTTGCCATTGATTGTATTTTTTATTCCCAGTCCGTGTCCAACTTCATGGAACATGGTATTGTTAAAGAATGCATCAAATTTTATATATGCGAGTTGAGAAGAATCAATAAGTTGTTTGGCAATAGGCATAAGTATGTTATCGAATTTAGCTTTCATCGTATTTTTCAATTGCAATCTTCTCGAACCTTTTTTTAGCTGAACTTTTTCGTCGTTAGGAAGATTGATTGCGATGGTCTTTCCACCTGAATTCGCATCACCCGCATAATAAATAATATCATATACACCAAGGTCGGAGCTTGAACCGGGAACTTCGGTTTTGTATTTTTTATCAACAGGAAGCGCTTGTTGCAGCTCGGGCAATGTTGCAATAAATTTATCAAGCTTTTTGCTCCATTCTTTATCTTTAACAAGAATGGCAGCTTCCTGTGCAGTTTTATATTCATAAATTCCGTCTTCATAATTTTCAATGGGACCAACAACAAAGTCGATCGTATTTGTTTTCATATCCATCCATGCCATATCGCTTTCATAGTAATCGTCATTGAGCAATGCCTTCGCGCGTAATTCAAAATATTTTTTTAATCCGGCATCTTCTGCAAGTTCAGCAGCTTGTTTCAAAAGCTTTGCAGCTTGTTCAATTTTTTCTTTGAAAGCTTCATTATACCAAATTGTTTTCAATGCACCTTTTTCATCTCGACGAATAATGGTATAGAGGCTGGTTTTATTTTTATCATTAAATTTTTCAAATTCTTCTTTGGTCATATCCTTTGGATAGAAATTAGCACCTTTAGGTTTTTCGCCAACTCCTGCAATTATTTCAGCGTTGTTGTTCAATCGCTCCCATGGGCCATAATTTATTTCAACAAACTTTTTTGTTTTCTCATCTTTTATTGAAGCAAGCAATGAATCTTTGTTACCATATGTTTGCATCCAGAAAATGTCATCCATCAGTTTTGCAATATCAATAAGTATCGGGATCATTTTCTTTTCTTTTTCTGTAAGTTTGCTGAGGTCGGTAGTAAGTTCAACTTCGGCAAACTGGTCGAGTTTTTTTTGCATAGCTGAAGTATCTTTTTTTGTTGAATCGGAATCATTTCCTTTTTTTCCGCTGCCACCGCAGCTGCTTAATGAAGCACATACTGCCACAATGATAATGGCAGAGAAAATATTTTTTATCATAAAATTGAAATTTAATAGATGTTTGAGTTGTTACAATTATTAATTTGCCTCACGAAAGTAAGGAAATTATTTCTAATGGAATAATGTTCAGTATAAAAGTGGATGAATAGAAATTAGGATAATGACAGATGAATATTTATTAAAGACCAATATTTTATAAATCAGTGTGAATATTATTCTTTAATGAATTTTTTCATAATGATTTGACTTTCATTTTTAATTTTCAAAAAATACATACCTTCCGAAAGCTCCGAGATATCAATTGTAGTTGCTGGCTGAAATGAAATTTTTTGCAAAACCGGCTTTCCCTGTGTATTGTATATTAATAAAATATTCATTTTGTTTTTTGAAGATTTATTTTCAATAATTATTGAGTTACTTGCAGGGTTAGGGTATAGAAAAAAATCATTATCATTTAAAATTTCATTTATTCCAGCTCCCGAACAAGATGTAACGGCGCTGCTTGCAATTGATGATAAATAAATATCAATTGCAGCCTGCATTCTTTCAGACTGGTTGGGTGTAAAATTTGTCATTTCCGCATCATCACTATATCCCATAAAATTCATATACATAATTCCGGGGCATGTATCGGTACAGTAATCGGTAATGCATCCTGATAAATCACCAACAGGATAGCTTAGCTGATTAGGTGTATCAGGGCACAAATCATTGTCAGTACAACTTGAATCGGCACTGACAACATGAAAAAGATTAAAACAATGCCCCAGTTCATGTGTAGTAGTTGCTCCTAAGTTGTATGGAAACGTTGTGCCGGTGATTCCAAAAAACTGATAATTTACAACAAGTCCAAATTTATTATTTATGCCAGAAGTAGGGAATTGTCCGTAACCGGATAATCCATTTCCAAGATTACAAACCCAGATATTTAAATATTTTGAAACTTCCCATGGACTTTTCCCGCCTGTATTATCATTCTTTACTTTATTATCGGTGCCAAACGATGTTACAGTTGTTTGTGTTCTTGTTATTCCTGTTGTTGGATTTCCATCGGGGTCTGCTGTTGCAAGACAAAAAGTGATACCTGTATTTGCTTTTAATGAATTTGAGAATTGTTCCATTGAATGTGAATTCAATCCGGCAAAATCAATATTGGTTTGAGCTATTTGTTCTGCTACACGCTCATCTGTGATGTTCTCTGATGAATTTTTATAAACAATATGCACAACAACCGGAATCACGTATGAATTTTTATTGGTATTAAATTCATTATGATGTAAACGGATGTAATCATTGAATTTTTCTTCTTCGATCTGCATCTTCTTTTGTAGAGTTGGGCTCTGTTGCATCATCCATTGCAGGTATTGCATAGTGCCATCAGTGTGAGGGCTTTTAAAAGAACCTGTATTAATAGTGCATTGTGCATTTGAAGTAAATGTTATGATAATTGATATCAGAAAAAAAGTAAAATTTTTCATAAGCATGGTTTAGAAAACAAATTTAAAATATTAAAAGTAAAAATAACAATAGATAAAACTAACTTTTTATTGTATGCCTGATTTTTTCTATTGTGCGATGGATTCTGACTCTTGAATGATGGAGCAATGAAGCTGGTATAATATAAACTAAGGTAAAAGATTAAATAATTTTTCATTTGTTAAATTTTTCACAAATATTTTCATTTCGTATTTTATTTATGGTTAATTTTGTAACACGAAAACAAAAAGAATTGAAAATGCAGCTTTTACAGTGTGTTTTCAATTTCGACAGATGTGTTGAATGAAGAAAAATATTGAGTGATGAAAAGAAAACTTTTAATACGCGATTTAACATTAAGAGACGGCCACCAGAGTTTATTTGCTACTCGTATGAACCAGGCACAGGTCGACAGGGTGTTGCCATTTTATAAAGAAGCCGGTTTTTATGCATTGGAAGTATGGGGAGGTGCAGTTCCCGATTCCATCATGCGTTACCTTAATGAAAACCCATGGGAGCGTTTGGAAAAAATCAAAGCTGCTATTGGTGATGTATCTAAGCTTACAGCCCTTTCCCGTGGACGTAATCTTTTTGGTTATAATCCTTATCCCGAAGATGTGATTGAAGGCTTTAACAGGAATGCTGTTAAATCGGGAATTGATATCATGAGGATTTTCGATGCATTGAATGATATGGATAATATCAAGTCAACAATAAAATATGTAAAACAAAATGGCGGTATTGCTGATGGTACGGTATGTTATACTGTTGACCCGAAATTTTCAACCCGCGAAAGAGTGAAAGCTTTATTGAAAGGGAAAAAATTACCCAGCCGTATTTTTACAAAAGAATATTTTCTTGAAAAAGCAAAACAACTGGAAGCCTATGGTGCAGATATGATATCTATCAAAGATATGGCAGGATTAATACCTCCGGGAAAAGCAGGCCGACTGGTAAGTATGCTTAAGAAAGAAATTAAAGTTCCTATAGATTTTCATACACATTGTACACCTGGTTTTGGAACTGCTGCAACACTAACAGCAATTTTAAACGGGGTTGATATTGTTGATACAGCTATTGGTTCATTTGCCGGTGGTACTGCTGCTCCCGCTTTTGAGATCATACAGATTTTCTGCGATAAACTGGGTATTGATACAGGTGTCAATCTTAAAGCTGTTGCAAAAATTAATGCTGAACTCAGAAGCATTCGTACAGAACTTTCCAAATTTGATAATTATAAATTTCCAATAGAATTTGATATTTCATCATATAAACTTCCAAAAGAAATTGACAAGCTGTTTGACCTGGCAATAATAGAAGCTAAGGAAGACAAGGAAAATGAACTTCTTGAAACAGTACAGGAAATTGAAAAATATTTCAATTATCCCGAACCCGATGAAAACGTTAAAAAAGCAGAAATACCCGGCGGTATGTATTCCAATATGCTTGCCCAATTAAAACAATTAAAACTGGAAGCATTGCTGCCACGTACTCTTGAATTGGTTCCTGTGGTTCGTGTTGCATCGGGTTGTCCGCCGCTGGTTACGCCAACAAGCCAGATTGTAGGCGTTCAGGCTGTAAATTGTGTAATTGATGAAAATAAAGGAGTTCCTTTCTATACCAATAAATCAATTCAGTATGTAAATTTAGTAAAAGGGTCTTACGGAAAGACACCTATACCTGTTGATCCTGAATTTCGTAAAAAAATTGCCGGAGTAAAAAATGAAGTTCCTTACGATACATCGAAATATAAAAAACAACCCAATCCCAGGTTGAATGAGTTTGGCGGAGTAAGGCTTGCACAGAATGAAAAAGATGAATTATTGCTTGAACTTTTCCCTGCTGTTGCTTCTTCATTTTTACTGCAAAAAGCTGAAGAAAAATTCTGGGCTGATATTTTCCGCGTAGAAGAAGAGAAGAGAAAGAAGATTCAGAAAGAAAAAGAATTATACGAGGCCCTCACTGCTGAAGAAAAACAAAAAAGATTACAGGAAGGACTATATAATTATTAATGTTGAATGGATGATGTTAAAAGGATAATATCAAATTGTAATTGTTGTAATGATTTGAACAGTTAAGCAATTTTATTGTTTATCATATTTTAAAACTTCATCATTCACATACTCCAGCTTTATTCCTGCTGCCTTAAACATTTCTTCCGATTCAGCTCCGGCATGATATTTTTTTTCGCAAACCACACGAACAATTCCACAATTGATTATTAACATAGCGCATGTTCTGCATGGTGTCATGCGACAATAAAGTGTTGCACCTTGCAATGAAATCCCGAGTTTTGCAGCCTGGCAAATGGCATTCTGTTCGGCATGAACAGTGCGAACACAGTGTTGCGTAACCGAATCATCTTCATGGATCATTTTTTTAAATTGATGACCTACATCATCGCAATGAGGCATGCCCACCGGCGAACCAACATATCCACTTACCAGTAATTGTTTGTCACGTGCAATCACACATCCGCTGCGGCCGCGGTCGCATGTGGCGCGCTTTGCAACAGTATTGGCTATTTCCATAAAGTATTCATCCCATGAAGGGCGGATATACTTTTCTTTTTTTTCTTCTTTCAATTTTTTATGATTTGGTATTAATGCAAAAATATAATTTTGGTTTGATAATCGTAAAATTATTTAGGCTAAAGCCAATATCATTTTTTTATTTGTCCCTGACCTTAAGGTCTGGGCAATTTGTGTTCATGCTAAAATAAGAATTCGAGTTTAATTTAAAAATATTAATTCTATTGTCTTCATAAAATTGCCACAACCTTTAGGTCGTGGATAATTTTTTAAATATTGTTTGGCTTTAGCCAAAATAAATAAATTAAAGATGTTTTTGTATATCTGTTTTATATCTTTACAAAAATTTTGAAATAACTAAAGTGATTTATCCTTACAACTTTGAACAGAAAACGGGTTTCGATACCATTCGTCAATCGCTGAAAAAGCTTTGCCTGTGCCGGATTGGTGCTTCGTTTGTTGATAAAATGAAATTTTCTGATAACAAAAATCAGATTGTAAAATTACTTGAACAAACCGAAGAATTCCGCCAGATTTTATTATTAAGCGAAAAATTTCCGACAGAAAATTATTTTGATATTACACCTGAACTTTCAACAATATCAATAGAAGGAACGTACCTTGAAAAAGAAACGCTTTTTGATATGAAGCGTTCGTTGACTACCATTTATGAATGCATTACCTTTTTCCGAAAAGATAAAGAAAACAGATTTCCGAAATTAAATGAACTGACTGCTGCTATAGAAATTGATACTTCCATTTTAAAACAACTCGACAGAATACTTGATTATAAAGGAAATATTAAAGATGATGCTTCGCCCGAATTATTTGAGATAAGAAAAGAAATAACCCGGAAACAAGTTTCGGTAAATAAAAAACTTCAACAGATAATTAATCAAGTTCGTAAGCAGGGATGGGCTCCCGATGATATTGAACTTACAGTAAGAAATGGCAGAACGGTTATTCCCATGACTGCTGCTTATAAAAGAAATATCCACGGTTTTATTCATGATGAATCGGCAACCGGACAAACAGTTTTTATTGAGCCTGAAGAAGCTTTCGAAATGAATAATGAAATTCGTGAGCTTGAAAATGCCGAAAAACGCGAGATTATAAAAATTTTGATTCAGTTTGCCGATTTCATTCGCCCTGAAATTGATGATCTAATCAAATGTTATCATTTTCTTGGGGTCATTGATTTTATTCGTGCTAAAGCTTTATATGCACTTCAAACCAATTCGCAGAAACCGGATGTTGTTTCTGAAACACTTATCAATTGGGTAAAGGCAAAACATCCGCTACTTTTTTTGAATCATAAATCACAGAAAAAAGAAATCGTTCCTTTAAATATAAAGTTAGATAAAGAAAGTCATATTTTGGTTATCTCCGGACCGAATGCTGGAGGAAAATCGGTATGTTTAAAAACTGTCGGGTTACTTCAATACATGCTGCAATGCGGCATGCTGGTGCCAATGGAATCATATAGTGAAGCTGGAATTTTTTCAAAAATATTTATTGACATTGGCGATGAGCAATCGCTCGAAAATGACCTCAGTACATATTCTTCGCATTTGCTAAACATGAAACATTTCATGAATCATGCTGATGAAAAAACCTTATTTTTGATTGATGAATTTGGGACAGGTACCGAACCCAATATTGGCGGGGCAATTGCCGAATCAACACTTGAGAAGCTAAATGAAAAAAAATCATTCGGTGTTGTAACAACACATTACGCAAATTTAAAATTACTTGCCGAAAAAAATCCGGGAATCATAAATGGAGCTATGCTTTTTGATACCGATAAAATGAAACCGAGGTATGAACTTAGCATTGGCAAACCCGGCAGCAGCTTTGCTTTCGAGATTGCCGAAACCATCGGTCTTCAGAAAGATGTGATGAAAAAAGCAAAAGAAAAAGCGGGGATAAAACAAATCAGTTTCGACAGGCAATTACAAAACCTGGATGTTCAGAAAAAAAATCTTGACCAGAAAGAAGAACAATTAAAAGTTGCCGATGATTTTCTCGCGGAGATGATTGATAAATACCAGAACCTTTATGATGAGCTGGAAAAAAGAAAAAAGGAAATCATTTCAAAAGCGCGCGAAGAAGCTGCAAACATGCTTGATGATACCAATAAGATAATTGAAAATACAATTAAAGAAATTAAGGAAACGCAGGCGGAGAAAGAGAAAACGTCGATAGCAAGAAAAAAACTCGATGACTTTAAAGAAAAATTAATTGCAAAAAAAAATACCGATGAGGACGGTTCATCAATAAGAAGAATAAAAGATAAAAATAAAAAAGTGCCTGTTAAGATTTTGCAAACACCTATTGAAAAAGGCGATTACGTAAGGATTTCGGGACAGGAGCTGATAGGTGAAGTTATAGGTATTGATAACAAAGAAGCACTTATTGTTTTTGGAACAACGCAAATAAAAACAAAAATCGATAAGCTTGAAAAAGTAAGCCACGAGGATTTCAAAAGTCAATCAGGACGATACAAATCAAGCGGGAAAAAAGTTTTATTTGATATTAACGAGAAAATAAAAAACTTTAAAATTTCTATTGATATTCGTGGAATGCGTGTTGATGAGGCTCTTTCTGCTTTACAAAATTATATTGATGATGCTGTTTTACTTTCAGTTCCCGAAGTCCGCATACTGCATGGCAAAGGCGATGGCATACTCAGGAAAATTACACGCGACTATTTACGAAAAGTGAAAGAAGTAAAACATCTTGAAGATGAAATCCTGGAAAAAGGCGGACACGGAATAACCGTGGTATATTTTAGATAAAACATTATCTGATAATTTTTTATTTTTAAAGTGTGAGGGGCTGACGTCCCGATAAATCGGGGCGGCGAGGACAGGGAGGGCTGTGAATTTATAATTACCTAGAATTCTTACAAAGAAGTTTACTCACTTTGTTAAGAATTCTGAAATTATAAAGAGAGCGTGGAAGTTCGCCGCGGCGAACGATTCGTCTTGACTTTTTGTTACTTTTTGGTCAAGCAAAAAGTAAGAAGAAATAAAAGAGTTTTCATTATTCTTTTTCTTAAAGCAAAAGAATTTCAAATGAAAAACTATTCAACAATAATTTTTAAATATTGATTTCCCTTACTGCTATTGATTTGTAAGAAATAAAATCCATTTTTCAAATTATATTTATTCCGGTCAAGTATAAATTTATGTTCACCTTTGTTTAAGATACAATTTGAAAATTCTCCAATAATTTTCCCGGAGATATCAAATAAATTAATTTTTAAATTTTCTGTTTTATCTGTTGTAATTATTAGTGTTGCATATTCCGAAAAAGGATTAGGTTGAATTGTAGCATTGAAATTTATTGATGGTTCCGGTAAATTCACATAAGTATTACAATTCCAAACGGCTTTCCATCCTGAACTAACTGTTGCTCCATCCGATTTAAATTTCAGAGTAAGCGAAGGCCCGGTAGAATTAATAGTTCCCGGACTGTTTGTTCCGTGAAATGCGCCTATCAGTGTTGATGAAGTATTTGGTCCGTCGTAAATTTTTAATGTATCATAATTTGCTTCGGTGTTGAAAGAGTAGAATGTGAGAGAAACATTTGAAGCTCCTGTAGGAGCTAGAGTAAATGTATAATTTTCGCTATTATAATAATTTCTTAATGGTCCACCCATATCAAATAATGTATCGGAACATGCGAAAGTAGCGCAATCCGAAAATTTATCTGAAATCAAATTCCAGTAGTCATCATAACCATCATCATATCCTAAAGCCCATATGCCGATTCCTCCAATTCCTCTCTGGTTAACCATTTCGAAACGTTTACCCATGCTGAAAGCATCATTAATCCAGCATTGATACCATTGTCCGGATGTTTGAAAAGTGTAATAAGGAGTATAAGAAACCTCATTCCAAAGCTTATTGGAATAGTTTCCACTTGTGTTTGCACGAACTGTTTTATATAAAGGCGATGTTCCTGTAGTGGTTGTAGAATCAGGCACGGAAGAACTTTTAGTTGCCCATTGTTTTCCGTAATAAGGTAATCCTAATATTAATTTTGAAAGAGGTACTCCTTGTTTTAAATAATACGTAATTGATTTTGTTAAGGTATAATTATAGCTTGTCTGAAAATTATATAAAGGATCTGTTGGTCCTGCAAAATCGCTGCCTCCATAATAATAATCATATCCCATGATAATGAACATATCAACGTATGAACGTAATGCTGCAACAGAATATTTATTTGAAGTCCACTCAACTGCCGGCAGACAAATGCTTATTTCTGAACCCGGGATTGAAGTATGCATTTGATTGCAAAGGTCGATCATGAATGTTTTAAAGTTTGCCGAATCGGAACTTGCCATTCCTTCAAAATCAATATTAACGCCATTTGCTCCACGCGATTGAATAAGGCTTTTTAAATTTGTTATAAGTGTTTGCCTTGCTGTTGCGTTTGATAAAAATGAAGTAAGATTAGCCTGGTTCATCAGTGTTACGCATAAGTCAACTTTTACTCCGTTTGCAAGTGCAGAATCAACGGCATCAGCGGTACTCCAACTGTTCGTGGTTGTTGCATTACCTGTACTATAATCCAGTTCGTATGAAAAATAACAAAGATGCGATAATAAATTCCACTGATAATTCATATATGTGCTTCCCATCCAGTAAGGGTGCCAGCCATATACAATTTTGGTTAATGAACAGCTTGATTTTTCTTTTAATAAAATATTTTGTGAACTTCCCGGATTTAACATTGCATTCAGGCTGTCCCATTGATGATCGGAAGTGAATTTATATTTTGAATAGAATTCCGATTGTTCCTGTAAAATAGATTTATGTTCATTTTGTGCGATTACAAAATTTGAAATAATACTGATGAAAAAAATTAGAATTGTTTTTTTATAATTCATGCAACAAAATTACAACAGTTTTAAAGTTGTGAAATTTATTTTTAAAAAGAAGTATCATGTTTGATTTAAATACAATAGTTTTTTATAAATGTTAGAAAAAATGTCATGTTTTTTATAAGAACTATTTCTAAAATATAATTTAGTTTATCTTTGCAGTTCAATTCATACAAGTATAAAGTATCATGGATATACTATCCATTAAACAACGTTTCGGAATTATTGGCAGCTCGCCTTTGCTCGACAGGGCTATCGATATTGCTAAGCAGGTGGCGCCTACCGAGCTTACTGTTCTCATTTATGGTGAAAGCGGAACAGGAAAAGAAGTGTTCCCAAAAATTATTCATCATCTGAGTTCCCGGAAACACGGGCCTTTCATCGCAGTAAACTGTGGCGCTATTCCTGAAGGCACAATAGATTCTGAACTTTTCGGTCATGAGAAAGGCTCATTTACCGGTGCACATGAAGCACGTAAAGGATATTTTGAAGAAGTAAATAAAGGAACAATTTTTTTGGATGAAGTAGCCGAATTGCCTTTATCTACGCAGGTTCGACTGTTGCGTGTACTCGAAACAGGTGAATTCATGAAAGTGGGTTCATCAAAAGTTTTGAAAACAAATGTTCGTGTTGTTGCTGCAACCAATGTTAGCATCCCTGATGCAATCAGTCGCGGGAAGTTCAGGGAAGACTTGTATTATCGATTGAATACAGTTCCTATTCATATTCCGCCTTTAAGAGATAGAAAAGAAGATATCGCTTTATTGTTTAGAAAATTTGCATCCGACTTTGCTGAAAACTATCGTATGCCTGCTATGCAGCTCGATAATGAAGCGCTTCGCTCTCTTGAAAACTATCGCTGGCCCGGGAATATCCGTCAACTTAAAAATGTTACCGAACAAATTTCAATTATTGAAAACAATCGCAATATAAATGCGCCAACTTTAGAAAAATATTTACCACGACAGAATTCAACTGATTTACCTGTTCTTTTTAAACCGGAGAGCTTTTCTTCCGATATGTCAGAAAGAGACATTCTATATAAGATTCTTTTCGATATGAAAAAAGACATTAATGAACTGAAAAAAGTAGTTTATAATGTTATTGAAAACCCTGTAGATACTGCTTCTGAAAAGAAAAGTGAAACATCGAACAATAAAAAGATTTATGATGATTTCAAACCTATTGTTAGTAATGATTCAGGTATAACCATTCATACAAAGGTAAACGAGCATATTAACGAACCTATTGAAGACTCAGAAATTATTGAAGAATCGTTTTCACTTCAGAAAAAAGAAGAGGATATGATTCGCCGTGCATTGGAAAAGCATCGCGGACGCAGAAAAAATGCTGCTAATGATTTGGGAATCTCGGAACGTACTTTATACCGTAAAATCAAAGAATACGGAATTGAATTATGAAAAATTCAGGAATAATTTTCGTAGTTATAATTGTTACACTTCTTTCAGGCTGTAGATTTGTAAATTATTCTTTTGTTGGCGGAAGTATTGACCCGAAAATTAAAACCATATCAATACAATATTTTCCTAATAATGCTCCTTTGGTACAGCCGGCATTAAGCCAGTTATTAACTGAAGCATTGCGCGAAAAATTTTCACAGCAGACAAAACTTACTACGGTTAGCCGTGGCGGAGATTTGAATATCGAAGGCTCTATAGTTAATTATTCCACGCAACCTATAGCCATCCAGGGAAACGAAACAGCTGCAATGAACAGGCTTACTATTGTAATCAGTGTTAAGTTTACAAACAACATTGACGAGAAGCAAAATTTCGAACAAACTTTTACCCGTTATGCCGATTACCTAAGTTCATTAAATCTTTCCGCCGTTGAAGAATCTCTTATAAAAGAAATTAATGATCAATTTGTTGATGATATTTTTAATAAAACAGTGATAAACTGGTAAAAATGGATGCAACACAGTTTATAAAATGTTTTAATATGCACAATACAACTGATGTTTCGGTTGTTCCAGCAATAAAAGATTTACTGAAAAAGTATCCTTTTGTGGCATCCTTGCATATGCTTTATATTAAATTGCTTAAAGATTCGGCAAACCCTGAATTTGAAAAGTATATCGAAACAGCGGCAGTATATATCAATGACAGGAAAAAATTATACCGTTATATCAATGATATTCCTGATGAGGTTGTGGTACAACAACATGTTCCCGAATATAAATTGGAATCCATTGAAGAAGAATTTCCCGAAGTTTCAAATCCTCAGACCGACCTTATAAATAAATTTTTAGATAAAAAACCTTTTTTCTTAATAAAAAATAATAATGATTTTGAACCGGAAGAAACTGCCTGTGACCCGGAAATAGTATCGGAAACACTAGCCGAGATATATCATAAACAAGGTAAAACAAGTATGGCAATAAGTACTTATGAAAAATTATGTTTGAAATTTCCGGAAAAAAGCAGTTACTTTGCAGCCCGAATTGAAAAAATATTAAAAGAATCATAAAAAATTAGTTGATTATGGGAACATTTAATTTTGTATTAGCAATTATTCTTATAGTTTGCGTTTTACTTATACTTGTTGTTGTCGTTCAGAATTCAAAGGGTGGCGGACTGGCATCAAATTTTAGTTCATCAAACCAGATAATGGGTGTTAGAAAAACTGCCGATTTCCTTGAAAAAGCTACCTGGACTTTAGCTATAGCGCTGCTTGTTCTTAGTTTACTTACGGCAATAATTATTCCTAAGGAAACAGCAGCAACAAAAGGAAGTACACTCCAGGAGAAAATCGAAAATACTTCTCCTATTGACGATTATCAGGCTACACCTGAAAAAACTGAATAATATATTGAAATTACTCATATATGAAATGTCAGAATGTCATTAAGATTCTGACATTTTTTTTATACTTATTCAGGAACTATGAAAAATTGTCTATAAAAAAATTAATATTTGCTTTGGCATAGAAAATGACAATAGTGCCCTCGAAATATCCTTTCACATTAAAAATAATTGTTTAACAAAAAATAAAAAAATCATGGCAAAAGTTAACATCAAACCATTAGCAGACAGAGTATTGGTAGAACCTGCTGCTGCTGAATCAAAAACTGCTGGCGGTATCATCATTCCTGATACAGCAAAAGAAAAACCACAGAAAGGTACAATCGTAGCAGTTGGTCCCGGTAAAAAAGATGAGCCTGTTACTGTAAAAGTAGGCGATAGCGTTCTGTACGGAAAGTACGCAGGTACTGAGATTACTGTTGATGGTAAGGATTACCTTATCATGAAAGAATCAGATATCTATGCAATAGTATAATTTAACAAATAACAAACAATTAAAATCCATAAATCATGGCAAAAGAAATTAAATACAACATAGAAGCACGCGACCAGTTAAAAAAAGGTGTTGATGCAATGTCAAATGCAGTAAAAGTTACATTAGGACCTAAAGGAAGAAATGTAATTATTGAAAAAAAATTCGGTGCGCCACAAATGACTAAAGACGGCGTTACTGTTGCTAAAGAAATTGAACTGAAAGATGCAATCGAAAATATCGGTGCACAACTTGTAAAAGAAGTTGCTTCTAAAACTGCTGATATTGCCGGTGATGGAACTACTACTGCTACAGTTCTTGCTCAATCAATTATCAACACAGGTTTAAAAAATGTAACAGCAGGTGCAAATCCTATGGATTTGAAACGCGGTATCGACAAAGCTGTTGAAACTATTGTTGCACATTTAAAATCACAATCAAAAGAAGTTGGCGACAGTTTCGAAAAAATTGAACAGGTTGCTACTATTTCTGCAAATAATGATTCTGTAATTGGAAAACATATTGCCGATGCAATGCGCCAGGTGAAAAAAGAAGGTGTTATCACAATTGAAGAAGCAAAAGGAACCGATACAACTGTGAAAGTTGTTGAAGGTATGCAATTCGACCGCGGTTACATCTCTCCTTATTTTGTTACCGATCCTGAAAAAATGGAATCAGTAATGGAAGAACCTTATATCTTAATTTATGATAAGAAGATTTCAGGAATGAAAGATTTTCTTCCAATTCTTGAAAAGACCGTTCAGACTGGTCGTCCTTTGATCATCATTTCTGAAGAAGTTGAAGGCGAAGCTTTAGCTACTTTAGTTGTAAATAAGATTCGCGGTTCGCTGAAAATATGTGCTGTTAAAGCTCCGGGCTTTGGCGACAGAAGAAAAGAAATGTTACAGGATATCGCAGTGCTTACCGGTGGTGTTGTCATCAGTGAAGAACAAGGATATAAACTGGAAAACGCTGATTTATCTTATTTAGGCCAGGCTGAAAAAATTGTTGTTGATAAAGACAACACAACTATTGTTAACGGGAAAGGTAAGAAAGAAAACATTACTGCCCGCGTTAACCAGATTAAAGCCCAGATCGAAAAAACAACTTCTGATTACGATAAAGAAAAATTACAGGAACGTCTTGCAAAATTATCAGGTGGCGTAGCTGTATTATATGTTGGTGCAGCAAGTGAAGTTGAAATGAAAGAAAAGAAAGACCGTTTTGATGACGCATTACATGCAACCCGCGCAGCTATTGAAGAAGGTATAGTTCCCGGTGGTGGTGTTGCTTTTATCAGGGCTATTTCTGCTCTTGATAAATTAAAAGGTGATAATGAAGATGAAAATACAGGTATCCAGATTATCCGCAGAGCATTGGAAGAACCATTGCGCATGATTGTTGAGAATGCTGGGATCGAAGGTTCAATCGTTGTTCAGAAAGTAAAAGAAGGAAAAGAAGACTTTGGTTACAATGCAAGAACTGACAAATATGAAAACCTATACAAATCAGGCGTTATCGACCCAACCAAGGTTACACGTATTGCTTTGGAAAATGCAGCATCAATTGCAGGTATGTTATTAACTACCGAATGTGTGATTTCTGAAGTGAAAGAAAAAACTCCTGCTATGCCTCCAATGCCAGGTGGAATGGGCGGTATGGGTGGAATGGATTATTAAAATAATTTTAAATGATAAATGAGAAAATCTTTTATCATGAAATAAATAAAAGAAGCGGCTTTAAATTTAAAGCCGCTTCTTTTTTTTGTGTGTTTGAAAAACCTCAAAAGCCTGCGATGGCTTGAGGGTAGAGTCTTTTGAGGTTTCTTTAAATTATTTTAGTTCTTTTATACGTGTCAAGATATGCGCATCAAATAGGTTATTTTTGTAATCCATTCCATAGTTAATTATTTTATTAATTATTATGATTTTACATGCTTTACCAATAGTGAATTAAGTCAATTGTTACTTTGTCATAGCTACTACATGGTGGAATATATAAATTAAATGTTTTTTTTGCACCTGGTAATAATACTTCATCTCCACTTAATCCATCTCCACTATTATCATTAATTGCATAAGTTTCATAACCCTTAATTACTGAATACATTAATTTGCCATCTAAAGAAATGCGTTTATAGTATGTGAGTTGAAATTTTACAAGACTAATAGGTTTTGTTGAATTGTTTATTATAGTTGCAGAGTCCTTATATAAATTAATAATTTTTATTTGTTCTTTCTTATCTTTTAAAGATTTTCTAATATTTGGAATAAAAAAGTGTTCAGTTGTTGATATTGAGAAAAGAGTATCATAATTATTTTTGTTTTTTAATACACGATACTTATCGGTCAATTTTGTCATTTTTGCATCAACTTCACTCATTGATTTATTGAATTCACTGCATCCTTCTACCCCTATTTTAGCAATATCTTCATTAAATTTATCAACAGGATTTTTGTGTTTGCAGGCAGCCCCTCCTAATATTAGAATGATTGACAAAATTGCAATTAATTTTTTCATGGTTTTATATTTAAGTTTCTTTTTATTTTCAATACTCTTTTAAATAATTTGCAGTTTCTTCAATTTGCCATTGCTCGAAATTTTTAAAAATGCGAAGCGTGGGCAGATCATATTTTCTTTCTTGTCTGTCTGAGTTAGTCGTAAACAGTTTGCGAAAAACTGTCAGATAATTTGTCATAGTTTGTAATAATAATTTTGCCTGTCATTAAATTTTGGCATTGGCTATAATGTTTCTGTTTCTCTTTTAAAACTATTTCTTCTTTAGTAAGTAACTATATTTAAATTTCTTTGTAAATATATCAAATTGTAAAACAAATTTAAAATTAAACATTTATCATTTTACATTTTCTCAACCTCGCCAGTTAGGCGGGCATCATTAATTTGCAATAAATATTTCCTTATGCCTTATGCCTTGTCAACTTATGCCTTTTAACTTTTCCCTTCTTCTTCTTATCTTTGAAATAATTATTGGTGATTTTGCAACCCTTAATATTTTATTCTGTCTTTTATTCATGAAAGGTAAATGCATTTGGCCGAAAACGTAGTTGATATCAACAGGGCTTTAATTGAACAATGCTTGCGAGGTGAGCGCAGTGCACAGCATCAGCTTTACAAGATGTATGCAAAAGGTATGTTCAATATTTGTCTTCGCATGTTGAATACACGCGAGGAAGCCGAGGATATGTTACAGGAATGTTTTGCCGAAGCTTTTCAACGACTCAAAACATTCCGCTTTGAATCGACCTTCGGCGCATGGCTTAAACAAATTGTAGTGAACCATTGCATTAACGAGATGAAACGTAAAAAAGCAGAACTTGATTATTTGGATGATATGGAAACGCTCGACATTCCTGAAGAAAATGATGACCGTCCATCGGAATATGAATTGGCAATGAGTGTTGAAAATGTGAAGAAAGCAATGAACCAGTTGCCCGATGGAAGCAAAACAATTTTTTCGCTTTACCTGCTTGAAGGTTACGACCATGTGGAAATAGCGCAAATACTGCATATCACCGAATCAACATCAAAATCGCAATACATGCGTGCACGACAAAAAGTAAAAGAAATTTTAACGCAAATGAATTATGAAAGAAGATAAACTGGAAAAATTTATTCGTGATAATCGTTCGCAGTTCGATGCCGACGAGCCGTCCGATGCGTTGTGGGATAAGATTTCAAATGATATTGAAATTAAAAAAAGAAAAAATATTTTCTGGATTCGCATTGCATGGCAGGTTGCCGCTGCGGTAATTATTTTCTTCACGGCATGGTACCTGAAAGATCTCACGCAAAGCAGCTCTACGGCTAACGCTACGGCTATGCGCAGCAACATTAAATTACATCCTGTCATTAAAATTGTGAAACCGGTTGAAACTCCGCTTCAACAAGTTCAAACTACAAATAATTATATTGCTGAAACAAAAAATAATGTTGTTGCAAAACCACAGCATGATGATGTACTTCCGGCTGAATTGCTCGAAGCTACGCAATATTACACTATTCAGATAAATCAAACACGCAACATGATGATTCATTATGCAAGCTACAGTCCTGATATCGACAAGCAGGTGAATGTTGAATTTGCAAAACTGGATACTGTATATAAATCGTTGCGAAATGATTTGAAAGATAATATCAATAACAGTGAAGTTGTAGAGGCCATGATACTCAACTATCGCATGCGTTTGGAAATTTTAGAGAATATCCTTGAACAGTTAAAATCAATCGTTAATAAAGATGAAAAAAAGAAACAATATGAAATATAAATCCGGAATATTATTCATGATCGTTTTGTTTGCAATGAATTTTACATTGCATTCACAACCATACGAGCGAACAAAATCGCAGGTGAAAACTTTTCCTGTTACAAAAGATTGTTCGGTGCAGATTTCTAATAAATATGGCGATGTGCAGGTAGTGGCATGGGACAAGGATTCCGTGAAGTTTGAAATAAATGTGAAAGTAGCAAATAAAAAAGAAGATGATGCTAACAAAAAAATCAATAACATCGATTTCAATTTCACATCAACACCTTATTATGTAATTGCAAAAACTGTTTTTCTCGACAGTAAGAACAGCCTTATGACTGATTTAGGCGACATGGCAAGTTCGCTTATCAATTCAGGGAATTATGTGAATATAACTTATGTTGTTTCCATTCCTTCGTCAATTAGTTTGTCTATTGAAAACAAATATGGAAATGTTTATACAACCAATCACAGCAATGCTTTTCAGCTTACACTTTCCAACGGCGATTTCAAAGCGAATAATTTAACAGGTGATAGTAAAATCAATGTGTCGTTTGGTAATGCTGCAATTAACGAAATAGCGAAAGGGAAGATTGAAGCGTCATACGCTGAATTTGAAATAAAGAAAGCCGGGAAATTGAATATTGTTGGTCGTTCATCAAAGTTTAATTTTGCTAGTGCCGAAAGTTTGGAATTGGATTCGAAGCGCGATAAATTTTATGTTGATACTTTATCATATTTAAGTGGTGAAACAGATTTCACATATTTCAATGCCGGCATTTTAAAGTCGCAGCTAAACCTGAATACATCATTTGGAAACCTTCTTTTGCAAGGGCTTTCAACCGATTTCAAAAGTATGAATATTGTTTCAAGCTATACTGATATTTCATTAACCGTTCCATCATCACTTTCATCTTTAGTTGATGTTACATACAAAAAAACAGATTTATCTTATCCGCAAACATTAACCGGATTACAAAAAGATACGCTAAACGATAGTTCGGGAACTTATAAATTGAAAGGTTCAATAGGGAGCGACACTGCTGTTACAAAAAATATTTTGCTGAACACAAGCGGCGGAAGTTTTACCATCATCACGAAGTAAATGTTTTTTATTTCTCGCTGATTTTCGCCGAAAAATTCGCAAATGAACGCTGAATATATCTGCGTTGATCAGCGTTTTATTATTTGCGTACATCTGCGAGAAATTTTTTTTAAAATATTTTTTCAAATTCTGCAACCCTTCAAAAATTTAATTGTCTTTTAATTCAGAAGACAGAAAATAAATCGTAAATCTAAAATATATTTTATGAAAACCACTGCCATACTTTTATTTTCATCAGCATTTATTTGTTTGATGTATCTTACTTCGTGTACAAATTTTCATGCAATAGACGGGAACCACAATGTGGTAACCGAAACCCGCAACATTGCTTCATTCACTGAACTTCGCTCCGAGGGTTCATATGATGTTTATTTAGTTCACGATTCCGTTTTTTACGCACAGGTAGTTGCTGAAGAAAACCTGATTCCATACATCATGACAGAAATTTCAGGTGAAGAACTTGTAATAAAAACTCATGATCACAGGAACCTCAGAAACCACAGTGCAATGAGAATATATATTCATGCTCCTTATGTAAATTCTATTACTTTGGAAGGAAGCGGAAAAATTGATTGCGACAGTATAAGCGCAAATTATTTTTCGATTCATCTTGATGGTTCTGGTGATATTTTATTGAGCAATGCAACATGTAATAAAATAAAAACCAAAATTTCAGGTTCGGGAAAAGTAGAATTAGCGGGCAATGCAAACGAAACCGATTTTGATATCAGCGGTTCGGGCGATATATATTCACAAAGTCTTGTTCAGGATACTTGCTTTGCCGACATATCAGGTTCGGGAAGTATGTACGTGAATGTAAATAAATTTTTAGATGTGCATATTTCGGGAAGCGGGAAGGTTCATTATTATGGAAATCCTGTGGTGAATACCGATATTACAGGTTCGGGAATGGTTCTTCATGAATAAAAATAATTCAGAAAGCAGAATTATGAATTGAGAATTAAATTGAAATTATTAGAAAATAATTAAAATAAGATTACGCTGCGAAGCAGCAAATAACTATTAATGACAATTAAATGACAAATATTTTAAATATGAAAAAACTTTTGATTTTACTTTTTTTCCCACTTGTAATTAATGCCCAGGATTACAAAGGAGCTATAGGAATAAGAGGAGGCGAGAGTGCAGGAATTTCATTGCAGCTGTTCAGTGATGAAAGCAATGCAGCACAGGCTTTGTTAAGTTTCCGAAAAAACGGAATGCAGTTTACTGTTTTGAAAGAAAAGTATATGCCTGTATTATTAAATTATTCGGATCATATTTTTTTATACCAGGGTTATGGCGGTCATATTGGGTTTGAGCGTTGGTATAACTGGAAAGATGATGAATGGCCTTATGATTATCACATGCGCTCTGCGCCACTCGCCGGAATTGAAGGTGTAGTAGGACTTGAATACCGTTTATTTAAATGTCCGCTGAAATTCGGATTGGAATACAAACCTTTTGCCGAGCTGAGCTTTCATAATGTTTTCAGGCTAAACCTGTGGGATTTCGGAGTAACAATTCATTATATGTTTAACAAATAAAATTCAATTATATGAAAAAAATTTTTCTAGCTACATTGTTATTTTCTGTTATTGCATTTTCAGTAAATGCACAGAAAGATTCAACGAAAAATAGTAATGACATAAAAACTATTTTCGGAAATAAAAAGATTTCACACGGCGCGTACTTTGGATTTTCAGTTGGCTATAGTTTAATTGATGATAAAGATGCATTCACATCTGGCGGGCGTTTGATGTGGGTTATAAATCACAACTTTGCATGGGGTTTGGCAGGAAGTGGGTTTGCAAGTAATTTTCATGAAAATTCAGGTTTCAGTTTGCAAGGGGGGTATGGTGGTTTAATGTTTGAACCGATATTGTTACCTAAGTCGCCTGTACATCTTTCGTTTCCGGTATTGCTTGCTGCGGGCGGTGTTGGGAAAATGAATATAAGTGATAACTGGGATGAAGAATATTTTTTGGATGATGCTGATGCTTTCGTTATTGCTGAACCAGGAGTTGAGCTGGAAATGAATCTTATAAAATTTATAAGGATAAGTGTTGGAGCAAGCTATCGTTTTACTTCCGATATTTATCTTAATAATGAAAGTCATGATGTGCTGAATGGCTTTAATACCATGGTGAATCTGAAATTCGGGAAATTTTAAAAAACATAATCTTATCCCATTATGTTATTTTTTATTAACTTTGGAGTTTCCTCAGGAAAAAAGCAGGGAAAAATCAAAACGCTTTAATAGTGTGGTTTTCAAAGGAAAAATAAATGCAATATGTTTTTTTTAAAATAAAAAGTGAGATTCCTTAAAAAAGTTGTGTC
>Ga0209098_1000058_pt1 | contig 116659 bp, 160 predicted proteins | sample AD_JPNHW1_MetaG_FD_184429 | JGI IMG/M metagenome (GOLD analysis project Ga0209098, IMG submission 184429) | Active sludge microbial communities of municipal wastewater-treating anaerobic digesters from Japan - AD_JPNHW1_MetaG (SPAdes) (version 2) | ecosystem: Engineered > Bioreactor >... | reverse complement strand
GACAACCACTCGACGCTTTTATGCAATTCGATTTAAAACCATCTAAACATATATCTGGTAGTATAGATACACATTTCGATCCGAGAAAATATCTTGACGGTGAATTTATACCATTTGCGTTAAGACCCAGACAACCAATCGACGCTTTTATACCATTTGCGTTAAGACCCAGACAACCACTCGACGCTTTTATACCATTTGCTTTAAGACCTCCACAGAAGTTGTCTGGAAAACTCGAATTTGTCATAAAACCAAAAGATCAGTTGGATGCTCGTATAGATACTACACCGCGTCCTTATAAACCTGTGTTGGGCGTTATAGATACTACTATAAAACCAAAAGAACCTTTAGATATTGTATTGGATATGACACCTCGAGAACGTGAGTTAGAGCTTGGAAGACTATATGAAAACACATACGGTCAAAGAGAAATAGATCTTGGTTTATTATATTCTGCTGTAAAAAAAGAGCATCTTTTGCCTTTATTATATTTATATTCCAAAACAGATAAATTTAATAATCTGACCGATTATAAGGTTTACAACAACGCTGAGTCAGAAATAAAACCATTGGATGCTAGAATTGATCAACAGACAAGACAAATAAATCCATTACAAATAATTTACAAATATGACAATAATATAGATATGGAGAAAACTCTTGGCAATCTGTTGTTATATAATAATGAGATTACAAAATTGAAAAATCTGGAGATCATAGATCTATATGGAAAAGTTGAAGCTAAAAACGAACTCACAGAAAAATATCTTTATGAAAATGAAAGAGCTGAAGTGAAGAGTTTAGATGATCAACATATTCAAATGCAAAGAAAGAAACAGTCGCAAACAGATCTTGGAAGCATTGATACTAGTGTTGAATACATTTTAAAACCAAAACTCGGTTATATTTATACTTTAGAAGATACAGAAAAGAAACTTTTAGAGCCTGTAAAACTATATCAACCTCCAAAGAAATCTTCGATAGAGCTTGATCTTGGTGAGATATATGAAAAATTCAAATATAGAGGAAACATATTTGATCAGAAGATAAAACCGGAAGAAATTAAAGATGAAGAAAGAACAAATGTACTAGAACACGATAGAATAGAAGTGGCTCCATTTAAGAGGAACAAAAATATTCTCAATCCAACTGAAGAAGAAAGAAAAAAAGAAGCCTCGAAAGACTTGGAAGAAAGAAAGAGAAAGGATGAAGAATACAAAGGTCTTCACGGAGATAAACTAGAGCATGGAAAAATTATAGAACAATCATTTGAAAGACGAAATATAACAGAAGAAGATAAAGGCGATGAAAGAGAAAAAAGTTTTTTAGATGGGCAAAAACTAGACACTCGTGAGGATATGAGCACAAGAGAAAAGAATGGATTAGATCATGAAAGACTTAGATAAACTATGGTTCGGTTTAGTGGAAGACAATAAAGATCCTGATAGACTAGGAAGAATAAAAGCAAGAGTTCAAAGTGTATTTGATAACATACCAATCGAGGACATACCGTGGGCCACGCCTATAAAAACTTTGAGCGCAAGATCGTATGAAGCTCCAGCTATTGGCAAAATTGTGTCCGTTTTCTTTCCAAACGATAATCTTTATGAGCCTTACTATATGTACGCGGATCATTATAATGTAAATCTTGGAAAGAAATTATCTGATTTGAGTGATGATGAATATGCCAATTTTGTAGCTGTATTATTTGATCACAGAACAAAAGTATATGCGGATGATAGTGCCCTTACTATGGATTATCTATATAATAAGATAACTATAACTAATGATAATATAAACTTAGAGTTAAAAGATAATAATAGAAAAGTAAATATAGGTTGTAAGACCGCTTCTCAACAAGCTGTTTTAGGAAATCACTGGTTTGATTGGTTTGATAAATTTGTTGCGTGTCTTATAAAACCAAACTCATTAATAGGAAATTTGAATTCTCCTGTTCTAAAAACCGAGCTCGAACAACTTTTGACCGAATATCAATTAAAAAGAGAGACTTTTGTTTCAGATCACGTTTACATAGTAGATGACAACAAAGTAGATAAATTAGAAATGAAATATAACAGCCCGATTATGGATGACGGTGTTAAAATAAATAGTAATCCTATTGCTGGAAATAATTTTGGAGATGTAAATACTCAGAATTTATCACAAAATATAAAAGATCAAAAAGATCAACAACTAGAAACTCTTATGGAAGCTGCCCCCAGTGATCTTAAAAATCAAGAAGATGTAAAAGATTTAAGTGAGGAGCAAGCCTCTGGTGATAAATCTGGAGATACTAGTCTTCAAAATGTTTATTCAGAAGTTGTTAATAATCAAGAAAATGAAATAACCAAAGAAGAATATGACACTAAAAGATCTAAGGAATTAGAAACTCTTATAGTTTATGAAGATGTGGATGAGCAACAAGACGCTGATGATCTGATATATGATTTGGAAATAAGTGGTCAAGTTACAGAAGACGTCATAACAGATTATGAAGACAGTAATATGGTTTTTCTAGCTCCAGATAATAGTAAATATATTGATAAAACTGAGCCAAAAACAACAACGCCAGATGAGCAATATACACCAGCATCAACTTCTGACTGCAAGGATATAACTTCTACAAATATAAATAAATTTATGAAATTGTCAAATAAATTCTATCTAAAAGATTTATTGGCAAATTCTACATCAGAAGCTCAAAACTTTATATACAACGGCGGTTCAAAAACACAGAATGGTTTGACGAGAGTTCAAATTGTATGTAATCTTAAAAACTTATGTGTTAATTGTTTGGATGCTATTAAAACTAAATATCCACAAATGTACATATCAAGCTCTTTTAGAACAAACGGATCGCTTGCCAGATCTAGTAATTCATCACAACATAATTTAGGTCAAGCAGTTGATTTTCAAATTAAAGGATTGAAACATAAAGAATATTATGATGTTGCTACTTATATAAAAGATTACATTAAAAATTATGATCAATTGTTATTAGAATATAGAACAAGCGGAAGACATCCTTGGATCCACATATCATATACAAACGGAAAAGATAGTAGTTACAAAAGAAATAGAAAAATGAACATCACAATGTTAAATGATAAATCTTACAAAAGACCAGGAGATCGTGGGTTTACAAATTTGGCTGGGCAGGACGGAAAAGATCCAAATACTGTTACTTAATCTAAATCCCAATCTTCTTCACCATAAGGATCTTCTGGAGACGTAACTCTCATAGGTTCTCTAACATACAAAACTAAATTATCATTGACTGGAAATCCGCTGTGTAGTACTCCGTGTTTGTCTCCCAAATCAATAAACACCGTTGGACAATCTGAATAATATCCACTATCTTTTGAATAAACCGAGTTTAGCATTAAATATTCACTATCTCTAACATTATATAATTCCTGTGGATCGCTAAACCAAATTTTTAATAAAACATAACTTCCAATATATTTAGAGAGTTCGTCTTCAATCAATTTGTGTTTATTTATATGTAGTTTATATTTATCATATAATTCATCTAATCTAACTATTTTTATAACTTTATCTAATTTAGCACCTTCATTCATTTCCCACTCTTCTTCTCCATAAGGATCTACATCTTGATATTTTAATCTTAGTTTCTCTAATTCATCTTTTCTCTTTCTTTCAAATTCTGAATCAACTAAAGTTAAAAGATCAAATCTTATATAATATGAACAATTAGTCGGATCATATATGCAACCGGAAAAGTCTTTCTGCCCGCTATGTAAACCATTATGAAATCTATTAGGAAATTTAACCAGCGCTGATCTTGGTTCAATGTCGATTATTTTTCCTATTTCGCCTTTAAATGTAATTTGACTTTGTTCGCCTTTGCAAATAACATAGTCACCAATTTGAAATGGGTGTGTTTTATTAGACACATCTTTTTTGTAGAATTTAGAATCGTATTCTTCTTTAATATATTCAGAATATTTTTTAATCATCTTCTTCTAATATTTTCTTTTTCTATAATCTTTTGCCATTTCCAATGAAGATCTAACCAAAATTTTTGTCCTTGCGGGCTAGCGTCCCAATTAAATGGTCCTGAAATATAATTCATTGGATCTTGATTATCAAAAGTATCGGGATAATTTACACGAGTAATATCGAGAGCTTTATTTTCACTATTCTTTATGTATTCTTCGAGACAATCATGTTTTATTAAAAATTCTCTAAGTCTACGATTGGATATAAAATCGTCCGGCTCTTCTTCAATTTCCATTCCTTCATCTTCGTCAAAATCGATAGACTCTTTTAAATATTCAGAATATTTTTTAATCATAAAACTATATATTAAAAACTCTTACTGAAATTTTGAATAAATATAGAAAAACAACACTAAACAATGGCCGTTAAAAATCAATTATGGTGGAGAAAATATAGACCAAAGAACTTGGGCACCATTATACTTCTCCCAAGAATTAAAAAAGTTATAGAAAATGGAATTCAACAAGACATGATATTTCATGGACATCCCGGAACAGGAAAATCCACATTAATAGAAATATTGTTAAAAGATAAAAATTCCTTGAAGATCAACGCTTCAATGGAAAATGGAATTGATACTCTAAGAGATAAGATAACAGATTTCTGTGAATCAATGCCCAGCCCTTTTGTCAAGACTGACGACAAAATGAAATATGTTTATCTGGAAGAATTTGACAGAACCACGCCGGCTTTTCAAGACGGATTCAAAGCTTTTGTCGAAAATTATGATCATAGAGTTAGGTTTATTATATCTATGAACGATATAACAAGAGTTATTCCTGCTCTCATATCAAGATTAAAACCACAGATTTGTTTTAATCCATCAAATGATGAAGAAAAAACTTATTTGATGGGTGGATATTTCAAATACCTATCGAGTATAGTAAAACACGTGAAAATTGATGTGGAAGATGATGTAATAAAAAAGATAATCACCAAAAATTTTCCAGATCTTAGAGCATCTGTTCAAGAATTACAGACTATGAGCATTACTGGTGGTGATGATACTCAATTTAATGTTGGAAATAATGAAGTCTTTGATTTTATATTAAATGGAGAGAATAATTTTTCTGATAATTTTTATTTTGTAATGGATAATTGGGCCAATCAACCAAAGGATTTGATAGATATACTAAGTCGCCCATTTTATCAATATTTATTGAATAATAATGAGCAAACGATTAAAGATAAAGGATTTAAATTATTGGATTTAACAAAGAGATATAACGCTGAATTTGAAATTACTACAGATCCTCCACTTCACGTGTTTTCATTAATTTGCGAATTGAAGAAAATTTTAAATGTTTAAATAAAAGGATCTATCAGAATAGATCCTTTTTCGTTATCTTACTAAACTAGACAATCCGCCCAAAATGTAAATAAATATAATCACCGCTAGTATAGCCACTAAAGCCATAATGCAATACCATATTTTTTCATCTTTCGATGATTTTCCTTTTTTCATTACCAATATCTTATTTTATCGCTTGGAAGCAATATCCATAAAAGTATATAGGTTGCTATGCCAAAACCATAGCAAAAAATAGATATAAACCATAAAGTTCTTACAAAATAAGGATTAATATCAAAATAATCAGCAATTGAGCCACAAACACCACCTATTGTTGTGTTCTCGTAAGTTCTTATTATTCTGTTTGAATTTACTACTTTTGATTTTGTTTTCATATCTTTCTTTGCGTGTAACTAGAGAAATCATCCAAAATTGGATTATATTCACCATTGAACAAATCTGATGAAATAATAAAATCGGCTGTAGAACGATTACATGCTGTTGGAATATTATATAATACCGCTATTCTTAACAACGCTTTAAAATCGACATCATGCGGCATTGGTTCCATTGGATCCCAGAAAAATATAAGAATATCAATTTCACCATTTGTAATCATAGCTCCTAATTGTTGATCACCTCCTAAAGGTCCGCTTTTTAAAAGTGTAATATTTTTATCACCTATTGTTTCTCTCACGAGTCTTCCAGTTGTGCCAGTACATATAATATTATGCTTTAACAAAGTGCCTTTGTTAAATTTTACCCATTCTATTAAATTATTTTTACGATTGTCGTGAGCAACAAGTGCTATATTTTTTATATTATCCATTATCCCTTTCTTTATTCTCTAAATAATTAAGAATTATATAATAACCCATACAAGAAAACCAACCTACTAAAAAATCTAAACGTACTTTTAAAAAATGTGTTATCACTGTCATGATAAACATTACTGCTAATGACACTAAAGCTGCATAAAAAAATTTTTTCATAAATATAATTTTTAATATTAATAATAAATTTTATTTTTATTATCAAATTTATTTCATAAAATCAATAAATTTGATAAAAACCGTTATTTTTTGTTTTTGTTTCTATTGAATTTAATAATTCAAACATATCCCTCTGCACTTTTAATCCATTTCCAGATTTATAACCCGACGGATAACATTTTTCAACAATATCTTCAGCTTTATAGAAACTCTCGAGCGGAAATATCAGTTTATCAAAACTCGAATCTTCTTTTGGTTTCATATCGGGTCCTTTATTACATTCGAGCAAATAAGGATTTAGATCTTTATCCACTATAAAATCCATTCCAAATATCTGTGCGCAAAGATTATCATCAAGATTTCTATGAATACCTAAATATGGTTTTACTGCATCTAACACCAAACGCATTTTTTCATCTATTCTTTTAAGTAAAATATCAGGATCTTTGTATCCATTATCCAATAAATAAGTTCTCAATTGCCTCATTGTCATTGGATTATCATCATAAACTTTAAGATCTAGATTATAACTAGTTATATTGTTTTCAAAATCCAAAGTAGAATCGTCGTATTCTTTGTTAGAATAAATACAAGTGCCATATTTATTTATATAACCTTCCAAAAATCCATTTTTAAATTTAAGAAGAAGATATATTCTGAGGTTGAGTTTTCTTTTATTTACTAAAAGTATGTCACGTTTGTAATTTTGAACCAAAGTGAATTCTTGATCTTTAGCCTCGAGAATTTCTTTTAAATCTCTTGTTAATTGTATTCCTTCTTTTCTTTGTCTTCTCTTTTTAAGAATATAGATTTCACCTTCTTTATATTGTTCTTTAAACAATTTCACGTGCTCTTCATTTTCTAAAACATAAGTCTCTGGCATAAGAGTGGAAGCTTTTTGTCTTCCATAAGTTCTCTCTAATATATTCCAAAGCCATGTTTTTCCAACCAAATTATCACATCCTTGAATTCCAAGAATAATTTGATTATCGTTCGATGGTTTTAGATGTTTGAGTTCAACTTCAATTCTATTATACCCATTTGGAATATAAATATCCCAATTGTCGTTTATATTATTGGTATTTTTGAATCTATACCTTTTCAAAACTCTATTAAAAGAATTAGAACCTCCACAATAATAAGTTTTGCGTTTGATAATTTCAGAAAATTTAGGAATCCCCATTTTTTATTCTTTAATGTTCCAAAAATCGTTGAATTTTTGTATGACTAATTCGTTCATTGCATTAACAATCAACTCTTTATCCATGTGATATAATCCAGCACAACACAAAGAGTTTATTTCTATTACTCTGTAACCTTCTTCACCTCCAAAATCAGCATCGTCATAATAAGCAACATCTAAAGTATAAGCTGGATCTGGAAAATCTGTAGGTAATTTCTCTAAAACAATATTAGCAAAAACAAGAGCTTCATCATCTATTATTCTTTCTTCTGTTTTTTCTCCATTCATCATATAGACACAACCATCTACGACCTTTCCATTTATTACAGCAAAACGACTCTCTTTTACAATATTTTTGTAAGGAGCTACAACTATTAGTTGCTCTGTATCTATGCCACCGTAAGATTTAGAAAGGATTTCTATATCTTCATCAAAATTGTCTGTGTTTATAATCTGACCTGGAAAAGTTTTATATCCGTTTGATGGACGAATGAAAAATTTGTTAATTTCGTAATTTATTTCAAAGTAGGATTTCCATCTTTTTATATCATTAAATCCCATCATACGATAAGAAGAATTCAAAAGATGTTTTCCGAACATTCCATAATATTTATAACATTCATAATTATCTATTGTTAAAAATATTCCTGGAACAAAATCTGTTTTCGTATAGATTTCTCTTCCACGTTGAAGCGAACCGTAGAAAATAGTGCAATCTTCGTTTGTGAATCTACTTTTAATGCTTTTATTGAAATTAAATTTAAGATGATCGGTATCATCAAACAAATAGCATATAGCCCCTGATTTTTTAATAGCGGCTATAAGTTGTTCCTCATATTCTGGGAACATGTGCTTTTCGACGATCCATGTAACTAATTTTTTCATAATACGAAAGTATGAAGAAAATTGGAAATATCAAAATTATTTTAAATTTAATTGGTTATAATTATAAAAAAAGGAGGAGTTAAACTCCTCCTCCTTTATTTTAATACATTGGCGGTTGTTGTGGAATTTGTTGAGGCTCTTTTTCCTTTATTTCAGATATTACACATTCTGTTGTTAAGAATAATCCTGCAACAGAAGATGCATTTTCTAATGCCACTCTAGCCACCTTAGTTGGGTCGATAACTCCAGTTTCAATTAAATTTTCATATTTTTCATTACTAGCATTAAATCCGTAATCATTTTCACCATCTTTTACTTTTTGAACTATAATCGACGCGTCAAGACCGGCGTTAGCAACGATGAGACGAAGTGGTTGCTCCAATGACTTTTTGATAATGTTTATTCCGATTTTTTCATCATCGTTGTCAAATTCGACTTTATCTAAATTTTTTATAGATCTTATAAATGCTACGCCCCCGCCAGGAATAATTCCTTCTTCCGCGGCAGCTTTTGTGGCGTGAAGAGCATCATCGAATCTATCTTTCTTTTCCTTCATTTCAATTTCACTAGCAGCACCCACATAGATAACAGCAATGCCACCAGCAAGTTTTGCCAATCTTTGTTCTTGTTTTTCTCTATCAAAGTCAGAAGTAGATTTTTCAATCAAAGTTCTTATTTGTTTTATTCTACCAGCAATACTTACTTTATCACCATTTCCACCTATGATAGTTGTGTTGTCTTTATCGACAATTATTCTGTCGCACAATCCAAGAGAATCTAATTCAACATCTTCTAATTTTATTCCTTTTTCCTCTGATATGACATCGCCACCTGTTAAAATAGCTATATCTTCCATCATTTCTTTACGACGATCTCCAAAACCAGGAGATTTGACAGCGATTACTCTCAATCCAATTTTCATTCTATTTATAACAAGTGCTGCGAGAGCATCACCCTCAATATCATCACAAATCATCAAAAGTGGATGGCCCGATTTATGCACTTTTTCAACAATTGGAATTATAGATTGCATCGTAGAAATCTTCTTATCGTAAAGAAGAATATAAGGATTCTCATATTCAGCCTCCATTTTTTCTGTATCTGTTACAAAATAAGGAGATATGTATCCTTTGTCAAACTGAATACCTTCAACAATCTTTACGGTTGTTTCTGTTCCTTTTGCTTCTTCAATGGTTATAACTCCTTCTTTCTTAACTTTTTCCATAGCTTCGGCAATCATTTTGCCAATAAAATTATCATTATTAGCAGAAACAGTCGCTACTTGCTCAATCTTATCATAAGAATCTCCAACAGCTTTTGATTGATCTCGAAGAGATTTGATAACAGCATTTACAGCTTTGTCTATTCCTCTTTTTACATCCATAGGATTACAACCGGCTGTAACTGCTTTGTTTCCTTCGTTTATAATACTTTGGGCCAATACTGTAGCTGTGGTAGTTCCATCACCAGCTAAATCAGATGTTTTCTGAGATACCTCTTTTACTATTTGAGCTCCAATATTCTCACTTGGATCTGGAAGTTCGATTTCTTTTGCTACAGTAACACCATCTTTTGTGATAGCGGGACTTCCATACTTTCTTTCTATAATTACATTTCTTCCTCTTGGCCCAAGAGTTACTGATACGCTATCAGCTAATTGATTTACTCCTTTAATTAATTTTTGTCTTGCTTCATAACCAAATTCTATATTCTTTGCCATATTCTATTTTATTTGTTTTTTTAAATAATATTCTATTACATTATCTCTAAATACTGTATCATTCATGCCGAATTTATAAGCGAGATTTTTTAAGTCCGATGGAAGAGAATCGAATATCTTATTCAATTCTTCCATATTTTTATTTTCTCCAGTTGATTCTAAAACAGCATCGTGTAAATGATCCCAATCGTTTTTATTAAAATATTCCAATCTTTTCATATTATTTTTCATCTTTATGTTCTCTATAAAATTGTACCATTTTATATATCGCCAGCGCTTCACCGCTGCTCATATATTTCCATTTATTTTCAAGATAATCAGCGAGCTCGTCCATCGAAAACTTGTTCCAATCTACGAAAGTGCAATCTTTAGAAATTTTTATATCATCCTTATCCCTGTTTGGATCAGTTTCTTTATCTTTTTTATAACTCCACTTTTTCATTCCACTTCTATTAAATAATATTCATTTTTATTCATCTATTATAAGATATACGTCTTTTTGATGCATTAACATGTAATCTACACCATCCTTACTAATTTCAGTTCCGCTATATTTACCATAATATATAACGTCGCCTTCTTTTAATTCCATTGGCTCATCTTTTATTCCTTTGCCAACGGCCATAACTGTTCCTCTATTTGGTTTTTCTTTTGCTGTATCTGGAATGATGATTCCAGCTTTTGTTCTTTCTTCCGCTTTATCGGGAAGAACCAATACATAATCTTGTAGTAATTTAATATTCATATAAGATAATTTTTTTTTTATTTTTTTTTATTATCAATAACTATTCCAAATGATTTAATGTGTCAATTTGTCAGTTTTTTTCTGGAGGAATAGTCTTTTTTTCAGCGTTAAGAATTTCATAATATCCAAGACTTTTTAAAACTTCGTAGTTTTTTTCAATTCTCTCAATTTTTTTGTTGCGATTTTCTTTGTTCTTACTATAAATTCTCTTTGTTCTTTTTCTGGATGATGTTCCCATGTTTCTTCATTATTTTTTGAATCGTGCAATTTTTAAACCGCGACGATTTATTTTAATTTATAATAATTTTTCCATTTGAAATAGAAGTTTTGATGTGTCGCTAAAATCAATGATCGGTTTCTCGCCGTGAAGATTTGATTGTTTAAGAGAATCTTCTTCCTCTAAAAAATCAGAATCATCAAAATTCGAAAAGTTTTCATTTACCTTTCTAAAACGACTTATTCCGTACCACTCTTTCACCATTCAAATGTTTTTAATATCCCCATTCCCATTCGTTACCGCCGTATCCCCATCTATCGACATCTTTGTCTCTGCTCTTATCTCCAACTGGAAGAGATTCCCAATTTACGGCACAAGCCGCTCTTGCTAAATCGGATAAGAATTTTATATCAGTTCTTTCACCATGCGAGTGCTCACCAAAATAACCAACAGATAAATTAGTTATTTCGGGAATAATTCCAATAAAAGATGCACTATCTGTATATATTCCAGTAGAATCTGGAACATATTTAAAATCAGCATTTTTACTATTCAATTCTTCGGCAAGAGCTAATGCGAATTCTTGACTACATCCACGTCTTCCTATTTGATGTGTGATAACAGAATGATAAGCTCTTCTATCAAAAGACACCATTCTATCGTAATCATAGAAGAATTCTCTATTTTTCTGTAAAATATAGTGAGCTCCAACCATTCCGCATTCTTCGCCAGCGAAGAAATAATAAGTTCCAGGAACTTTTCTATAAATCATATAAAGAAGAATTGTCATTCCATTTTTATCATCACCGCTCAATACTGTTCTTCCATCAGTAGAAATCATATTTCCTCGAATCACATGATTTACTTTTTCATACTCCCCACAAGCGGTGTCCATATGGCAAGTGAAAATGGTTCTACTATCACCTATTTTCATATAATAATTCTCACAACCGTCTTTTTGAATTCCATTTGGAAAATACTTCTCGAGAGTGTGTTCCATACCATGTGGAATGGTATAGGATGTTAAATTTAAAAATAATTGTTTTATGTTCATATGTCTATTTTTGCAAAATTACAATTTTTAATTAGAATAAAAAAATTTATTGTAACATTCTATCAATTAATTTGGTCCTTCTTTTATTGATCATAAAATATGGATCTTTTGAAGCTTCAATCATAATTCTTCTTATGACCTCACCATAATAAGTAAGTAATTTAGTTTTTGGATTTTTAGATTTATTAAAATTTTTCCAATTATCTAACATATACTCATATGTTATATTTATACATAAATCGTGTGATCTTAAATCTCTATATAAATAAATAATTTTTATAGATATCATTTCTGTCATTAAAAGCAACATTTTTTTGAGTTCGTCTGTAGCTTTATCGTCTTCTAACGATTTATTAAATTCCAATTCTAATTCATCTGTATCTATCCATTTACGTGAAGGCATTTTATTTTGTCGTATTATTTTTTTCTCTTTTATCTTATTAAATTATAAAAGTTTTTATTTACGAAAAATTATATATAGGATCATGATAATGAATTATTCTAAATATCTAAAAGAGTCATTAGATGATACATTCAAATTATTTGAAAGATTAGGTTATAATGAAGAAGTTTCACAACTTGCTGAATATATTTGGAAATTATACAAGCAAGGTGAGAGAGTAATTGATCTCAATGAATATTCTAAGAAGAATATGAGTATTTCTATAAATAAATTATTTATAGATGAATATTCAAATAGAAATATTGGTCGTAAAATGACCGCATGGTTCAACACATCAAAATATTATAAAACAAAAAATATTGAAATAAGCGTTAATAAATTTCATAGACCAACATTAATGTCATTTGAACACGAAATAAAACACATCTATGATTTTATAAAATCTGGCGGATTTTTAAAAATGAAAGATAAAATTAAACTTTCGCCTTTCTCTGAAATTTCATCATCAGATGAAAACGTTGATATACTTTTTTATATTATGTATATAATTGAAATGAACGAAATTGAAGCTTACTATCATTCTGATATAAGAAATTTTAAAGAAAATAAACATAAATTCAATAATGATATAAAAAAATATCTAAAATATTCTAGATTGCAAAGTAATTTAAATTATTTAAATGATAATGATATTAAAGACATTGTAGATGAAATATCTAAAGATGATAAAAATGTAATATTAAAACTTTACTACTTATTACAAAAGTATTATAAAATCAACCAAGATAAAATACTCAATACAACATCTAAAATTAAAATATTAGGAATTAAATTTAGAAAATTTTTGGATGATCATGATATTAATATTAAACATTTTACAGAGCAAGAAGTTGATAATTTCTATAAATCATTAGAGAAAGAAGTAGAAAGAAAAAAGAAAATATACCGTAGATATATTGAAAGACTCTATTCTTATTTTAGTTAAATTCATCTTATTTATTTACAAAAAATTATATATAGGTTCATGATGAAAAAATTCTATTCATATATAAAAGAACAAAACGATCAAAAAGACGTTGATGATATTTTTAATATAGGCGATGAAGTTATAGTTAATGGTGTTGTTGATGAAGAAGAATTTAATAATCTAAAAGGAACAATATCAGATAAAGGATATCATACTATTTGGACAGATAGAAACGAAAAGGGCGAATGTGATTATTATAGATATAATAAAAGAATGACATATTATATATCGGAGGTAGATTGGTGGGTTTCGCCTTACAATTTAACAAAACAAGAAGAACACAAAAGAGTTTTCAATGATCTGGACCCACACGGTGAAGAAAGATGGGAATCATAAAATAATATATAAAAATATGAAAATAAAAAAATACATAGATTTTCTAAATGAAGCTGACACTCCAGCTCCTGCCCCAGCACCAGCTCCTGCCCCAGCTCCTGCTCCAGAACCAGCAGCACAGCCAGCAGCTCAACCTGCTCAAAGTGGAACGACTGAAACCGAACAACCACAACAAACATCTCAAGAAGAAAAAAGCGGAGATTTATCAAATTATAACAACGAATCCGTTACTAAGTTTCCCGACACGGTAAAGAAAATGGCCGATATGTTAAAAGATATGGACAAAGAGGGTCTTATAAAAGTAAGAAATATTATAGCTGAAGTCAAAGGAATTGGAGATGCCAAAGCTGAAATAGGAAAATTATGAAATCTTTCGAAAGTTTTATAACAGAAGAATTAAGAAAACTGTCACATTCTTCTCTTGAAGAACCAGAACCTAAAAAATTATTAAATTTAAAGGGTGAAGATTTTAATACGTGTTATTATGGAGATAACTTCATAATAGGACTTATGAAAAACGTATCCAATGAAGAATCAAGAAAATATGTTTTAGATCTAATAGATAATACAATAGGAAAAAAGGTTGTTTTTTATGATATAAAAAATGGAAGGTTTATTAAAAAAGAAAGAATATCTTTGGGTGGATATTGGAAAGAAGATCCTAATGCTTTTATGGGGTGGCAATTTATGTTAAAAGGAACAAAAAAAGATTATGTTGTTGATATGACTAATGGTATTGGTTATTATGATGCTCCAACAAAAGCAACACCAAAAGAAACTATTAAATGGTATAAAGGTGGTAAATTTGAAGATGATTGGGAAACTAGCGAAAATTTTAACAACGATATAGATCCGTATGGGGAGGAAAAATGGGAGGAACCAAAATATTATTCATTAGAAGAATACTATGAAATTCTCAAAAATATAAATGGTATTGAAAATATAAATTTTTACAATAGAGGAATGTCATATATTTCTTTCAACATTTCTTTCAACCGTATGCCTGGAAATTTTTACGTTTATCAACACGAAAATGAAGACGATGATGAAAGAAATGGCACTTTCTTACAATTTGATGATTTCAACCAGACCAATGAAGTTAAATTGGAAGAATGTAATGAAGAATATTTTAAGAAAAAATTACATTATCTTAGAAATGAGGTAATTAATACCGCTAGATATAGAATATAATTAATTCTCTCTTATAAAAGAATAACCATTTTCTTTCTCAACATCAATTATTCTATCAAAATGAGTAACATCAAATTTTAGAGGAGTTGATATAATAACATTTATATTATTTATTTCTGAAAATTTACGTAAAACTTTTAAAATCAAATCTACATTTTCATCATCAACAGATGCAAAAACTTCATCCATGAATAAAATATTGGTTTTCTTATTCATACTGATAACCATTTCCATATAAGAAAGGGCTATAGCAACATTTATTTTTCTCGCCTCGCCAGTTGATAAAGATTCAACATGAATGTCATCCATGTATCTTTCTTTTATTATAGCGTCAAAACTATCATTTAATCTTACATTATATTTAGATTCCAATTCTATTAAATATCTTGCTAAATGCTCATTAATAGGATCTACTACAGTGTTAATAATTCCTCTACGAATTCCTTTTTCTGATAATATTTCTACAAGTTTTTCGTATTTTGTTATTTTTTTATTTAGATTATCTAATCCCCTTTTATATTTTTCATTTTCGTCTTCTAAAATCTCGATGTTTCTATTCAACTCATTTATAGACGCGTTGTTTAAAGTCATGTCTTTAATTTCTTTTAATTCTTTTCTAATAACATCATATTGAAACTCTTTTTCATGAAATTCCTTTATCATATCACTTCTTTCCATAACCTTCGAAGAATATTCTCTTTTTAAAGAATTCATACTCTTCTTAACTTCTAACAAATCCTTTGAAGCTTCTTGATAATCGTTTTCCAATTTAGAAAGTTCTTCCAAATGAGATTCATCAGTTAAAATAGTTCCGCAGAAAGGGCAATTTCCCGAGTGGAATATATCTAATTTCTTAGAAAGCTCTTCTAATTGAAGTTCGTCAGCCATTATTTTATTTCTCTTTCCCTGTATAACTTCTTTTTTGGAAACTATCTCAGGCCAAGTCAATTGAAGATTTTCTTTCAACTCACGGATTTCACTTTTTAGAGTTATGTAATTATTTTTATATTCTGACATTTTTTCTTTGTCGATCTTACTTCCCGTGACTTCTAAAATATTAGAAATATTATTTTTATAAGTGCCTATTGTATTTGTATTGGATGTTATTAATGAGTCGAGTTTTTCTTTGCGTTTATATTCATTCTTGAGTAATTCTTTAGCTATAGCAAAATAAACATCAATTTCATCTATATTGAATAACTTGTTAAGAAGCTTTCTTTTGGTTTCTGTGTCTAGGTTAATAAAATTCGCAAAGTCTGCTAAGTTTAACGAAACCAAAGATTTATAAGTATTATATTCTATACCTATAATATCATCTTTTTCATGTTGTTGCATCAACTCATACTTATCAGTCTTATCAACATCATTCATACTTATTTTAAATCCTTTTGGATTCAATTTTCTATTGATAACTACATTGTCATTATTCCAATTAACAAAATCAATTTCAACCTCGAGATTTTTATTGGTTCGATTTGGAAGAATATAATTTGGAACACGTTTAGTGTTTTTACCTCTTACAATATTGAAAAGAGCAAAATCTATGGATTCTAAAAGACTCGATTTTCCATTTCCATTTTGACCTGTGAGCAGAATGAGTTGAGCATCTTTTGAGAAGCTGAGTTTTTGTAAGTTATTACCATAACTTTTGAAGTTGCGTATGGAAATAGAATTAATTATCATTATTCGTATTTTGTTCTGTTGATTACATCTATAAAAATATCCTCTAAATGTTCTTCGCATTCTTTAATAGGATCTGGAAATCCGAAAACCATAAATCTTTTTATTCTATAAAAAATTTCACCTACTTCAAGTCCCCTTTCCACATTCAGAAATTCAATGACCTCTTTTTCTTCAAGTTCTAGTGTCCCGTCTTGAAACTCAACTTGTACAGTACAAATTTGATTTTCTTCTAATAAGTAATAATCTTCTTCTATTATAGGAAAACCGTTTGTTACTTCATTTGTAACAGGATTCAAAAGCGACAAATAAACTCTATCACTTCCTTTTCCCATTCTATATACCACGCCCTTTAGTATCATATTTTTATTTATTTAACATTTTATCTATTGTTTTTGTTCTTTTATGGTTTACAAATTCATCTGAATTCAATAATTCATTTGTATTTTTTATTGTATATCCGCAATTTCCACAATAAATTCCTATTGCATTACCATTAAAATCGTGCAAAACCTTCATTAGTTCATCATGACCCCATGATTTATTCGATGTGGAATTTTCTTTTTCTATCTGGAACCAGTGACGGCCTCCTCCCGATCCACAATTCGGACAAACTAAACCTTCATTCATATATTATTTTTCAATTTTTGATTTCTCTAGCAAACTATAAATGACAAACGCGTGTCCCATTTTCATTTTAGGATCATTTATAACCTCTGTTAAACTTTTTCCCATTTTTATATGATTATACCCATCAAAATCGATTAGATAAATATCTTTCTTTGTATGACGATAAATGTATAAAAGTTTTTTAAAAGCTTTAGTAGCCATCACGCCTCTTGCATATAAAGGAACATATATCTTTTTTCTTGCTGCGATATAATCTAATTTTTCGCCATTCCACCACGAATATAATGGCACAACACCTTTTCCCATTGGATATCGATAAGCATAACTGGATTTCCACCCTTTTTGAGCCCATTCAAAATACGCTGGCGATGGCTCACCATTATTGTCATATTCTTTATAGACCTTGCTGAATTGCCAACCATTTTCTACATTCTTGGCAAAATAATCACCATATAGCGGTCCACAACGAACTACAAATGGCGAAAGTTCTTTTGACCAATCATCAGATTTTGAAGTTGTATCTATTATAATTGCCGTATCAGGCAACGAAAGTTTATTTTTATATGACTCTACATATAACATTTACAATTTTATTAAATTATCTATTAATATTGTTCGTTTTATATTTTTTATTTCTTCTTTAGATAAATATCTACATTTTACATTATTAGTGACCCATTTATCTTCTTGTGTATGATTATTGACTATCACACATGTTTCATTTTTTAAAAAATAAATAGTCATCAATTTATATTTTCTAAACATTATTCTGTAAATAGAATGATCTTTTATTATTTTACTATCCTTAAAATCATCTGTATTTTTTCTATAACCCTGACCTTTCATCGGCAATAGTTCACAAATTCCCTCCTTTTTTCTATAAACTCTTTTTTTAACATAATCTAAAAGAAATAATTTAACATCTTCTGTATCATCAACATCCATAAACTCGGGATGAGCTTTTAAAAATTTAAAATAACTTATTTGTTTCATAATCATTATATAAGCAAAAATAATAATGGTTTAATAAAAATTATATATAGTGACATGGTAACTAAATTCAAAATATTTGAAAAACTTGATTATGACATTGATCCTTACGGTGAAGAAGATTGGAATGAATACGATGAAATTATCAATGTTTTTGAGTTAATGATGAATCTCGATGTAATTCCATTAACGAGAATTAATTCAAAAAGAAAATTCGAACGATTCTTAAAAGATAAATTTGTTGGAAAAACTGCATATTTCATACCAGGAGAAAATTTCGCCACTTTTAAAAAAGATGGTAAAGAAGTATGCATAAAGATTGAAGATGTGGAATGCGATTCTGGAGATGGTTATATTCTGAACATTATATACTTGATAGATGAAAAAAATAAAAAATATATATTGCCGATTAGAACTAATAGTGTAATAAAATTAAAAAATGATGATGAATAATTTAAAAAACTATAGTGAATATATTAACGAATCTATTTTTCAAAAATCGGATGATATTAAAAATTATTTATTTTCAGAGGAATGAAACACGTAAAATCATATAAAGATAAATTAAATGAAGAAGTTCTAGATGTTGATTATGGAGTAAATCTTACATCTCTTATAGATAATATGCCAACAAAGCCCGAAGACCCAGAGTATCAACGTATAAAAGAAATCGCAAAACATGGTAATCTTTATAAATATTTGGTTACAGGACAAAGACAATTAAGTTTTGGAATGTTAAAAGCTTTACATGCGGATGCACTAAAATTCAAACAAAATAGAGAACTCAAACAAGGAATACAAAAATCCTTATGGCGTGGTATTCCTCTTTTATTCGCTCCAATTTTCTATCCAATATGGCTTATATCTCAAGCGCTTGGTACCACACGAGCTATAAATAAAGTATTGATTCAAGTATTAAAAATGGATAATGGAAAATATGATGGTTTTCTAATGAATATTATAACTAAATTCATGGATTTAACAGAGGGCGAAATAACAAGATTATTAGAAGAAGATTGGTTTTATAAATCTTTCGCTATTGAAAAGGGTCTTATAAAAATGGTAAGAAAAGAACATGTTGTAGATTTTAGTTATTATATAATAAAGAAAATTAAATATCAAGATGATGATGCTATTGTGCCTCCATTTTTCATTGAAAATGAATTTAGAAAATATTTAAATCGTAGATTTCGTTTTGATCCACCTTTACAATTGAAAAGAAAGTTTAATAAACACGAACAACTTTAATCTAGAGTCAATTGTTTTATATCGTCCTCTACCAAATCATAGATTTCTTCAAAATTTTCATCTACATATCCTAATATATCTTCAGCCAAATCTATTCTTTCGTCTAAATCATCAGACGCTAACAACTTATCTAAAGCATTTGTTATATCTGGATTTTCTAGATTTCTTAGAAAACCGATAATATCTCCGCCGGGTTGATAATCCAAACTTCCTTTTTGTAATCCGCTTTCTTCGCCGTAAGGATCTATGTCTTGATTTTGTTGCTCAAATATGCGATATTTTTTAATATATTTTTCTATTTTTTTAAATTTATTTTTAAATATAAGACTCTAATTTATTTCCTTCTTGATCGTATGCTATCAGTGTCATATGACCAAGATAACATTTTGTGTCATAATCTGTTTGAGGATCATTTGGAACATCATCTATAAGGTCTTGTAAATCATCTTCTATTTCAACATCTGGACTTCTATATGCTTTTATTACATACTTATGTTGTCCATTGATGCGTTCTGAGCAAATTCTACCACCATAACTACCACAATGAAGAACTTTTTCGAGTCTTTTATATTTATCGATTAATTCATTAAGCTCTTCTATATGATCTTTATATTCTGAATATTTCCAGGGTAATTTTATTTTCTCTGGATGCCTGGTATCAGCGTCACCGCCTTCATAAATTAGATGTAAATACATGCAATCTAACTTTGCTCCACCAACTCTTCTGAAATCAAATCCTTTCGATTCGTTTAAGTTATTAAATCTTTTAAGTTTCATATTACTTATTCGATTACAATTTTTTCTTCTATATATTAAAATTTGATTTTAGATTTTAATTCTTTTAATTCTTCTAACCAGATATCAGATTCACTTGTATGTTCAAGTTTCTTATATTGTTCTCTTAATTTATCATATTCGTCTTTTATGTCTAATAATTTTTCTTTGGTTAAAGATGATATAGACATATTTAATAAATAATTATAAGAGTCGTCAACTCTTTCGAAGTTGTGTTTTTCTAACTCTATTTCAAGAATGTCTTTACTCTTTTTATAAACAATGATATCTCCATCTATAATATTTTTTAAGAATTTTATTCTCTGATGAGCTATTTTTATCTCTCTTTCCATTTCAGCTAATTGATGTAATTTTCTTCGAGTATAATATTCTATTCTTATTTTATAAAAATCATCTAGAATTTCATATTGATCTTTGTATTTTTTTATTTGACAATTAGCGTCAAATAAATGCATATTATCTATGGATATGTAAGTCTCGAGATTCAATTTCTTATAAACATTATTTCCATCAAACATTTCATCCATATTCTCTTTTGTAAGAATAAGTTTAATGTCAATTTCTGTATCGGTGCAATTCTTTGAATAATCTTTTATTTTTTTACTTTCAACTAATTTATCTAATTTTTCAAAATATTTATCATTCCACATTCCTATTGGAAGTTCTGTAATTTTTATCACATTAGCATTTGGTTTATCATAAATTCCGCGTGTGATATATCTTTTGTTTTCTTCATCTAAAATTATATCACCTTTGAATTTTTTATAAAAAGGTTGTAATCCCTTGTATTTTTTTCCTTGTAGTTTATTGACTAAACAATTAATAATATCCAAAGGATTAAACATTGGAACATTAGAAGAATATCCAGAACCTACACCAAAAGCTCCGTTCACCAAAACCATAGGTATAATTGGAACATAATATTTAGGTTCAATTGGCGAGCCATCGTCATCCAAATAATCTAAAATATCGTTATCTTCTTTTCTAAAAATATATGGAGTTAAATCGCTCAATCGTGTGAAGATATATCTTGGCGATGCACTATCAGCTCCACCTTTTATACGTGATCCGAATTGCCCTTTCGGAGATAATAAATTTATATTGTTGGTTCCAACAAATTCCTGCGCCATTCCAACAACAGCTTCTTCAAGACTTGTGTTGCCGTGATGATACGCTGCGGTTTCAATAACAGCTCCTGATAGTGAACTTACTTTAATTTCATTTTTAATATTTTTCTTGATTAATGTAAAAAAGGCTTTTCTTTGACCTGGTTTAAATCCGTCAATAACATTTTGAATTTGTCTTACATTGTTATACATTGAAAATTCAATATATTCATTGTTAATAAATTTATCATAAGTCTGTTTCACACTAAACTTATCAATAAAATCAACTGGAGAGTAGGTTTTTAACCATTCTTTTCTATCATCTGCTCTTTTACCATTGAAAAGCATATCGAAAAGCTCGGGTGTCTCGGGTTTATCATAATGAAAACGAATAAGATGTTTATCAATTTTTTTGAAAAACTCTTTCATTTCAGTTGGTTCAACGGTTCCCAAACCCTTTATCCATTTAACATCATAACCGTGTAATTTATCTTTATCTTTTTTATATTCATCTAACTTGTAATAGTATTTAACTACTTTGCCTTTTGTTGCTTTAATAATTGGAGTGATAAAATCGTAAATGAAGTTCATTTTAAGCAATTCTGGCCAACAAGCATCAAAGAGGTTCATAAGAAGACCTCTGATGTGATCTCCATCACAATCCGCGTCAGCCATTAAAACCACTTTTCCATATCTCAGTTTATTTATGTCTGTATAATGTTTCCCATATTCTAATCCCAATATAGTAATTATGTTTTTAATTTCCTCATTTTCTCTGAGTCTTGATAAATCAGCTTCTCTAACATTCAAAGGTTTTCCACGTAGAGGAAAACCACCGATATATTCTCTCTCTTTACCCACAGCTGCCATACCAGCTTGAACCGAGCTCATTGCTGAATTGTGTGAAACAATTCCATTTGATAAACAAAATGTTTCGTCTATATCTATTGATATATCTACCATATTATCATATTCGTCTGTGAAATCAATTCTGTCTATTTCAATCAATTCTAAATAATTTTTAATCATTTTATAATATTTAAATTTTTATATAGCGAAACAATTTTTTCTAAATTTTCATTTTCATCGTCACTATTCCATATAGAAATAAATTTATATTTATTTTCCAAGGCTATTTTTTCTTTTAATTTGTCTTTATTGATTATATCTTCGGCCTTTATTGATTTGTCATAAGGAAAATACCAGTTATTCCATTGATTTTCTGTCATTTTTTCTTTATTTGGATGCCATACTAATCCGTTATATTCAATAATAATGTTGTTATCTAAATCTACAAAATCATAATAGAATTTTTTCTTGATATTATTTTCGTTAAAATACTCTAATATAAGTTCGTTTTTCCCATACATATATTTTTTTATTTTTAATATATCGACGATTTTATTGAAAAAATCAAAAGATGCCGGTGAATAATGACCGAAATTAGTATTAGGACAAGACGATTTTAATCTATTTTTATATTCCACTATTGATTTTTCATAATTGAAATTATTCTTTTTTAGAAAAAAATCTAAAGACATACTATCTTTTTTCTTACATATATTATCCCATATTATTTTCCCGTCTTTTTCCCCAAATCTATCTACATAATATTCAATGGTTTTTGATTTTTTTAAATTTTCTATAAAAGATGAATATTTTTCATCATCCAATCTATTCTCTAATGATTGATAATTTTTATAATCGTTATAATTTTTGTGATTTTCTAAATAAAATGGACTTTTATTTCTATTATGAATTATGCTTATAGCTTCATTTTCTTTAACTCCTTTTGTCTTGCTTACAAATGTAATTGAATTTGGATTATAATTTCTTCCATCACATTTTTTATTTTGTCCTTTGCAATAATACCCATAAGGATATAGAACATCCTTTATTATTATTTTCTTTCTGTTTTTTATTTTTATTATATCAATTGATATACTAGCCCTAGCAAAACTTCCACAAAAACCACATTTTTTAACTTCAAATCCAATATTATGTAAATATTCTTCTAATGTTATTTTAAATTTTTTCATTAATGATTGTCTCATAGAAAATATAATTTTATCTGTGTTGAAATTGTCATAATCAATAAAACTATTTGTTTTTGTTTTTATTAATTTGTTATTATATTCATAACATAAAGATACCATATTTAAATCGTTTTATTTTTATATATTAAATAAAAATAATCACTTTTTTTCACCGAGGGTTATTTTAAATTGAAGGATGAATTATAATTTTTCATACGATACTATAAAATGAACATTTTTATTTAGATCACAACACTTTATCATTTCAAAAGACTGGTTATTAATATTAAAAACAGAAAACTTGTGTTGATTAGTTGAAAGAATTTCAACACCGTCTTCTAACATCACTATATTATCATATTTTTTATCGTCATATTCAACTATATCTTTTATTTTGATAAGATTATCATAAAAAGAATTTTTATTTATTATCATTTTGTGTTTAGAGATATCTATATCTTTAGTTTTTACAAATGAAAAATTATTAGTTTCTTTATTATAGATATACCATCTATGATTTTCGGAGCATAAAATAACATCATCGTTTTTCAATTTAATTTTAACCACTTTCTCTATTTTTTTAGAAATATTATTGATAAGTCCAATATTGTTGTTGTGTGTAATGACTGCATCGTTTAATTTTATATCTTTTATTCTTATTTTCATTTTTTCTCCGTTTCTTACTATAGTTACAAAAGTATCTTCTTGCAAACAATCCCCCTCTGTTAAAAATAAAAGACATTTGCTACTCTCCGAAGTTCCAGCCTTGGGAGCATCCTCGAGCTTACTAATCTTTATCTTATGTTTGCCTATCTCCTTTTTGGTATCAAATTCTTCTTTAATCATCAAGAATTTCATAAGCTCATCTATCATTTGAGATGACACTATCTTCTTGATGGTGCCATCAGATATATCTGGGGCGGAGACTTTACTTATAAGATTTTCTTTTGATTGAGTATCAAAGACAGGATTTACAACTTTAGTGTTGACAAAAACAAAAAGATGATTCTTTATATCGTTTTGTTTTATATTTAATTTCTTATTCTTTCTTATTAGCGCTTCTTGTACTTTCTTTGTTATTTGATTGGTAATAGAATTTACATGTGTTCCACCGTTATAAGTAGAAATGCCATTGACCATAGATATCTGATTGAAAGAATTATCCAATGATTTAGATATCCCTATTTCCCACTTATCATCTAATTTTTCGTAAAATATCTCATGCTCGCCTACAAACATTTCCATATAAGATTTGAAATTTTTTGTAGGAATTTGAACACCATTATAATATACTTTTACTTTACTACAATAAACAGACACGTCAATACATCTTTTTATAAAAATTGACTCAATCTCTTCATCTATACCGTTTAAATCAAAACGTGCAAAATCAGGATAAAATATTATTTTAGTATATTGTTTCTTACTAGCTTTTATTTTGGGTTTATTTATTTTATTCAAATTATTCTCGAATACTTGTTCGTATTTTTTCTTGCCGTCACAAGTTTCTATTATGAATTTTTTAGAGAATATGTTGGTTAGGGTGCAACCCATCCCGTTCTGGCCGCCCCACACTCTTTCATCGTCTTTATTAAAATTAGATCCGGCCATTAAATGTCCAAACAATAGCTCTGGTATGTAAATTTTTTCTTTATCGTGAATTTCGACCGGAATACCAGGACCATCATTCTCTACCGAAATCCATTCTTTGTTGACATCTACTCTGATATATTTTACTTGATTCGTTCTGATAGAATGATCTGATGCGTTTGTGAGTATTTCGTCAAATATTTTAAGAAATCCGGCGTTATAATTAATTGATTTGCTGACTATTTTAATATTATTAATATTTTTTATATCATCTACTACAAACATGGATTTTGTTTCACCGACAATAGATCCTACATATATGTTTGGTCTAAGAAGAACATGCTCTTTATGTGTTAATTTTTGATATTTGTCTGAGTTCGTTTTAGTCATTATTTTTATTTTAATTTTATTGTATATATAAGATATATTAGGTTTTGTTTAAGAAGTAGAAAAAAGTGGTTTTTTTTCTACTATATATACGAATAAAATATTAAAAATTATGAAAACTTTAAAGATTAAAGAAGAAATTCACAAAAATTTGAAAGATCATTGTAATAAGAAGGGATTTAAAATGAACATTTTGGCTGAGAACATAATAATAGAATATCTACAGAAAGAACAAATTAGAAATGATAATAAGTAATTCTGCGGAAGTTTGCATAACTAGATCTAATTACCATCATTACCAAAATTTGGGTTATTTAGACGTCACTATCAACAATAGAATAAATGTCAAAGTTTCAGATTTGACCAAAGGTTCGCATTCTATTATTGATGTATCGTGTGATTATTGTGGTGAGATAATCAAGATGGAATATAGAGTTTATAATAGAGTACATAGTAATAAAAATTTTTATGTGTGTAGTAGATGCAGATTCCAAAAAACCAAATTGACTAATCGTGAAAAGTATGGAGTGGACAATGTTTCTTTTATAGACGACATTGTAAATATAATAAGAATTAAAAATATAGAAAACTCTGATTATAGAAAAATCAAAAGAACAAAAACAAATCTCGAAAAGTATGGAGTAGAAAATACGTTTCAAAGTAAAAAATTAATGGAAGGATGTTTGGAAAAAGCCAAACAAACTAACATAGATTCTGGTTTGTGGGTTGATTATTCGAATGTTGATTCTTGGAGGAAATATAAGAAAGATGTTATGTATTTAACCTACAAAAATAAAAAAGAATTGCATGAAAAATGGGATGGTAATGATTATTACGATAATGAATACATTAAAGATAATTATAGTTTGCATTATTATCATCCTGATTATCCAACAATTGATCATAAAATTTCCATTAAATATGGATTTGATAATAACATTCCAATAGAAGAAATATCTAAAATAGAAAATCTTTGTCTTACTAAGAAAAGATTAAACACTAGAAAAAATATTAAAAATGAAGACGTTTTCAAATCTATTATCTCTTTAAAATAAGAAGTTTTGTTTTCATTTTAATTTTATATATATATACGTAATTGAAGAATTTAATGAAACAAAGAATAAAAAATTAAAAGTTTAAAAAATTATATATAGGACAAAACGAGTTTTGCAAGAAGAGATGAAACTTAAAATGAAAGATGTTGATCCTTATGGCGAAGAGCAATGGACTGAAGAAGATGTGAATAGAAAATTACCACCACCTCCACATCCTCTTCAACCAGGTAGGGCGGCAAAATCTAGATGGTGGAGAAAATAATATGAAGAATTTAAAAGCATATAACGACTTTATAAAAGAAGAAATTATATTTAATTTCGATGATGAAAACGCAGAAGAAATGAATCTGTTGAAAATCAAAGAAATAGATATAAATGGAGAATTTCTGAATTATGAGAAAGAATTCTTCGAGAATATTGGTTTGACTCCAACAACATATGGAATTGGTTATGGTGAAGACAATATTTATTATAGTTTATCGATAAGAAAAAATGTTTTCTTTTCTACAGGCAATGAAAGAGATAGAAACATAGAATCGAAAGTAGATTTATTTTATAAAGCGCACGTTATAATAAAAAAGAAAGATTTACTAGGAAGAGATGATGAACCTTACGCTTTGCGAATATCTTGCAATACTTATGATGAAAAGGAAAGAATATCAATTTTAAAGAAATTAATGAAGAATTTATATATTTTTATGTCAAAACACGGAATTGATCCAGAATCCATAAAAGCGAAAGAAGAAGAAAAAATAAAGAAACAAAGAGAACAGGAAGAAAAGGCGCTCAAAATGAAAGATGTTGATCCTTATGGCGAAGAGCAATGGACTGAAGAAGATGTGAATAGAAAATTACCACCGCCTCCACCCCCAGACTTGGACGCACTTCCTCCTTCTCGACTTTGGGCGGCAAAAATTTTGAGGAGAAAATAATATGAAAAATTTAAAAGCATATAACGACCACCGACGAGGAGGTATTAATATATAAAAGAAAAGAGTTTTAAATGAGAATATCAAGTCAAAACGCGCAGTTCATATTTCAATTTCCAGTTGATTTTATAACGCCATATCTTTATGACAAATTTCAAATATGGTTGGATAATATGCGTATGCAATATGACAACGCTCTTGATTTTTTAAATTCCACTATTAAGGAAATCGTGTTTCCTTCAATATCTTATGAAAATGTTACACAAAGATTGTATGGTGGTAAAACTGTAGATTATAAATCCGCAAAAAATATTTACGATTCATATCAACACGAGTTGGATATAACATTTAGAAGTGTAGATTCACATACCAACTTTTTTATGATGCAAGAAATAATGACAGAATTTTATTTAAATACAAGAAAACCATATATACCATATTTTAATTTGAGTATATTGGATAAAAATGGTGATTTAATATATACCGTTTTATTTAAAAATATACTTCTAAAAGCACAGGGTGAGCAACGTTTCCAATATCAAAAACAGGATTTTGGCGAACAAACTTTTTCTATAACTTTCGCTTACAACTATCTAGATATTATTTGGGAACTTAGAAAGAATTCAAAAGAAGAAGGCACGAGTATGTTCGATCTTCCATATGGTCAAGGTTATTGGGAAAGAAGAGATAAGCCAGATTGGGAAGATATAAGTACAATATCAACGAGTTTACAAAGAAAAAATCCAATAACATATCCCGATGAGAGACCAACAGATGGATCATCACAACTATAAAAAATAAATAAATAAAAATGACAAAAATAAAAAGATTGACAGAAGAAATAGGTTTCACTTATAAAGAAAAACCAGCAGAAACAGAGAAACCATTTAAAAAGAAGAAGAAACTCGGATTTAATGAAGAGATGAAAGCATTTTTATTTATGATGAAACCCATTTTAAAAGAAGCTCACAACGCAGGTAAAGAAGGTAGAGAATTTGAAGATTGGTGGACCGAATATACGAGTTTTAACCAACCTTCAATGGAAATGCCAGAAGAAGATCCTAGAGAAGCTCCACCGAAAGCTGCGATGGGATTTAGACACTAATTATTTTTTTAAACTTCGATAGTTTCCGCCCGTATAATTTTCATAAATACGATTAAAAATGATAGAAACTTATGACAAAATAGAAATGTCTTTAACTGACGATTTCTACGAGAAACTCAAAAATGAAAACAAAGTTTTCAAGTACAAAAACAAAAACAAAAACGCATCTCTAACCGAAGATTATCTCTATTTCTTAAAAAAATTAGAAGAATCCAGCGCCCATTCTTTTAAACAGATTGAAGAAGGTGAGATAGTTGAAGGTACTATTATTGATATTAATAAAAGAGAAATCGTTATTGATATCAATTTCAAAGATAACGTGTTCGTTGAGAGCAAAACTATTGACCAAGACATGTTCCAAAATTTACATGTTGGCGACCCTATTAACGTTATAGTTATTGAAATAAGCGATAACCCTTATTACATAAAAGGTTCACTAAACGACCTTTTGAAAATCAATATTTCTAATATTGTTAAAGAACATTTTAGTGAAGATAAACCTTTCTTCGCTATAGTGAAAGAATCACAACCAGCTGGATATTATCTAGATCTTGATGTTGAAGGTCAGATTGTAGATGCTTTCATGCCAAACACTTTAGCTGGAGTTAATAAATTATATGATCCAAATTCTATCGTTGGAGAAAAATTTGAAGTTATGATTGAAACTCTCGAGCAAGATAAAGGAATTTATGTAGTAAGTCGTAAAAAATACTTAGAAACTCTCATTCCCGAGCGTATAAAGCAATTAAAGAAGGAATGGATTAAAGATAAGAGTAAAGTTTACATTGGCAAAATCACAGGCACAACTCCATTTGGAGCATTTGTTGAATTTTGCGATTATTTAACAGGCATGATTCATCGTTATAACGTTAATCCAGAATGGCAAACAGATGACAAGTGGTCTACTCTGAGACCAGGAATGGATGTTAATTTTTACGTAAAGGACATAATAACAAGAAAGAATAAAATTATTCTTACTCAAATTATTAGAGAATCTTTATGGGACACTATCAAAGTCGATGATGTTGTTAAAGGTAAAGTCATTGCTATAAAACCTTTTGGAGCTCTTATTCAATTGGATGAAGAAACAAACGGTTTAATACAAAACACATATCTTCAAAAGAATAAAATTGATTTAAAATTAGGTCAAGATATTGAAGTTAAAGTGACAAGTATAATGAAAGACGAGCGTAAGATCAATTTATCTTTAGTCACAAGATAAGAAATTATTGAGTCGACGGGATCTATATATAATATTTCTATATAACTCGAAAGAGTAGAGCAGAAATTGCCTTTAAGAAAATTTATAATTTCCTCAATTGGTTATATAGAAATATTTTTATATATGAAATTAATTCTTTAATTTTGTAAAAAATAAATTAAATTAATAGATGAAGGATTTTAAACTTTTTGGTGGACAAGAATTGGAGAACCTCGGTGAATATATATTGGATTACTACGCAAAGTATCCAGATATAAAATTCTATGTAGGCACTGACTCTGCTCAACATGGAAAAGTGACTAAGTATGCTACAGCTTTAGCTATGTTGCATCCCGGAAAAGGAGTTCATGTCGTTTTTAGAAGAGCGAACATTCGTAGAGAACGCGATATGTTTACTCGTTTATGGAATGAAGTGGAATATACTCGCGAGGTCGCTGAATATGTTCACGAAACTTTAAAGGATGTTTATGAACATAAAGAAGGTGAAAAAATTCCTACTATTCATTTGGACTTCAATAAATCTCCAAAACATAAATCTAATATAGTTCACGATTTAAGTGTCGGATATATGAAAGGTTTTGGATTTCAAGTAGAATCAAAAGATTCCGCGTGGGCGGCGACATTCGCGGCTGACATGCTTGTTAAAAACTAACATCATCATTCTATTTAAGAAAAAGAGGACAATTGTCCTCTTTTTTTATGGTCGAAAATATTTATATATAGTCGCATGATAACACTATTTGAAAGTTTTGTAGGAAACTGATAAAGTAAAATTAATTAAAGAATTATGAAACACCTTTTTTCTTTTGAAAATTTCGTTAATGAAAGCGTTAGAGATTTTTCTTATTTACTCGATAAAGAAGAATTAAGAGACTATCCTGTAGAAAAGATAGATGAATATACTTTCAAAGACATATATAAAGTTCCTCAATCGTTTGATCCTAAAGAAAAGAAATATATTCTACTTTATACTAAGGGATCAAAATGGCTTTCGGGTAAAAAAGTTTTGTTCTTTGATTACAGTCCTGTAAAGAATATAAGTTACAGAGTAGAAAAATATCACGTGAGATTAAAAGGTGAATCTCATATACTTTATTTTATAAAAGTAAATAAAGAAGGAGAAGATTCTATTTATTACAGCATAAGTTTAATATCTTGTTTCAAAAAAATGGACGAGTTAACAAAATCAACAAAAAAAGTTTTCGCTGATTGGATATGAACTATTTAAATTCATACGAATTGTTTATTATAAATGAAAGTTTTGACTGCAAACTTTATGAGAGTAAATTGACCAGAATTTATAGAGATATACAAAAAGATATAACAAAGAGATTAGGGTTGAATTTATATTTGGTAGGAACTTTTCAAATGGGAATTGTTGCTTTGTGTCCTGTGGTGGAAGCATTATTAAAAAATTCTCAAATAACGGTTACTAAAGAACAAGTTGTTTTGTTAACCATATTTGCCATAACGCAAATATTAAATCTTATGCACGAAGATGTTGAAAAGCTTAGAAAAGAGTTACAACAAGATGGTATTATTCATCTTGTTCAAAAAGTTAAAGACACACTATTATCTTTGAATAAAATATTTACTTTTGTGGCTAGAGCTTTTGGTAAAATAGTAAATGTCTTTACAGATTTAATTGGTTATTTAAGTTTAGCTATTCCACTATATATGGTTATTGTAGAAATGATATCAGCCGATGGATTGAATATAGATACATTTCAACAAAAAGTAGCTCTTCTTGGAGTTGGTGTTGGAACATTCACTATAAAGTCTATAATAAGAGAAGTTTCTAATAAAATAAAAGAAAAAAAGGCAAAACAAACAAAAGAGTACGTGTCTGAGCAAAAAATATTCGAACAAGAAGATGATACAACGGTTATATCTGCTTTTCCTGGCATGCGTTTAATATCAGGATTTCCTGGAATCGGAAAAAGTCATTTCTTCAGAGTGATGCAAAAAGATGGGTCAAAGAAAGTGTTGGATTCCGATTCTACAAATTTTTCTTGGATTGAAAAAGGAGTTAGAAATCCAGACTTTCCCAACAATTATATTAATCACATAAAAAATAATATGGATAAAGCTGATATTATTTTAATATCATCACACGATGTAGTTAGAAATGCACTAGTCCAAAATAAAATTCCTTTTATTTTGGTTTATCCAGATAGAAACATAAAAGAAGAATATATCGCAAGATATAGACAAAGAGGAAGTGATGAAAAATTTGTAAAGTTATTAGAAGATAATTGGGATAAATTTATAGATGATTGTGAAAAACAAAAAGGATGTAAACATGTTATTATACACAGCGGAGAATATTTAAGCGACAAAATAGACGAACTATCATGAAAGTTAAAAAGTTACAAGAATATAATAAAAAAAGAATATTAATTTTTATAGGATCGGCAAGAGCCAAGGATAACTGTCCTGGTCAAGATAGTAAAACTAGTAAGATAGTAAAAGAGGCGTTAAAAGATCTTCCCGACGATATAGAATTAGATATAGTTGATTTGTCAGTAGAAAATGATAAACCGATAGTTCAACCTTGTAAGGGATGTATTTCAACTGCCGGGGGAGCTCATTGCAACTATCCTTGTAATTGTTATTTTAAAGGTGACAAGGATCATCCAGATCTAATGCACGAGTTTGATATTTATCGTAGGCTTGAGAAATGTGACGCTTTTGTAGTCTTTACACCTATAAATTGGTGGAGTGTGACAAGTCAAGTTAAAGCGATGTTTGATCGTTTGGTTTGTGCTTCACTTACAATTACAGCAAAACAAGCTAGATACATGTGGGGAGATGACGCAAAAAATCCAGCTAAAACCAAACCATTTTCTAAAACTGATGAATTTAAAAAGATGGTGAAAAATCATCTGGAAGGAAAAGTGGGAGCTTTTTATATTCACGGAGATGATGGAGCGGATGATTATAAGGGAAGAAAAATGCCAGATTCTTATAATAAATATGAAATAGGAAAATTTAATGAACCTAAAAACGCAATACTTCCAATTGTTTGGCAGTGTAGATATTCGGGTATAGATGTGCCTGAAGAACTGATTGAAGCTTTTTATATGAATGAAGAAATAAGTTATAGTGATGCTAACGACAAATTGAAAGACGGTAAATTAGGATTTGCTATAAAAAAGGCAAAAAAACTTATTATAGATACTTATGATTACATCAAGTGATTTTAAAATAGGAAATAGGGTTTTATACACATACAGAGGTTTACCTAATGGCGTGAAATCATTAGATGGATTAATGGGTACTATAATACAAATAAATGGTGATTTTGTTGGAGTGCAATTTGATGATAATATTAAAAAGGAATATGGATTCGGACACGATTGTGAAGGGTACGGTAAAAATGGATATTGTAGATATATAGATCCACCAGAACTGGAAATCATCGATGAAAAACCAGGAAAAATAAAGTGGTATAGCAAAGGAAAATTATCCGAATCTAAGCGTAATTATGAGTTCAATATTGGAGATAGAGTTATATATACATACAAGGAATGTTATGTTAATGGTATGGCGAAATTAAATGGTTTAATCGGTACTGTTATTTGTTTTGATGATGAATTTGTTGGGGTAGAATTTGATGAGGATTTTGGTGGACATAATTGTGACGGTGAAGGAAAAAGCGGTCATTGTAGATATCTAGATCCACCAGAACTGGAAATCATAGATGAAAAACCTGGAAAAATAAAGTGGTACAGCAAAGGAAAATTAGAAGAAAAAATTATAACTAAATTTTTTTATTTCAAAAATCTGTCGTAATTTTGTAAAACAAAATCGAAAAAGTTAATATATAATTAAAAAAGGAGAAATTAAAATGTCGTAGATTCACAAACTTATTGTAGTTACAAGACAAGATATCACTCCCGGTTATGCCGCTACACAATCTGTTCACGTGGCTTTATTATTCGCACAAGAATTTCCGTAGATTTATGAAAAGTGGTCAAAAGACCCTTATTTAGCTTTGCTCACTGTCAAGAATGAGCAAGAGCTTAATATTCTCATTTCTAAATTAGAAAAATTCAAAATCAATTTTTCAGTTTTTAGGGAACCTGATATTGATAATCAAGTTACCGCTATCTGTATTGAACCTTCTGAAGCTTCAAGAAGGATTACTAGCTCTTTGCCTAAAATGTTAAGAGATTATGCAACTGAAGATCAAATAGATAAAAATAATTATATAAAGAAGGAAACATTATGAAGAGTATATTTGAAGGAACCAAACCAATGAAAGGTAAAGAATTAGAAATTTTAAGAAAAACAGCAAGTAGATTAATATCAGAAACGCCGACGAAAATTAAAGAAATTAAATGTTATACGTGTAAATATAGAAATCTAGATCCAGTTCCAGAAGATCTTCCTTGTGTAGATTGTTGGAATGAGATGAATTATGTTAATTATGAAAAGGATGAAACATTATGAAAATAAATGAGTTAGACCATAAATTTGAAAAATCTGTGAAGATTTTCAGAGACTTCTTTAAAAAGAATTTTCCAATGGCAGACGAAAATGAATTAGTCGTTTTTCCAGAAAGTGAAGACTCTTTATTAATGGAATGGATATTTAAAGATTATAGATATGGTTTTGCTATTGAGAAGAATATAGAAGACTCATCATTCTATTTTGTGTCAAATAGGAAATATGGTGAAACAACCATATCAAGTTTATTAACTTCACCAATGAGTGAAGAATTAATTAAAATTATTAACAATAAAATTTTCTAAGAAAGGAGGAACAATGTCATAGGTAAAGCCGCCATAAATGGTGTAAAGTACAATCAGCAAAACAAGTTTAATCATTATCGACTTGTAAATAAAAGATAATGAAATTTATAACAAAATAAAATTAAATTATGGAAACAATGACAAAAGCTGGTGTTACGTACGCCTATAACAAATGTGAAGTTATCGCTAAGATTAACGAAACCGTTGAAAATATCAAGAAATGGATTGAAGAAAATGATTACAGAATTAAAATCAGTAAACATTTGACAGACGATGTCACTCTTAATGTTTATAAAAATTTAGAAAAGAATTGGAGAGATATTTCTAAAAGAAAAATGAAAAAAATTCAGAAATATTGTTTCTGGATTCAGAAGAATCCTACACGAAGAAAAGTAAACACTTTCTTTAATTTATTGACCAAAACTTTTGGTCTTTGTGAAATGGAGAATGATAAATTCGTTCGTTGTCCTTATATCAAAGAATCCTTAAAGGAAGAAAAAATTCAAGCAAGAAGAAAAGAGTGGATCAAAGCAAGAAATGAGGCCGATAAACTCTTGAAAGCCTACAAAGAAGAAAAAGGCGATTTTTATAAATAATTTTTTAATTAGATAATTTTACTTATCTTTGTATAGTAAAATAAAGCGGCCTACAACGGACAAGGCTTAGGCGTTGATGATATTTGGTGTGAAAGATACGTGGTCAGAAAGATTCGTTCGGAGACACCGTCCAGCACCAAATATCTAGACGATGGGCAGCGAGTGGTTGACCAAGGCCGCAAATCCGACAGTAGCTCAATTGGTAGAGCAGAAACCTCTAGATTTTCTGGTTGCAGGTTCAAGTCCTGTCTGTCGGACAAATGGCTTAATTTTTCTCATCTCCCAACATAAAGCGATGGAAAATACTAATGTCAGTAAGATTATTATCTTCTTTGTTGACTTCTATTAAAATATTAGAAATCAAACAATAGAAATATATCTTGTCATATTTTTCCAAAACTTTCTCAAAATATTCTACTGATTTTTCAATAATCTCTTGCTCGTAAGAATGAATCATATCAACACCAGGGACAGGAAACTGATATGTTGTAGAAAATTTATTTCTAGAATCCATAGCTTGTCTAGCCTTTCCATCTATAATGGCTGCTGGTAATGTAGATATATCAAATTTATCACAATCCAATCTCGATAATATTTTTAATTCCATTGGAATATAAAGAGTAGCACTAGGCACGCGAGTCATTCTAATATTGGCTAACTCCATAGAATGTTCGGCATAAAAAGATAATTTTTTTCTATATTCCACCTTCAAATTCATTGATTCCATTATAGGTCTCCATTTGGTTAAATTTTTTCTTTCTCTTTCATTATCTAATATAGATTTATTTTCTTTGATAAAATTTATTATTTTATCTTCTATGAATGAACTTTTATTAATGTTCATTTTAGCGGTTATTTCATCGAAAGATTCATAAACTCTTTCTTCAATCGAATAAGTTTTTGGTACTCTCATAGTTATATATTTTTTTCTATTATATATTTAATATTTTTATTAAGTTTAATAAATTTATTATGTTAAAATTTAAAAAAATATAAAAAACCAATATTTTTTGTCAATATATACTCGTGTATGTTTGACCGTGCTAAATTATTCGATATATTAGAGCCAGATTTGATTTTTTATAAGAAAAAGTCTGGCTTTTTTATTGCGAACACAAAAAAATCATCTAAGCTTATGGGGAAAAGAAACAATTTATTGAACGTCGAAGACATGGATGTATTTGATGATATTTATAACCATCGAAAAATTTCGAACGACGTAGTTTTTACCAAAAAACAGTACGCTGAGGTTTTATTGAAAAAAATTAATTTAAAATGTAAGAATCAAAAACAGAAAGAGTTTATTAAAACAATAGATGAAAACGAAATAACTATATGCGCGGGGGACTCTGGTGTGGGAAAGTCTTATTTGAGTATAGCTAAATCTTTAGAACTGTTGAGGGATGGGACAAATGGTTATGATAAAATTTATATTATCACACCAATTATTGACTCTAATGAGGGAGAGTCAATAGGTTATTTGAAAGGCAGCCTTGCTGATAAATTAGATCCATATTTATTTTCAATTTATTATTTAATAGATAAAATTGTTGGTGAAGAAACGAGAAAAAAACTAGTTGAAAATAAAATAATTGAACCATTATGTATATCCTACCTAAGAGGAGTAAATTTGGATAATTGTGTGGTAATCATAGATGAAAGCCAGAATATTTCTAAGAAAGGGATGCTTACGTTGCTGACTCGAATTGGATATAATTGTAAATATATTCTATCTGGAGATATTAATCAAATTGATAGATTTAAAAACCCAAATGAATCTGGTTTAAAATATGCTTTCGATAATTTAAAAGGAATTGAAGGTATGGGTTTTATAGAATTCGGTAAAGAAGATATAGTTCGAAATCCAATAATAGGTAAAATTCTGGAAAAATATAATAAATAAATGTTAAGAAAACTTAATGGATATTGGACAAAAGAAAGATGTAAAGATGAAGCTTTAAAATATAAATATCGAAGTGATTTTTATAAAAATCAATGTGGGGCTTATCTAAAATCATTACGCAACGGGTGGTTGGATGAAATTTGTTCACATATGATCGAAATTAGAAAACCGCGTAATTATTGGACAAAAGAAAGATGTAGAGAAGAGGCTTTGAAATATAAATATAGAAGTGAATTTCAAAAAAAATCTGGAATGGCTTATATATTATGTAGAACAAATAATTGGTTAGATGAATTCTGTTCACACATGGAATTATTGGGGGATTTATATAATCGTTGTATATATGCTTACGAATTTTCTGATAAATGTGTTTATATTGGGTTAACTTTTAATTTGAAGAGAAGAGACGAAGAAAGAAAACAAAAAGAAAACGATAAAGTAACTAAACATATAATAGAAACAGGATTACAGCCGACCTTAATACAATTAACCGATTACATTGATGTAAAAGAGGCTACAATTAAAGAGGGCGAATATGAGAGAAAATATAAAAACGATGGATGGATAATTTTAAATGTAGCTAAAACTGGTGGTGTAGGTGGTGGTCATAGAAAATGGACAAAAGAAAAATGTCAGGAAGAAGCTTTAAAATATAATACAAAAAAGGATTTTAGAGAAAAAAATCGAAATGCTTACTGGGCTTCTTTGGAACATAGATGGATTGATGATATATGTAAACACATGAAAAACAAATTAGATGAAAAATTAATTATATCTCTTTCTAAGTTCAAGCCAAAAACGGTCGAACTGATGCCTTTAGAAAAAAAAGAAAAGTAAGAAAGGAGAGTAAATATAAAAAAGGGAGTTAAAAAACTCCCCTTTTCTTTTTCATAGATCTTTAAATCTTTTAATTATATTTTCTTCCTCCCATTTTTCCTCTCCGTATGGGTCTACGTCCTTATATTTTTTCTTCAACTCTTCTTTTTTTGCTTCTCTTTTCTTTTTCTTTTCTGGATCTGCTTTGTATTTTATTTTATTTTCAAGATCTTCTTGTCTGACAAATTTCATAACTCCTTCACCATCACCACCTTGTTCAACAGCAGATATAATTAATTGTTCAAATAATTTTTCAAAGAATTCAAATATTCCATAATCATCACCATATTGATATGTTGATGAATCTCTAGCGTCCAATGCTCTTTGAAATTCAGCAAGAGATCTTTCTATTAATTCTTCAAATGAACAATCGGCCCATTTCCCCATTTGCTCAAGTTGCTCGTTAGTGAACTCTGCCATATAATCTTCTAAATCAAAATCTTTTGGTAGAAAAACCACATAACTTGTTGAGCTACTATTACTTACAAAACCAGTTCTTATTTTCATAATTAATTATTACTTTTTAAATCTTCTTATTCTATAGGATTCGACAATATTATCTTCATCATCCCATTCTTCTTCGCCATAAGGATCGATTCCTTTCATTTTGTCTTTTATAATTTCTCTTTTTATCTTTCTGTCCTTTACAGCATCTTTATATTTGATGCAATCTTCTCTATGTTTATTATCAATTTCAACTGATTTATCTAATATTCTATCATCTATTAATTTAATAATTCCACCTTCTTCAAGACAAGCCTCGTAAGCAACAAAAACAGTATAATCATTAAAAAATGCGCTTAATGAATAAAAATTATTATCATCCTCACCTTGATGATAAATGCCATGTTTTATAAAATTATCGACATCGTGTTTCGTCAATCCATCAATTTCTTTGATCATATAATTGTGCTTTTTATTTCCTTTGTATTTTTCTAAAAAGGATTCCATAGCGATATCAAAGTCAAAATCTTTTGGCAAATACACTAAAACGAAACTAGAACCGCTACTATTACTAACAAAACCAGTTCTTATTTTCATAATTCTTTAAATTTTTTTATTCTATTAGACTCATCAATCGATCCTCTTTCTAATGGATCTTTTATACTATCAAGATCTTCATCCCATTCTTCCTCACCATATGGATCGTAGAGTTTCATTTTGTCTTTTAGATATTGTCTTTTTCTATTTTTAGAAGCTGCTACTTCTTTATATTTTTCTATATTATTTTTTGATAAATCGGCCATTTTGTCGATTTTTTCTAAAAATTTCTTATCAATTCTTTTAATGGTGTCATATCCTTCATAATCTAATGTAGTTTGATAAACAACATAATCTTCTAAGAAAAAAGCTAGATCATCAACTGCGAATTGACCCATTCTTCCCTTTTTAACGAAGTCATCTATTCCACTCTTTTTGAAAAAAACAATATCTTTTTTAAAACGTTCATAATTTTTAGGACCTTTCTTTTGATATTTGTCAAGCATATATTCTACATGTGAATCATAATCAAAGTCATCTGGTATGTACACAAGAATGAAAGATGAGCTACTGCTATTACTTATAAAACCATTTCTTATTTTCATATCGTTTCTCCGATATTTTTTTATACTATATATTATTTTTAGATTTTATAAATCGGACAGTCCCTTCCGCATTTAATAAGTCTTTTTTTGAAATTTATTGTTTTTTCGTTGTACCATATATCCTTTAAAAAATCTTTACATTTTATAACAGATAATCCTTCTTTCCAATCTTCGTTTTCACAGAAACTACAGGGGAAATAAGCTCCATCAACAGATATATATGTTGAATATATAGTAGCTTCACACGGCTCAACCATCATAGCCATGGATTCATAATTTTTCCTGTCCTCTATAGCTTTTAAAAATTTAAGACTGCCACAGCTATCAAAACCAATTGGTATATTATTTTCAATCGCCTTATCTACTAGTTGTTTAAATTTGTCTTGACTTAGTTGTAGAAAACCAGTTTTAGCACATCCTTTAGTTTTAAGCGAAAGAAAAACTATGGCATTTAATTTGCTCAATCTTTTATCTTTTTTGATATCATCTAAAGTTTCCATAGCGTCATCAAAAGTTTCTTCACTTAACATGAAGTGAATGTTTGTTTGTTTCAATCCTCTGTCAGTCAGTTCTTTGACAGCTCTATAAGTAACATCTTTGTCATATTTAGAAACAGCACACGCCCCCATAAAAGAAGCTATTTTATCAAATGATTCGTCATTCATTCTAGCACCATTTATTGTTATATTAGGTATAACTCCCTTTGAGACGCAATAATCAACTATTTTCCATAGATCGGGATTTCCATCTATATTTCCTATTCCTAGTGCGATTTGAGTTACTGTTGGAGGGAGTTTGCCCAATATGATTTTAAAGGTTTCAAAAGACATATTTTTTCCTTTTGGATTATTTTCTTTGTAACAAAATTTACAAAGACCTTTAACTCCATTACAAACGGTAGAAATTTCTATATCAGCTATTTCTGGAAGTCCTAATTCTAGATCCCCATCATCATCTTTTGTTTTGCCCCATCTAACAAAAAAACCATTTTTCTTGTTAAATATAAAATTGTAATTGTGGCTTCCTAATGTTTTGATATTATCATCTTCCATTACAATGGCATGATCTCCATTGTATAATTTTAATTTGTGGTGTGTTTTATCCATGATTATATTATTTTAGTGTGAGAGCGACCATCGCGCCAATAGTTTTCATTTCCATAATATGTACAAATTTCTTCGTCTTTTTTAATATCTTTTATAGCGAAGAAAACGAACAAGTCGTTATTTTCGTCAGTTTCCCAACCAGCGTTTGCTTTGTCTGAATGATTATAAATACAGGCAAATCCAAATGGTATTACTTGATAAAGGGGTCTGGTTCGCGGAAAATTGAAACGATAATCAATAAAAATTGAAGACGATTCATTGGCGGACATTGGAATGATTAAAAAATATGTTTCCTCTAATATTTCCCCAGCTTTAATATCTTCTTTAGCGAATACTCCCCAGCCGTGAATTGGCGAACGCCTTACTTCTATTTTGTTATTAAAAATTAATTTATCTTTCATTTTTAAAAAAAAATGATTCCGTTTTTTTTATATATAGTGAATAACTAACATTGTTTAAAAAGTAAATCGCGTCATGATAAAAAATTATAATTCTTTCTTAAATGAAGCCAACGTTAAAAATAAGATTAAAAGATCTGATCTCAAAATAGGTGACAGTGTAATGACATGCGGAGAGTTTGATGGTGTAAATCTAGAATATCAAACAGGTAAAATTATATCAATGAAAGAATATGGAAATATTCTTGTAGAATTTGATAAATCTTTTAGTAAAAAATTTCATGCTGGATTTAAAGATATTGGAAAACCAGGACATTGTTTCTATGTTCCATTAGAAAATATATCTACAAATAATAAAGAAGAATTTGAAAAAATTATCAAAACCGTTGGCGAAGAAAAGAGAAATAAAGCGTTGAGGTTAAATGCCCAATATAAAGAAGGTGATATTATTGTAGGTGTCGGAAGGCTTAAAAATAGATATGTGGGTGGAAATGAAGTAAATCTCGATGGTGAAGTAGGAGTTGTTTATTATAGTGCTGGAAAAGGATCACTAGATCCAGCAGATAGAAATGAAAAAAATAATGAAATTTATTGGATTGGTTTTTTAGATCGATTTGATAAAAACATGAATTGCGATTATGATGGCATTCCAAAGAATAGATCTGGCATGAACGTTGATAAAATCCATATGCGTTTAGCAACCGAGGAAGAAAAAGAAAGAGTTGCGAAAAAACTAAATAAAATTAAAAGTGAATTAGATAGTCTTAAAATAGTTTTTAAATTAGGTGATGTTGTTATTGTTGATGGAAATTATAATGGTGTGGTAGTGAAGAATGAAATAGGAGTCGTTCGTGATATTCAAGATCAAGTAGGTTACAGAAAACAATACGGTGTTCAATTTTTAAATAATTTTTCGTCATATCTTTATGATATAAATTATCTCATTGGTAAACCAGCTGGTTATTATTTTCCGAAATCTTATGTAAGAGAAGCAACTCCAGAAGAAATAGAAAAGAGAAAACTGGACGTTAAGAATTTACAAGATGAAATAACTGAATTTAATTATGATTATAAGGTGGGTGAATATGTCATAACTCAAGGTAGTTACATGAATTTGAATTTAGATGGACAAATAGGTATAATAAGAAATATAAAAGGTGCAAAACCAAGAGATTTTTTTGATATAGAATTTATGGTTGATTTTGATAGCCAATTGATGAAAATAGGTAAATATAAAAATAGTTATACTATAAATCGTGCGTCTTTGTCACGTCCAAAAGAAGGAGATAATATTGATGAGTTATTGAAGAAAGTTGAAAATAACGAGCTGATACCTTTTAAATGTAGCTCACCCCTATCAATGCTCTTATCGAGAATAAATTTCAGACTAAAAACTCCTTTTATGACACAATCTTATTTTGACACAACAGATAAAAACGATGTAGTTTCTTATTTACCATTAGATAAATTCAAAAGATTGGAGAAAGATGAAAATCCTTATAAATCAAGACTTCGTCAACAAATAAAGATTGGAAAGTTCTTTAGAATGTTAAATAAAGATCTAACAGATAAAGAAGTTGAGATATATGTTAACGGATTAAAAGGAGCTTATGATATTTGTATAAGTGGATTATCTAATAAATTAAGATTAGTATCGGGTGAAGATATGCGTTTCTGGTATAATGGTAAAAATTATGTTAAAGGCGGTGGAAGTTTAAACGGATCGTGTATGCAGGGTGATAGTAAAGGAAGAGAAATGCAAATGTTTGTTGACAACCCACATGTTGTTCAGATGTTGATATTATTGGATGATAATAAAAAATTATTAGGTAGAGCTAACATTTGGAGACTCGTAGAACCATATGGAGCTACTTATATGGAGTATATTTACTCGCGTTATGATAAGGATAGGGAATTGTTTTTAATGTTTGCTAAACAACGCGGTTGGATCTGTGCTGACGCAGCTGGCGGTAGAGGATATGGTCAAAGACCATCAAATATGGTTTGTCTTTTATATAATGCAAAGAAAAGTTATAGAATGGGGGTTGATGCTCTTGATCACTTTGATACATTCAGTCTTCGAGATGGAAAAGGTTATCAATATTTAAGTAATGGTAGCACTTGGATAATGAAGGAAGATTTTGTAATGCCAACATGGGATGATGCCCCTAAAGCAGAAGATAGACCAGGACCAGCACCAGCAGTAGGAAAACCTGGATTCAAAGAAGGAGATAAAGTAATTTATAAAAAAGATGGCTCAAAATACTACAATAAAATAGCCACTTTTGTTAGTGCAAGAGATGATGGAAAATGCAAACTCATATTCGATGAAGATGATAGGAAATTAGTAGTCGCTCCAAAATTCTTATCATTGGCTGAAGAAAAATAAAAATCATGGAATACAAAAAATTTGAAGATAGCGGTGTATTTAGAAAACTTTTTGCTATTGAGAAGTTTAGACGATCATATTCCGATCACATTAACTTTTTGATGAGGAGACTTTATCAAAATGAGGGTAAATGGGGAAAACTTTTATCTGATGGTAATTATGGCGTTATAAATACTAATGTGTCATTAGAAAAGGCTCCTATGAGTAAAGAAATAAGAGAGTTTTATACTTCAGTTTATAGTAATATGGATCCAAAATGGTCGTTATTAAATTATGTTAACACACATTATACTAGTTTCATGCATGTTATAAACGTTGTAAATTATTGGATATCAACAGATCAGATAAAAAATGAACAAATATTTACTTTTCAAACAAATTATTTTGAAGAATTAGAAAGATTTAAAGTCATATTAAACAAGTATGGAAAATATATTTTTATGCCTGAAAAAGATTTAAGAGTTTTTTGGAAAATAATGGGGGCAATTGCCACATCAACATACATAGGAAATTTAAGCGAAAGCTTAACTTTAGGAACATTATCAGAACTTGGAAACATAACAGATGTTATTAAAAGTAAACCCGGTCAAAGAGTTGACACACAAGGAGGAGTTGATATAAGTTTTAAATTAAATGGAGTAAATAAAAAATTACAATGTAAGACTTACAGAAAGATGTTTCAAACAGGAGATAAATATATTTTCAGTAATATAAGTAATCCTGGTGAATATAGAGTTGATTATTTTTCTTTTACAAATAGACAAGACTTATATGTTTTCGATGCGCAAAACAATGGTCTTAGATATAACCTAAACAGAGATACACAATCTTACACTTTTGATAAAGAACTTCTAAAATATAAAATTGAATTATGATAACAAAGTTCGATATTTATATTAATGAAAAAATAAACTGGGGTAAAATAGGTGATAAAGCTGATTGTTTTGTCGACAAAATTTCAGAATTTATAAGTTGGCCTATTATAAAATATACAGAAAAAAAAGTAAAAAACTTATCCGATGAAGAAAAATTGATTGCTATAGCTAAGATTTCCAATAATATAGATAAACTTTTCTCACCTGTGAAAAATTTATTGTTTTATACAATATTAGCTTCTTTGGCTATATCTAAAGAAATATTTATATCTCCAGTGACATATAAAGAGGTGTACATTTTATTCTTGGTTTGGATTCTTTATACGAGTCTTAGTAAGAGATATAGATTAGAAGCTAAATCTTTATATAAAAAGATAAAAGATTTCTATGTTGAAAAATATTTTCATGAAGAGAAAAAAGAAGATCCTTATGGTGAAGAAGATTGGTATAATGAAATGGATATTATAACAAAAGCAAATCAGATTAGATATAATAAAAAATATAAACACACAGAAAATATACCTTTTATTGGTCTGAGAGATAAAAAAGATATAGAGCCAGCATGATTTTATAGATAATGTCAAAATAGAAAAGTGACAAAAAAAAGTAAATACATACGTTTATGGAAAGGATGCCGAGAACGTTCCTTTCATAGGACTTGGAAAGAAAAAAAATATAGAACCATCATGATAATAATATTTGAAGAATTTGATAGTAAAAAATGGAGGGAAGAACTTCCATCGAGAATTAGATCTATGAAAGATTTAGATAAGAAAAATGTTGATATGCAAACAATGGTAACGGAAGAAGATCCTTATGGTGAAGAGCAGTGGGATATAAATAAAGACGATCTGATCAAAGAAAATTTATATAAAGTATTAACAAATAGAACAGGTGACTTTGGTCAAAAACCAATCTATGATGTTTTTATCAAATGTAATAGTGGAAATTATTATTTAATAGGCGATATAAGATATTTTAGAAAATTAGAAGATAAGAGAACAAAAGAAGAAAAAATCAAGGATGATGAAGAAAGTCTGAAACACATGTTGGAATTTTTACCACGTGATCAACACTACGCTTATCGCGAATATCAAAAAAAATTCATAGAAAAAAGAGATAAAGGGGAAATAACACACACTCCTTTTATAGTATATTTTTATGGAGATCTTAAAAAGAAAAGATTAGCGACACCCGATGAAACTCAAAAAATGGAACAGATGACAAAGGATGAAATTGATTATTTGTTTGAAAAAGAGCTTAGACAACATATATATTCTGGTGATTTGAGAACTGATATTAGATCGGAATTAACTTATGTAGATCAAATTTATCATTTTATAAAAGACAATTAAAAATATTAATATATAGCTTCAATGATGGAAATAAAAAGATTTAAAGATTACGAAAAAGTAAACGAAGAGTTCCAGATATTTGGAATGGATGTAGTTATAACTCTAGGTGAATTAATAGAAGGAGCGGCTTTAATAATTGTCATATCTTTGGGTCTCGCTTATTTTGGTTATGCTGGCTTAAAATATTGGTTAAAAGATATAATTTCTGATAAGAGAAAAATCAAATCTTTGAAAAAATTGTCTAAAATTGTAAATAAATATAAGGATGATAAGGTTGATGGATATATTCACGATATTAACACCGCCATATATCATATTAAAACTGATAAGGGTGATGTTGTAATGACACGTAAAAAATATATAGAATTGTCAGATTATCTAAAAAATAAAATGTCAAAAGAAGATAGAATAGAATATGAGAATGTTTTAGATGTTCTTGGAATATAAAATAAATGAAAGATATGATAAAAACTTGGAATAATTATTTTGAAAGTTTGGTTATACCAGGATTAAAAATTGATGAATTTTTAAATGGTTTAGAACCAGCTGGAAAAGCACATAAAAATATATTATCCATATTCTTTAATACATATGAGAATTATATAGATATAGATGATCCAGCAAAACATATATTTAAAGTTAATGATTTAACTGGCGATATTTTAAATAACGGTAGAACTCAATTTAACGCTATGATTTTTGGAGAACAAGAATTGGAAACGGTTGTTCGTGGTAATATCGTAAATCTTTCTATGAATGAATTTTATTCCAATCTTCCAAATAATATTAATATCTTCGGTATAGATCTTAAACCAATATCTTTTGTAAATAAAGAAGATCTTAAATTTTCTTTTGAGAATCTTTTAACTATCGATGAGCTAAAAAGAATAATAACATCGGTTTCGGGATATACATTTAGTGGTGATCGTGATGGTTATTATATATGGAGAAAAAATGTATAACCTATGATTTATTTAAAAACTTTCGAAGAATTCGGTTGGTTTGATCCAGAAGAACGAGCTGAAAGAAAACGTATTAGAGAAGAAAAAAGAAGAGATTTAGAACAAGTGGTGCTTGGCGATTTAGAAAAATATCGCGAAAAAAGAAGAAATCGTAGAGATAATGTTTCTGATTTAGTCGATCTTTTAATGAAAAAACTTAAAGAAGGTGATAAAATTACATATGTAAACCCTAAGTCCGATCACAACGGAGAAACAGCAACATTTGTTAGTATGAGAGATGATGGAAAATATAGAATATGTTTTGACGATGGCGATTTATTGGACGCAGATCAACACCATGTTAGACCGTATGACAAAGAAACAGAAAAGAATATAAAGCTGGATCCTTACGGTGAGGAGGAATGGAAAGATTAATATTTTTCTCCAACTTTCAAAATAACTTCAGGATATCCTTTTATCATAGCATGAACATGGAGAGCATCATAAGCCTCATCCAAAGTATTGAATGTAGCTTCGTGCTCACCCATGACATACTCACCATATGAAGTTAGATCTCCAAAGAATTCATTCTTTGTCATAACTTTCATATGATATAAAGGATACAATAACCAAATTTTACGTTTGATCACATATCTTCTATAATCAATTTTATGTATCCTGAAATGAGGAATCATTAGAAATCAAATTTCTTATTCTTTTTCTTTGGTTTGAAATTTTCGTCAGAAAGCTTATCAATTGCTTCTTTCTTTGACATAACATCAGATACGAGATATTTACCAGCGACGATTCCATATTTACCACTGGGTTTTTCGTTTTTGAATAAAGGAACCACCTTGAATCCCTTTGTTTCAAATTCAACTCTTCCAAACTTTCTTACTTTTGACATTTTTTTGTTTTTTAATTGTTTATAAATCTAGATTATAATAATTCTTTTCATATCTGAAAACTATTATCGGTGATACTATTTTCTGAACTTTCTCCGAATTTTCATCTTCAAATGTATAGCATAGATATTCAATATCCCATTTTACCAAATCTTTTCTTTTTAATTTATTTAATTTCCTTCTGTTAACATAAAAAATCTCACCGCTTGGAAAACCAACTACATAAATATCAAATTTCACGCGCAATATTTTTTCATCGAAATCTGGATATTTGAACTGAAGCCATCCAAGTTTTGCGTAGGCTATTATTTGAGTTAACCAATCAACAAAATTTATTACGATGGAAAACAATGTTAGAAATAATACCGAACCACAAACGAAGAACATTATGGCTTGTATGATGGTTATTCCATAAAATAGATCATATAAAAAATCTATAATCATCTCAAAAATCTAGTTTTATCAAGAATTTCTTTTATTCTCAAATATTCTTTTTTATCTTCATCATTAAGTTCTTCAAATTTTACATTTCCAAACTTATCTTGAAAATATTTTTCTAAATTTTCTATCGGTTTTTCAAGTCCTGTTTTTAACATATTATTTTTTCTTTCCAAACTATCTTAACAAAAATACAAAAAATTATTCAATAAAAAAATTAATTTTCCCAATCTTCTTCACCATAAGGATCTTTTGGAGATATAACCTGTCCTTGTGTTCTGGATGCTCTTTCTTTCATTTCTTGTTCATGGATTAGTTTTTCTAAATTTCTTCGCTGTCTTTCTAACATTAGACGATATGCATCCAATCCTACCTCGCGCTGCTCTGCTCTTTCCCAGATAATTCTTGGGTGTGCACGTGCTTCTCGGCGGCGTTTACGCTGTTCTATTTTTTCTCCTATCCAATCACCCATATACATATAAAAAATGAAAGATAAACCTATACAGATGCCGCAAACCCACCAAGTAGATGGATTTAACCCTACTAATACCGCAATAGTGTTTAATAAGATTAAACACGGTATATATATATAATAAGGCAAATGACGACTTGTCTAAATATTTTTTTCATTCCAATTTTTCTAGTTTGTACAAAATTAAAACAAAAATTTAAAATAAAAAAATTTTAAGGCAAATGACGACTTGTCTAAATATTTTTTTCATTCCAATTTTTCTAGTTTGTACAAAATTAAAACAAAAATTTAAAATAAAAAAATTTATTTGAAAATACTTGTAGCAGTATCCCACTTTGTATATAAATTACAATCACTGCGAAGTATCAAGTATCTTATTTCACCCACTGAATGCTCTGCCATGCAATCGGAATCAATAACGACGGTTATATTTCCCACTTGATATCTTGTGTATTGAGCTGTAGTAGTTTTTCCATGATCTTGACAATATATTTTAACATCATCAATAAAATTCTGAGCAGCACTATTATTCTTTATCCATCTGCTTATTTCATTGTCGTCGTGTCCTGCCCAAAGAACTCTAAAAGTGGCTTGATCGATCTTAAGATCTCTCATCCTTTCAAAAACTTGTTCGGGAGTGTATTTATCATAAACATTTACAAGATTTATAGACATTCTAAGAATGAATCCTTTTGCTTTTATTCTATGACATAAATCTTTTAAATCAAATTGTAAACGCGGTTTTATTCTTATAAACGACGCATTTGAAACATCACTAAACATATCAGATACAGAAAGAGATATAAGATATACACCAACTTCATTTTTTAAGAAGTCTAAATTAGCATCATCTAACATAACCCCAGATGTTTGAATTTCGAGCTTAAAAGGTTCTTCCAATCTTTTATTCATTCTTCCTATCATAGCTAGAAAAGATTTATTTTGAATAGGTTCACCTGTTCCAGTTAAAATAGCGTATCTACACCCCATTTCATTTACTTTTTCGAATTGTTTAAAGTATATCTCCTCGAACAATTCATCTTTTGATAAATCTTTATATTCATCTTTTAGTTGACTAATCTTAGAAACACAGAATTTACAAGAATTAACACACCCATGAGTTGGAACTAATATGGACATGCTTCTTATATCAACTTTATTTTCAACTCCTTCAAAAATAGAATTATCAATTCTCATTCTATCTAAATAATTGTTTAGACAAAAAGGACATATGTTATTATATGATTCAGTATATTCTTTATATTTGTATATCATTTCTTAATATAATTAATCATTTTAATTTTAAAACGGCGAGAGCTAACAATGTTTTCCCGTCTACAAATTCTGTTTTCTTTATTTCTTCTTTTGTTAACTCAATTATATCTATTTCTTCGTTCTCACTCTCTAATCCACCACCTTGTGCAATTTTTTTAGAAACTGTAACAAAATATGTTGTCATTCTTTCGTTAGTTTTTCCAGGACTTGTATAATAAGTTTTTACTAAAAGATTTATAGTATCTACTTGATAACCTATCTCTTCCAATATTTCACGTTTCATTGTTTCTATTTCTGCTTCACCGACCTTATCAACCATTCCAGCGCACAATTCTATCAATGGTATTTTTGGTCCTGGTCGAAATTGTTTTACGAAAATATATTTATTTTTTATAGAATCAAAAACTACAGCACATACAGCATCTTTAGAGTTTAGATATTCTCTTACAACTTGTCCGTTCTTTTTATTTTGTAAAGTAAGTTTATGAACTTTAAAATATCCTTGTGGATTTTCTGGAGGATTGTCTGATAGAATTTTCATTAGGAAAATAGTTTTTCTGTTATATATTAAAGAACATAAATGAAAAAATATAAAACCATTTTGAATGATTATAGGAATAGTTTTAATGAAATGTAGATTGTCTCAAACAACTAAAGAAACTTCACCAGAACTAATGAAATGGTGTTATTCTCCCAGTATTTTATCTATTATTTCTGTTCTTTTGATATTTTTATATTCTAATTCGTTACAAATAAACATCATATCATATTCTCGGAGAAACAATATTTCACTTCCCAAAATTTTTATTGTTTCTTCTCGCCAGTTTGTTATATTTGCAATATCTGTTAAATAAAAATCAAATATTTTAATTTGTCTTATTGAAGATATATCAGTCTTTGGATTTTTATGATCATATTTTATGAAAAACACAGTTTCATCTTTTGTTTTTCTTTCATAAAATTCTAATCCTTGATCCTCTAAATATTTTAATACATGCTCAATTGGATATCTTTTATCATCCGTGAATATTAATTTAGTATCCAATCTTCCTGGAAATTGCCACCAATGGATTCTCATAGTGGAAAACATATTTTTCTTTGGATCTAAATCTGGGCGTTCTGAATCTCGAACTAATTCATGGAAGAAATTAAGTCCATTTGGACCGCTATTGATTACAATTTTTGAATCTTTTTTATTGGATATAATTGGAACTACAGAATTATAGATATGTTCAGCGTTGTGAAATCTTGAAAAATCATTTAAAGATATAATGTCGTAAGAGCATCCAAACGCTATTTCTTTTGCCCCTCCAACACAAGATATATGACTTTTGTTCTCTAGAGATATATATTTTTCATTCCAATTAAATACACCAACTTTTAAGAAGAAGGGTAATGCCATGTATGCGTTTTTTATTATTTTAAAAATTTCTTTACATTCCAGAGTCTTATAAGAAGAGATGAGTATATGTTTATCTTCATTGAATAATATTTCGTGTAAAAACATCAGTCCTAAAATAGTTTGAATACCCATTTGCCTGCTTTTTAAAAATATAGAAAATCTATTGTCTTTATAATGTTTTATTGCTTCTTTTTGATAACCTCTCAATACAACATCAGACATTCCAATTCCAGGAATAAATATTTTACAATATTTTTCTATAAAATACTCTACGCCATTATAACATTTTGCGTATTCGATTAGCTCTTCATTATTTAAAAAATATTTAATTCCAGATTTTCTTAAACCGTGATTGTTTTGAAACCATAGATTATCATACCTTGATATTGGATGACCCATATTATATTTTTCATTTATTTCTGAAACGTTTTCTTTTGTAAAAATTTTCATATTTATAAAACTTATTTTTGAGTATATATTATACAAAGGTGGTCTTAAAAACAAAAAACAACATATTTTTATTTTAAACATGTTGTTTTTTCATACAATCTTAATAAAAATTAAACTTTTATTTTTTAACTTTATATAAAAAGCAATAAATTAATTATTTAAAAAAAAATCCAAAAATTATGAGAAATTTCTTGAAAAGATTAGGCGGACTATTTTTGATTGCGTTGGTCGGAATATTTATGGTGTTTTCCACAAGCGGTTGCAAAAAGGAGGACGAAGTTAAAAAAGGCACCTTTGTTATCGATAATTATGTTGAGTATTCCGTTAATGTAAATTGGTGTGGATACAACATGTATTGTCCAGCATTCGGTTTTTTAATGCGTTTCTGATAAACCTATTTAATTGGCTTTTCTAAACCAACGGGTTTCCCCTTTGACATAAGTTGCATCATAGGTTGTTGGGTTCCGTCCTTCGTCTTTGCCCAATAAACCATCACACCATCGTAACCATTTTCGGGAATAGTGATATAGATATCTCCCCAATAACCGTAACCGTTAGCATATACCTCAGCTGTTCCGCTTCCGGCTTCCACTTCGTTCTCGGTATAACCGATTTTTATGTCGGTTTTTTAATGCTTAAAATTTAAAAATTATTTATAATTCATCACTTTATCTACCATCATATTTAAATCAGAAAAAATGTTATCCATTTCTTCTCTATACTTCATATGTCAAACTTTTTAATTTTTACCAATTCTTGATATAAATTATCTATTCCATCATAAAGATCAATACGTGGTTCCCAACCTAAATTTCTTAATTTTGTAGAATCCATAATCTTTCTTGGAGTTCCATCGGGATAATCAGCGTTAAAAACTATTTCACCTTTATATCCAACTATTTCTTTTATCATAGATGCTAGTTTCTTAATGGAAACTTCTCTTCCACTTCCAATGTTTATTATTTCATTATCATTATAATTTTCCATCAAAAATATTACAGCATCTGCCATATCAGAAACATGTAAAAATTCTCTAAGCGGCGATCCAGTCCCCCACAATTCAACTGTTGGTGAATTTTCCATTTTGGCCTTATGAAATTTGTATATCATACCAGGCAAGACATGAGACGTTTTTGGATCATAATTATCATGTTCGGCACTTCCATAAAGATTTGTTGGCATTACCGATATGAAATTTGTTCCATATTGAAAATTGAATTTTTGACACATTATTATGCCAGCTATTTTAGCTATGGCATATCCTTCATTTGTTTTCTCGAGAGGACTTGTTAAAAAATATTCCTCTTTTATTGGTTGTGGGCAATTTCTTGGATAAATACAACTAGATCCTAAAAATAATAATTTTTTCACTCCATAATCGTGGCACGCTTTTATTACATTGCATTCAACCATTAAATTCTCATATGTAAAATCTGCAGCAAATGTAGAATTAGCGTATATACCACCAACTTTTGCTGCTGCGAGGAATACGTAATCTGGTTTCATCATTTCAAAAAAATGTTCAACAGAATCTTGTCTAGTCAAATCTAATTCTTTATGAGTGGCTGTAATTATATTTTGATAACCGAGCATTTTTAGTTTTTTACATATTTCTGAGCCTACAAGACCTTTATGTCCGGCTACATAGATTTTATCTTCTATATTCATCATTGCTCAAATTTATTAACTTTTTTCATTTCTTTTTTTAAATCATCTTCATAATATTTCTCTAGATAATCCAATTCATAATCTTTTAGTTCCTCGCGTTGTTTTATAATTTCATAATTGCTCTTTTTTGTAGCCTTTGTTTTTTTAATTCTATCTTTTGGATCCCAATACCAATCTGGAATTCTGTGATCGTTTTTAAAAAAATCAAACCACATGTCAATGGCCGACGCTTTATCTATTGATTTGTGATTGAATTGTTGAGCTGTTTCGGGAAATTGTTTTCCAAATTTACTATTTATCTTAAAGAAAGCGTCTATTTTATCTTTATCTGATATTTCTTTATATGCTTTCTTATTAATAAATATTCTATTTACTATCTCTATAAAATCCGCCATGAATAAAAAAGTTGGTTATCATTATAATATATGATAACCAACTAGAAATGTTTAAATAAATTATGATGTTATCAATCTTCAAAAAAATCTTGATTGTGCGCTCTGGATAAAGCTTCTATTTGATTGTCAGAAAGCTCTGTTTTGGATATTATAAATCCATAAGAGTCAGTGTCATCAAAATCTGGATCTTCATACATATGAAGCCCAAATTTTTCTAGGGCTTCTCTAAAACCATCTATAAGTTCTTCTGTATCTTTCCAATCAGCACTAACCCATGCTACATCATCTTGTGTAACATCATTCTCATCTTCTCTTTCTTCGTTGAAAGGATCGTTATTCTGTTCGAATAAAAATTTGTCTCTGTTTTTTAAATTTTTCATGTTTATATATTTTTTTTTTCTATTAAACTTCCTTTTCCACTAAAGGGATAACCACTGAATACTGGAGGTTTTTCTTTCTTTGTAGTAGTTTCATCTTCCTCATAAGTTAGTTTTTTCTTTTTGTCTAATTCTTCTTTTTCTTTTTTACTTTGTTCCCATAAAAAATTATCAAGACCATTTAAACAATCTATAATATTATTAGCTACTTCATCAAATATTATTGGATTATTAATTTTTTCCATGTTTCTTATTCTATAAATATAGAATCCCTCTTTTACTTTATAAATTGATAATCTATATTTTCCAGCTATACTTACAGCTTTTTGTTTGGTTATGTGATCAAATTCAAATCCTTCATTATTCTCCAGCATTTTAATTTCATCCGTTGTAAAATATTCTTTATTAACCACAACTGGGATATTATCATCAGGCTTATTTATAATAATAGCCTCATTAAATTCTTCATATGTTTTGACGTTGTTCATCATTTTAATAACATTTGATAATTATAGCCTTTTATAATAAAATTTAAATATAAAATATCTCTGTATGATCCTTCATATAAATCAACAGATAGAGTATATCCAATTTCGTTTAACTCTGGAACATAAGTGTCTATTTGTTTAGCAATATTACTTCTTATATCAGAAGAAGGGACCTTAGTTTCCCATAGATAATACTCGAGATTACTTCCAAAATTAGGCTCGCCGTAAAGAGATCCTTTTACGGTAAATAGAACCATTTCTAACTTCTGAACAATCACTTCAACAACATCATCTTCTACAATTCTATCCGTGTGAAATCTTGGATGTCCATCATATTTTATATACAAATCTTTAAAATCTAAGACCATTTTTATTTTTTATTTTTTAACTAGTATCTTTGACGACCAAAAATCAACCATTAATTCAAATTTTTGGAATTTAACTCCTGGAGCAAAATTGAAGTATAAAATGCTATTACTTTTCATATTATTAGATACTTTGTCAACTAAATAATTTAATTTATCGATATCCGATATAGGCCTATACATATAAACAACATCAATATCATTTAGAAATGATAGATCTATTTCCAGTAAATCACCGACTATTACATTTAAGTTATATTTTTTATAAATTTCTTTAAAAATATCTAGTTTTTCAACTCCCATAGAATCGTAACATAGTTTTTCTGAAAAATATATTACATTTCCAATTCCACAACCGAGATCACATAATTTTAATTTTTTATTATCACCAAAAGCTTCTTTTATTATTTTTAAAAAATAGTAATCTAAAAACTTAGTTGCAGCTGGTTCGTATTCTTTTACACCATTAGATACTCTTAATTCTGTATCCTTTTTCCAATCCCCCAATTTATCATAAAGATTAGGTGAATTAGCATTTAGAAAATTTTGACAATCATTTTTACTGAAAGGCATTTGTTCTGTTATCTTATTCTCGATACTTTTTGTCCATCCGTTCAATTTACAATAATTTATTACTTCATAAATTCTTTTTTTAATTTCTTGTTCTTTACTCAGATCATTAAATTGCTCAAATGTTTTCATAGTTAGAAAAAAAACGAACTTTAATTTTCTTATATATATTAAAAAAGCAAACTCATAAATGGTCAGTATATCTGTTGTAGATTATATCGGAAAAGTTAAAGATGGCGTGGCTATCTTATTATCTATAAATGTAGAAGATACAATATATCAAATGATCTTTTGGTTTAATAGGGGCTGCAACTATGTCCTCACTGTTGAAGATAAACTATTAGATATATTGAAAGTAAAGACAATTTATGAGTATGAACATTTAAATGATCTTTTAGAAAAAATATTTAAAGCGCTTCCTCCTGTTAAAGAATTATTCGAAAAATTCGAAATTTAATTTTTATATATAGTAGAAAATAAATTTTATAATGGAATATTTGAATTCCTATGATAATTTTGAAAGTATAAATGAGGAATATTCTATTCTTGATATAAAAATAGTTACTAGAATAATAAATGAACTAAGAACTAATTTTGTTTTTCAAGATTTAGATAGTGAAGATCTCGGATGGAGAAATACATATAGATATAGACTCCGTAAAATAAAGCAAGTATTTTCTAAAGATGATCCATATGGGGAAGAAGAAATTGGAGGCCCACCTAAAATCTTTAATATTTATATGATAGCATGGAAAAAGAAAATTAAAATAGATCTTTATGTTAATGATATGAAAATGAAAGTGCCGTACGCTCAAAAATTATTTTTATTATCCATGTTCAAAAATCCAGAAAAAAGAAGAGAAAGAGAAAGAAAAAGAAGATTGGCTCAAAGAAAAAGAGACGATAAAGCAGAAAAAAGAATAGCTGAAAGAGAGCGTAAAAGAAGAGAAATAGAACAAAAGAAACAAGCTATAATAGATCTAAGAAATAAGAAAGAAACCTTAAAAAATGATTTATTTGAATCCGACCATCTAAATGAACAATTTTTTACTTTAATAAGCGCTGGGATATGTTTAATTTTTATTACCATATTTTTCAGTAGAGGTATTATAACAAAAAAATTGTTCACAATGTTTCTTAAAAAAGCAAAAAACGCTGACATTCAGGTAAGATTAATAAATAATTTTAGAGGACTGCCCAATATCATTGAAGCTACAGATGTTGAATTTTATTTGATGGATTATAGAAAAAAAGACAGTGAAAGAGACTATGGTCCTTTTTATTACATAAATATAAATATGGACGATGAAAATAATCCACATGATCCTTTAGGGGAAGAGCAATGGGAAGAACCGATTGAGTTAATAATATCCACTAACACAAAAAGAATGTTGATAAAAAATATTCCTTTAAATTTATATCCAAAAATGTCAATAGGAAAGAGAGTTGTCAAATTAAAAAATAGCGAATATGATAAAATAATTGAAAAAATAACTCCTCTGCTTCAACAATAATGGAAATTTTAATGAAATACGCAGTCTTTGAACAAAAAACAATATTCAAAAAAGACGGTGAACTTACATTTTTTACTAAAAGAAATAATATAAAAATAAATATAGAATTAGCAGAAACCAACGCTAAAGGATTGATGTTCAGAAAAGATCTTCCAGATGATGCTGGAATGTTTTTTGAATTTGATAGCGATCAAATTCTATCTTTCTGGATGAAAAATACTTATATTCCACTTGATATTATTTATGTTAATAGCAAATATCAAATTGTAGATATTAGAGAAGCTAAGCCTATGAACATCAAAAGTATTATATCAAAAAAACCAGCTAAATACGTCGTTGAGGTAAATGCTGGTTTTTGTGATGTAAATAATATTAAAGAAGGAGATTTTATAGATTATGATTTGGAATTAATTAGAGAATTATTCGATTCCAATCCATATAACATTGAAGGACCTTTTGAAATTGAAAAACGCTTACATTTCGATAAAGTCTATGAATATAGATTTAAAACAGATAAAAATTTTTATTATGTAGTCAGATTATCATTCAAAGAAAGAACCTTGAACATTGGATTTTTTGTTAGTGGAAGAGGGTGTCATGATGACATCGGCAATTTCGAAATGAATAGAATTTTCCCTACTTTAAAAATTATTTTAGATAAACATCAAGAAGAATTTGATAAAATTCAAATCAATTCCGATCCAAAGAGAATAAGAATATATAAAGAATTATTCATAAGAATGGGATATAAAGTAATTAATGAGAATGATAAAAATATAACGGCCTACGTTATATAATCTAAAATCTTAATATTCTATAGACGTATTCTTCTCAAAATTTTTTAATTCATATTTGTCGTTTTCTTTCTTTTCTATATAACCATATCGAAGTGGTGTTTTACCTATCTCGCAGTCGACAACGAATTCTGGAATAGCTCTTCCTGAGTTCCAACCTATTAATTGATGCATAATCTCTATCATTTTATTTAAATCACATCTAAAATGAGATCCACCGATTATCCTATCCATTTGATATAAATAATAAGGAGTGACACGATTTTCTAGTAATTTATTAAAAAGTTCTTGTAATATTTTAGCGTCATCGTTTATTCCTTTTAACAAAACGGTTTGAGAACCTAGTATACAATTAGCATCAATAGATAATTTATTACAACAATCTACAAACTCTTTAGTGATTTCAGATGGATGTGTTACGTGTATATTAATATACGGTTTATATTTTTTTAGAATATTTATAAGCTTATCATTAGCCCTCTGTGGAAGAAAAACCGGCATTTTTGTTCCGATCCTTATAACTTTTACATGAGATATTTTCGATAATTCACTTAATAAATATTCTATTTTATCATCGTTCAACATAAATGGATCTCCACCACTCAACAAAACATCAAAAATTTCATTGTGATCTTTTATATAATTTATAGCATTATCCCAATCAGTTTTAGTATAGTTTTTATTTTTTCCTACAATTCTTGATCTGGTACAGTATCTACAGAAACCGAAACATTGTGTGTTGCATAAAAATAACACACGATTCGGATATTTATGAACTAAACAATCTGTTTTCTTGTACTTCTCTTCAGAGAGGGGGTCTTCTTTCTCTTCATCAGAGACATTAAATTCATCGACAGTTGGGACCATAGTTTTTCTAATAGCATCACTGCTTTCAACTACTTTCAAAAAATATGGTGGGATCCTAACTGGGAGATTTTTTACATTTTCTATTTTTTCTTCTTTTCTTAATTCTAATCTTTCTTTTAATTGTTGCATGTTCTTAATGGAATTGGCGACTTCCGTGCGCCAGACATCCGCATCAATTGTTTTCATTTAAAATGTTTTATCTCTCCTTTCATTTGTTTTATTGGTATTTCGTACTTTTATTTTTATTTTTTATAAAAGTTTGCGGTATATATACACATAGAAATATCATTTTTTTCTAAAATATTGATTGAAAACACCGCACAGCACACTACATCAACGAATTGATTTAATTTATAAAATGTGTTTTAATAAAAAAAAATAAATTATTTTTCGGAAATAAAATCTTCGTACGTAGTATCGAGATTTTCGTTTTGTGGATTGTCTTTCTCGTAGTATATTCTATCCATAAGAACTCTATAAAATAGTATGTCATAAACTTCATTTTCGAATTTTATTGGATAGTTACTTTCATCATATATTTGTTTCAATTCCCCTAATACTTTTAATAATCTATTGAAATTTTTTCTTTTCATGAAATAGTTTCTAATGTCTATTGATGACATTCCTTTTTTTCTATAAACGTCATCTACTATATGTTTTAATCTTTTATAAATTTCTTCTATAGTTGTATCGTCTTTCCCGATCATTTTAAAACTTGTTATTTTTTCTGGTTTATATATTAAAAAAATATTTTAGGAATTTAATATATAATGACAAATACTAATAGTTTTAAAATAATATAAAGATATGAATATCAGAGAAATGTTTTTGAAATTAACTCAATTTACTGTTCCACACGGTCGCGAAGATTCACTGGCTGAATATATGCCTAAAGGATCTAAAAAAGATGAATTTGGAAATTATTATATTTCAATAGGTCAAAGTAGTACTTTATTTACATCACATCTAGATACCGTTTCTACGGAAGTTGAAAAAGTCCATCATGTTATAAAAGGAGATATAATATCTACTGATGGCAGTACAATACTTGGTGGAGATAACAAAACGGGTGTAGTAATACTTCTAAATATGATCGAGCACAATATTCCTGGAACTTATTATTTCTTCGCTGGTGAAGAACCAACTGCTAAAGATGGTGGATTATATGGATCAAAGAACGCTTTGAAAGCGAATCCAGAATTCTTCAAAAAATTTAAAAGAGCTGTTTGTTTTGACAGAAAACATGAAGGTTCTATAGTAATTCGTCAAATGGCTAGATTCACTTGTAGCAAAGAGTTTGTAGAATCTCTTACAGATCAATTTGCCAGATACGGTCTTCCGTTTAAACCAGATCAAACTGGATGGTACACAGATACAGCAGTTTTCATTGATGTTATTCCTGAGGTAACTAATTTATCCAGTGGTACTTATAAAGAGCACTCAGTACGTGAATATGTAGATATGGCTTATCTAGAAAAAGTTGCAGAGGCGGCTCTTCATATAGATTGGGAGAATTTGCCATCGGTTAGAGTTCCAAAAAAAGAAACATCTAAAACAGAAGCTTCAGTTCATACATTTAAAAAATTTAAGAATCTAAAAAGCGATAAAGAAATATTCTATACTCTTGAAAGATACTTAGATAATTTCGATTTTAAATGTTTGAATGATGATGAATTTGAACCAGGATTGAATATGATATTCGCTAAATGGCACGAGGAAGTAAGAATACATATAAAAGTTGAAGATGGTATAATTTCATTGAATGATCAAACGGTGGGAAATCTTCGTCAATTTGAAAAATATGTAGGAATAGGTTTCGAGCAGAAGGTCGATTTGAGTCAATTTGTAGAAATTATAGAAGATATATGCGATAAGATTGAATCTGACACTATTGATTCTGCGAGATTTAAAAAGATTCTGGATTTCTTTAAAGTTACAATCGAAGATTTTGAAGAATATTACATGAGTAAAGATAATCAATTGAAAGATGTTATTAGATATAATTCGAAGACACAAAAAATTACTCTTAAATAAAATCTTTTTTCATATTTTTTTATAAAATGCCACTTTTGGGGCCTTTAATTTTTAATATATATTATTATGATAAAAAATGATAATATAGAAATTAATATTTCCAATAGGAATAAATCGTATTTTCAACATCTGGGGTATGTTGTTACAGGAGATACTTTACTTATAAAAACTAAAGATCTTACAAACAATTCTCATATTAAAATAGAAGTTATTTGTGATATTTGTAAGAAAGAGTATTCTTTAATGTATGCTAAATACTATCAGAACATTTCTCATTATGGTTTTTTTACTTGCAAAAAATGTAGCGATAAGAAAAAAAAGTTAACAAGTATCAAAAAATATGGAGTGGATAACTACGTAAAATTGAATGGATATTCCGACGAAGTAAAAAGAATTAAAAAAGAGAAATACGGTGATGAAAATTATAATAATATAGAAAAACACAAAGAAACCATGTTAGAAAAATATGGAGTCAAATTTTATTTAGCTATAAATAATTTCAGTAATAAATACAGAGAAAAAAGAGACGGTGTTTACAAAAAAAATTTATTAGAAAAATTAAAAAACAAAGGAGTTATAGATATAGACGAGGATTATAATTATATTATGTATTGTGACAAGGGACATCAATTTAAAATCGATTCTGAAATTTTAAAAAACAGAACCAAGAACAATAAAGAAACTGTTTTGTGTACAATTTGTAATCCAGTTGGGTCTCACACTCAAAGTGGTCAGGAGATATTGTTAAAAGAATTTATTAAAAGTAATTATGATAAAATAATTTTATCAAACGACAAGAAAACAGGAAAAGAAATAGATATTTATTTACCTGACATAAAAATCGGATTTGAATTTAATGGTATTTATTGGCATAATGAAATACACAAACCAAATAATTATCATCAGGAAAAAACTGAGTTGGCTGAAAAACAAGGCATTAAACTAATACATATATATCAAGACGATTGGTTCTATAAAAAAGATATAATTAAATCTAGAATATTAAATTTGCTTGGAAAATCTGATAAAATTTATGCCCGCAAATGTGATATAAGAGAAGTAAATAATAATAAATTGATTAGAAAGTTTCTAGATGAAAATCATTTACAAGGAAATGTTTCTTCTAAAATAAAAATAGGATTATTTTATAACGACGAACTGGTTTCTTTGATGACTTTCGGGAAATTGAGAAAATTTATGGGTCAAATATCAAAAGAAGGAACATATGAAATGCTTAGATTTTGTAATAAATTGAACACTAATGTTGTAGGGGGGGCTAGTCGTTTGTTTAAATATTTTATTGAAAAATATGTTCCGCTAGAAATAATTAGTTACGCTGATAGATCTTGGAGTCAGGGTGATTTATACGAGAAACTTGGATTTAAATTGGAACACAAAACACGACCAAATTATTATTATGTTATAAACGGTATAAGAAATTATAGATTTAATTTTAGAAAAGATAAATTAATTAAAGAAGGATTTGATCCGAGTAAAACAGAACATGAAATAATGTTAGAACGTAAAATATATAGAATATACGATTCTGGTCAATTAAAATATATTTTTAAAACTAATTGATGAAATTCTTTTATATAAATAAAAATATATTTTAATTCTAATGCCAGATGTAGCACTCACAAATAGATCATATAACGAAACAATAAAAAGAGCGGACCAGTATTGTAGAAGTAAAGATTATGATAATGCACTAGATCTTTATAAGAAAGCTTTTACTATCAAACCAGATCAAGAATATCCGCCAAAGCAAATAGATAAGTTAAATCACATATTGAATCTGAAAAAGAAAGTATCAGATTTAACAGCTTCATATTCTTATAATAAGGCTATGCAGCTGGCACTTAAAACTGTGTTGAATGCTACATATGGTGCTTTTGCTAACAGATATTTTGTATTATCCAATTCAAAAATAGCCAACGCTATTACAGCCATGGGTAGAGATCTTATTAGATATATGATTGTTTGCACTGAAAATTATTTCTATAATGAATGGGCTGCAGACACAAAGAATCACGATCTACTTGGTACTGAATTCATTGTAAAAAATAAAATAGATGGCAAATACTACTTTTTAAATAAAGAATACAAGAAGATAGATAGACCTTATCCATATTTCAATAATGGTGAGCTTGGTGATATTCTTTTGAGTAGAAGTTTAACTCTGGATAAATTAAAAAAGATTGAAGGTGAAGTTGATGATTATGAATTGATGTATGAATATAAAATATTTGATTTAAAAGAAGTCGCGTCATTAGATCCTAATCCAAAATGGATAAAAGGTGTAGATAACGACTCTATGTTTTATAACGGTCCGAATAAGGTCTCCATGTACGGGGACACAGATTCGTTCTATTTTTCTTATAAACCAATCATGGAATCCTGTGGATATGAAGGAGATCAACTTCAATTTATTTTACATTTTGACAAAGTTTTAATGAAGAAGAAACACGCGGAGTTTCTAGACATTTATGCTAAGAGATTTGGCGTAGCTAATAAACAAGACTTTGAATTGGAAACAATCAGTGAATCAATTCTCTTTTTCGAAAAGAAAAATTATCTCAAATCAATTCGATGGGAAGACGGCATTTTCTACGATCCACTTACTTATTTTTCACCAACTGGTATTAAGATTGTTAGAAGTGAAACTCCACCATTTGTGCGTGGTAAGGATCAAAAGGGTGGTATTTGGGATTTTATTAAATATTTATTCGCCAACTCTGATAGTTTGAATATTAAAGATATTTTAAAGATAGTAAAACAAATTAGAAAAGAATTTGATTTAGAAGAAATAGATAATATTTCAAGTCAAACGGGTTGCTCAAATTATCAAGACAAGGTTATTAATGACACTACTGATTTGGAAACAGTCCTTGGAGCTCATTATGGAGTAAAGGCTGCGGCTTTCTATAATTATCTGCTTAACAAAAATTCAGAATTTAAGACTAAATACGATATGATTAGAGGTGGTGGAAGAATAAAATATTATTATTGTAAACACGATAAACATAATGTATTTGGTTATCTAAGAGGAATGCATCCAACAGAAATAACAGAAAAAGAAAGAGTCTTTTTTGATTATGACGCTCAGTTTGATAAAACCGTTCTAACAATTTGCAATAGTTTCTTAAAAGCCTTGGATCTTCCAATGATCAATAAAAGAATGGGCGTTTTAGGATCATTATTTGACTTCAAATTAAAGCAAACAAAAGTAGAAGAAGTTAAGGAAGAAGAAGGACCAGAAGTTGGAATGCTCTTTAACGCTGATGATTATACAGAAGAAGATGCGGATTAAAATTATTTCCAACTATTTTTGCAAATCAAATACAAATCATAAAGTTCTTTTTCATCCAAATTTTCTAATTTGTATTTTTCCCAACTCCATCTATCTGCCATCCCCCCTATCCATTCACCACATTCTTTAACTAATGGATTATCCATAACATCATAATATGGGGTTGTTCCCATAACCAATGATATCAAATCTTTTTTATTTAATTCTATTTTCATATTTTTTCAATTTTTTCAGCAAAATGACTTCTACTTACATAAACATTTTCAATTCCTAGAATATCAGAAATTTTCTTAACGAATTCCTTCTCATCTTTACAATAGATTATCTTTTCATCATATGTGAAAACATATTCTGTAAGATGATCTAAGCAGGTGATAATCAGATTTTTATTTAAAGACTTTCTAATATATTCATCTTTATTCATAGCGTATTTAAGTAAAGAAACATCCAAAACGCTTCTTTTAAATTCACCCTGATATTTATTATTCACATTTGTTTCATTAGGATCGATTTTAATTTCTATATCCAATTCTTTGTTTGTCATCGGTCCGTTTCCATGTCTTGTCTGATAAGCTCTTGTAACTAGATATAACTGAAAATCATCGTCAGTTATTCCTAAAATATTTTTTGTTCCTGTGTTAGTTCTAGCAACGTGTGGAAAGAAACCATACCACTGATCCAATAAAAGACCCTGCGATCCTTCAAAAATAATATCATCAGAATTTTTATATTCAATGGGAATTCCATATGTCGATTTGATGCTATCATCATTTGTAACTTTATAACAAGACATCAAAAATTCATCCACCTGTTCAGACAAATCAATATCTCCGTAGAAATTTTTAATAAGCTCTAATTTGGTATCTAAAATCCAAGGATAAAACAAATCACTAAAAGTAAAGGAATAATAATGCTCCTCACGATTTATTGTCGATCCAACTCCAAGTCCGCAGGTTCCGTGATCCAGGTCAACTTTATTATTTTTATTGTGGAATTTATCATAGGGTGTTGTTACTGGACTATCACCGTCGATGTAGATAATAGGATCCACACCTTTTTCTTTAAGAATATCCATTTCTTTTAATAATCCTACAGGATCGATGGTGCAGAATTTTGACCAGTATGTGGGCGAACCTCTTAATGTACCACTTCCAAAATTAGAAAAGATGTGACTTTTATCACCAACTACAACATTGTGACCGGCCTGCTGTCCGCCCGAGAAGCGAACTACTAGAGGTTTATTTTCTGATTTGAAAACCAAATAGTCAACGGTCATTCCTTTTCCTTCATCACCAAAGGCTAGACCAATTACAGCTTTTTTCATATAACTATTTTTTAAAGAGTTACAACTTTTTCTTCTTCAAGTTTTCCATTACCATACCATTTAATCTCACCGAAATTGTTACAAACAATACCAGCGATAATGTCAGGAATATCTTCTTTAGCTTCAGCTACAATTAGATTATCACCTATAAGATCTTTCCAACTATCGATATTCTTTTCCATCTGACCCTGTTTAGTCTGATGAATATGAATATGATAAACTTCATATTTTCTTTTAGCTTCTGCTAAAAGATCTTCTGCGGTAAGCTCATCATCTGGCGTCCAATCTTCTTCATCATAAGGAAGTGGAGCTACTTCACCCATAATATTCTTAATGGCATCTTCGGGAATACTTCTAAAAGTAGGCTCATCACCAATAGTAATAAGATAACCTTTTTTACCACGTTTTTCCATACAATCAATCGCTGTATGACGCGATGCGAAATACCAAGCTAAAAGATAACTTTCGCCACCGTTTCCTCCTCCGCCACCTTCGAGATAAACTTCTGTAAGCCATTTATCCATAAGTGGATCACTGGATTCAAACTGACCAATCTGTAAAGGAGCTTTGTCATATTTGTGGTCGCCAATTCCTAAGAAAAGAATCTGAGGATCTTTAATTCCCTTATCCATAATCTTAGCCATAAGATTAGGAAGACCTTCCTTTACTAAATGATGTGGAACCGAACCCATTGAACCGGTGTGGTCAAGGGCGATGATAATAGAGATTGACTCGGGATGATCATCAGAATCACGCGATTCTCTGATTTTTACATCTTTAGGATCCATTTCTTTGTTTAGATGCCTTTCCTTGAAGATCTCACGAGCGGATTTTGTTTTATAACCTAAGGTATCAGCCCTGGTTGTTCTTTCTTCCATTGAATAATATCCATAACCCATATAGATTTCCTCCTATAATTTAGTTTTTAATTGTTCATTTTTAACAATACGAATTTACACCTATTATAGTCAATAAAAAAATAAATGTTTAATTATTTTTGTGTTAATATATTATCAATCAACGTGTTAAATATTTCACAATACTTATGTTTGGTTTTCAGATATCTTTCATAAAATGTTTCCAGAGTTTAAAATGGATTGATCTGATAAAAAAAGAGGACTTGGTCATCTTTATATTTGTAATTGTCCCATGTTTTGGTGTCAGAAGATTGTTTATATCTCAATATTTCTTTTCTTTCATCAGCATACTTTTTTCTTTGGACATCTACTTGTATCCATCCTTCTTCTGGTTCTGTTAGTTCGGGGTAAACAAATTTATCCAGATAAGATGGTTTGCCGTTTTTTGGATCGAAAAGAACAAAAAATCTTTTGACTTTACCAGAACTGTCTGCTTTAATTTTCTTGATTACTCCTCTTCCAATCTCAACTTCTCTTGGATGACTTACCCAGTCTTCAAATTCGATTATTCAATCTCCAACTTTGTAAGTTTTGCCACGATAAGTTGCTTCCTCTACACCGCCAAATAATTCTTCATTCAATTTATCCCCATTATATCTATAACTGTCCCACGCTTGAGTGTCCGATTGATTCTTCCCTCCAATATTGATATTGGTTAGAATTTTTTGTTTCTTTTCTTTTTTTATTCTATCAATTTCGGCTTTTTTCTTTTCTTCTTCTTCCGTATATTTTTTTCTGCGCTCCCATCCATTCTTCTTCTCTACTTTTATCTTTTAAAGATCTTAAATCCAACTTTGGTTTCCACGACAATGATAGATTTGGATCTGGATTTTTAACCCCCCATTTATCACTATCTCTCATAGTTTGGTGTAGAATTTCATCTTCCATTTTTGTTAAGAGATTTTCTAATTTCTCGCGTTGTTCGCCTTCAAAAATATCTAATAATCTTTGTTTTTCTTCATTCAAATTTGGATCTCTGTCGTATGATGTTTCCGAACCGCCTTGGTGATATGTAGTTTGAATATCCCATTTTGCAAAAACAGAATTTTTAACATATCTTTTCAATTCTCTTTTTTGAGATTTTGTCATGCTATGAATTATATCTATTAATTCTCTTTTGAATTGTTTGTCTGCTCTTAATTTATTTATATATCTACGTATATATGCCACCGGCGGCTTAACAAGGTAGATATACCCAACCCACATCGCCATTATACTAAATATGGTAAAAAATATGCCAAGAAATATCTCTACTCCAAGATCTTCGTTGATTTGATGAAATTCGTCGTAATTTTTTAAATTGTTCATATGAATAGGAAATTATTTTTTATTTATATATTAAATTTGATTTTTGTAATTTTATATATATGTTCTAAAATAGATTCCTATTAATTATGGCATTAACATTTAATAAATATTTTGAAACTTATACAAATTATCATTCTTTTACAGATTTAATGAATCTAGCAAAAGAAGTATCTGATTTTGTTTATAATCGCGATGTAGTCAAAAGTCAATTCTTTGATGAATTTAAAGAAACTGAAGATGGTTTTGTTATACTCTTTAATAGAAGCGGAAAGAAAAATTATTTTATTGATGCTAAGAAAGAAAAGATTTTTGATGAAAAGAAAGACGAACAACCTATTGATAGTGTTTACGAAGATATTGAAAATCTTTACAATATATTAAAAAATTATGAATTGGAAATTAATATAAGACAAATGGATGAAAAAATTAAAACATTTGGAGAAATTTTCATAGATGAAACTCCAATGAATGAGGGGTTCGAAGAAGAATTAAAGGGAAAGTTATCAGATAAATATGTTTCACTTAAACGTGGAATATTAGAGCTTCTCGATAATACTTTAAAAAGCGATACAACTAAGTTACAAAATTTCATTGATAGTTACATCGAACCAGATTCGGAAGAAATCCTCGATGCCTTTGTAGAGGACGCTGATATTTTTGATTTCTATTTAAAATACCAAGCTGATATAGATCAAATACTCAATGACAGAAATTATTATGACGACCCACCCGAAGTCGAAAGTCTTTATGATTATGTAATTGATGGAACCTTTGATGCAGTAGTATATTGTATGGAGGATATGAAAAAAGAACTTTATGGAGAATAAAACAAAAAAACCACTCAAAATGAGTGGTTTTTTATTTCAACCGTTGGCATATTTAAAATAGAATATTTTTAATTTACTAATCCCTTATACTTCCATATTCCACACCTTTACAACATTTTCCTCTTTTTTTCAACCATGAGATCAGAAGACCATTTCATCTTTTTTTCTTTTTTGCTCTTCTTTTTCTTCATGCCCCCACAAACTCCACATTTTTCCATTAAAACGCCAGGTGTGTTTTTGATTTTCATTTTTTTAGCTCTTTTCTTAACTTTCTTTTTACTACCACAAATACATGGTGATGGAAGATCACCTGAGCCTTGCTCTTCTAATATGGTGTCTTCGAATTTTATTATTTTCATTTTATTTTTATATATTTTTATATTAAGCTTTGTATTTTTCGTTGATATTTTCTATGCGTTCGTTTATATCTTTAACATCGAAATTACCAACATAAGCCTTAGCTTTAATGTTTTCTAATGTCAAAACTTCTTGCTTTGCTTTTTCTTGTTGAACATAATTATAAAGAACATCTGTTAATTGCTCAATACCATCTAATGATATATCAACATTACCTTCAATATAGCCTTTATTACCATCTATTTTAACGGTCAAATTTTCTTTTATGAAAGTGTAAATGTCGTTTCTGGTTTTGTCTGCATATTTATGCTCTTCAAATTTTCCAATTTTGCTTGTGAATTTATCCATGTTTAATAATTATTTTTTGCAACCACATCCTTTATCTTCTTTCTTACCTTTTTTACTAGCGATCATTTCCATGAATTTCTTTCTAGCGGCAAGTTGTTTTGCAGAAGCTTTTTTCTCATTCAGTAAAGACTCGTTCTTTTCTTCTTCTTTCTCAGTTTTCTCCTCTGGTTTTTCTACCTTCTCTTCGGGCTTCGCTGCTTTATCTTCGGCTTTATCGTCAAACTTTTCTATTTTTTCTGTTTTTGCCTTTTTCTTTAATTTCTTGAGTTTTTTCTTCAACTCTTCTTCAGTTAAGTTTGAAAACTTTTTTTTCTTTTTTCCAGTTTTCTTAACTAATTTAGCGATCAATTCTTCTTTACTTTCCAAAACAGCAAAACCACCAACTTCTGTCTTTTTGGTTGGAGTTTGTTTTGGTTGAAGATGATCATATTCTGTAAATTTTAATAGATTTCCTATTTTTTCTTTTGCCATGGTTTTATGATTTATTTTTTAATATTGTCTTTATATATTAATTTTTTATAATCTATTTTTATGATATTCTTTTAGAAAATCCATAAAAGAAGATTTTACAGCAGCGCTTCTCTCTCGCCTTCTTTCGTCTTCTTCTTTTAGCTTTTCTAATCTTATTCTTTCAGCTTCTTTTTTTAATCTTTCTTTTTCTATACTTTCTGCATTTTCAAATATATTCCATAATTTATAGAAAGCTTTATCACTCACTGTTTGCTCGACAGAATTTATTTTTATAACTCTCTTATTTTTATCAGAATCTTCTCTTTCTCTACTAATTTTAATTACTAATTCCATTATATTTTCAGTTTCATCCCCCCACTGCTCCTCACCATATGGATCTAATGGATTTAATTTATTTTTAGTAATTCTATACGTATAAGATAATATATCTCTCCTGTCATTAGTTTTTATAGCAGAATAATGATATTGACAATCGTATTTTAAAAATCTTAAATTAATTCCTTTCTCCAATTTATTAATTATCTGATAAATTAAATCGTCGTCTTGCTCGTATTCTTCTTTTGGTTTCTTTTTACCAAAAAATAAACCCTCATTTATGAAATTGTCATATGTTGATAGATTGTTCATAATTTATTAGCTATGTTTTTTATTCTTAATTCTTTTTCATCTCTCGTTCTATTAGCGAATCTTCTATTTAATCATCTCCCCATTGCTCTTCACCATAAGGATCATTTTCACTATTTCTTAATTTTTCTCTTTTATTTTTTAATTTTTCTATCAAATCCCATAATTTCCAAACGCTATAATTACTCACACCATCAACTACATCACCATTTATTTTTAATGAATAATCAAAATCTTTGCAGAATTCAAATGAAATTTTTCGTATAATTACCACTTCTATATTTTTCATATTTTCATCATCTTTTTTCATAATGAAATGATAACTATCAATTTCATGTCTAATGTCATTTAAATCCATATCAATAATATAATCGTGGATTTTATTCAAAAGTTTTTTATATTTTGAAGAGAATAATCCTTCATTTATAAAATTGTCATATGTTTTTAAATTTTTCATAAAGCATCTAAGTATTTTTTTATACGCTCTTCTTCTTCTACATCTTTTTGTTTTTTGGCTCTAGCTGCAGCAAGACGATTATAAGATTCTTTCTTATGATTTATATATTTCCATAAACTTTTAGCTTCACCTTTAGACACATTTATTATTTCATCGTTTATATAAAGTGAATATTTTTTATCACCCTCATCGTCGACTCTTAATTCTACTCGAATATTTATATCATCGCCCCAATTTTCCTCACCGTATGGGTCATCTGGATTTTTAGCGGATTTTTTTATAGTAAACGTGAAAATCCGACCTCTTCCTCCTATATCATCAGGATTCATTTTATCAATATGTTCACGTAATTTCGTCAAAAGTTTTTCATACCTCGAAGAAGTAAACAATCCCTCATTTAAAAATTCATCATATGTTATTAAATTGTTCATATATATTTTATTGCTTTATTTATTCTAGCATTTTTTTCGTCTTGTGCTTTTCTCTTAATTCTTCTGATTGCCGCCCTATATAATTTTCCAGCTTCATGATTTGTTGTTTTTACTTTATCTCCATTTACAAAAAGATAGTAGTCGTAATATCTATCTACACACGCCACAAAATCCTTTGATAATTTTATTTCAACATCTTCATCCCAAGTTTCTTCTCCATAAGGATCAACATCTTTGTTCTGCTCTTTTTTAATTACAAAAACAATTGTATCATAAAAACTGAGATTGTCTATCGTGATGTTACTAGGATCCATTTTCATTATATAATCATATATTTTATCTACTACATGTTTGTATTTAGAACTAAACAATCCCTCATTTATAAAATCGCCATATGCTTTTAAATTGTTCATAAATTTTCTATCGCTCCTCTTAAAGCTCTTTTTCTTTCTTCGTCCGCTGCCAATTCAACGGCTTTTCTGCTTCTTCTAAATTTACTTTTCATCAAATTGTGAACTTTTATTCTCATTCTATAACTAGCTTTTAAATCTTCACCATTAATCGTTAAACTATATATGGGAATTGGAATAATTGATCTATAGACATCCCCTTCCTCATAATCCGATCTCACTTCAACAGCGTTTCCCCAATTTTCTTCACTATAAGGATCATTGGATTTAATTTCATTTTCACCAACTCTTAAAGCGATTTCAAAAAAACTACTACCGGATCTCAATTCACCAGTTATTCTATTATTTGGCATTCTACTTATAGCATCATATAATTTCTGAGCTATATCATCTTCATCCGATCTAAAAATACCTTCATTTAAAAAATTATCATAAGATATAAGATTATTCATTCGTTGAAAACTTTTATTTTCTTTATATATTAATTCTAAAATTCCGATTTTTTTAAACTCCGTAGAATTGTAATCATATAAAATATGACGAAAAAATTAAAATCATATGTCAGAGAAAAAATTGAAAAACTTATATAAACTATAAAACTATGGAAAACAAAAATTTAATGAGAACCGCTGTTGAAAAATTGGGAGAGGAAACCCAATTGGACATGATCGCCGAAAAGAGCTTGCTTACAGCAATTGCCATTCAGGAGTTTAAGAAAACCAACATCAAAGAAGATTATTTAAATTATGCTTCTACTTATAATGATGTATGTGAAAGAATTGCTGATATGCGTTTAGCGATAGAACAAGCCGAATTTCTTTTCAACACAAACGAAATTAATGAACATTATCAAAACAAATTGGATGTTCTTAAACAATCATTAGATGTCTAATCAAAGGGGGGTTTCATATCCCCCTTTTTAAAATTTAAAATCATGAAAAATATAAGCATAATAGTATCGATAGCTGATAATGGAGCAATAGGGAAAAATAATGAACTTTTGTGGAAGCAATCAGCTGATTTAAAACGTTTTAAAGATATTACTACGGGTCATCCAGTTATAATGGGGCAAAAAACACACGAGTCTATTGGAAAACTTCTTCCCAATAGAATGAATATTATAATATCTGATGATCCGAAATTTACACCTCCTTATGGAGCATATCTAGCTAAATCAATAGAACAAGCAATGGATATGCCTAAAAATTTTAAAAATGGATTAAAAGAATCAGATGAAGAAATTTTTATTATTGGTGGTGGATCAATTTATAAACAATTTCTTCCACATGCTCAAAAACTCTATATAACAAAAATACATATAAATATAGAAGGGGATACTTATTTTCCAGATATAGATGAAAATGAATGGAAAATCATCTTTAAAGAAGATCACAAAAAAGATGATAAAAATGAGTATGATTATACCTACGAAATTTATGAAAAAAAGAGGACATAAAGTCCTCTTTTTTTATTTGCAATACTAAATCGCAAAAAAACCAATCGTTTGTAAACGATTGGTTTTCAATTACGTGGATCCGGGGGGAGTTGAACCCCCGTCCAACAAAGCTTTTAAGAAATATACTACAAGTTTATTTAATTTTTCTACTATTAACAAAATATCAAATTTGATTGGTCTAATTTGAAAACCCCGAAACCGTTAATGTTTATACTCTAAACGGATTTTATCGAATAGAGTTTCACTGAATTTTGCTTCGGCTTACGCTAAAACAACATCTTCAACAAAAGATTCAGCGGCAACTTTGCCTGTTAAAGAAGTTGGAATACTCATCATATTCTCAGCGTTCATTTTATAATTGCCATTTATTGTTTACCTACAAATTTAATTAATCGCTTTATAGACATTGCGATACTTGCAATTTCGCTATTACTCCCTGCTGTCTAAAGCCTGGACGGACCCATTAAATCAAAGAACTTTCCTCTACGACTATATATTTTATAATTATAGTCTGATTTTTCTATTTTGTTCTACAAAAATAAGAAATAATTGACAAATAAAAAAATTTAAAATTTAATTTTTATCTCCACTCTTTCTTTTTCTGGATGATGAAGAATAACAACATCTTCTGGCAAAGATGGATCTAGATAAACTTCAAAATTCATTAAAATTCCAATTTTCTTACGCTCTTTTATATCTTCCAATACACCAACGTCTTTTGAAAATATAAAATTAACTTCTCTCATTGCATCAAAAACTTTTAAATTCAATGATAGTTCTTTATATTCAGTTGGCTCTTCATCAAAATAAAAAGAATCTCTAATATCAAATATTTCACTTACAATGACATATCCTATCATATGTTTTGGAACACTAGTAATATCTATAATTTTATCCATTAAAATTGAATTTTTTCTAAATACGGAATAAGAGAATTTTGAATTTCTTCGACGGTTATATTTGGATAACGATCTTTAATATTTTCGAATAATTTATCGGCATCTTTTTGCAGCTTCACTATTTTTTCTTCTAATGGAATTATTATATCTTGAATCAATTTTAGATTCTTTTCTATTTCTGCTGCTTTTTCTATAACCAATTGTTCGTTCATATCAGCATTTAATTCTTCTTGCAATCGCTTGAGTTCTTGTTTGAAAAATTCAATTTTTTCTTCAGATTTTGTTATATCTTCAGATACTTTTATGTATGAACGTCTTATGTTTTTTGCTTGTTCGATAAATATTTTATCCATTATTAATATTTGATTTTTTAGTAGCTCTTGGTTTTCTTGGTTGTTTTGGTTTTGGTTCTACTGGTTTTTGCTCTTCTTTTTTGGCGGATTCTTCGAAGATGATTGATTTTAGTTTTTCGTATATCTTATTTTCCAAGAAACCAGGATCATTATAGATTCTATTCATAATTTCTTTAGTGTAATATTTAATAATATCACCTTCATAATTAACAACCATCATACGAATAAAATCTGGTTGAGCTATCTTTTCATCGAATGATACCTCTACGCTAATAGGATGTATTCTTTTAAAAGATTTGAAAAATCTAAAAGCTTCTTCCTCAGCGGACATATATACGGGCGATTGTTGAACTTGAGCATTTTCCATTATAGGTTCGACTGGCGGCGCGAACTGTTGTGTTTGTTCCATTTGTGGAGGTCTTGGTCTTGGTCTTTGGGGGGCGGGTTGTTGACTGGCTTTTATTTTTCTTTCCCAATCATCCGCTGCTTCATCTTCATTTTCAAATACCTTATATTGAGATAAATCTTTATGCTCTTGCTCATATTGATACTTTTTCATCAACATATCTCTATATTCGGGTGGAGCTTGTAATTGCTCTGCCACCGATTCTTGATTCACTTTCACTGATGGAGGAATATTTCCACCTATGTCTTGAACTTTACTAGAATCAATACTTCTGAGTTGTTCGGTTAAATTTTGTAATCCAGCTGCACTTTGTTGTTGAAAAAAAGAAGATGGATCAACCATCTCTGAATATTTTTGAAAGAAAATATCTTTTTTAATATTTGCTCCGCTGCTTAGACTATAAAAAACACCATTGTCTCCAACGATGGCTACAATTTCTTGTGTTTCATTATTTTGGAATTTCTTATTTGATAGCATATCAATAGTTTATTTTTCTTGCTTTTATATATTAATTATAGCGAAGTTTAAATTAATTTTTTTATATATAGTGGCATGATAAAAAGATTTGAAAATTTTAGAGCTTTAAACGAAAGTTATTCCGATGGCATTTCTTTTGATAAAATTACTTATGATCGTATATTTTGTTATATATTTTTGGATATGAAATTATTAAATGTCGCGGTATATTCAAATGAAATTGATTACATATCACATACAAAAGAAGATGACGTTATATCATATTTGCCGAAGAATAAAATTCATCTATTAGATCCGCGCACTGATAAATATAATAATAAATTTAGACAAGAAATGAAAGTTGGAAAATTATTTAAAAAAATTTTTCAAAAGTGCAAAGATAATGAGATAGAAAGAATGGTTTATTTATACAAAATGTATTACGGTATGAATATTCAAAAACTTATGGGGAATTTCAAATTAGTTAAAGGAGAAGAAATAAGGAAATGGTATAGAAAAGAAAATATAAAATCCAATTGTGTAAAATCTTGTATGGTTATAGAAAAAAATCCAATTAGTAGAATGTTAAGTCGTATAACATTTAGAATATATAAAAATAATCCCGATAAAATAAATCTTTTAATTTACACGGACGAGAATAATAAATTAATGGGAAGAGCTCTTGTCTGGTTTTTAGATGAACCTGCTAACAGTGTTTACATGGATAGAATATATACTAGAGATTATAAAATAAGAAATCTTTTTGGGGAATATGCTAAAAAAAATGGTTGGTTGAGTTATGATAATCCAGCTTCATGGGTTGAAGGCATTTATAAACCTATACCAAAGAAAGTTTATATAAAAGGAGATTATGGCGGTGCTTTTAATCCTTATATGGATACTTTTCATTATTATAATAAAAAAGAGAAATATTTAACAGATCTTTATGGTAAAAGGGAAAAACCAACAGTTAATTGGCGATATTATCAACATGTGCCATTATTTTAATCTATTTTTAAAAAATAATATATAATAAAAAAAAGTTCAACACCATGAATAATATCAAAACAAAATTTTCAGATTTTTTAAACGAAGATTATGAAGTTGGTGATCAATTGAAGTCAAAATCTAATTATATGGATCTTACAAGAAAAGGAGAAACATATGAAATATCATCAAAAGAAAACAATCTAGGAACTGATATGTTTTATATCAAAGATAAAAATGGCAGAGTTGTAAATAAGGGATGGGGACTGAAAAAATTTGAACTAGATATTCAATTTCAAAAAATATAAAAATAATCAAATATGAAGAGATATAAGGAATTGCGATTCCAAGATAAAATTTTCACAGAAACTTACAAGATAAATGAAATTCTTGTTAAAGAAGGTTTTGAATGGTTTTTGGATTGCGAAGTTGAAAATTGTAGAATAGAAATACTTAAGAACACATTAGTTTTTAATTCTGGAGTTTTCTTCAATGGTACTTGGGTATATGGTGTGTTTAGAGACGGACAGTGGAAATATGGAACATGGGAAGGTGGTGTATGGTATAATGGAACTTGGTATAATGGTATATTTAAAAACGGTTTGATATTTGGTGGAAGATTCATTAAAGGCAAAATAGAAGGAGGTGAAATTCGCGGTGGTGAATTCTTTGATATGGAAATAAGTAAAGATGTAGCTAATAACACTGTTCAAAAGATAGAACAAAAATCTAAACCACAACAAGGAAAACCTCAAAATAGAGGTGTTCAACAAAAAGCTCAGCAACCACAACAGGAAGAAGAACCACAAATTCAACCAGAAAAAATCGAAGAAAGAGTAATGAGATTTAAATCCTTCAAGATGATTAAAGAAAGTAAAATGGCGAAGAAATACCCAGGTAAGGGTGTTGTTTATTATAATCCAAATAAATTTGCAGCAGGAATGGTTGATTCCGATCATCGAACAGACGAAGAAAAAATAATATCATTCTTTATAGCTTATCTTGGGGAAGATTTAACTGTAACTAAAGTCGTGAGAAGTGACGTTTTTGATGATTTTTGTGAAAAAAATCTCTATGATAAAAATTATGTTTTGAATGTAATTAGAAATTATCTGAAAAAATAAATGAGAGATTTCCTAAAAAAAAGTAAAATGATGTGAAAAAATTTAATGAATTTGCTAAAATTAATGAAGACATAACTAATGTTGATCCTTACGGTGAAGAAAATTGGACAGAAGTTCCACCATATGCGACTGAATTAATAGTTGGAAAAAATTACGTGGGTAGGGCCGATGGTGATTTTGAAGTCAGAACTATTAATCAAAAAATTTATTTTATTCCAACTAGTCCTTGCGTTGATTTTGGTGAGATATGAAAATTAAAAATAAACAAATTCCTTTCCTAAAAATATTCATGAAATGATCACTGAGATAAATAAATATAAAAATTATAACCACTTTAAAGAACTATTAGAAAATTTTGATTCCCTAAATCTTAATATAGGAGAATATGCTATATTTGGATCAGGTCCCCTTGCTATAAGAGGACTAGTTTATGCCGGTGATGTTGATATAATAATTAAAAAAGAATTTTGGAAGTATAGAGATATCAGAGAATATGAGACCATTAGAATTGGAAATTTTGAATTAAGTAACTCTTGGCCTGGTTTCGATATTAATCTATTAATAGATACTTCCGAAGTAATAGAAAACTATTCATTTGTTAAAATTGAGTATGTTTTACAATATAAAGAGAATTTAAAAAGAGATAAAGATATTGAAACTCTAAAAAGAATAAAAAATATGACGAAAATTTCATCTTAGAATCTTTATCGCTTCTAAAAAATGTTTAGGAAAAAGTTTTTTATGATATTTTAACAAATCGTCAAACGAGCTGTCCAATATATAGGAATGAGCCCAATCATTCTCATTTCTAACACAACGGCCATAAGCTTGGACAATTTCACTGATTGTGCGCCAAGCATACCATTTTTTATTTGAATTTTGTCTTGCCTTTACTTTATTGCTACTTATGTTTGGATATGGAACTTTCATCATAATTTGAAATCTACTCAAATCATCATCCATAGATATTCCCGATGTCATTGAAGGTGAAACGATTACTCCATTCTTTTTGGTTTTCATTTTTTCGAGTTGCTCCTCGCGATCTTCAGTTTCGTGATACACTAAGCGTTTATCTTTTATAGCATCTTTTAACCAATTGGCTATTTCATAATTTGTGGTATGTATAATTCCACGCTGATCTTTATATTTTCTTAATATTTTTTCTATTACTTCTATTTGATATTTAAATGTCGCCTGTCTTTGCGTGTAAGTCATTTTGCCAGCTTGATAATAATAAAGCGGGCGATTTTTTACTGGAAACGTAGAATCAAATTCATAATAGTCTGTTATGGATTCGTCGAATCCGTTTAGGTATGAAAACATCTCCTTATCTAATATCGATCCACTCATAAATATTATGTGGTCATATTTACTCCAAATAAAATCATTTAAATAAACATTTCCCCATATTGGCTGAAGATTCAATTCAATTTCATTAATTTTATTTTTCGTTATATCCAGTATCCAATTATATTCATTTTTTTCAAAATCTTTGAGTAAAGATTCCATATTCTCTTCGGCTCCCTCTATATAAGATACATAATTAGCGTATATCTGTTTTGCTTTGGTTTCGGGAACAGTTATCACCAAATCTTTAAAATTTTCTTTTAAATCAGATATATAAGGTAAAAAATCTTTTTGAATAAAATTTATAAATCCGCCAGCAGTTTTTATATCTACAAATTTTCTATGATATAGATCTATAACTTGCTCTTCTATTCCATAATTTCTCAATATTCTTGGACTTAATTTAAATGAAATGAAATCACAAAAAACTTCTTCCAATGAATGAGCTTCATCCACAATAAGAACATTTGCTGATCGCTCTGACATTGTTTCTGGAACAAAAAAACAAAAACTATTAAACATGTGAAAATTTGTAAGACTCATTACTCCATCTGTCCAAGCTTTTTTTGCTGCGTCATACGGGCAATTTCCACAAGGCATCTGTTTAGTTGTCTTATTTAGTTCCTTGCCTGATCTACAATCAGTATTATGTCTCACGCATTTATAGTTCGATTGACCTCTGAGGTCATTTATAAAATCAAATTCTCTTTTATATTGTTGCTGTAAAATTTTACTATTTGTTATAATATCAAATTTAGCTTCACTATTAATATAATTTTTATAATAGTTTGCTATCATGAGAACTAGAAAACTTTTACCAGATCCGGTAGGCATTTGTAGTAAAATATTTTTCTTTCCGCTGCCTATAGATTCTTTTATTAATTTGAAAGCCTCAATTTGCTGGTCTCGAGGCTTATATTTTAATGGAAAATATATGGAAAGTTCATCATCAATTTTTATCATGATTATTGTATATCATATCATGGGTTTTGTTTTTTCCAATTCATGTGTTCATAAATTTTATCTTTCCAATTATTTTTAACAGACGATTTAAAAGCACCGGATGATTTTTTTCTAAAATTAGTTCTAGTCTTTTGTTTTATGGCCTCATTCAAACAATTATCGTAGTTGTTCCAATAATTCTTTTCTTTTGTTTTGCATTTTATAATATTGTGAATTTCTTCCATCCAACCATTTTTCTTACAAGAATTTGCGGCCGACGTGTGATTCCAAAAATCGCTTCTATTTTTACAATTTTTGGCTAGATCGACGCATTCTTCTTTTGTCCATTTTAATGTTATACCTCCAATGCTTCCAGTTTTTATTTTATTTAAAATGTACCACCCTTCTTTTTTATATTTTTTTACAAAAAATCTTTCTTTTTCTCTAGAATCTTCGATGGGTATATAATCGGTTAATTGTTTCAAAATAGGATTTAATTTCGTGCTATTCATATGTATATTTACCGAACTATTGTGGTCCAACATATGTCTATTATATCTATTTTTTAAATTATAAGTTAATCCGATGTATACGTGATTGTCGGAAAACTCGAATGAATAAATACATCTTTTTGTGAAATTTATTATTCTCATGTGTGAACAAATTTCATCAATCCATCCGTTTTTACATGAAATTCTATGAGCAGAATCATATTTTTTACGAAATTCTGTTCTATTCTCACACTTTAATGCAAGTTCATGACATTTATCTTTTGTCCAGTACTCTTTTTTAACTTTTAAAATTTTCATATGAGAACATATTTCATCAATCCAATTATTTTTGGACGACGAAAAATGAGCGCTTCCAGCATTTTTTTTAAAATCACTTCTAGTTTTATATTTTAGTGCCTCAATTTGACATTTATCTTTGGTCCAATAACCGTTTTCTTTTCTAATTTTTATCATATTGGAACAAATATCTTTCATCCAGTTATTCTTATAAGATATATTATAAGCCCCACTACAATTTTTTTTGAATTCTTTTCGACTTTTATATTTCAGTGCCTCAATTTGACATTTATCTTTAGTCCAATATCCATCTGGTTTTATTTTTAATTTCATGTGGGAACAAATTTCATCCATCCATCCGTTCTTGGATGATAAAGAACTAGCTCCAGAATATTTCTCCCAGAATTCACTTCTTGTTTTACATTTTAAAGCTGCTTCTTTACATTTTTCTTTTGTCCATTTCATTTTTCTTTTTCTATTTTTTCATTAATAATCTTTTCAACAAAATCAATTATTTTCAAATTATTACTCACACAAAAAACTTTAAGTTTCTGGTGTAGATTCTTATCTATTTTCAAATTTTTAGTTTCTCTCATAAGTATTCTTTTATCTTTATATATAAAGATAAAAAAGTCAATTTTTTCAATTTTCAAAATTTAATATATAAAAAATATGAAAATAAGAATATTACCAAATATTAAAGACTATATTTTGAGATATCATTGGGAAGATAGAATGTATAATTTCATTGATAAGGTATATGATGTCGAATCCGAAGGTATTCTAAAGGCAAATGGAGAAAAATGTTATATCATAAAAGCTGGTATTTTGAAATGGTATATTCCAGAAAGTTGTGCAGAGATAGTAGATAATGAAAAAGAAGAAACAGAAAAAATAAAATGGTATAGTAAAGGCAAATTGGAGGAAAGTAGAATAATAACTAAATTCAAAATTTTTGAGAATAAGATATTACCAATAGGTACATCAGAAGATGATCCATATGGTGAAGAAAATTGGACGGACATGAAATTTCCACCGATATTACTGTCTGATGATGATATTAATACTCTCAAAAATAATGGTTATTCTATTATAACTAATAAAGAAGACGATAACAGGTCTCAAAAAATTCTTTATGTTAATAATATTTACAGCGGCAATATACAAATAACAAAATGTCGTCTTCCTTTTCAATATAACAATGAAAAATGTTATTATTGGGGGGTTAAAATTTCTGTAAATAGAGATACTAAAAGGGTTAGGAGAGAACATCTTATTGACTGTATAAATGAATTAGAAAAGAATGATAACTGAATTCAAAATTTTTGAGAATAAGATATTTGGCTTTAAATCAATAGATTACATAGATAGTTTCGCAGATTTATTTAGTGTTATATCTCGAATGCGTACTTTAAACATGATAGATGGAGATGGAAAATTGTTAGTTGATATATATTCAATTGGGCATTCAATACCCGCGTTTGACGATCTTTTTGAAGACGAAGAAGAATACTATGAAGCATTAAATGTAGTAAAAGATATTTTGGACAAATATTATAAAAAAATATAACATGGATCATTACGGCGAATCATGGGGAAATTAAAAACATTTGAAGAGTATGAATATACTACAGACAGTGATAAAGTCTGGATAATTGGTATTCCGAGTGGTGAGGCTTTACAAGTCTCGCGAGACGCAATAGAAGATTTATACAGAGAAAAATTAATTCATTATAATGTAGATTATGTGGATATTGGATTTTTTGCTTTTAAAGACGAAAACATAGACTATGTTAAATCTATGTGTAATATAAAAGAAGAACCAAAAGTTAAAGCTAAACCTGAAGCTTATCATGACATAAGAATTTTCAAGAATGACTTTAATTCTGTTCTAATGGATGTCATTCTTACTACGATAAATAACAGTTCTGAAGATATAGAATTTTATGCTCAAGATGGTTCTTTAGGAATAACCTACGGACCTGGGACAGGCATAATAGGTACGGAGGGTGACTATTGTATTGAAGTAAATATGGATAGTCATGGAGCTAGATATCACCTAGTTAGAAAAAGAAAGGGGAGAGTTGTTGATGAATATAATTTGTCAACAGACTCACAACTTCTACAACGATTAGACTACGAATTATCACATTAAAGACTTTAACATATCTATTAATTCCGGTTGAGGATGCGGATCGCTTTTATCGGGGCGCATGCTCACATGGCCATAAATTCCGTTTATTCCACCAAGAGCTTTTTTACTGACATCCCACATATCTTCATTATAATCTTTAGATATATTATATTTGTCACATAAATATGTAACCAATCGACTTATAGATTCTATTTGTTCTGAGCTATATTTTTCAAAATAAACGAAATCTCTAAACGGTTTAGAATATGTTTGAACATTCTGATCTGGTATGGTTACTTTTGTTACAGGAACATATCTTTTCAAAGTTGTATCCCATGTAGCTGGATGAAATCCGTTGTTATCTTTAACAAGACCTCCCCAGTTAGTAATTTCCATAGCTACCGAACTTTGATTTAATAAAACATTTCGTGTGCCATAATCAGCAAATCCCATTTGTTTTAAAAATGTGGATTTTACTCCAAGATGATGTGCCCAATATTTGCTGGAATATAGTTGGAATATGGTGCCATCTTTTTGAATAATAAAATGAGTAGCTATTCTTTGTGTATCTTGATTCCACCAATCTATAACTCCTTGAGCGTATGGACCAGATACGGTGTGATGCAGACAAATTTGGGACTTCGAAGTTTCTTGTCTATAATATTGAGTTTCAGGAAAATTAACCTGAACTAATTCTGATAAATCTAATGACGTTGGCATGGTTTAATATTTATTTTTATAAGGATTGATATTCATTTTTGCCATATCTTCCCTCATTTGTTTGTGTTTTTCAACGAATTCATTTTGTGGAAGATCCTTATCCATTCTAAACTCTATATCTTCCTCTAGATTTTGGTCTAGATTTATTGGTATAATTTGTTCATCGAGTATTTTATCCAATATATCTGATAAATAAGATCTTACATCACCAGTGTCTTTGAATGTAAAATCATATTGTTTATCTTCGTCGTATATTGAAAATTTATCTATTGGCAACGTATTATCTAAATAAAAATTAAGAGTTCCGATATTTCCATCTTTAACAATATAACTTCCTTTTTCCAAACTATATCTTTTAACAAAAGGATCTTTTATTTTGATAACAATTTGACCAGGACCTTTATTGCCCTCTTTCTGAACTTCATTGGTTTTGGATATACCAAAATCCTTAGTATATTCTTTGATTGTGCGAAATTTACGCATCGTTAAACTTGACGATACTACTTCCATAAAATTGTTTTTTCTAGTATATATAATTGATTGGGGGGTCTATCAAATTAATATTCCACCTACGAAAAATCAGATTTTATATCTGGATATTGTTTTCTTATTTGATCTACTCTATTTTCAACGTAAAATGGATCTGGATCCGCATTACCATCCATTAATCTAAGCAAAAGATCATCATATTCTTCTTGAATATCATCTGGAACATTATTTATATTCACATCATGTTTGTAGTCTTCAAATGTTTTTAGATTTTTCATATTTTCTAATTTTTTTTTTATAAAGTTGGAGGAGCGCCTTGAACTTGAGTCCCCATACCAGCTTCAGGGAATGGTGGGGCTGCTTGCGTTGGTGGAGCTCCGGGTGCTCCAGGTGCAGGCATTCCTGGAGCAGGTGCTCCGGGCTGCTCTTGCGGTTGTTGGGGTTGTTTTTCTTTCGGAACTTCTATTTTATTTTCATCTGGATTTTCTTTTGTGTTGTCATCTTGTTCTGAAATCTTTTGAATAATAAAATCTTCCTTTACATCATCTATTTTAACCTGTTTATCATTTGTCAATTCAATTGTCCATATTGGTTGACCACCACCAGCTTCATCTATTCTAGCTGGATCGTATTTTTTAATGATTACATCGCAATTTTCTAAATCTTCAACAGAGAATCTTATTATCATTTGATAGTAAAAATTAGCGTCAGCGAAATTCGTAATTATTGATCTTTTAGATGCTGGTGAGCTTGTCGAGCTATCAATTGGTGCCGCACTTAATGAAAATGCTCCGTTTTGAAACCAATAACCAATTCTCTCTTTAATTTTCTTGATTATTTGATCCATCTCATAATCAGATTGCATAAACTCTTCGAACATCTTCATAATTTGCGAAATTTATTTTAATATATATATAAAAACTAAAAAACCGAAAATGAGAATAATTAAATTCACCGAATATATTAAAGAAGTTGAGGAAAAGGACAAAGATAAAAATATTATATCCGGTGGTAATGGTACTGTTTATGTAACTTTGAACCAAAAAGGAATGGGCAAAGTTATAGCTCCAGTCATAAGTGAATCACCGGGTGCTGTTTGGCAATCTAGAACTGGTGCTATAGGTAGTGGTGATTCTTATTCACCGACATTATCTTTTTCTGAATATGTTAAAGAGCAAGATGGAGGCGGTGGTGTAGCTTTTGCTACGGCAAATGCTGGTGGTATGGGAAATGTAGTTGCTCCAACCGTAGGATCAACACCAGGTTCGGTTTGGGGAAGTGGATCGGGAGCTATTGGCAGTGGCGACGCTCCGTCATATGACTATGGAAACAAATTCGGTTTAACTATTGATAATAAAAAGGATAAAAAAGGAAAGAAAAAGAAGAAAAATAATAAAATTAAAAACATTTATCCTCATTATTTTACGAAAGAATACATGGCTTTATGATAAAAAAATTTAATGAAGATTATCACGATAAAAATCCTTCAAATAAAAATTTAAGCATGTCTTTTGAAGAGTTTTTGGAAACTGATGAGCCTGCTGATACTATAAGAGTTAGTATTGGCGATAATTGGTATGATGCCTATAAAAGAGCTAAGAATCTAGCTGTAATGAAAAATAAAAAGGTGATATACGATTTTAACGATATAACTCATATAATTACTGCACAGACGGACAGAGATAAAATATATCAAGAATATAATAAAAATCTTGGTAAAAAAGAAAGAAGAGGAATAATAATAGGTGGAGATGAAGATAAGAAAAAAGAAGTTAATTTTGATATCAAAAATTTTGATGTAGTGGGTCTTCCAAGCGGACAAATAATATACATGAATCTTAAACAAATAAATTATTTCAAAGCTAGGAATATGGTGATTTTTATTAAAGTGTGGAAACGTCCTACAAAAGGAGGCGGAATAATTCCGATAGAATTAAATAAATATGCATTCGAAGATCCAAATTACCATAAAATAACAGATATGATGGAAACAATAACATGGGAATAATAACTAAATATAAACTTTTTGAAAGAGGAGATGGTGTTGAAGACGATGATTCTCCTATGCCGCGCGAAATGTATTTAGATTCAGAAGGTAAGTGGTCTTTAAAACAAATTTTTCCAGAGGATTATATACTCGGCATTCCAAGCGGTGAAGTAATAATGATAGACGACGTGAACGTTTTTAAAAAAATAATAGATCGTCGCATGGCTAGTTATGCTTATTCTTTTAGAGGAAAAGTTTTGAATTGTTATGTTTGTCCTGATAAAAATGTAGATAGTATAAAAGAATATATTGATGATCAAAAAGATGAGGATATTGATGAAGAAACTTTAAATATATGTAGGGAATTTAGAAATGAGATGAGTAAAGTTTTGAAGAAAAAACATGTCGTCGCATATGTAAAAACGCCATTAAGAGATGTCTTTTATTTAATAGTTCCAGACCTTCGTATTAATTCCAAATATTATAAGTCAAAAAAACATGAAACAGATGATGTTTTAGCGAGTATGATGCTAAAATATTCAGGCAAATTCTTTCAAATGGCGGATAGAGTCGTTAATGAAAAAGTTAAATATTACGGTATTCCATCTTCACATTCAGAAACAAACGAAACTCCAAAAGGTGTGTGTGAAGAAATAAGAGATAAAGTAATGGAAATAACTTGTCAGAAGTATGGTGTAGAAATGGATGAAGGATATTATTATTTTAATATACCTCAGAGAATTATAAATTTCTTCGATAAACAAGGTTCTGATAAAATAGAAAACATATTAAAAGAATATCGTCGAAAATATCCAAATATGACTATGGATTGGTTAAAAAACTTCGAAGAATCTAAACATAAATGGGAAAGTGGAATATTTGTTAAGAAAAATTAAATGTTTCCCGTTCCAAATTGTTTTCCATTTAATAATGTAGGATCTTTTTTATATTCATCAATGATTTTATTAAATTTTCTTGGATCAAAAATTACTAAATCATCATTATTTTTGTCTAATGCTGCGGCAGCGGCATTTTCTTCTTTTATTTGCTGCTCATTAATCTCTTTATGTTCGTATTCATCGCGCAATTCTTTATAAAAAGATTTCATTTTGGTTAAAAGATCGTTAATCATCTTAGAGCTATCACGAATTTCCTTTTGATAGGCGTTTACAGCAACGTGCATCTCTGGATCGTTTGCACCAGCATCAATCTGTTTCATGCAATTTACTAAACCGCGCTTAGCACAAGATAATGAAAATTTTATATCACTTATTTGTTCGGCATCATTTTTTATAATGCTTTTAACATTTTTCTTATTCATCTCTTCATCTTTTAGATAAAGACTCGATATACATTCGAGAGTTTCTTTTGCATCTTCCTTTATACTTTCTATATCTTTTTCATAGTCGTACTTAGTATATTCAAAATCTATACCTGGCAATAAGTCCGCTGGGGGGACAAGATCCTTTGGAAGTGTATCTATCTCACTCAACATAGAATTTATCTCATCTTGAAGATATGATATGTTGCCAAGTTTTTTATTTATATAAGTTTCGTCTTTTGGTTCTTTTTTCTTAGGACGTCCTCTTTTTCCTGCCATTGTTGATAAACATTATTTTTTGAATACGTATATATTTAAAATCAAAACGGATTTTTTATATATAGCATATATAAAAGAAAAGATGTTATGTTTAAAATTTTAAGATTTAACAGAAAAAGTAAAGTTCCAGATTTAACTTCGAATTATGTTATTTTGGTTAAAACAAAAGAGCAATATGACGATCTGATGGAATATCTAGAGGCGCTAGGTTGTCTTTGGGGGTCTATGGAGAAACCTACGGCGAAAAACTTCTGGGGTAGTTATACAAATCTTTGTATATGGATAGAACGTTATACTGAAAATAAATCATATTTAGGTTATGAGGATTTAGAATTTTATCAAAATAATAAACAAAAAAAATATTCAAATTACGTGTTTTTAACAGCGGAAGAATTTTTGAAAGATGCTTCCGAATACTTTGAGAAAAGGAAAAGAAAAAAGGAAGAATTACGTTTAAAACACTTGGATGTGGATCCATATGGTGAAGAAAATTGGTTAGTAGATGAAAGTGTTAATGATGGAATTATAAAACTGCCATCTCCATATCCAAGTACAAACACGATAAGTAAGTGGTATAATAAATATTATGATGAAATAGTTGATAATGATATATCTTTTAATATAAAAGATTGGGATAGACATACGAATGATTATGAAATTGAAACTATAAAAAAGCATATTACTGATATTTATTTTAGTGAGGGATATTTATTTTTTGTAGACGGATTGAATAATATTTATCAAGTTGAGGGTAAAGAAATAGAAATTTTATCAAAGAATGAAAAAGTTTATAATGAAGAAATTTGGGGAAATAATTTAAACGAGCGGATGTCAAGGATATCGGTGGATACTTGTGTCGCGAACGGAGAAAGATTTAATGTTGGAGATATGGTTTTTTATAACGATAATATAAGGATACGTCAGACCACTCCAATGAAAGGAAGACTAACAGGACAGTCATCGCCCATATACTTAGAATTTAACTTAACTCCCGGAAATCAATATGAAATAATAGATATAGAACAAGGAAGAGACTATTATTTTAATCCAAAATATCGAGCGTGGTTATTTGACGATAATAACGATTTTATTTGGGTTCCAATGTATTGCATTTATAAAGAGCACCCTAGAATAATAACACCAGAAGATCCTTATGGTGAAGAAATTTGGGAAAGCTATAAAGTTGGTAATAGAGTTTATTACTTATCTGGTTTCAGTATATTAGGTAAGCATGCTGGTTATTCTAGAATTATTAAAACTATGAAAGATGGTAAAGGCAAAATTTGGTACGCTCTAGAAAAAGAAGATGATGAAAATTTAAAAATTGAATGGATTTCGGATGATGATTTATCTGATAATAAAGAAGAAGCAGTGGAAAAATGCAAAAAAAGACGCGCTGAGATAGTAAAGTGGTCAAGAAAAAGAGCTGAAGAAAAGAAAAAAAGGTTAGAAATGGTTAAAGATATTGATCCTTATGGTGAAGAAATATGGGAATCATATTATAGATCCATTAATGAAAAATTACTAAGTGAGGATTTCGACATAATATTGATAGATAATAAAGAAGATTGTGAAAGAATTATGAAGTATGCCAAAGAAGAGGGATATAAAGACTGGGGAATAAGTTATGATCGTTTGTCTAAGCATAGAGAAGACGGTAAGTTCTATTTATATTTGTATAAAAGTCTTAGTATTACTTGGTCAATTGATAGTGCTGATTCTGAAAAACATATTTGGTCGGTCGATGAATTTCTAAAAGAAATTGATAAAGATGAAATAATTTGGTATGATAAAGGAAAATTTATAAAAAATAAAATGAATGAATTATTTGAAACTGAAAAGACATATGACTATCAGTTTGTGAAAAAACACACGTGGATGGATCCCTATATTGATTTTATTTATAAATTTAGATCAAAAGACAACATTCTATATTTTGTGACGGTTTCTTTCAATAAAATGGACAATTATCTTGGTGTTAAATTCACAGATGAAAGCGGATTTACTGGTACTCTAAAATATCTTTTGAAGAATGGACCGTTTGATAAATATTATGAAATGAATAAGCACGATGCTATTAATGTATTGAATACCGTTGTTAAGATTTGTAAAGATTTTGTAACAGAGCATACCAATCTGGATATAAAAGGATTTAAAACTTGGACATTTAGCCAAAAAAGGGCGAACGTATATAAATATATACTAGCGAAATATTTTAAAGGATGGAATATAAGTAGTTATATGAACAATAAAAAAGAATATGAAATAGAATGCAAACCAATATAATAACCAAATATGATTTATTTATTAATGAGGCTCTAAAATATCAAATGAGAGTTGGAGATTATGTTATCTGTGGTGGAAATTTTAAAGGAATCGTTGGAGCTAAAGGAAAAACAGCTAAAATAACAAATAGAAGATACGAGCACGCTAGAACACTTAAGACTATCTACACTCTTCAATTTGAAGAACCCATAATTGATAAAAGAGGTGAAGCTGAAGTAGAAACAAACACTATTGAAATAAATCAAAATCAAATTAAAAATTTAACTCATATATTAGCAGCGGAATACGAAAGAAAAAAAGCTGGATTTACAATGCGTTATGAATCCTCTGAGATGTTTAATTATATATTACGAACAATTGGTTTTTCTATGCAACATAAATATTATGATATTAGTTATTTTGATGTAGATAAAGAGAAAGATGACACAGTATCATTTTTACCACAAGCTAAATATGAAATATGTATGAAAGACGGAGATGATCCTTACAAAACAAAACACAGACAATCTACTCGCGTTGGAAGAATATTGAGAAGACTAAATGAAAAATGGACAGATCAACAACAAGAAAATTTTGTAAATGCTTATAAAGCCTCGTGGAACATTCTTATTAAAGATCAATCTGATAAAATACAAGTTGTAACAGGGGATAAAATAACATATTGGTATAATTGTAAACGTTATAATCCTGGAGGAGGCACTTTAAATTCATCGTGTATGCGAGGTGAAACTCAACAACCAAGAGTTGCTTTTTACTCGAAACATCCTGATAAAATAGCCCTTTGCATTTTATTGGATGATAAAAAGCAACTATTAGCCAGGGCTCTCATCTGGAGATTAGATGAACCCGAAGGAGTTATTTTCATGGATAGAATTTATTATGTTAAACCCGAGCATGGAAAAATATTAGAAATGTATGCAGCAAAACACAATATGAAAACTAAAATTTCAGGATATAATAACGATAATAAGATGGTTATAAATATAGATTATGACGGAAGTAAAGAATCACTACTTCCATATCTCGACACAATGCACCCGATATGGAAAGAAGATGGTAGCAACCCGCCCATTACGAAGAAAGCAAATAAATTTTCAAATAGATGATAACAAAATTTGACAAATATGAAAAAATAGATGAAGGATGGAAAGATAATATGGCGGCTCTTTTCATATTATTGACATCTATATTTTCTGACATAGGAGCGGATACAAGAAAACCTATATATGATGCCAAAAAAATAGAGAGTTATATAAAAACAATGAACATAGCAAATAATAATTTCTTTGTTCAAAATGTTGTAAGAGATTTTAAAGATTATGTAACGAAAAACAACAAAATTATCAATAAACAAAAAGTAATAGAAAAAATAGATAAGACCCCTATTGTTTATAGAAAAAATGATCCTATTTGTTATGAATTATATAAAAGGGCAAAATCTCAAGCTGGTAATGGAGATCCATCGTGTTGGTGTTCGACTGCAAAAACTGGAGAAAGTGTTATATTTTTAGCCACGGACGCTTCTTATAATTCAATTTTTCATGAACTATCTCACGCTATAGAAAGCGTCGTTGAAGTAGATCCAAGAATTTTAGATGGTTTCAATTTTAATTATAATAGAAAACAAACAGATTTATTATTTAAATTTATAACAAAATTTGAATACTCTCTAAAAAGCGACATGACGAGAAGTAGAGAATATTTAAGTGACCCCAGTGAAGTTTGGGCCAGATTGAATAATTTGAAAATGTTTTTATATAAACACAAATTCTTAAAATCTCCAAATGATGAAATAACAGAATTACTTTTGCAAAGAATAATAACTGGTGAATTCTATAGTTCTTTAAGTGAAAAAGATAAAGAAGATTTTAGAAATTCTGATTTTATTGAAATTTTAGTATTTATAGATTTGAACAAATATATGAACATAAATAAATATGTTCAAACCATGACAAAAAATAATCCAAACTTGGCATAATGGACGGTTGCATGAATGGTGGATTTAATGTCACGAGACACGATCCAACAAACGAATTAATGGTTTTAAATGATTTTCAAAGCAATGTAAATCTTGTTGTCAATGGTGAAGTTTTAACTCAAAATCAATTGGTGGAAAAATTATACTATTCTGAAAAAACTATTGAAATGATGAGAAATAATGAATTTGTTTCTAATAAACTTCCACAACCGTCTAAAAGTAAAAAACATGAAATTCCAGATATTCCAAAACCATTGGAACCTGGACAAGTTGACCCTGCTGAGTTTTTTGGTAATAGTTTAAAAGGCAGCCAATTTTTAAAAATTCAACAATCCAATTTGGTTATATAAACGTCCTTTTTCTTATCTTTTTTATTCAATTCCATACATCCGAAAGTATCAAAATAAGGAAGTTGCATCTCCATTTTTTTATTCGATTCTAATGTTACTGCCATTTTAGAACCCATTTTAGAATTCTTTATATTATATCTGTTTTTGTACATTAACATTTTAAATTTAGCAGCATATTTTTCTAACTGAATTCCAGCTGCGGCGTTTACTGAATATATTCTATCCATATAAACTCTACCATCGTCTAAACGCCATATCAAAGCTCTTGCATGTAATTTGCCTCCTTTTGTATATGTGGCTAGTGCTATTTTATCCGGGAAATTATCGTAAAAACGAACGCTTTTTTGCTCTTCAGCGTATCTCATACAAGAATTGTTTAACGTACCACCACCATTTTGATATCTTTTTTGATGATACCAATAAGAAATATCCTCACCAGTAACAACATTAATCTCAGGTCCTTTTAGCATCGTTTCTAATTCCGCTTTATATTTATTTACAAAGTCTTCAACTTCTGGATCTTTTAGATCTGGATTTAATCTTCTAAATATTCTTCCTATTTTTGATTGCTGACGAAACTTTTCAAAATCTTCACCTACTGATTTTTTAGATGGAACAAAAGATGCGTAATCTGGATTATCTTTAACTATATCAAAATAAGAAACATCAAAATAATCACCTTTTCTTTTAAATTTAATTTCTTTCAAAATAGATAAGAAATCTTTTGTGGATTGAAACATAGTCAATTCACCCTCCTTTAATTTTCTTTGCAATTCTAAATATTCGGGCGTAAGAATTTCAAAATTTTGGAAATAATTACGATTTACTTTGAATTCAGAAAAAACTGAATCCATTTGCATGTTCACTTTTTTACCGCCTCTAGTATATAAATCTATTTTTGTAACAATTGGTTCTTCTAAAGTGAAAGTAATAACCGACTCTGATCCAAAAGTCTGTTTATTTGTTTGTTTTCCAATAGATTTAACTACAGCTATTTTATTTTCTAAGTTAAAAGGAAGATTGGTTTCTGGATCCAATATTTTTTTCACCAATGATCCCTTTAATACAACACGCGTGCCGGGTTTAAGATCAGCTATTTTAGCCTCTGCAATAAAATTGTTATATTCTAGAAACATTTAAAAATATTTTAATTTTAAGCTATATATAAATATTTATATTTTATTTTATATTACCAACTTCCACCAGCACCGCCGCCGCCACACGAACCACCGCCGAAGCTGAAACCGCCGCCTCCGCCATAGCCGCCGCCTCCGCCATAACCGCCTCCATAACTGTGACTTCTTTCTTCTTCTTCCATTCTACGTTTTCTTCTTCTTTCTTCTTCTTCCTCTTCTTCTCTCTTACGTCTTCTTTCTTCCTCTTCTTCCTCTAATCTATTTTGTCCTTTTTGTAGGATGTTTTCGAGTTTCTGTAGAACAGTTTGCAATGTTGCACTTTTTCTTAAAACATCTTTGCTATCTTTTATCTCTTCATATGAGTTTGCGATTTCTTTAGAATCTTCAACTTCATTGCTCCTGACATAGCCTCTATGATGCCAATCTTGTATTCGACGTAGAACATCTTCAATATTCTTTTCATTATCTTTTACATATTTAGTTGCTGTAACTATATCATTAAATTTAGCCATAGGTTTTAATATGTCTTGTTCCATAGAATAGACTTTCTTTCCATATTGTGTAAGAAGATCCGTAGCTCCAACTAAATCTGTCATATAAATATTACCCATTCTATCTACAAAATTCTTAAGCGATTCTATATCTTCTTCTTTGGTTTCAACACCTGTTTGATAACCAAATTCTTTAACTTTATCAACATATTGAGCTGAGTCTTTTAATTTGTTTAATAAATCAGTTTTTATTTTATCAAATCCTTGAATATTGGTTGTTACATAAGATAATTTCTTATAAAAATCTTCGTAATTCTTATAAAAAGCTGACAATTTATCAAACATTTTTCTATATTTATCTAATGTAGCAGTAGATATATCTAATTTTTTAAAGTCGAATCCATTTAACATATTAAAAGCGGCCTCACCAACAGCTTTCATTTCGGTTGGTTTATCTTCATATCCTTTTAATTTTCTAAATATATCCATTGAGTTCTTTTTTATCATTGATAACTCTTTTTCTACATTTTGAACATATCTTAATTGTTTAGCACATTCATCGAGTCTCGTTTCAAATTCAACTAAACTTTTTTCTCCCCTAATCTTTTTCTTAGCGAGTTCCTCTGTTGCTATTTTTATTCCGCCAAGTATAGATTCATCATTAAATACTGGATCTTCATCTACGATTAAATCTGCTACACCTCTATCCACTCTAGCTAATTCAGCTTTAATGCGTGCAATTTGTTCTCTCAATTCTTTTCTTTTCTTAGCTCCAGCATAAATTAAATAAGCGATTAATCCCATGGCTAAAAGTAAAAGTGCAATTTCACCAGCACCTATGAAGAAATTCTTCACATTTTCTTTGGCTATCTGATCATATTTCTTTTCTAATTCTTTCTTTCTTTCAATAGGAATATTTCCAAATTCTTCCTTCATTTCTTCAATAAGTTCTTTGAACCCTTGCTCGTATTCACCTTCTCTGAAATTTGGAACTAAACAATTTTCACCAAATCTTTTAGCAAGAGCATCTGGAAATATATCTTCCATTCCATAACCAACTGCAATCCAATATTTTCTATCACCCATACTGGTTAATATAAGAATACCATTATTTGCACCTTTCTTACCTATTCCCCATCTATTAAATGTTTTTATAGTAAAATCGGCTGGATCTTGATCCTGTAATGAAGGCACCGTCAATATGGCTATTTCAACTCCTGTCAATTTTTCATATTTAAACAAGACTTGATTCAAAGAGTCTTCCATCTTTGGATTCATAAAGTCACCGTAATCACTTATTAAAGAAATTCCCATTCCGTATTTAGCTGGTTGTATTTTTTCCATATCCATTCCAACTGCTGATTTTGATGGTGGATTGAAACTCCACTTATAATAAGTAGATTTATCTCTTGTATAACTCTCACATTTCAAATATGCTCTAACCATGTCATAATTTAATTTAGTGCCGTTCGATTTGTTAAATTCATCTATTTTTGAAACCACTTCATCTTTATCATCTATATCAACGTGTGAGTCTCTGGTTAAAAAAGCTGCTAATTTTGCAAGATTTATAGTTCCTTCAGGAACAGATTGAACCCATTCTATTTTTGTGTTCAAATCTGAAGCTTGAATCTTAGGTGGAACAATTCCAAGATTTAAAAGTAACATGAACGTAGATAGCCATGTTTTCCAACCTTCATTTAATTCATCTTCATCATTGTGAAGATATTTTTCGTAAGAAAGTATAAATTCTCCCATTTTACTTTTTATTTTTTACTTAACCACCATTGACTTTTATCGTCTCCATCTTCCCATTTTTCTTCACCGTAAGGATCTATATTTTTAATAGCTTCTTTCTTTTTCTTCAATTCATTCTTCTTTTCTTCTATTTTTTTTCTTATTACTTGTTTCTCTTCTTCTGTCATATCATAAAAATTTCCAAGTTTTTCTCTATCTTTTAAGTTCTTTGACAATTCATATACATCGTGAATACATTTAGATACTCCATCCCTATCGTTTATTCCGATGCGATGTATCATATCTTCTTTTATTCTATTTACTTCTATTTCTATATCTGGATATTTATTCACAAGATCCTTTACTTTCTTAAATTCGGCATCAGTCTTTTTTAGCAATTTCTTTGCTCTAATTTGATTATAAAATCCTCTTAAACAAGCTCTTAAAAATACAGCAATAGAAGGAGCATTCATTCCTATTCCTATCATGAAAACTATTATGTGTTGAATATTGAACGCGTGTAAAAGTTGAGATAACAACCCCATCACAAATCCCACCATAATGAGTGGATTCATAGGATCGTTATTATCATTTGGATTGTAATGATGTTGCATCAAATCATAGAATCCTTCATTTACGAATTCATCAAATTTTTTTACATTATTTCTTTCATTTTCATCAGGCAAACCAAAATAAGTGTCCTCAACATTTTTGCTAATAGCTCTATCCAAATAATCTAATTTTTTTGAAGAACGGGGGAATATTTCTTGTTTATCAATATTTTTTTGAGCTTTATTTATTGCTGATAAAACGTCGTTTTCCGAACCGCTTCCATAAGATTTTGATATGCCTTTATCTCTTTTGAATACATTATATTGATAAAAAGTCGTATTAACTTCTCCAATTAAACATATTTTCATTATTGTGGAGTGCATAGCCTTATCATCCTTATGAGCTTCCATTTCATTATAGAGATGATATCCATTATGTAATAAGATTTCTTTTTCTTTTTCTGTATAATGATCAGCTCTACTTTCTTTTATGTATTCTGCAAAATCTTTTTTCATAATTAAAGCTATATATTAAATAATAAAAACAAAAAATAATTATTTGACTATATGACAATATGACAGATTGAAATTTATTTGTCGTTTGGCACAGAGTTTGATATAAAAAAAGAAAAATTAAAATATATGAGTATGAAAAGTAAAGTTGTAGGAATCGATTTGGGAACTACGAATTCTTGTATTTCTATTATGGAAAACGGAACTCCAACTATTATTGTTAATAGTGAGGGTGAGAGAACAACACCCAGTGTTGTTGCTTTCTTAGATAAAGGTGAGCGTAAGATTGGAAATCCAGCTCGTAGACAAGCGGTTACAAATAGTGAGAAAACTATTCATTCTATAAAACGTTTTATGGGTGAAAAGTACGATAATTTAACGAACGAAATTAGTAGATATGCTTATAAAGTCGTTAAGAAACATGATATGCCGTATGTTAAAGTTGGAGATAAAGAATATTCACCACAAGAAATTTCAGCAATTATTCTTCAAAAGATGAAAAAAACTGCTGAGGATTATCTTGGAACAACCATAGATCATGCTGTCATTACAGTTCCAGCTTGGTTTAATAACGATCAACGTAAAGCTACGGAAGAAGCTGGCGAAATTGCTGGTTTAAAAGTAGATCGTATTATTAATGAGCCAACCGCCGCTGCTTTAGCTTATGGATTAGATAAGTTGAAGGAAGATATGAAAATTGTTGTATTTGACTTTGGTGGTGGTACGTTCGACGTTTCAGTTTTGGACTCGGGTGATGGTGTATTTGAAGTAAAATCTACACGCGGTGATGTTCATTTGGGAGGTAATGATGTGGATGATGTTATTGTAGATTGGTTGATTGAAGAATTTAAAAAAGATAATGGAATGGATCTAAGAAAAGATCCAATGGCGTATCAAAGATTAAAAGACGCCGCGGAAAAAGCAAAAATTGAGCTTTCTTCCAATGTCGAAACAGAAATCAATCTTCCATACATCACAGCCATAGATGGTGTCCCAAAGCATTTAGTTTTAAAATTAAACAGAGCTAAATTTGAACAAATTACTGATTCTGTTTTCAAACGTCTTATTCCAATATGTGAAAAAGCTTTAAAAGATTCAGGATTTGATAAAAAAGATATTGATGAAGTTATTCTGGTTGGTGGTTCGACTCGTATTCCAGCCGTGCAGAAAATAGTAAAAGATATTTTTGGAAAAGATCCAAACAGAAGCGTCAACCCTGATGAAGCTGTCGCGCAAGGAGCTGCAATTCAAGGAGCTATAATAAGTGGCGAAGTTACGGATATTCTTCTTCTTGATGTAACTCCTCTTTCACTCGGAATTGAAACTTTTGGTGGAGTAATGACAAAATTAGTAGATGCTAATACTACTGTTCCAACTACTAAATCACAAGTTTTTTCTACTGCTTCGGATAATCAACCAAGTGTAGAAATTCATGTCCTACAAGGTGAAAGACCTATGGCAAGTCAGAATAAAACATTAGGTAGATTCTTCTTAGATGGTATTCCACCAGCGCCACGTGGCATTCCGCAAATTGAAGTTAAGTTCGATATCAATTCTAATGGAATTCTCGAGGTAACTGCTACTGATAAGGCGACAAACAAGAAACAAAATATCAGAATTGAAGATTCTTCAACTCTTCCGAAAGAAGAAATTGAAAGAATGAAGAATGAGGCTAAAGAAAATGAAGCAGCTGATAAGAAAGAAAAAGAAAAAATTGATAAATTAAATCAAGCTGATGCTATGATATTCCAGACAGAAAAGAATATCAAAGAATATGGAGAAAAATTAACGGATGAAGATAAACAGAATTTAACAGAAGCCGTTGAAAAACTCAAAACAGCTCATAAAGATCAGAATGTAGATGATATAGACAAATATGAGAAGGAGTTAAATGAGAAATGGAACGTTGTTTCAACGAAGATGTATCAGCAAACAGCATCTGAACAAAAAGGACCAAAAGCCGAGCAAACACAGGATGTTGAATACGAAGAGGTCAAATAAAAAAGAGGGAGCTAAACTCCCTCTTTTTTATGATCCATATGTTATATCTGATGCTCCTCCTATACTCCATGTGGGACCTTCATAGTCCGCATCTACTTTTCTCCTGCCTGTGCCGCTACAACCGTAACATTCTTTTCCATTAACAGTTCCCCACCCCTTACAGATATAACATTCAATTTCTTTATATTTTTTTCCTGATTTTGACGCCTTTGGAACCGTTTCTTCCTTTAATTTTTTTCCACCAAGTCCTGTGATTTTTATTTTCTTTGGTGAAGATTTTTGAGTACCTGTTCCATGACAAAATCCACAATCATAATAATGTCCTTTTCCTGTTCCTCCACAATGAGGACATTCTTCATACCCTTCTTCATATGTTGTGTATGCTGGAAGTGGTCCTAGATCATCATACCAATTTGTAACTTTTTTCTTTGTATCTGTTTTCTTCTTCCTCTTTTTTGGAATTTTTTCTTCTATAAATCCGCTTCCACCACATTCTTCACAAGGCTCATTTATTTCTACTTCAACATATCCAGATCCGTCACATTCGTCACAATCATGACCATCTATCTTTCCATCTCCTCCACATTCGTCACATACTTCATCATCCATATTAACTATTTCTCCAGTTCCACCACACACAGGACATTCTATCCTATTTTTTTCTTCTTCTGGTAACTGCTCATCTGTTACTGGAATTTCTGGCAAAACTAATTTTTTCTTTTTTCCTTTATATATGTCTTCGTCTTCGTCTTCGTCTTCTTCCACTTCCTTCCAGCCGCCGAGTTTAACAACATAGTGTCGCCCTGTCTTTTTTTTCTTTGGTTCTTCTTTTGGAATTTCAGGCTCGGCTAAAACGCCAGCTCTTCTAGCAATTATTTTATCTTTTTCACTTTCTTCCCAAGATTCTTCACCGTAAGGATCTAACTCTTTCATTGCTTTTTCTTTCATGTTATGAATAATATAAGCGCACTTATCTAACATAAAATCAAGAGTATCGCGATGCTGAGATCTTTTTGTTACATTTATTTTCCTTTCATATTCGACTTTCCCGTCTTTATTATTTGTAACAATTAAAGTATATACAACTTCGTCATTTAATCCAAGACTCTTTTTTATAACAAAAGTATGATATTTTTCAACACACTTGGCTTCTTTTTTATCATCTTGGATTGTAAAATCTTCCTTGTTAAGATCTCTCATTTCATCTGCGGTAAATAGATCGGCTGGAGTTTTAGCAAGAATTTCCTGATCTTCATCTTCGCGTTGTTTTTTAAGTCTTGCTGGTGAAAGTGTTCTTTTTAATTCTTCGTTTATTTGATTGTATGATTTTATATAATCCATGATAAGTAAGTCAATTTGATCTATATATTATTTTTTTATTTCAAAAAGTTTTTTTATTTTTGTAACATAATATATACTGGATAACGATGGGTGTTTTATTTTATGAAACCGGTGAAACTGGAAACTATACTTATACGCTTGTTGGTATTCCAAGTGGAGAAGTTTTTTATATAAACGAAATTCAGCTTTACAATTTATACGAAAATGATTTGATCAAATTTGATGGAACTAAAGATAAAGAATTTTGGTATTTCAATGAAAAATTTAGAAAAGAAGTAGAATTACGTATAAAATAATATTTTCAATGCCTTTATCATATACCATAGAATTAACTGGAATTCCAAGCGGACAAGTTATTACGATATATTCTGCTTTTATTCAAATCCTTTATTCTTATGGATTCATTTTAAAGCATCCTGATTATGGATGGACTTTCAAAGACGAAGATGTGCATAAAATAAAAAAAATATTGGAAAGTAATATTTGTGTATTTTAATATATACGTGACATGATAGACAAATTTTCAGATTATTATCACTTTTTGAGCAATTTTTATCCTCACACCTTCTCTTATCCAACACCGGATAGCACTGGAGGTCCTTGGTTAACAACTTGGCAATCAAAAGAATACCGATCAACCGAGCATGCTTATCAAGCGTTTAAAGCTGATAATGAGGCCGAACACGAGTATGTTCGAAATCTAGATACACCTGCAAAAGCAAAGCGTGCTGGAAGAACTGTTAGTAAGCGTAAGGATTGGGAACAAATAAAATTTGATTTAATGTTGGATCTTTTAAGAGCTAAATTTTCAGACACCATGCTCGCCAAACTTCTGATGGATACAGATGATAAAAAATTAGTTGAAGGGAATTATTGGCATGATAATATTTTCGGAAATTGTACGTGTGATGCTTGTAAAAACATAGAAGGTAAGAATATGTTGGGAAAACTTCTTATGCAAATTCGAGATGAATTGAAAAAATAATTAATTGGAAGCGATTGGAGGTTCTTCAGTTTTTGATAATTTCATCAATTTGTTATAGATAATTTCACCATATTTATTTCCAACTTGCATACTTTCCATAGCAACTCTGCTCATCTTATTAAGATATGATTGTCCTATTGGGCTTTTGTAAAATTCAATAATTCCAAGTATCTCATCATTAGTAAAATGCTTGTCATATATTGGAATTATTTGTTCTTGCATATCATTAACTATATTTTCTAGCTCTTCAGAATTAATATTTTCTTCTTTAAAATTTGGAACCAAATGTTTTATAGCGTTTATTATAGCGTTCGCTGCTTTGGAGTCAGCTTTTGTTCCACCATTTAATTCTAAAAGAATTTTTATATTTTTTATTTTTTCTTCCATTTTTCATTTTTATTTTATTTTCCGTTTTTCAATAATTCTTTAATCGCATTTATACCATTTTGATTTATATCGCGAGTTCCTACACCAGCAAAAGTATTTGTTAATTTTGGAATAAAATCATATTTTTCAAACTTACAAATATCATAATTATACTTAAACCACGAATTTAAGTTTTGTTCAAAAACATATATACTTTTATGATTGTCAACACCTTCCATTATAGCCCATCCTGTTCCTCCATCCACTTGTTGAAAATCATCTCTTATTGTACTAATTGCATATATAGCTTCTGAATTTTTAACTTGAAACCAATTTCTAGACAACAACTTTTTAACATATGGTTTTAATCCATATATCATTCTTTTAAGAGTCTTATTGGCAATTTTTACATGTTCAAAACCTTCATCTAATTCATCTTTCGTTAAGATTTTTCTAACTGGAGATTTTGTGTTGTGCCCATCAAAACTCCAAGCAATAACTTCTATTCCGTTTTTAGCGCAATATAATTCAAATATCGAATCTGCCCCCTGTGCTCCGCCACTATTACATATCATATTCTTTCCAATTATATTCAAAATTACACTTAATAAAGTATTGAAAAGAAATCTCTTTCCAATCTCCCGAGTGTAAATCGTGCTCATTCATGTTAGAGAATATAAGTCTATCTACCACTACTTCATTTTTATCATTGATATATTTACTTTCTGGAATTTCTATTAATCCCCATCCAGTATTTTTATTTAATCTATGGATTCTTCTAATATCGGGATTAATTGTTTCTGATTTATTAGGATTCCACCCTTCTTCGCCTATTAAACATTCACCATATCTAGCGGTTTTAGCTTTACCGCAAACATGAATCTGTTTACCAGATTTATGCTCATAACATTTTCCTATTTCTAACATATTTTTTAATTATTTTTTATTTTGTTCCAGTTGAATTGAATCCGCCAGATCCTCTCTCTGTTTCAGACAAATCTTCCACTATTTCCCATTCAGCTTTTTCATATTTATTTATGATCATTTGAGCTATTCTATCGCCATTATAAACTATAAATGTTTCTGTACCGTGATTTATAATCAAGACACAAACTTCGCCACGATAGTCAGCATCAACAGTGCCAGGTGTATTTATAACTGTTATACCATTTTTAATAGCCAAACCACTTCTGGGTCTAACTTGAGCTTCATATCCTTCGGGTAACTCAATATATAATCCTGTATGTATCATATATCTGTGTCCAGGAGAAAGAATAAGATATTCTTGATCAGGAAGATATGCTCTTAAATCCATCCCCGCAGAATGTTCTGTGGCGTATGATGGTATTTCGTTATTTGATTTATTTACTATTTTTATTTTCATTCAATTGTTCTTTTTATTTTTTACCCCAACCTTTTCCATATATTTTTTCCATATCAGTTAAACTATTATCAATATAAGACTCGGCTTTATATACGCTAGCGTATTTATAATTATCAGGATGAACAGAAAACTTACTTCCATCATCTAATATCACCCAATTGAATTGTCCAGATGATATAAGCCATGCTTGTTCGCCGTGGTGTTGTCCATATTTTTCTTTTGGAAGAAAATGCCAACTTTCAAACCAATCAGTATAATCAATGATGATTCTTGTTCTAATATATTTTGGTCTAGTTATGGTTTCATATTCCAAAACTTCAGGACCATTTATTGGATCTCCATCTTTTATATCTTTAATGGTAATCATTTCAATATTCCTTTCATTAATTCCAATTTCTTTTGTGCTTTTACTTCACCGATGTTAAAATCTCCAGCCATATCGTGTTCTTTTTCGCATTCTTTTTCAAGTTTTTGAATTTCAGATTCTACATCCGCTTTAAAATATTCACGCAAAATGAATTTTAATTTATTTCCAATATCCTTATAATTTTTCATTCTCTCATCTATTTGAGGAGTCTTTTCATAAGTTTTCTTTTCTAAACAAATTTTCAATAAACCGCGAGATTCATTAAAATTTTTGTTTGCATCTTCATAAAAATTTATTAATTCATTAAATAACATATCTTTTTCCTTTTTGTTATTTTTACTAAAAAATATTATAAAAGTTTAAATAAAAAAGGGGTCAATTACTGACCCCTTTTTACAGGTTCCCGATAAGGAAGCAATCACTTGATTACTTCACCTGTTTCTTCGTTTACTACATGTAAAGGCTCTGATGAATTGACATCACTTATTGTTTGTCCTTGTGGTTCTAAAACCTTTCCTCCTAATTCTCCCTCAACAGTTAATGCCCCACCCCACAATTGAAAGTCATTACTAAGACGTTGAACAACAACGTTATAAGCGTTGAAAAGCTTTATACGCTCGCCAATCTTAGTAAGAATTTGCAGATAATCATAATGCTCCTGTGTGATTCCTTTTACCTTGTATTTTGAAATAAGATGATAAAAGACGATAAGGTCATTAACATTTATATATGTCATATAATCTCCATTTTCCAACTTATCGAATTCTTTATCGAGATAATTTTCTTTAAGTTCTTTCATTTGGAAAACTTCATTTTGATCGTATTCTAATTTATTTCTAAAAACATTAAACATAAATTTTGCCTCATCTTTTGTGAGAGGAAAATTAAACAACAATAAATTCAATTTCTTTTGATAAACATTAAATAAATATTGCGCTATTTCATATATTTTATCTTTTTTATCTTCTGGCATGTTCCTCACTTCATCTATGTTCGGATCATATTTTTTAATAAGATTTAAAAGATTCTCCTCTTCTTTATTAAATTTATCAACAAATTCAGGATTTAAAAATATCTTAGCATCTTTTTCTATGATGTTTTTAGCTTCCCTTAATTTTATCAATTCTTTCATTGATTCGTCTTCTTTCTCTTTCTTCACGACTTCAACAAGCTCATAATTTTCATCTATGTTGAAATCTTCGGTAGAAGCAAAATCAAAACTTTCTAATTTGTCTGTAGAAAAAGGTATAGAAACTTCTTCTGATGATACTTTGGTATCGCCAATTATAAAATCTTTTAGTTCTGTGTTATCCATAGTTATATTTTATTTTTTTTAATTATATTTTTTCAAATAAATAAAGTTTAATAAAAGGGTGTCAAATATTTATTTTTATTTTACAGTCCATGTTTTTTCCCCACATCCGGTTTTATAAACCAGGTTTGCTTCACTTGAAACTTTTTCTACATTCTTTTGTGTTTCCTTTAGTAGATTGTAATGGCCTTCAACTTTTTCATTTAATTTATCGACTCTTGAGTCAATTTTTCTATCTAATTCATCAATAGAGTTAATTAGTTCTGTTACTTCGTTTGTTAATCTCTGATGAATGGCGTTATTATTATCATCTATGATTTTAGCTAGATCATTTCTAATAATCTCCATCTCTTTATAAACTGATTCATGATTGTCATTAATCCATCTTTCCATGTGCATTATAGCGCCTTCTGTTTTTGTTTTAAATTTCATCAACTTATAAGACGTTATACCCAGCCATGTAAAATACACAACTAGACACACACCCAACACGGTCAACAAAATTGTCAATAAAATTGCATTCATTTTTTGTCAAATTATTTTTTTTGTTTGACACCCTTTATTTTTTCTTTTTTGATTTATCTTCTTCTAGCCTTTGGAATTACTTGGCTTTCTTGCTCTTTTTTATCTTTTTTCTGCTTTTCAAATTCCTTTTGAAGTTTATTAGCATTTTCAACTAATTTTAGAGAGAATTTTTCTATGATACCGCTCGATGTATTGATTTCGGGTTCTTTTATTTTAATAGTTCCTTTATCTAAATCAAACTCTATCATATCAATTTCTTGTTCGGTTAAAATTTGACGAGTTTGCTCATCAAAATTGTTAAAATATTCTTCATTAAAAACTACTAATAAATCAGCATCCAATAAATAACTGTATATGTCGGTTATTTTTGAAATTTTAATCATTCTCTTTTGCTTAGAATTTGCAACAAATACAAACTTAACGTCCATTGGCATTGCAAATTGTTTTTCTACTTTTTTGAAATAAGCAATAATTTCATCACTTAGACTTTCATATTGTTCTTTAGCCATATATTTAATATTATTTTTTATATTTTTTTAATTTTTATCATTTTGTCAATCAATTCTGTTCTTTTTTTATTTTTAACTTCTCCAATAGTAACCAATTCATCCATTGCTCCTTTCCAATTGCATATAGTACATTTAAGCACTAATGCATTTTTCTCTATGGACGTTTTTTCATCCGCGTCTATTTGACAATTACCGCATAACGGACAATAAATTGACATAAATCTTATATTAAAGGGCCATAATAAAGTTTATTAAAAATATAATTAATTTAACCAACCCAGCTCCAACCGCAGCAGCTCCAATCAAACTTAATATGCCTAGAACAATATATAAAATTCTTTGATGTGTTTTATATTTATATCTTAAAACTATTAAGACATTTACAGGATCTATACTATCTATTCTCGAGATAGATATTAATTCTAATAAACCAATTGAAAAAAAGAAATTTTCTATTGATGTAATATATTTTTTTACTTCATTATCTAAATAATCGTAACCATAAGTTTTTAAGACTTCTTGACGATCTTCGGTTATGTTCAAAACGGTATATAATCTTCCATAAAATCTATCATATCTAAATCTATAACGTTGTGATATAATTTCAAAATTTTGATTTATTATTTTTCTATACTTGAAATAACCAGTTATTTTACTGAACATGAGGAATTATTTTTTCTTTATATATTTAAAAATGTAAGTATTGTTTAAAAATTATTGGTTTTATTGGTTTGTTCTTCATTGAATTTAGTCCCTTTGCCAGCGAATGCTCCATCTTCGTCAGAAGTGGCTTCTTCGGGCTCTTTTGTGGCTATTATTGCTACATTTGTATCTATGCTCTTAACCACTGTCAATAATTTATCGTAGAAATCTTCTCTTTCTTCCGTTCTGGTTGGCGCGGTTTCTCTCGCTAGTATAACATTTTCACCAGCTAATTTTTCTTTTGCTCTAACAACAGTATTATCAGATAATATGGCTTTTATATCTTCTTTTTTCTTATCAATTATTTTTAAAGTATCTTCTAATTTTTTGTCATCTATTAAAGAAAGAACCAGCATTCCATTAGAGAATTTAGATAATTTATCCATCGCTGATAAATCAATCTCTGATAGAGTTTCGCCCAAATCCTCCATAGCTCTAGATAACATATAAATAGAGAATCCAGTTGATAAACCTTTAGAGCTTATTTTTGATAAAGCGTCACCCAACGCTAACAATCCTTGAACCTTTTCCATAGTTGGAAGGCTTTCTGTTAGTTTTTTCATCGAATTGCTGAAATTATCAAAAACACCATCTTTTGTAAATAAATCTCTATATTTTGATATCATTGACATACGCCAAGCAAAATGAACTATATGCCAGCCAGCTTTATCTAGAAGATTAAATTTATCTTCGTCTATTTTTGTTAAAGATTTTATTGATTTAACAAAAGCTTCTATGGCTGTTTCAATAGAAACTGACCATTCTTTAGGAGGATATTTAGTCCATATTTCAGAATCAACTCCAGCGAATCTTCTCGCTACATCAATCATAGTGTTGATTATTTTACTTAAAGTTCTCATATCTCCTCTACCTATATCAGCCTTTTCTATTTTAGTTAAATATTGAACAAACATTCCTATAGATTTTCCAACATTTTCAGCCCATTTGGCTGAAGGATAATTTGACCATATATCGGCATCTTCTTGGCTTAGCTCTTCTGCAGTTTTTATCATAGCTTTTATTGTCATGCTTAGTATTCTAAGTTCTCCTCTTCCAATATCATTTTTACCAATTTTTACAAGAAAATCTACAAATGTTCCAACAGATTTTCCAACTCCTTCTACCCAATCTTTTCTAGGATAATTCGTTGCTGTCGACCAATCATATTTTCCTATTATTTTCGCAGCTTCAATCAATCCTCTAGATAATTTTCTAATTCCCTGTGTTATATCACTTCCAGTAACGTCATATTTAGCCATTTCGGCGAGTGGTTTTGCAAAAGCATTAATGGCTTCACCAACACCCCTTGACCAATCAGCCTTTGGATAATTTTTTACATTTGCCCAATCAAAAGTATTTAATATTTTAGCAGCTCTAATTATTCCCCAACTTAACATAGATACCATCATGATAAAATCAAAACCACTATCTATATCGGCATCAGACAATTTCTTTATTCCATCGGCAAAAGCCGTGATAGCTCCACCAACTCCTTTCGACCATTCTTTTGAAGGATAGTTATTTGACCAAGGTACACTTCCTAAAATGATATTGGCTATTTTCATAGCTTCTGCTATCTGAATGATTTTATCACTTTGATCACCACCTCCAAATAATCTTCCAAATAAACCTCCACCAGCTTCACTTAGAGCTGCAATTCCTTTAGCAAAAGCCATAATAGCTCCACCAACTCCCTCTGCCCATTCTTTTGTTGGGCCACCGGTATAATCTCCTTCTGCTAAAATCCCAGCAACATCAACTATTGATTGAGCAACTCTTTTCATTCCAAAACTACCGAGTATGATCAATGGAAGTAAAGCTGCAAATAATACAGACGTTAAACCTACTGCCATTAATAATGCTCCTGTGCCAAGAGCCCAATTCATAGTAGGTCCTCCCGTGTAATCACCCGATCCTAATATTGCTGATACTGCCACAATCGATCCAGCTACTATCATCATCGATATTGCTCCTATTCCTAATACAACATATCCAACAGGACCTAACATACCCCCTAAAAAGAACATAGCCCCACCGAATAATATCATAGACAGACCAACACCCGTCGCCCAATCAGAATCAGGATAATTTCCATAATCTCCTAATCCTAAAATATAAGACACAGCAACAATCGATCCAGCAACCAATAATGTCGCAACAGCTCCAATAGTCATAGCTAAGACCGCTGCCCCACCAGTGGCTAATATTAATCCTCCTAATACCATCATTGCTCCACCAAAGGCTATTAATGACAAACCAACTCCAAATGCCCATCCTACGGTTGGATATTCATCATAATTCCCCAAACCGAGAATTAAAGATGTTGCCATTATTGTGGCGGCAACTCCTATCGTAGCAGCTGCTCCAATAGCAAGAGCCGCTGCAGCCATACCACCCGTTGATTGAATAATAAGACCTAACACCATCATAGCAGCTCCAAAAGCAACTAATGATAAACCAACTCCCATCGCCCATCCAAGACTTGGATATTCATCATAATTTCCAATAGCTAATATTAAACTAGTTACCATTATAACAGCAGATATTGCAATGATAGCCAAACCTCCAAATAATATTTTCTTATAATCTTTGGTTAATCCCATTTTATCTAATGCCCAAACTATTCCAGCGAAAGCTATAATAGCTAGACCACTTCCCAATGACCATTCTGGATCTGGCATATTATTATAAGTTCCGAGATTCAATAACCAACTAGCTGCCATAATTGCTCCCGCTGCAATAACTATATTCATAGCAGCGTTTATCATATCATTTGTATGAATTTTTTTCAAAATATAAACAGCTGGAGTTAAAAACAAAACTGCCAATCCTATTGCCAGACTAGTTACTATTAAATCCATAGATTGTCTTATTGTGAAAAATTTCATATTGACTAATATCCAACTAGCTCCAACCAATCCTGCGGCGAGGGCGGCCACTAAAACTCCCGTTAAAAGAACTTCCTTCAAAGTGAAACTTTTCATCTTTTCTATCAACGGTTTCATTAAATACACCAAAACCCCAATAGTAACAGCCACAAAAATAGCACTTACCATTTGCATAAATGATAATGGTTGGATGCCTTTTAATATAATTGAAGATAAAACTAATCCTAAAGCAAGCGCTGGAACCATTATTGGAAGAAGTAAAAGTTGAGCTACATGTTTCTTTTCCATTTTAGATTTATCAAGCGCTTGAACTATGAAAAACATAGACATCCCAATTGCAGCTGCCACAAAAACAGATGTAGCCATTTGAGCGAATGTAAGTGGAACAACTCGTGATAAGAAGAAACTGGATATAGCTAGCCCGAGTGCTATTAAAGGAAGGACTAAAGGAAGCATGAGTATTTTTGGATAATCCGCTGGTTTTAATCCTGATTTATGTATTCCTTTAACTATAGCGTATAAAGATACGCCCATTACGGCAGCAACAAAAGTTATAGACAAAGCTTTAGCAAATGTTAAAGTAGCAGCTATGGCTAGGGCCCAACTGGACACAGCAAGTCCAAGTGCCATGACAACCATCATGCCACTAATTTTAGCAACATCTTTAATTTCCATTCCTTCGGTGACCGCGGCCACCATAACAAAGGCTCCAGCTATAAATACAATTGCAAGACCTATAGCTATAACAGATAAGAAATTAACAGGAGCTATAATTTTAAAAGCCAAACCAATAGCCAAAACACCAGCGGCAATAAGAGTGATAACTTTAACAGCATCTAATATTTTTCTTTTATTGTCTGCTTCTGCAATATTTCCAAACACGCCGGTTTCTTTAGCCTTGCGGGCTTCCAAAACTTCATGTAAAATTCTATCATTTTGTGATTCAATTTTTTTAGTTGTTTTCATAACGACCTCCATGTTTTTCACAACACTTTTGAGATCATCATTCATATTTGACAACAATTTATCAACAACATCAACATTTCTCCTTGCTGCGTCTTCTTGTAATAAATTAACTACTCCCTCTAAAGCTCTGGTGAAATCCTGCAAATGTCTTACATATCTATCGTCGAGTATTGGCATTAAAAAAGGCTACGTTTTTCTTTTATATATTAAAAACGCAGCCTTCTATTTTGAAAACATTTTTTAATTTTTATTCGTATAATCCGTATCCAAATTGAACATTTAATTCTTTATTCCAATATCCATTTAAAGGAGGAATATTTTTTAATTCCGATCTTCTAAAAGCGGCCTCTTCCCACGCTCTTGATGTGGTAAATTTCTATCTATTTCAATTCCAGTATAATTTTGATTATGATTAAATTGAACTCCTGTTAGCCTACAACTATCTTTATATGCTTGACGCAGTTTGCTAACATGATAATTTCCTTCAAAAACATATTCATCTGATTTACTATGCCCCATCAGAAGACCAATCACCTATAACTACTTTAAATTTATATTTTTCTGAAGATTCCTCTATTTCTTCTTCATCACCATCTCTCCATTTCACAACGGCTTCATTGATAGACAATAAATGTTTCATAAATATTTTTCTTTATTCCTGGTAATCTCTTGTTGAAGATTTTGAATTTCAGCATCTAAAACCTTTAATTTGTCTTGTTGAATTTTAATTTTAGTTTGCTGATCAGTGTCAAATACTTTTTGTTTCTGAGCATTTTGAGGATCTTGTGGATTATTCGGACGCAAATCTCTTTGAGCGTCTTGGAGTTTCAATATTTCTTGATTCACAGCTTGTTTTTGTAATCCCAATTGATTTATTCTTGCTTGAATATCTGTAACTTTCAGATTTGCAGTTTTTTGTAAAGTCTTATCCTGTGGTTGTTGTTGCTGTTGATTAGCTGGATTAGCGGCATCTTGTTTTTCAATACCAAGATCAAGATTATTCTTCATGTCTTGTGAAGTAACCATTTCGCTAACAAAATCATTGAATTTTTTTATCATTTTATAGCATCGATTTTTTCTATTTCTATAGGAACAGACTTATTTTGATCATCTCTACAGATCTTTATTTTATTACCAGTTTTTAGATCCTTTCCTAAAGACAGCGGGCGAAATTCTAAATCGCCGTCTTCCATTTTAATTTCCTTTTCCAAATACCACAATGTCATATATTGATCCTTTTCACTATCTTTAACTATATTTTTTTGAGAAACCATTGAATCTAAATCATTAAGATTTTTATTTTTAAGTTCCCCTATAGAATCTTTAATTTGACCATATGCCATAAGAACAGTAGTAGTTCCATCAGATAATTTTGATTGTCCAAAAGATCCAACCAATGCAGATAATAAATTCTCTTGTCCAGCTATTTCAAATAACCTCAAATATTCATCATCGAAGGTATAAGATGCTAAAACTGGTTTGTTCTTACCTGGAATGGGAGACGTTGGTTGTTGTTTTTGTTGTATAGCAGTTTTTAAAGTTCCACAAATATCCATAAATTTATCGTAAACATCATCTTTAAGAGGTATAACATACTTATTTTGAGATTTTATTTTTTCATAAGTTGTATTTACAGAATATAAAGGATAATCATTTTCATTTTCTTTGACAAAATAAAAATCGAATTCATATCCTTTTTTACTCTCTACCCTAAAGTTAACGCCGACTTTCAAAAGAATTGGTTCTCCTTGTTTTACAGAAGCTTTCTCTGGTTCGCCTGGTTTTGCTGTTTTCTTTTCAGCAACTTTGTTTTTTATTTTATCTATTTTCTGTATTATTACACTTAAAGCATTTAATTCTTTAACTGGTTTTGGAGCTGGTGCTGCTGGTTGTGCAGGTTTTGGCGGAGCTGGCGCTACTGGTTGTGCAGCTTTTGGTGGAGCTGCCGTTGTTGTTTGTTCAAATAATTTATTATATTCAGAAAATTTTAACATATTTCTTAAATTTTATTTTAAAGTAAATACTCCGTTAAAAGACTCTCCACTATTTATTTTTAACGGAGATGGATTTTTTGTCATATTATGTATATTCGTTGTCAATGTTCCAAAATAATTTTCTTCCCAAGTTGGTAGGAAAATATACATATTTCCAACATAAGAATTCAAAAGGTTCTTAATATTAGGATCTTTTAGATCAACCACAGTAGTAGTTGGTATATCTATTTTATTTCCACCCTTTTCAATTGTATCCAACCCAACTCTGGCTTTATCTATTGGAGAGTGTGTATTTATTGAAGAAAATGCATTATTCTTATTTAAAACACTTCCATCTAAATATAAGAAGAATAATCTAGATCTACGTAATTTAGGTACTCCTTCTTCATTAATTCCTATTCTTTTAAAATCAGGTGAAGCTAAGAATATTCCATTTAAATATTTTGAAGTCCCCTTTGATACGGCATTTCTATCTATTTTAAGAATATTTTTTACTTCTTTATCTCCAATGTTATTATAATTATTGTCTAATATACAAGCGGCATAATCTTTAGCTTTATCTTTGAAATCACTTCTTTGATAAACTTTATCGTTTCTTATTTTATTTATATCTATGTTGCCTATATATCTATACACAGTTCTTTCAGCATTTAATTTATCAGTTTCAATAAAGAAAACTAACCACATATTCTTATTATTCAATATATAGTTTATAACTATTGGGGTTCCTTCTTTTTTGAACATTCTATCTTTAATAAGTTTTAATCCTATTTTAGACATTTCATCTTCACTTATTATGCCTCCTGTTTGAGCATCGAATTCTTCTTTGAAACTATTAAAATTAGCATCTCTGCTTCTTATAGCATCTTGTAAGTTTAATGCTCTAAATGGATCTATTTTATAACTAGAAAAATCTAAAAACATTGTCCATTCGCCTTTGACAACTTCTACTTTTCTTTCCCAAACTGTTCTTAGAGCGGAATCTTCTTTATAATCAACACCGCCGCCTTTTTCGGGAGTCATACCTGTGTAGGTTGGAGTTTTCTTAACTCTAAATATGATTCTTGACGCAGCATATTGAATTTTTCTCACAGCTTCTATTGTAACCATATTAGCAGCCATTTTTTTAAACTCTGGATTTTTTGAGAATAGTCTAGCACATTCTGTCCAATTAATTTCACTCACGTTATTAATGCCAATAGATTTTAAATAATCAGAAGGTTTTATTTTCTTCAATGTTGTTCCACTACCAGACGTATATGATGTATTTAATTGATCACCGAGCACTAACATTATAGGCATATTACCACTCACAACTTCTTCCAATAAAAGGCTTTCTTGAGTTGGTTGTGACTGAGGTTCTGTAGTTGTTTCTATCAAAGATTTTATTTCGTTACATTTAGTTTTGATATTTTCATTTGTACAAGATTCTATTTTATTTATTATAGCTTTCTCATTTTCTGTTAAATGATAAGTTGTACAAGTTTTGGCTTTATCGCTTAAGAAAGTTTTTACTCTTTCTAAAAGTTCCAATATTTTGTTTTCTTTTTCAGCGTCAAAAGTTACGCCCGATGGTTCAGCTAATAATACTTCAAATACATTATTATTCATATCTTCTTTTAATTTAAGATATTCTAATGCAGATTCGGCTTCATTTAAAGCATCTTCCAATTCTTTTAAATCTTCTTCTTCAATTCCTCCTTCAGTTTTGGGTTGTTCGAGACTTGATATGTGATCCTCAAAATTTTTCTTTGTTGTGGCTAATTGATTTTTATCTGTATAATCCAAATTTAAAATCTCACAAACAAACTCATTGTTTGGTTGTTCGCCTTGATCAGTGTCCTCACCACCACCATATTCTTCGCCCGAAGTTTGAACACTTTTCTCAATCATTGTTCCATCTTTTATATTTATTTGACGAGCTGCACAGAATCTTAACCAACCTGCAAAATATTCATTCTCGAGTTTTCTTCTGAGATATTCTAATCTACCCATATCTATTCCTTGTTTGAAATATCTTAATATACTAAACAGACCTCTACCAACTAAACATTGAGAAAATCTTGTTGCGTTTTGAAATTCTGATGGTATAGATTGTTCTAATATTTTTTTGAAATTATCAAAAGAATTTATATTATTAAGATCCATAATATTAATTATTTTTTGAAAGGATATTTTCTTATATATATTAAAAAATATATTTCATTTTTCATATTTTATATATAAGAAAAAATAAGATCGATCATGGAAGTAAAAAAATTTACAGATACTTTAAACGAAGAATCAGGGAATAACTCATTTTTAGATAGATTTTTAAATAAAATCGGAATAGAAGTCACTCCAGAATGCGATATAATACCAATTAAAAAATTCGGAAGATTTTTATGTAATATGGCAGTTAAAGACGGTTTATTCGAAAAAATAAATAATAACTTATTTAAATTGCATGGTAACTAATTTTAAACAATTCACGACAAACCAAAGACTAGTTGAATATATCAACCGATCAGAACAAGTTCAAATGATTAGAGAATCATCTGAGTTCAATCAATATCAACTTGGAATAGATAATGCCGTTAGTACTTTTGGACCTGGCTACGGAACAGCCTGTGATCCAGGGCTTTCCATATATTCACCAGACTCAAATCCGTATGTAGATTTTTACGCAAGAAGTGCTGGAACAACAAGTAGATTAATGCAAATTATTCAACAAATATCTAAGGAAATGTTGGATGACCATATATTCGTTAGAAAATCTGATAGATTTTTAGAGGAAATTGATGAATATAAAAATATAAAAATATTAAGGATATTCAAAAATGAGAGTTTAAAACTCAATATCTACATATCTTTTGATTTTATGGATCAAGAATTTTTTGGAGTTTTTCGTAATTTTAACGCAAGTCATACCAAACCAACATTTGATACAGAAATGTTGAGTGATCCAAAATTTAAATACATTGATAAAGAATATTATTTGAAGTTAAATCAATATCTATACAAGTTGGTTTATAACTGGTTTATTCCTAAACCAGGTATGTATAGGAATTTAAAACAAGATTGTCCGCTAAGAGATGAAATGGGAGGACAAAAATATTTAAAAGAAGGAAAAATTGTTGAAGTTAAAGGATATAATACAGATGAAAATGGAGATCCTTATGTAACATTAGATATAGAAGGAAAAAAATATGATATTGTAAGAAATAATTATTTTTGGTTTAATTACTGGTTTGAGCCTGTAACAATTAAATAATAATATGAAAGAAATATGAAAGAATTAGTTAAATATAATGAATTTTTGAACGAACAACTTTTTGGTCGCATACGTCGTCGTCGTGAGGAAGAACATCAAGAAGAACTTCAATTTGAAGAAGAAAGAATTAGAAGACTAGCGGAAGAAGAAGAGCGAAGATATTTAAATGGAGTTACAAAAGCCAGAGAAGAAAAGCCCATGCTGGACAAATACATTGATATTATTACAAATCATCCAGATAGAATAAAGAAGACTAAATTTAGAGATAGAGAACATCAAGGTTACGGAACTTATCTTTATTATGGAATATTGTTCGATGATGGCACAACCGTAGTATCATCTTATTATAAAGGTTATGGGATGACTGGTGAAATGCAACAAAGATACCTCAGAATAAATGATGTGGATATGTCTGATACGAAGGAAAAGAAGATGAACAAAGAAGTTGATCCGTTTGGTGAGGAATCCTGGGAAGAAAATGAAAAAACATCTTGGGAAGTTTTGCATGATTTGGTTATAGATTATGTTAGAAAAAATGAAATTATATTTTGATATGGAAAATTTAAAAACATTTGAAGAATATAGATTTCTAAAATTTAGAAAAGAAAGTAAAAAAGATCCGAATGAACCTTTTTGGAATCAAAATAAAAAAGAATATTTTGGAAAGAAAAGAGAAGAAGAAAGAATACTCGCAGCTGAAAAAGAGCGGTTAGATAAAATGAGAAGGGAAATTTTAAGAAAGATTGAAGCTGAAAGAAAAGCTAAAAAAGAAGAGCAAGAAAGAAGACTTAAAAGAGAGAAAGAATTAGAACAATTAGAGAAAGCAAAAAATCAAGCTCCAATTCTCAATAAATATATTAATATCATAGAAAACGATCCGGATAAAATAAGAAAAACTAAAAAGGAAAATAGAAAAAATAATAATAATGGAAATGTATATACTTATTACGGTATTTTATTCAGAGACAAAACTCTTATAGTAGTTGTTACTCGAGGAGATAAAATCACAGATATTAAAGTCAATAATGAATCCATGTCAAAAGCCAAAGAGAAGAAGATAAGAGCTTATGATGTTTATGACGAGGAGGTATGGGAAGAAGATAAATCACCATATGAAATATTGGGTGAATTAATAAGAGATTATATAAATGAAGGGGAAATTATATTTGAAAGAAATCATATCATGAATTAATCCTTTCGGCATCCTCATAACCAGTCTTTTTAAAATCACCCAAACTTTGTTTTTCACCATTTACAACAACTGTTAATCTATCGTCTAAATTGCTGTTGAAAAATTCTTTTGGATTGACTTGCTCAACTTCTTTATACATCTGCATAAATAAAATAATAGGAATTTTACTATCATCACTCAGATAATAAAAAGTATCATCTTGACGTTTTATTTTTACACCGTAATCTGGATTTGTTTTCAACACATACACTTTATCTACAAATCCCATTCTATTATCGTCTAGATATTTATTTATACATCCTTCAATAAATGAACTTTTGTTTATGTTATTTTCGTCAGCTACTTGATCGAATGCTTCGTAGACTTTTTTGTCGATTGAATAAGTTTTTGTTATTTTTGCCATTTTTAATTATACATTTTTTATCGTATATATTAAAAATAAAATGTCAAAAATGTCAAAAATGATAAAAAATTAAAAAAGAAAATAAAGATTTTTTACGGCAACTACAACTAAAACAAAAACGATAAATATTATACCACCTATCAGTGCTATCTTTTCCAAACCAGTTTTCCTTTCACCGTCGTTTTTCAGATTATAGATTTCTTCTTCTTGTTTTTTTATTTGATACTCATATAATTCTGACTGCCTATTGAAACGATCTTTTATTATATTTAATTCTTCTTTCATTTCATCTACTCTAACAACATTATATTCTTTTTT